>Ga0256405_10000266_pt1 | contig 174540 bp, 160 predicted proteins | sample RumenRJG_02DNA_FD_189096 | JGI IMG/M metagenome (GOLD analysis project Ga0256405, IMG submission 189096) | Bovine rumen microbial communities from Lethbridge, Alberta, Canada - RJG_02 | ecosystem: Host-associated > Mammals > Digestive system > Stomach > Rumen | place: Canada: Alberta... | reverse complement strand
ATAGCGTTAATGATGTAGAAAACTACGATAACAAAGACGCTTACGATGCCGATGTTAAAAAATTAGATGATGCTTTAACTGAATTAAATGAAGCTACAAAGACATATGATAGCAAAGTTGTTTCAGGTGAATCCTATGCAGAAACAAAACTTGCTATTTATGAAAAAGCGGCTGACAATTTCTTAAATAGTATCAGAAAAAAAATCAGTATCTAATACTCGACCAGTTACGTTCTGATGCTTATATTGCACTAACAGATGTAGATAAAGAGAGTGCCGAATATAACCGTTTATATATGCGTTATATGAACGCACTCTCTTTGCAATATAAGGGCTATAGGTTAATGTTCTATGAAAATTCAACTTATATGAATTTTTATTCCTTTAATCAAACAGATAATACTGTATTTGTCGATATGGGTGCTGAATATAAACCTTCCGAAGCCACAGAAATAACTTGGTTCGCTTCACTAGGATATTGGAAAACTATTAAGAATGAACCGTTATACCCTGATGATTATCCTTTGGATGTAACACAGAGTATGAGTAGTGATACTGGTGCTAGAAAAGGGTTAAAATTAAATACGGACGTTCCTGATGGTATATATAATTATTATTTTAATATCTATGATAAATTAAAGAATTTTGAATATGAAATCAAAAATCATAGATTGGTTAAAATTAACGAACTCAATGTTGGTAATTACCCTGATAATGAAAGTATTCATATTGGATATAATAATGGATTTAACATTGGCTTCAACGTTCTACCTAGAAAATTATTTGATAAACCACTTACATTAACAGTACAACAAAATAACGCAACGGATTTACCAACAGATTTAACAGTATGTAGACACGACAAACAAGATATTAAAACAGATATGACGGTTTATTCTCGTACTGATTTAAAAACAAACTTATCTGTTATTAATAAAGAACGTGGAATACCAATTAATTTAATCGTTAAGCGTTTTGGTTATTTAGATTTTGAAATCAAAGATTTTGTTGTACAACGTAAAGAAATTACACAACGCAAAACAGATATTATTGTTAAAGTAACAGAAGAAACCAAACTACCTGTTACTATGACAGTATCAGTATATGAAGCTACTAAATTAAAAACAAAATTAGTTGTTGCAGTTACGGTTGATGATAAAAAATCTTTGCCAACTAAAATTAATGTACAACGTGTAGAACGTAGTAATTTACCAACTACATTAATAGTTAAACGAATTTGTGATAATATAACCACTTATATTAAATTACTTGTTCAACAAAAAGAAAATAATCAATTGCCAACAAATATGCAAGTAATTGGATGGAATAATAAATCCGATAAGAATAGTAATCTACCTATTAGCTTAGATATTATTCCAATTCCACAAAATAAAAACGGAATTAATATTTTATTAAATGTTAAAAATTATATCAATAATAATTTACCAATTACTTTAACTGTTGATAATCCACATTATTCTTTTGAACAAATTGTTTCGTTTAGCAAATATCATTATTATGATGACACAATATTACCAATTACATTAAATGTCTTTAATCCTATTAAACAACAAATTCCAATGGAAATGTATGTTGTTAATAAATATTTCTTTGAATCAATTGCAAATATTATTCATAAAGACATTACAAAAGTATTGCCAACAACAATAGACGTTATTGGACATGAAACATATCTCTTGCCAACAACACTTGTTGTTAATAGAAAAGCTAAGTTACAAACTACAGGATATATAACGCCATATAAACATTATGTAAATGAAAAAACAATTCCAATTACTTTAACTGTATGTAATACAGACAGAGATTTTATTCCTATTTATATGAATGTTATTTCTACTCCTGCAAAACTAGAAACTGTTGCAGAAATGTTTGCCATTGAAGGTAGACCAAAAGATTTAAAGACAACATTAACAGTAAAGAGAACAAGTAAAAACGAATTGCCAACGGCACTTAATGTAATTAAAGTATTCAAACAATTAAAAGCTACAAGCGTATTTAGTCACAGAGTAATGGTTGACAAAGAAACAACGCTTGAAGTAACATATAGCGGTTCTTCTAATTTACCAATTAATATGTTTGTTAATGGACGTGGCTCATTTGAAAACAATATTACAATTATTAATAAAGTTCCAAATGATTTGTACACATTCTTAGCAATACCAAATATTAATCAGATTAGAACGGATATGTTTGTTTCTACTGAACGAATTGCTCCTGTTATCAAAGCTCATGCAAAGATTGGATTACCACAATTGGCGAAGAAACGTATATTTGCTACGAAAGATTCGTACATTTATAACATGAAACGTCTAATGAATTTTGGACAAAAACCTAGAATTGTAATTGGTAATACAAAGAAATATGATGTCATTAGCACATTGTTAGGTTTCGACTTTGCAGAACTCAATATTGATAGAGACAAGAAAGATGCACAATATTATGGGTATCAGACAGTTCAAAAGGCAATATTGCATTTGAACGTTGAATCTGCTCTACAAACAGGAGATATAATTAAAGTATATTCTATCAGTAATAACTGGTCTGAAAATACAATTAATTATACTAAGTTTGAAAAAGTCAAGAAACTAGCTTACATTACAGAAGTTAAAGCTCCTTCTAAGACAGGTAGATTGAATATAGATATTACAAAAGACTTGTTAGATTTTGAAAATCTCACATCTACAGTACGTAGCTACTATTTAGAGATTGAGAAACGTAATAAGAAATCTACTAGCATTATGGAAATATCTTCAATGCAAACCAAACTAGGAGATATGGCTAAACCTTCTATTACAGTCACGTATTATCATACTCCTAAGAACGTTGATTGGGTTGATTATCCAACAACATTAGAAGTGAATCCAAATACGAACTTACCAACATCTATATTTGTTGTACAACCTGCTGAAAGCAGAATACCAACGAATATAAGTGTTAAGAGTGAAGATGTTACATTAACCACAACGAAAATTACATTAGAAGTTGTTCAAGACCATCATCCAACTGATTTGCCAACATATCTTGACATTATCAAATACAATTGTGATGAATTAGGTACAAAGATTAATTTGTACATTCCTTCCACAAGAGTTATCAATGATACGTTTAGAATAACACTATTTGTAAATCGTGACCCTGAAAAGGAAATGTATGTATATCTATTATAACAAAAAAAGAGGTACAATTTAGTACCTCTTTTTTTAATGCTTTAATAATTTTTTAAAGTCATCATAATTTAATTTTTCTCTTATCTTTTTTATCCGAAGATGAACACCTGATGATGTAATATTCAATTCTTTGCATATATCTTTTATCATATATCCTTTTGCCAACATTTTAATAATAATTTTATCTTTATTATCTGAAAATTTAGGCAAAACGCATTTATTCAAAGAACATTCAAATTCAACTTGGTGAAAATAATCCGTTGCATGTCTATCTTCAATTATATCTTGAATAAGAGAACCTTCGCCTTTTTTATTATTTACCTTTGCATCTATTGGAATATAACCATAAATATTATTCCGTTTTTGTGTTGTCTGTGCAGTAAAATGTATTCCAACTACATTTTGCGCACAACGCCAAAAAAATGTATTAAATTTAATCGAACCGAATTTATATTTTTGCATACATTGAAACAGTTGCATGGTAATATCAGAAAACATTTCTTCTTCTTTACCTTTTTCTGCTTTTGAAAAAACCATATAATTTATTTTTGGTTTATAATATTCATACACATAATCAAAGGCTTCTTGACAACCATTTCTAAAATCGCTTACGGCTTCTTCTATTGTTGGTTTGTGCTTTTTTCTTTTCTGTTCATTTTGTATCATATCAAGTTTTTCTTGTTCCGTCATTTCAACAATTTTATTTTCTTGATATAATACGCACGTTTCTTGATTAAAACTTTTTTCATTATAAATTGGTTTAATTCCATCTACGAAACAATCATTGTTGTAAAATATATAATCGTCATTTTCCAATGTGTTTTCCCCTTTACTATGATAGATATTTTTACCACTTATATAAATTAATTATATCACACATGAACGAAAAAATCAAAAATATATTTTTAAGGCCAAATGCCCTTGAAATCACTTACCCTTGCTGGTTCTTTTCGTTTTGTAATCACTTCATTCATCCAATCAGGAATCTTATCTTTATGTTGTGATTTTTCATTTAAACCATAATGTTCATAGGCATTACTGATTTGTATTGGGTTGTTCGTTGGGTTCGAGCGTTTCTTCTCCATTCGTATTTCCTCCTATATCTGTTGAAGTGAATTGTGGTTCATTGTTTTCTGTATTATTTTCTTCAACAGGTGAATTATTATTATCTGTGTTTTTATCTGTATTGTCATTATCTAAATCGAAATCTAAATTGTCATCAAATTTTTCTTCGTTTTCATTATTATCCAAATCAAAATCTAAATTATCATCAGCTTCTTGTTCTTCGTTTTCTAAACGTTCTTCATCGCGTTTTTCTTTTTCTTTTTCTGATAATGGCTTATTATTTTCATCCAATTCTACAGGTTCAAACATTTCTCCTTGGTCTATTGTATCAATAGCATCAGAAAAAGGTTCAGGAGGTTCATTCTCACTTTCTTCTAATATTTCATCATATTCAGGCAAATACGGAATTTCAAAATCGCTTGGATTGTTATGTGTATTATCCGCACTATCTTCAAAAGTAGCTCCTGTTTCAGCTTGAATTAATGAATCATCAACAAATAAATCATTAATTCTATCAAAGCGATAAGAACGTACAGAACCATCTTGTTTATAGCACATAACCAAAAGATTATTATCTTTTGACGTTGTAAATGAATACGGTTGTACAGTTCTCCATCCTGACCCTTCATAATTTATTTGAATTGGCATACTATTTGCCATAGAATCGGTTATATATTGAATTGCATTATCATCTAATTTTACCTGATTTAATTCAGCGTATCTTTTCATACAAGTTGTGGTGCGGAAACCAACGGTTTCAACCGTTGGAGGAAGCACCACACACCTCCCTTTCTATTAATAATGATTTCCTATACTCTGCAAGTTTTAATTTTTTATATGATATACCGTGGCTTATTACCTCCCCATTTAATTTACGAATATCAAAACTTCCACTTGACCTACGTCCAAATACAAAACACTCAATATTTTTATAGTTTACTTTATCAAATAAGTGAAATCCAAATACTGAATATTTTGCTTGATTGTTTTTTCTATATCCGCCACTATATATTTTACTTTTATGCAGTTTTCTATTGTGCCTACGCACTTGTTTTTGTAGATAATAATAATTTAACCTTTTTGCACTTAAATTATTAGCTATACAAAATGCATCTGCTACGTGAGACTTTTCAATACTATATTTTATACGCTTATATTTAGTAATATAACCATATGTCATACTAACATTTTTATATAACTTTTTAAGTCTTTCATAGAGTGTCCAACGCATAATACCCATAAATGTAGCATCTTTAAACCTAATACCCCTATGGATTTTATTTGGTAGACTAATCTCTCCGCTATGATATTTTGCATGACACGTTTTACATAATGTGATAAGGTTATTTGGTGCATTACCACCTGTTTTTCTACTTTCTATATGATGTACTTGTAAAATATTATCTTTTAATTTCCCATGACAACATTGGCAGATATGATTATCACGAGACAATACATACGCTCTTACATTACTAAACCCTAATTGCTCACCTTCTTGATATTCTTTTCCACTAATATCTTTATTTTTAAGTTTTTGAATATCAAAACTAGCTGTTTCTACAATTATATTATATATTGGTAAGAGTTTATATACATCATCAATAATTCTAATGTGTGTATTTATCTTATTTTCAATACTAGGAGATAACCATCCTTTATGTTTACTGTGTACACGATTTAAAAATCTAGGTTTTCTATAACGTGTTTTTCTACTTCTACGAGAACGTCTTAATTCTCGTCTATCTGATAATAATTTTACAATCATGTCACCACGCAATTCTGTTTGACTTGCATACAGTTCTTGTTTTTTAGTTGTCGCAGAAGCTCCAACATGTTTTGAACCAGCATCAATACCGAGTGATACTTTTTGTTTATATCCACTAGAGCCATATAATAGTTGAATCGTAAATGGTTCGTATTTAAGTATTTTTGCTTGTTTATTTTTAAGCAACAGCCTTGCTTTTCTAGGTTTACATGGCATTAATGGTTTACCATGCTTATTAATAACATAGACTAACAAAATAAGTCTATCTCCTTTCAGAGTTATTGTACCCTTCGACAATGTTGCTATATGCTTGCTATAAATGTATAGCCGTCCTATGGTTGACCGTTCCTACCTCTCAGAACTTTTACAGAGCCACCTTAGAGCTACAAACTAGGATAAACATTCGTAGGTAAGATAACATAAGCAACGTAGCTAATTTAATAGCTTAGTCTATTCAGTTAGGGATTGTGTTGCCACAATCCCACGAATTTATTCGTGGGTTACTGAACTGCAAATCACAAATCCTTTAAATTAATTAAGAGGGTATAGAAAAACAATTAATACTATGTAACTTTTCATATTGATAATCTAGTCTATTCATTGACAATTTATACTTTATGCGCATTGATATAAATTATATAAATAGCGTTCAAAAAATATTTACATTACCCTTTTCAATTGCTATCTATCCCTCTGTTAAAATAATAAAGTAGTGAAAATTGTTTATGACAAAAAAAGGTATGAAATCTAATTATCATACCTTTTTTTCGTCATCTATTTCTTCTTTAATAGATTTTATTACTGCATTCATCAATGCATAACTTGTACTATCATTATAGCAAACCGCTCCTGCTGCCAAACGATGTCCACCCCCACCATATTGTTGCATGACCTTTGCTATATTATATTTCGTACTTCTTGTTTTTATATAAACATTCTTCCTTGATGAAATAAATACGATTGCCACATCAACATTTTTAATTAGTTTCATAACATCTATAATTTGAGATGCATCTTCATAGGTAGCACGTGCATAATTTAACATATCTTGCGTTATTAAGACGTATAGGATTTTATATCGTTCGTCATATAACAAACTATCCCATACCAGTTTTTCTAATCGTAATATGCCCATAGAACATTTTTCAATTTCATTCACCAGGTCACATTTTACATGATATTTTAGTAATTCTGCGCACACTTCAAAAGTTGTTGATGTAACATTTGGATTTCTAAAATTAAAACTATCGCCTCGTATTCCCATATATAAAGCGGTAGCTATATTTTCATTGAATAAGACATTCAATCCAGTTTTTATCATCATTTTAATTAATTTAAAAATTAGCATTGAATTAGCTATAACATTTTCACACCAATAAATATTCCCATATGGGCTAAATCCTTCATGGTGGTCTATAACAATAACATTATCACTAAATTCCTTTGTATTGATACTAATCCTTGATTCGTCCGAACAATCTACGACAAATAATATATCGAAATATTCATTTGGTATAAAAACTTTATTTACTCTATTAGAACCAAAAATTTCAGAATACTTCTTTTTGATTTTATTTTGTGTAATAATTGTTACTTGTTTATTTAATTGTTTTAAAACATTTTCTAATGCAATAGCAGAACCAATAGCATCAGAATCAGGATTGTTGTGCATAACTATTGCTATATCATTCGCACCAATAATAGATTGTATTATTTTTTTCTCGACTTCCATTTATAACACTCCATAAATAATACAGTTTTTATTGATGTCCTGTTAAATCAACTCTTACAATTTTTAAATAATTATAAAAATAATAAATATCCTGTTTTAGTCGCACTAAAAAACAAGGTGGACTATATTCCCACCTTGTTAAAAAATTAAATCGTTTACTCGTCCGAAAGTCTTACATCTTCAATTTGCAATTGAATTTTTCGATTACCATTCCAATAATTGTAATTTAAAACAAATCCAATATCTATATAATCAGGAGATTGTAATTCATCAACGTATTTATCTTTTATTCCAAAAAATGCAATACCATCAAAACAATTATCATTCTGATACATATTTAATTTAACTGCATTTTTCTTTGCGCCCAAAACTTTGCTATCTAAAACCTTTACATGTTTTGCACAAAACATAGGAGCTTTGTTCCCTGTTCCAAAAGGTTCTAATTGGCTTATCATTTTCATAATATTATCATTAATATCATCGAAATGCAATTCGCATAGAAACTCTTTTACAGGAGTTGTATCTTCTGTTTTGTTCTCTTTTAACCATTGATTATAATTAGCACAACAACGCTTTTTAAATTCAGTTAGATTTTCTTTTGGTAAACTAATACCACAAGCAAAACTATGTCCACCACTATTCTGATTTACAATGTCCTTGTTATTGGTTATGTTTTGTTTAATATCATATCCTGCAAAACTTCTTCCTGAACCGCTAACTGTTTGTTTGTTTTCATGTAGCAAAAAACAAGGACGTTGATATTCATCTGCCACTTTCCCTGCGATACCGCCCAATAAGCCATTTGGAACGTTATTTAACACTTCAACAATAAATGGTTGTGTGTCATCTATATGAATGTTATCTACTGCATCTTGTTGTAGAGCTTTTCTCTTATTATTTAAATCAAAGATTTTTTTTGCTAATGTATCTGCTTTTACTTCATCATCAGATAAAAACAGTTCTACGCCTAGAGAAGCGTCTTGAAGTCTACCTATTGCGTTAATAGCAGGTGTAATAGAAAAAGCCAAATTTGTTGATGTAATTGTTCCTCTATTTAAACCACTATTGTTAATTAAAGCGTCTATACCATAACTAATGTGTTGTTTCTTATTAAGAATTTCTAATGCTTTGGAAACAAATTTACGGTTCTCGTCTTTTAATAACATAGAGTCCGCAATCGTACCAAACATAGTTAATACAACAATTTCATTATGAATAGATTGCTTATGTAAATCAGGAATTAGCATACGTAAAAATTTATACGCTACCATACATCCACAAATAGATTTAAATTCATAGTCTTGATTTACATGAGGGTCTACAGAAATATCTGTTGGAATACCTCTATCTGAAACTGGATGATGGTCTGTTACAATAACATCTATTCCTTTTTCTTTTGCATAATTAATAGCTTCATTTGCGGCAATACCATTATCTACAGTAATAATTAATTTAATTCCATTTTCTACTGCTTCGTCAACAATCTTTTTACTTAATCCATAACCTTCAGAACGTAACGGAATACGATAACCAACATAAGGAGTAAGTGTTGATAAAGCAATCATCATAATTGTTGTTGATGTTACTCCATCACAATCATAATCTCCTGATATTAAAATTTTTTCTTTATTTTGAATTGCTTGCTTTGTGCGTTCAATAGCTTTGTCTATATTTGGTAAAAGGTTCGGATTTTTAAACTTACTTGATTTAATATCTAAAAATTGTTTAAATTCATCTTTATTCATTTTCATATAATACTGTAGAAGTTCCATTAAATTATGTTTATACATATATTTTATTTTCCAATCATAATTCAAATTTTCTCACTCCCAAAAAATAGTTATATATATTATATAAGAAACGCAAAATGCATTTAAATAATACAAAATCAATTATTTAATACATAGGAACAAAAAACTAAAATTAATTATCTATAAAAAATAAAAAGTGGTGATTTTATAATGAAATTGATTAATTTAAGACAAATTAATGGTGGACAAGCTCTTTTATCACAAGTAAATAGTTTAGTAAGTCAATTAAATGATGCAAACAATAGAATTACTGCAATACAGAATACTATGTTTCCTGTCAAAGAAAATATTGATTTGTCTCAATTAACTGCAAGCCAGACAAATTTTATATTAAAAAATAAACCAAATGCACAGAAATTAGAATTAAATATTAATGGCATTATCTATGAAGAAGATGATGCATTTACAGTTGACCGTGATACACCTGCTTTAACATGGACTTTCGATAATGCAAATGGTGGATTTGATATTTCAAAAGATTTGTCTGACCATATGACTGCTAAATATTATACAGGAGTATTATTAGAAAATGATTCAACATTAAAAATGTTGCGTATGGATAGTTTACCAACCACAGGAGCATATAAAGCAGGTGATATGATTATTAAATTAACTCCAACAACAGGTTCTAATATCGGTTGGATTTGCACAAAAAGTGGTACACCAGGAACATGGATTCCAATTGGCATTACAGACTTTGATAATGTAATAAAAGTAGAGTCTACAGATAGCTCACATAATGGATAATTTATATTTAATATTAAAAAATCGAGGTGAAATGTTCATATGTCAAAAACAATAAATATCGGTGGAGATACTTTTGAAGTATTAGATATAACAGATGTATCTTCTTATCCACGTTTTGTAATTAGAATTGGAGATAATTTATATGCAGTAGCCGCAAGTTATTTTGATGCTAGTGGTAATATTCTAACAGAAAAGAAAACATTTGACCGCATAAATACTTATCACCCCTGGATGATTGATAAAATTACATATACAGGTTTTAAAACAAAAAGCGGTAAACGTATTACTATAAGTTCTTATCAATCTTCTAATGGAAGGATTTCATTACCACCAGATTCTTCTGATTATATGAAAAAAAATTATCCAGATACATTTGACAAAATGACTGAATTACCAAGAGAAATTGCAAATGCAGATTGGAGTAGTGTTGTTAAAGCGGACGGATTTTTTGATGATTGTTCTAGCTTAGAAAACATTACAGGTATGTATGGATTCAAAGGAGAAAGTATATCATTTAGACATTGTAATGCAAAGCATATACCAATTATTAATGGTGAAAATTTAACATCTTTTTCTTGTCAAGGCTCTCCAAATATAGAAGAAATTCATTTTATTAATTTTACAGAACCAAAGGCAAATATAATGAATCAACTTCCATTTAATTATAGTCGCGGAGTTAAAAAATTATTAGGTTTTAATTTTAGAAATCAAAATATGAGTGCAGGAGACGCATTATATAATTTTGCTTCTAATGCAACTTTAAGAGAATTAACTATAGATTGCACGAATGTAGATACATTCGGTAACACACCTTGTATTAATATTCAAGAATTAGGTTTTGCAGATGATAATTGGAAATTCACTTTAATCAATGTGCCAACAAAATTTAAAGGAAAAGAATCAGATTTAATTTTTGTTGCAGGTAGAGGTGCTTCAACAACTGTAACTAACACATATCACATCATTAATTTCTTAGATTAAGTTGTAATTGAAGCATTAACTTTGACTGATGCAAAATATAAAATGTCTGATTTATATCCTTTTTGGAACAGTAAATAATTTAGCTAATATGTTTGTAAATCAACGACTATCTAAAATTTCTTTAGATGGATTAAAAATAGCAGATGGAATTACTTCAATATCTACATATCATATGTTTACTAGATGTGGTGAAAATAGTGATAATCCAATTAACACTCTCCACATCTAAATTTTTGTTGTTTTGTTTATATTATAATACAAAAGTTGGTGCTTATCAATACTTAATTTAGTTCTCGCGCCTTATATCCCCAGCCCTAAAGGGCGGGGTTTTACGTAGCTTTCGATAAAAAGAGAGAACAAAATGTTCTCTCTTTTTTATACATTTTCTGCTTTTATATCTTTTTCAGTAATTACAATTTTCTTTTTATTACTTGAAGGTGCTTGATACATAATATCTAACATTGTGTTTTCCAAAATTGATTTCAAACTCCTAGCACCTGTTTTTTGTTTAATTGCAATACTAGCAATTTTCTTTACTGCACTATCATCAAATGACAAATCAATTCCATCCACATCTAATAATTGTTGATATTGTTTAATTAAAGCATCTTTTGGTTCTTTTAAAATACGAATCATAGCTTCTTCATCGAGTTTATGTAATACCGCAATTGTTTGAATACGACCAACAAATTCAGGAATCATTCCATAAGCAATTAAATCTTCCTGTTTCACCTTGTCAATCGCATTATTACGTTCTTTATCGGTAATAGTATGCGATTCTGCACCAAAACCAATACCGTGTTTTTCTGATTTAGCAGAAATAATTCTCTCAATTCCACTAAAAGCCCCGCTTACTATAAAGAGAATGTTTGTTGTATCAATGGACTTTTGTTCTTCTCCATCACCGAACAAACTTTCTTTACTTTTTGGAAGATATACTGTTGTTCCTTCAATCATTTTCAAAAGTGCTTGCTGAACGCCCTCACCACCAACATCACGTGTATTATCTCCTGCCCTACTAGCCAATTTATCAATTTCATCAATGAATACAATACCGTATTCTGCTCGTTTAATATCTCCATCGGCTTCTTTAACAAGAGAAGCGAGGCAATCTTCAACATTACGACCAACATAACCAGTTGATGTGATTGTTGTAGCATCAGCAATTACAATAGGAACATCAAGTAATTTTGCAACTGTTTTAGCAATTAATGTTTTGCCACTACCAGATGAACCAATCAAACAAATATTTGATTTTTGAATATTAGATTTTTTTAATTTAAATACACGTTTATAATGATTATAAACGGCAACGGAAATAATTTTCTTTGCTTTATCCTGTCCAACAATATATTCATCAAGTTTTGCTTTTAGTTCTTTTGGTTTTAAAACATTTTCAATGGTAGGCACATCAGATGATTCTTTATCCACTACAACAGAATGCATAATTTCAATACATTCGTTACAAATGATATAATTTTTTCGCAAGCCTTGTTGATATTCACCTTCACCAACCATTTTTCCGCAAAAAGGACATTTGCGTTTTTGTTCTTCTACTACTTCTTCTTTATCTGCCATAGAACTTGCACCTACCTATTTTATACATTTGAATATTTCTCTACCTATGAAATATCTCTCTACATTCATTATATCTTAAAATCAATTTTATGTCAAACTAGAAAAATATACCGTACTGTTTTTTAGTACGGTATATCATTAAATTTTAATTAACAAAGTTTGTTGGAGTAATTGTTTTATGGAAATCAGAACCTTTTTCTGCTCGTTTAAATACTTCGTATTTATCAAAAACATATTCTTTATTTTTATTATTCAAAAGTTTAAACTCGCCATTTGAAATGTAAATATGAAGTAAGTTTTTGAATTTCTTACTAGGAACATAATTCAATGCCCTAGCAGTTCTTCCTTTTACCAACATATCAGACAGGTTCATTACTTTATAACCCAACGTATCATTTGCCCAATTAAAGATAAGAAGAATTTTGTTATTTGCATCTTCACTAGCATTACTAATTTTACAATCAACAACAAAATCTCCATCTTCTAACTTGCACGTTGGCATAGCTTTAGCTCCGCTTGCAGTAGCAACGAATGAATTAACGCTAAAACGACCAATGCAACCATTATTTGTTGCCAATGTAATTGTTTCATCTTTTTCATCGTTCACTAGCTTATTAAGAATAATTTCAGAATCCATTCCCTTAATAATCTGCGTTGGATTATTAATTCTAAACTTCATCTTATTAACAAGCGTTTTCTTTACCATACCATTTTTCAGAACAGAAATCAATACTTTGTTTGAATTAGCGTCAAAGACAATGAAATTGATGGCATCATCAAACTTCATATTGTTGTATTGCAAACTGTTCATAGGAACACGTTCCACAATGCCTGTTTTACGAATAATAAGCAAATCATCTGAACGTTTTACTTTCATAGCTTGTGCAAACAGATTTGTACGGTCTTTGTATGATTTATCATCAACGAATTTCTGATATTCATCTTCTTCGTATACATTGACCTTACCATTGGCATAAAGAACTGCATAAACATCCTCTGAAACTCCATGTATGGACGTAGAATCACTTTCAAAGCTAGATACGATGGTTGTCCTGCGTTTATCACCAAAGTCTTTCTTTAGCCCTTCTAGCTGGTCTACCATAAGTTGTTCCATAGCAGAATCATCATTCAAATATGTCTGATATTGAGAAATATTATCTTCAAGCTCTTTAATCTTCTTAAAAATAACTTCTCTATCTTTATGAACCAAAGAACGAGTTTTTTGGTCTAAAATATAGACTACCTGTTCTTCGTTCAAATCATATTTTTTGGTCAATTTGGTTTTTGCGTCATCAACGGTTTCACTATCAATAATGATATTAACTGCCGTTTTAATATCATCAATAACCTTAGCCAAACCTTTTTGAATATTTAATTTTTTGCTATCAGCTTCTACTAAATAAGAATAACGATTCTTCAATACTTCTTTTCTAAAATCAATATATGTATTGATATAATCAACTAGAGTAACTAATTTTAATTCCTTATCCAATACACCTCTCATATGGAAAGAAGCATTAGCCTGTAACTTGGTTTTTTCATACAAATCCTTGATAAGTAATGGAATATTAGCAGTTTTTTGACATTCAATAACAATACGAATATCTAAGCCTTTAGATTCATCACGAACACTAATTGTTCTAGGCAATGTTTTCTCCATAATCATATCATGGATTTTTTCAATCAGTTTTGGTTTATCAGAAAACGGTGGCATATCTGTAAATACAATCTGTGGATTACCATTTTCTGCATTATTTTCAATTTTGTAATTAGCTCTAAAAGATAAAGAACCTTCGCCTGTTTCATAAAGTGATTTGATACCTTTTTTAAGCATCATACCACCATAAGGGAAATCTGGTCCTTTAATAATCTTTAAAATATCATCTAGCGTAAAATCTTTATGCTTAATTGCATAAATGATACCGTCACATACTTCATTTAGATTATGTGATGGAACACAAGATGTATAACCTACTGCAATAGCATTTGGACAACCGTTTGCTAAAAAATTAGGAAATAGACCTGGTAAAATAACTGGTTCTTTTAATGTTTCAGAATAATTATCCCTAAATTCTACACAATGCTTATCTAACACATCTTCTAAAATTGCATAAGACGTTTTAGCTAAACGTCCTTCGGTATAACGTTCACTTGCAGGTGAATCACCATCAATTGAACCAACGTTCCCATGAAAGTCAATAAGTGGATAACGATATACCCACGGTTGAGCCATATTAGCAACTGTACCATAACAAGAACTGTGTGGATGATAATTACCCATTACGTCACCACTAATTTTAGCGTTCTTAATATATTGCTTATTGCTATCATAGCCTTTTTCTTTGCAACAATATAAAATTCTACGTTGAACAGGTTTTAATCCATCACGAATATCAGGCAAAGCACGTCCAATAATAGATAACATAGTATAATCCATGTATGAACGTGGCAATTCGTCTCTTAAATCACAATCAATAATATTTTCTTCTGCGACCAAAGATTCTATATCTTCTTTTTGTTTTTTTGCCATAATCTATATTATCCTCCATTCTTTGTTTAGCAATATTGTAGCACAAAAAGAATAAAATCGTCAACTAAAAATTATTTGTGAAAAAAAGGAAGTGCTATAACTTCCTTTTAATTCCGTTGTAAACGATTAAATAATTTTTCAAAATCCGTTAATGGTTTCTCCAAATATTTGTCTCCACCCATACAATTAGCACAAATATCATGTAATGCTTGTTCTCCTTCAAACATATGTTGACAATGAGGACAATTGTATAATCCTGCATTACTATACTCATGCTTATGTTTACTTCTAGTCAATTCTTGATTCATAATAAATCTTCTTTCATTTCGTCAAATTAATTTTATATAAAAAATTATCTACATATTGTCCATTTACTTTAAATGAGTTCCATAAAGTAATATTCGTAACAGGAATCGGCACTTTACTCATTTTTACAGAAAAATCCATTTTAGGTGTATTAAAAGCCATAGTAATATGTGGTGTATAATTAGGAAATTTGCTAGGAGCTTTTTGATAACCAACCTGTTTTAATAATTCCTCTATACGATAATGTATCTGATATAATTTAAAACTATCATCTACACCTATCCACATAGCACCGCCATCAAAACGACCAACATTATTACCAAAAACATATTGATTATATAAATCCGTTTCTTTTTCATAGATTTTCATAGCATCTACTACTTTTTCAAAATCATCTTCGTTTTCACCGATATAATCTAATGTAATATGAAAATCATTAGGGTCACACCAATCTCCATGAGTATAACCCTTTAAAACAGTTTGATAATAAGCTAATTGATTTTTTGCATATTCATCATCTATATCCATAGCAATCCATAACTCAGCCATTTGTTACTACCGTCCTTATTTATTATTCTATATATAAAATAATTAAAACATCTTAAAATAACACTTAATTTATTGTATAAAAAGGATAAGAGTAATTTTTACTCTTATCCTTAGTTTTATAGTGCTTCCAAATCCACCATATCAGAATTTGCTTCAATAAATTGTTTGCGTTTTGTTACATCTTTACCCATCAATGTCTCAAAAAGTTCTGCTACTTCTTTGGCATCTTCAAGTGTAATTCTACGTAATGTTCTATTATGAATATCCATTGTTGTTTCTTTTAATTGTTCAGGATTCATTTCACCTACGTGTTTACCTTATATTTCTATAAGCACTGACTATCTCTTAACGGCTACTAGCCGTCAGACCTTTTCGAGGTACGTATCAATAGCACCCCTACTCCCCTTCCGAGGGATAGTCGATACAGGTCAATTATATTTCTTTCCAAGTATATTCATTCCAAACATTATATAAATATTTTTGTGATACAACATCTTTGTAGTCGTGTAACACCGTTTTGATACTCTCACCATTTCGTTTTCGCTGTCTAATATCTTTTACTTGTTCTACAGTCAGCAAGGCTCTACCATTTGTAGCTCCCAAATTTCCTGTATTAATTTTATGATGTTGTTTGTTTTCTTTAGTATAAACTTCCATCATAACATTTTTCCAAGTTTCGCCATTCCAAATTTTATCAAAACCACTTTTACCAATTTTATTCCTATATAATTCATATACCGTTTTTTTTCGTTCAAGTTTGCCATAGCGCATACGAATATCAACAACATCTTCAATAGTTAATTTGTGATTGGGATGTAAATCTCCACCCCTCTCAAAACCACCAATGTCTCCACCAACAGTTTCATTATAACCATCTTTGTAAGAATTGAAGTGATTTATCCATTGAATTTCTTTTTGTTGCAATTCATTTTCAGAACAAAATTCAATAATTTGGAAAGTAAAATTTTCAATACCATATTTTCTCATGGCTTTATACAATGCTTTGTCACTTTCAGGACAATTATCATTATATACATTATTAATATGTGTATTCCAACGTTTAAAAATATTTAACGAAATTCCAACATAGCACTGTTTATTTATAATGTTTGTTATTTTATATACACCTGTTTTCATTTCACTTCACCCCACCTTCAAAAGTAAAATAAAGTGAAAATGAAAAAATATAATCGTTCCCACGGGCTTACCTTCGTCATTACACGGTCAGGCTCGTTCCGTTAGCACACAACCATTATATTGTGTACCCTGCTGATAAATAGAAAAATCTGTGAGGGCCAAGTTTTTCGCTCACCCTTTGAATCGGTTTACTTGATATGATTCACCTTTATGTTTTTTACGATATTCTTTTAGTTCTGAATCACTTAATAAATATACAGATTCGTTATTCTTTTTAATAATTCTATAAAGTGGTGGTTGTGCAGAATATACACGACCCGATTCGATAAGTTTTGGCATATAATAATAGAACAATGTAAGAACTAGAGTTCTTATATGCTCACCGTCCACATCCGCATCTGTGCCAATAATTATCTTATCATATCGTACATCATCCAAATTAAATGTTTTCCCAATTCCACCTCCAATAGAAGCAACGATACCTTTGATTGTATCAGAAGCAAGTATTTTACTCATATCTGCCTTATTAACATTAAGAATTTTACCTCTTAATCCTAATACTGCTTGATATGAACGTTCTCGTCCTTCTTTCATACTTCCTGCTGCGGAATCACCTTCGCACATCCACAATTCTGTATATCCATTTTTATTAGAACAATCTGCTAGTTTACCAGGTAAACTAGTTTTCATAAGTTTTTTAGACTTTCGACTAATTGCTCTAGCTTTTCTTGCATTTAATTCTGCTTCTTTTACTTTGATTGCTCTATTTACAATAGCATCAAGAATTTCTTTTTTGCTTTTTTGCTTTGTAATTTTTTCAAAGTATTTATGAATAACAAAATCAACTGCATCTTGGGCTTCTTTATTTCCTAATTTAGTTTTTGTTTGGCCTTCAAATTCCGGTTGATAAAGTTTAATAGAAATAGTTGCATATAAACCATCCATTAAATATTGCATTTCAATAGGTTCTTTAATAAGTTTTCGTTCGATGCCATAATTATTAATGCAATCTTTATAACCGTTTTTAAAACCTTGAAGATGATAACCACCTTCATAAGTATTAATGTTATTTGCAAAACTTTTTAGTTTTGAATTAGGTTCTGTTTCATCATCGTGGATAAATGAAATATCACACATAATTGCATGACCATTTTCTTCTTCATATGTATCTTCAAATGAAAAAGGAGTATCATACAATCTCTGTTTATCACCTATCATATGAAGTGTATATCCTGTAATGCCATCTTCAAAATGATAGGAAATATTATCTCCTGTTAATTCATTAATATAATTAATTTTCAATCCTGCATTAAGTGAAGCTAATTCACTTAAACGATGTTTAATGTGTTCACTAGGTTGTAATGTTAATTTAAAAATCTTTTTATCAGGATGATATTTAATTATTGTTCCTGTTTCTTTAGTTGGTTCAAGTTTTTCAACTTCCGTTGTTGGATTACCTTCGCTAAAATGTTGATGCCATGTATATCCATCACGTTTAACAATTACGTCAAACGAATCAGATAATGCATTGACACATGTACTTCCAACGCCGTGCAATCCCGATGAACATTTGTATCCATCAGATGTAAACTTACCACCTGCATGAAGATTTGTAAGAATACCTGTCAAAGTATCAATCGGATTACCATCTTCGTCTTTAAACGTTTCACTTTTACCAACAGGAATACCTCTGCCGTGGTCTACAACTTTTACAGAACAATCTTTATATACGTGTACATCTACTTCATTACCCCAACCTGCTACAAATTCATCAATAGAGTTATCAATGATTTCATATACAAGTTGGTCAATGCCTGACTGTGACGTAGAACCAATGTACATAGAAGCTCTACATCTTACAGCTTCAAGACCTTTCAACATTTTAATTTGGTTTACACCATATCTGTTATTTACTTGTAACTCTTTATTAGACATTGTTATCTCCTTTAAACAACACATCGTTAAATGAAAATGTTTTATTATTAAATTCAACAGTTTCATTGTCAATATTAATTATACTTAATTTAATATTTTTGTTAATTAAAATATGAATTAAAAAAAGCAAATCGTTTTTATTAATGTAGCGGTCATGTTTAGATACAATTCTAATAACATTCCATCCGTGTTTGTTTAAAAAAGTATTGCGTTCATTTTCTTTAATTTTAAATTCATGTAAACTACTTCCCTTTAATTGAATTTCTAAATCATGCCCACCACCATCATATTCAATATCAGTTTTTGTTTCTAGTAAAGCAATATCTAATTTATACTGATAAAATTTATAATCAAACAATCCATTTGTCCATTGACAAATTAATTTTTGATATTTAGAACCATTTTTTATAGTATTTCTTTGTTTATTTAAAATATCTTTATTTTTTAATGGAGAATCAACATTATAATGTTTTTTACACGTTGATTTAGATTTATTAAACATTTCAGAATTTTGCATTATAAAATCAACACCATATTTTTTCTGATTAGTTTGCTTTTCTTTTTCTAAAATATTTTTGTTTTGTAATGGATGTTCTACACCATATTTGTTAATTAGCGTTTTTGTAATTTTTTCTTTAACACAATCTAATTGAAAAACATTTTCAACACCATATTTATCTTTAATACATTTATCAAATTTTTTCTTAAATTGTTTATTCTTCATAGGATGGTCTGTACCATACTTTTTTTGATATGTTATCTTTGTTTTACATTGTTGACATAAACAATTATTATAAACTCGATAATATTTAGTTATAAAATGTTTATGGCATTGGTTACATTCACAATCAACTATACTTTTATCACTATTTGGCAAATCATTTACTTTAACTTTAATTTTATCAAACATCTTTGTAAACGAATAGCCTTTATCAATAAAATAATTTTTGTTTTTTGGATTCCAGCTTTTTGTTACAATTTTAGTGATTATCATATTACAACCTCATAATCATTATTTACACCATAATCATTATTTACTTTTAAGGTATCACTCATATGGTTTTCTCCTTCCAATATTTATATCTATATCATATCCCATTTTTAAAAAATAGTCAAATTAAATTTCAATGTCAACATAAATTTTAAATGGATGTTCTACATTTTTTGCATAGAAATATAATTTTCTTTCTGTTTCAAATGTATATTCTACGCCTTGTTCATTAAAAATATTAATGTTTTCTTTTTTATCTAATGCATCTAAAATTTGACTGGCATTTTTTATAATTTCTTGTGCATCGCCTTTGTTATCATCAAAAAAAGTTACACATTTTCCTTGTACTTCTTTTTCTTTATCTGTATAAATTTTGAATTTTTTACTATTTGGTACATTATCAAAATACTGAATTGCATTATAATTGGGTACTATCATTGTTGAATATGTCTGAACGCTCATAATTTAATTCCTCCAACAAATTTTATCAATCTAAACTATATTATACTTCAAAATCATTTTAATATAACAAAAAACCGTCATATCGCATTGATATAACGGTCTATTGATTATTCTTCGTAACGTTTCTTTTGTCCACGCATATCCACGTGTACAATATTTTCATCATACTTTAAAACAATCCCTTCTGCACCACATTCTTCGCAAATATCGGCAAATTCATCTATATACATATCATCAGGAACATTAATATCAACTGCTTTTCCCTTGATATGGTAGCTATCTTCATAACCATGAACCAAATCATTGTATTCTTCACATCTAGCACAACAAGCTATGCTTAGTGGTTCATCTATTTGCTTTTGTAATTTATCTAAAAATCTTAATAATTTACGACTAATCCCATTATCTGGTTGCCAACCACAATGCGGGCAAGCTAACACTTCTTCATCAAAAAATCTTGAACTATTCATTTTAAATTTGTAGGGGAAAACATTCCTCATACAAAATAATAAAAATTATGTTTTCACACCTACCTTTTTCACCTCAATTCTGTAATTTTTATTATTTCTCAATAATAACATAGATTTATTCTATTGTCATATCTGCAATTTGCATAACTAAAAAGACATACCATTTATATGATATGTCTTTGAATATTTTACTTGTTTAGCGTATCTTTTAAGCTCTTTGATACAACAACCTTTAACGCTCTCGTTGCAGGAATATCTACTACTTCACGTGTCTGTGGGTTACGTCCTTTACGTGGAGCGCGGTCTACGCATTTAAATGTACCAAAATTCTTCTGATTAAAGGAATCTCCCTCTGCAAGTGCTTCTGTTAATACTTCAAAAAAGCAATCTACACAATCCTCAATCTGTTGTAATGTTAAACCGTCCATACGGTTAGCAATCTTTTTTGCTATTTCATGTTTCTTCACATTAATCACCTAATATAATTAATTTTAAAAAAGTACAATAACGTTCATCAAAAAAATAATACAGTAAACTGTATATAATATTTGTTTACTGTATTATTCGTTCTTTACACCACTAGCTTTTTATTAAATTTTCCTGTATGCTTAATCCTTTTTACCATTCATTTCATTCAACGTATAAGCAATAATATCATTAATATCTACCGTACTCAAAGTCTTATTCTTACGCTCTTTCTGAATACGATTATTATTCGCGTTTTCATTCGCTTTACTAATCATATTTTGCATCATCTGTTTTACAACGACTGGATTCTTCGATGTATACATAACTTTCACGTCTGTAAGTTTGTTATTCGCAAGAAAAATATAATCCAACTGATGTTTATAAATGGTGCAAACAATATCATAAGCACTATCTTCATCCATCTTATCAAAAAATACAACTTCATCCAAAGTATATTTGCTATCTTTGTTGTACGACACATTTTCCTGTAAACGTGCATTATGTTGTTCTTTGATAAGTTCTTTAATCTGATTTGCTTCTTTCACCGTTCTGCTAGTAAAAGCAGTAACAAACTCGTCAAACAGATAAGCATCAGCAAGCGGATAACGAATTTTAAGGTCGTTTACCTGTTTTGTCGTAGAATAAACCAAACGGTCATTAGCTTCTTTTAAACTTTTAGCTTTTTTAGCTTCTTTCTTTGCTTTTTCTGCATTTTCTTTTGCAATACGTTTATCCCTATCCAATTCCAATACGTTAGAACTAATACGAGACTTATTAAACGTATGATACAAAGAGCCACACACTACACGCAGAATTGCGAGAAGAAACATACCAATAATACCAATAGCATAAGAGAAAAAACCAAAAAGTGCAATAAAAACAAGTACTGCACCAATAGCCATTAAAATCAAACTTGCCATTTTTAAACATTCCCTTCTATAATTATTTCGTTTATCTCTTTATCTTTAATTACATTATAGCAGATATATTCTTATTTGTCAACAGTTTTAAATAAAATTTTGAAATTTTCAATAAAAAAGAGCCTCTACTTAAATTAAGTAGAGGCTCTTTAATTAAATAGAGGTTCTTTTAAATTTTAGGCATTAACAGTTTCCTTAAATGCCTTTGCGACCTTGAACTTAACCGCCTTAGAAGCAGGAATATCAATTTCTTCGCCTGTCTTTGGATTGCGACCCTTACGAGCTGCACGCTCAACAACCTCGAACGTACCAAAACCAGGGATAGCAACCTTCTCACCATTGGCAACGGATTCGCTAATAACATCGAATACTGCCTTTGAAATATCCTCCGCAGACTGCTTCGTAATATCAGCTTTTTCCTTAACGGCGTTTACAAAATCATTCTTAGTCATAATACATAACTCCTTTTGTTTTTTTACGAGAATTGAATTTCTCTTTTTTACATGTATGATTATACCCTATGATTTCAATGATGTCAAGCGTTTTTTGTAATTTTTTATTGTATTTTGTGTTAATTTAATAAAATTTTTCGCTTGATGGGCATTTACTTTCAAAAGGTGTTCATCTAATTTTTGATACACACTTTGTATCTTATTATATTCTTCATCGAATAAATTAGGATAATTATTAAGTACAAATTGCAAATAATTCCTACAAGTAATGGAACAAATGAAATTTATCTCTTGTAAAGACATAACACTTTCACTTGTTCTTTTTATTGAATCTAGTTTTGATTGTAATTCGGATAACTCATTGTCACCCGAATATTCTAAATGAAATTTCCTAGATAATGAACTACAGGCTTCTTCTGCGTTATCTAAATCAAAGAACAATTCTTCAAATTTAACAACGTCTCCACCTTTTTTACAACCAAAACAAAACCAAGATGTATGGTCTTGTGCTTTTCCATCCGAATTTTTAAATCCTTCAGGATAAATTCTCAAAGATTCCGTCTTTTCATTATGAAAAGGACATAAGGCAGTGTATATATTACCTACTTTTTTTACTTTTATAAGTGATTTTATATATTTTACTCCATCAATCTTTTTGTCTAGGAAATCTCTTTTGAATTGTAAATCTTCTTTATCTGTTTCCCATGTAAAATCTTTCATATTATTTACCTGTTAAAATTTTTTACGATAATTTTTAATATAATCATTTAATTGTGGCAAAATACTATCTGCATATTTCATATTACGATGAATTAGTCTACGAATATAATCATATTCAACATTTAGCATAGTTACAATATCGTGTTTATTCATGTCCATAAACAAAGCTAGTTTAGCCTTATTTATAATTTCCTCGTTGTATTTGCTTTTTGTTTTTGCTATTTTTTTACTATTATTATCATGATTTTTAAACCAAGCATTAAATTTATTTGTATACTTTTTATTTACTATTCCACCATTATCATAGTTATAGCCAATAATATTAGAACGATAAAAACTTATCCAAACTTTTTCTTTTTCGTTTAATTCATGAACGTGGCAAATTTCTACAATTTGATATGAAAATTTATGTCCATTATTATAGTCTTGTTGCAATAATGGATTATGATGTTTGTGATGTTTTAAAGCATATCTGTGTTCACGAAATCTTCGTTCAATATTAATACTTTGTCCAATATACATTTTATGATTTACTAAGTTTTCTATTTTATAAATTCCAATACTCATATTTTTTACCTATAGAAAAAGGAAAATGTTAAATTTTTTCTCATAATTATAAATTTTCCCATTCACTATCATCAATCTCTACCATTTGCATTTTATCATATTTCTTTTGAATATGAAAACTAAAAGAACTACCATCACGAGTTTTTGCAGATTCAACCAAAGCAGTATCAGAATCTAACGAACGAACAATAAATACATTGTCTGCGTGGTCTGCTATAGCATCACTATTAGCAATAGCATCCGTATCTGCATGACCGTTCTTTTGTTCTAAATCTTTCTTACCACTACGGTTCATTTGAACCGCCGTAAATAAAATTTTATTTTGTTCGCGTGCAAAGCGTTTTAAATCAAGTGCAATAGCACCTAAATCATCACGAATAACACCTGTTGGATTATTTGGATTCATAATCCCCATGTAATCAACAATGACTACATCATATACAACACCTGCTTTCTTTTCAATTTCTTCTGTTTTTGCAGAAACGAAAGAAGGTGTTACATTAGAAGGACAATCAACGATATATACACTACCAACAGTATTGTTAAACATGTCTTTATGGTTTTTCAAATTTTGGATATATTCTTTATATGTTTGTTCTTCCTGTTCATTTAATTGTCCGCTTTTCAATCCTTTACTAGAAACAAGCGCAGCTCTAGCATCCCAACGTCTCTCATACTGTTTCTTATCAATTTCCAAAGAATAAAATAAAACATTTTTATTCTGTTTCCAAAGATAATATCCTAAATTAAGTAACATTGTTGATTTGCCGTCACCTTTACGACCACAAACAATGTTTTCTGAACCATATCCCCAACCAACAATGGCTTCATCTATATGTTTGAAACCAGTTTTAACTAATTTTATATCTTCAGGATGTTCTTTGATATGAAGATAGTCTTTTAGACGTTCATCTGCATCATCTTCTACAGTACCTTCTTTTTCTATATCATAGTCTGTGCTATTAATATCAACCAAAAGTTGTTGTACTGTATGATTTAAATCTTTTAATTCATCATCTGATAGTTCGTTTGGATTATTACCAATAACCTTATCTGCAATCTTAATAAACTTCCTACGTTTATATTGACCGATAATTTCATCTTCAAGAAATTTAAATTCGCCAATATCAGAAATCTGATAATCTTTACTTTCCGCAATCAAAGTTTTGATTTTAATGCGTTCATCTTCACTAAGTTTTTTCATACTACTTAGTTTTGTATTAATTGCATCTTCTGTTATTGGTTTTTTATACGTATCATAATAACCAATTATCATACGATAAATATTATTAATATATTTAAAATATGTTTTATCCATTCTAGCAATAGATTCTCCAATATATTCATTATCGGATAAAACATATGCTAGGAACTTTTTCTCCAATTCAAGTGTTTTATTATCTTCCACTATAAAAGCTCCTTCTTATCAAAAGTCGAAATCGTCATTTTGAGTATAATTTTCTGTTCGATGGTTATCTCCTAAAACACTAATAATTTCATTGTTTTGAATGAGAAAATCTCTTATATCATTATTATACTCTTTTCCCATTTCATCTATGGTATAATTTGATGAAATAATCGTTGGCAAGCAATCATTATCACGTTTTCTCAAAATCATTTCCAAGAATCTTTGAGAGAATTGATTATCATTCTTACCAACCTCGTTACCAACATTGTCAATAATAAGTAAATCAGACTTATAAATGAAAATTTTCATTTTGTCTTGATTTGCTTTATCGAACTGGCATTTTACCAAATCATCATACATAGCGAAAGCCACATTAAATGTGCTTCTTTTTTTAAATGAATCAGGGTTTATTTTTTCTACAACGTGTTTTGCAATAATACTTTCAATCGTTGTTTTTCCTCTACCTTGTGGGCCATATAAAAACAATCCCCGACCTTCATCATAATTATCTTGAAAATTATCAATATAATTTTTCACAGGTTCATAAAAGTTTTTTTCTTTGATAAACTCCAAATCCCATTTATCAGACAAGAACTTTCTAGGAATACCCCAATCTAGTAATTTTACATTACGTTTTACTTTCTTAATACAAGAACATGGATATGATTGTTCATACCCATGTTCATCTACCTTAGAAATGAACCCTGTACCATGACACAATTCACATTTATCCACAATGCGTCTACGGTTTTTCTGTTCTTCTAAGTCTTTTTCTTCTTTTGTAAGTAACATGGTTGTTTATCTCCCTTACATCTAACATTGTTTTGAATCTATTATATTACAGATTCGGGAGTTTTGACAACCACTCTTTGTACGAGTTAATCACATTATCATATTTGCGTTTCATTACGTCACTATTGGAACTAAGCATTTTTTGCCCCCAAATGTCAAAACGACTGCAACGTTCTTTATTATGTTCATTGGCAAAATCAACCATTTCTTTTGTTAAGGGAAGATGAATTTTATATGCCCATTCCAAATAGTTATATTTATCATCAAATTTCCCTGACATAAAGATTTGATTAATTTTTTTGATACAATCGGATTTAATGCGTTTGCTAATTTTATCTACTGTCAAATTACCTTTTAGGACTTCTTTTACGTTCATTTTGATTTCGCGTTCATTTGTACAAGTATGAATCGGGTCTATAGATTGTTCAATATTAGAAAACTCTGATACATAACTATCGAACCAAATCAAAACTTTAACCTTTTTTTTAATCATTCCATCCAAAACATTTTTTACTTGTTGAATAGAAAGTTGATTTGCCATCATAGAAGATTGAATACAATTTACTTCTTTCATAAATGTTTTTACATTCATTCTCATATGAGATTGTTTATAAAAATATTTAATCAAATGTGGAACTGTATTCTCTACTTTAATTAAATCCATATTGTGCTTAAATTCAACTGCTTCATTAAGTTTGTAATTTAAACCACGCAAATTTTGACAACCAATTTTAGCCAAATATTCAATAATAAAATGAACCATTTTAGCATCAAATTTTTGCTTTGTATATAAAGATTTAACTAATTGCACCTCAATTGCATAATTATAACAACGACTGTGTATCATGGTATAAAATTCTTCTACAATAGACTTTGGTCTATCTTCTATTGGCATAGAACTAAACATGTCTTTTTCCAAACGTTTTTTTATGTTTCGTTCTTCTTCTAATTCTGCAAGACGTTTCATATCATTTAAATGTCTTTGCAAAACTCTCTGTTCTTTTTCTTTTTGCTTCTCTGCAAGTTTTTTATCTTTTTCTAATTGAATATCTGCTTTGATTTTATTCAATAATTTCTCTTTACTCACCGAAAGAGTTTCTTCTGTCACCTTATCAAAAAAATCACGATATTTATCAACATATAAATTTAATTCTTTACATTTGATTTTTAACTCGTTGTACACAAAAGACAAAAGTTGATGCTTAGGTTCTTCTGTCTTTTGAATATGATTCTTCATAGCTATTGCCGATTTGAATTGTTTGCCACAGAACAAGCAAACAGAATCATTCTGAGTCATATCGTTCTCACTCCAAATCTTAATCAGGATTTACATTGAATTTATGGATGTCCCATAACGGTTCTTGTGAATAATATTTCTGACGATTACGAGAATGTCTACGCAACATAGGCGTATAATCCGTAAAATCAAATACTATTCCTTTTGTTTTTCCTTTATATAATCTTATCACACGACCGATACGTTGAAAAGCCCTAGTAGAAGATTTTCCTCCACCTGCCAAAATCAATGTATCAAGAATTGGCAAATCTAATCCTTCATCTGCAATCGTTGATGCAATTAAACAACGGCAAAATCCTTCTTTAACTGCTTTAAATACCGCAAGACGTTTTAATGTATCATCGTTACCAGACAACATTTCAACATTATGTACACGAATGGTTACATCTTGATTATTTTTAGGATTTGTAACAGTAAATGATTTAGCTTTTTCACCAATCTTCTTAGTAATTCTATCACGTAAAATTTCTCCGTGCTTAATATTTTTATATAAAACTAAGATGTGTTTATCACGTATATACATATTGTAAGCAATTTTAGCTACAATTTTATTTCTATCTGTATTTTCCACGATAGCTTTATTGTATATATCTTGATAATTTTTCCCTTTAAAAACCTGCTTTATTGGAACAAAATAAATTTCTGGTTTTACCAAATATCCCTTTTCAATTAACATAGAAGCGGTAATAACTGCGTCTTTTTTCTTATTAAGAACTGCTTCGATAAGCAAATCATCACCTGCATCACGCCAAGGTGTTGCCGATACACCAATTCTATAATAAGCATTTTTACATTTATTTGCAATTGTAGTAATTGTCTGGGCAGGTATATGGTGACAATTTGATACCAATACACCGTTAGCAATAAAATTATGATTGTCTGCAACAGTTAAATCATATACATAATTCTCTGCATTAGAATTATCTACTTCAATATTGTCAATCGTACCTTCATATTGTTTCAATATTAATGCTTCAACTGTTCCAACAACAACTTTATCGCCAATATTTAAACAATCTGCTCGAACATAATCATTTTTGTTTTTAATAAAAACTTTATGATTATCTGTACAATGTAAAACAATATTTTTTCCATCATTACGTTTAATATTTAACTTTAATATTTTCTTTGTTCCAATATCTGTAACGCCAAAGTCAATAATTGGTTTGACTTCAAATTGATGTGTATAAACATTATATGTCCATACATTTACCATTTGTTTTTGTTTTACAATGTCACCAATTTTCATACAGGTTCTATTTTCTAACAAAATTTCTGTATCATATGGCAAACATTCATCCCACAAACACATTTTTGCGTCTTTGATATAGTTATCATCTGCTGATTGTGTAGAAATTACAGTAATGTCTTTATAATCTTCTACCCCATCACCAACCAAACCAACTTCTACTCCAAGAAACTTTTCCATTTCTTGTTTTAATTGCATACATAATCCAATTTTATCTGCAAAAATACATACAGGTTTTACATTGAATTTAGCAATACAAGCAGCCATCATTAAGGTTTTTCCCGCTCCAGTACAGGCTTGTATTACCTCACGTTCTCTGCACTTATCAACAATATCCTGTTGATAAGGTCTTAATTTTAAAGGAACTTTTTTATCACTATCAATATAATCTACCAATTGAAAATTAGCATTTTGTTCAGGCTTTACACGATTATCATTTAATTTATAATCTATCTCGTTCGTATCAAAGAAGTCTTTGACATAATCAAATAATCCTGCGTATGTCTTTTTTGTCTTACGATTGAACAAATGACGATACCTGATTTCAGGTACACCATAAATTTGAATACCGAACGACAATTCATTCCATAATTTAATTTCTTGTTCTTTTGTCAATCCTGTGATTTTTAGATATACATTATCTAAATCAAGTTGTACCACCTTATTCACCTCAATACAAATCCCCATCGAAAGAATATGGGTCTTTTTTAATAATACGTTTCTTTGGTTGTAATGCAATAATGGAATCCAAATAATCCGCTATCTGTTGTATCATTTCCATATCTATTGTTTTATATGTCCAATTATACTGCAACAAATCATGCATAAAAGTGCATAATTCTTTTACATTATATCTACGGACTTTATTTACAATCCTAGGCTTATGCACAATTCCTAACTGTTCCCACTTGCGAATAGTAACAGATTTCTTTTGAACTAATTTAGCAACTTGTGTAATCGTTAATTCTTCATTATTAAGGATTTTTTCACACATTTGTTTTTTCCATTTTTGTCTTTTTTCTTCTTCTGTTAATTTACGTCTAGGCATATTAGAACCCCTTAAATAGAAAAGGTCAAAAGCAAATTGCCTTTGACCTCAATATTTCAGAAAAACTCTTTAACTTTTTCAAAGAAGTCATTAAATGCTTTCTGATATTTCTCTACATCTTCTACTGTATTCATCTGTAGCATCATACCATTACGAGTAGGACCATCATACCCTTCTGTATGTTTGAAGTCACGAATACTTGCAGTTAGCTTACCACTTTTCTTGTTTTCTAGGAGAGAAAACTTTGTTTCCTTGACATCTGACTGCTTCATTGAATTTTCATAGAGTGAATTGTTATTATCTGCAAAAGCCATAATTCTTATCCTCCTTCTAAAAACATATACAAATGTGTACAAAAGTGTATTTTATTCACATTTAAACATACTTGCGTATGTTTTTGGATGTTTAACGATTAGTCCTGAATAATACATTTTATAGTATCTTTATTATATAGGTTGACATCCTCCCCCACCTAAAGAGGTGGGGGATTCCTACTTCTCAGACCGTAGCGTATGCGGTGAAACCGCATGAGGTATGGCGTAGCCATACCTTTTTACGTCTTACACAATCTCCATAGGCTTAGTTTTATACTGATTCCGTAAGCCCTACGGTACAGTTTTTTATGGTTTAGGCTACCAAAAGTAGCCTTTTACCCTCTTTCAAGATATTTGAATTTGTATGCTTTTAGCATTTTGTTTTACCTCCTTTGATTTAATTGTATCACTATTTGCGAAAATAGTCAAGAGTTAGTATTAGTCATCCCCCACTTTCGTTACTCGGTAGCCTAACGGCTACCTCGTAGCTTAGAAGTGGGGGGGTATTCTCTTACGATAAAAACTGTTTTGTCAACAATTAATTTCTAACTGTTGTTGGTCTACCTTCAATGCGATACAAATCACCATATACACTTGTTAAATGATTAATAACAGTAGATGCTTCATCAAAATTACCAATTACCAATACCATGATTTCGCCTGTATTTGTAACAACAACACAATAAGCACCAACATATTTAGAAATAGGCGTTGCACATTCATCAAAATACAAACTAAAATCAACGTTTTTAAATACTAATTTACCATCTTGATAATTGGAACAATTCTTATGTAATTTATATTCTGTTGCCAAATTACAAAATTCTTTATTTTTATCTATCATAGCATGATTTACAAATACCATTTTTTTATTAATATTAGATAAAGAATTTTTCATATGAGCATTAATGCTAGACAACACAATATCTTTATTGTCTATCTCATATCCTCTTACTAAACCACCAGGAAGATTATTAATAATATTCTTTTTAATTTCTTCTGTATTATTTTTACCTGTACCTAATGTTGTAATAAAATATTGCCAATCAGTAATACGTTTAACTGTCTGAATACCTTTATCCATTGTTCCTTGATATGGAATATAATTATACCAAATAGAAAGAATTTCACTCTGTAATGGCTGATATGTTGTCATAATCGGCACTTCAATTCTGGTTCCTTTTGGTAATATATTTCCTGTATTAACTGTAATAAATGGTGTATTGAAACCTGAAACAGAAATAGTGTGTGTATTCAAACGCTTTTTGTCTGTTGGTTCACCATCTTCATCATAGAACACTTGACTATCTTCATAACATTGATATACATTTTTTGTTGTTCCATCTGATTTTAATTCCAATACAGAAAATACAGATTTCAAAATTCCACCGTGCATAACTTCATTCGTGTTTGACATACATGGTTTCGTAAATACAGACTTTTTACCATCTGCAAAGAATACCAAATTCTTGCATTGATACATATTCGTACAAATAGTTTTTGAATTTAAATCATAATCAAAGGAATATCCTGCCATAGCCAAGGTAAATGTAATTGTTTCACCAACCAACAATGCTTTTTTCAGAACAACTGTAATATATTTTTCCGGTTCATCAGGAATACTAGACGGCGTTCTGTATACATAATCTATTGAACCAATAGAACTACAACCGATAACGCCAATTACATCATATCCATAAACAGACATTGGAATCTGATATTCAGTTGTACCATTACCTGACATATTATAATATATCAATCTAGCATAGCATTGATTTTCCGTTCTAACTTTATTAGAAATATCATACGCTTTATCTTCTTCACCATTAACTTTTCTAGGCTTCAACCACGGAACTTGTCTAGGCATAGCTCCTTCTGCATTAAATGATACTTCATTAATACAATTTAATTTATAATCAAAATTGTCTGCTTCATCATCATAAGCCATAAATCCTGCGCTTAAAATTTCTGTCGGGCAATCTTGACCGCCACAACCTGTGTTTAACTGTATTGTAGCTTCAACAACAATTTTGTTTACAGACGCATAAGCCGTTTGGAATACTATATCTACATCATTTCCATAATAAATTGTTTGCCCCGCTTGATTATTTGTAGCAATACCATTAATAAATACAGTATAATTCGTTTGATAAGTATAAAGTTTTTCATTTTCATAATTGTAAACTTTATCTATGCTAAGAATACGTTTATCAGAAGATACATGGAATTTAAAATGCTTACCATTGGTTAAATTAGCACTAGGAGATAATTCCATTGTTACTTGTCTCTGTGTATAAGCATTATCACCAAAATTTGTTGTTAAACCATTAAAACCAGGTAATAACAAGGTATCGCCATAAACAAAATCTTTTGGTAACATAGGCCAGAAATTGTTTTTAGCATATCCATAAGAAGAACCTTGCATAACTAATATTTCAAAATTCTTTTTATAGCCAATCAAATCACTTATAACAAATCCTCTAGCAGAATTTTTTTCTCCACCAATGATTAACCATTTCGCTACATCTTTTGTCTTGTATGTTTCTACTTTCGCTACCAATCTACCATTGATATACAAATACATCATACCATTAATAGGCATGGCTTTATCTGTCCATGAAATACGGAAATGATAATTTTGGTTTTGCTTTAACAAAGTATTAGACAAATCAACGATTGCCGTAGCACCATCTTTTACCACTTTTTTCGTTGCATCATAATCATATACCTTTGTTAAAAGTAATTGTAAGCCTTTTTTCTCTAATAGCATAATTGGTTGTTGGCTAGAATTTTTTATACAAACAATCTGATTATATACTTCTTCGTCACAACCGTTCCAATTTGGTTTAAAATAAAAATCTAATGTCCCGTTTTTCTGATTCAACGAATTTTGTATATCATATAGCACATAATTAGAACCATCTATAACTGCACCCATATTGCAAACAGAATCTTCATAACGAATAGAAGTATTATCCGTAGCTAAAGAGTTTTGCGGTTTTATATCTTTTAATGTTTTATCAAATAAAACAACGAAACTTACATTTTCTACATCATTATATGGTAATGTTTTATTACCAATTTGTACACGGCGCATTTTCTTTGGTTCTTTTGTTTGTAAAGTGCTATCAAACAATTGTTTAATTGTATTATCTGCCATACTATTCTCATTATAATCTGAATAGCTAACAGATTTTCTTATATCAACAATATCTGATGTATCAATAACATCATAAGCTAGTCTATCAGGTCTATATCCTGCTAACAAATCGCCTGTTACTGCACTATTATTATTAACTACCATTTGATTATAAGAAACAGAACCATTAAAATTACGTAAAGAATATGATGTTGTATTTCTTCTTCTAATACGGAACATTGGTAACGCATAAATATATTTACCATATAGTGTAGAAGAATTTATTTCATATGTTGGTCTACCTGCTACATACAAATTTTTATCATTATGAAAATCTTCATTTCTAAAAATATCATTTGTTGCTTCGCAGAAAGATATATTGACATTTTCTAATTTGCTTAATTGTCCATTCGCTTTTGCAAATACGTGAGAAAAATTAAATATATCTGTATATCCTAAACCTTCTGGATATTTATCAAAATCTACTTCATTCGCTACACGTACCGTCCAAAGCATAGAAAGTCTGCGTGTAGTTTCATCACCAACACGACTATCTTTTGCGGGAGTTCCAATTGTATCTCCGTTAATATAACCGTATTTTAATGCAGAGTCTGTTCCTTTTACGACTTCAAACCATACTTCAAGATATACTAATGAATCCTTTTCACTATCTTTAGCTGATTCACCTAAATCCACTAGAATATAATTGTCATGCTTATCATAAGTAAAATTACCTTCACCATTTAAAGTATATCCTAGTATATTGGCTTTAAATGGAGCAATAGCTATTTTATTCTCTAATGTTAAACCATTTTCTGTTGGATTATATATAATCGGTTCGCCTGTAAATTCTTTTTTTACCAATTCTGTAAATCCACTAAAAATATGTCTACGAACGACTTCTGTACGCATATTATCTTGGATTTGTTGCATTTCATTGAGTTCTGTTTCAAGAATTGGTTTATCATGTCCAAAACGAACTTGTTGATAACTTGAACGTTTATCGTAATTGGAGAACTTCTCGAAATTTTCCAAAGTATTTCCTCTCCTTTTAGAAAAATTTTATCATCTAATATTTAAATAGATATATACAATTCTTTTATCGCAAAACAAAAAAATTAAAAAAAGAGAGAATTTGTTATTCTCTCTTTTTTGTATATTGTTTTGTATTAGAACGTTATAGTCCATACTATTGTGAGCCGACTTTCACTAGTTTTATTCCATACTTTCAGTCTCTTTAGATTGAAAAGAATACCTGTATCTTTTCCTTTACCAGCGTTCCATTCTTGCGCGTCTCCACCATAAATACCCATTTCTGTGATAGGACCATTTGCTTCATTCTCTAAGAATGTAGTTGTCAATTTAAGAATATTTGTAGCTTTATTTGTTTCATTTCCTGCTAAATCAACAAAACACCAGTTTGTAAAACGCTTACGATAAAATTCACCAACAAGTTTAGTTTCTGTTAATGTTTCTGTTGGCGGGTCTTGTAAATCCCATTGATTTCTATCTACATTGTTTGTCTTTTCATCATAAGGTTTAGTTCTATCTTTAAGAATACCAACGCCTAGAGCAAGATACTGCAAACCTTTTGTAGCAAAGTTACCTTGGAAAGCAGGATTGTTACTGCCTGTAATAGCACCTGGAGCCATTCTTTCTGCCATCAAAACAGAAGCACTATTAACAATTAAATTCTGAATTGTTTCTGTATCAACAATTTCTCCACCAACTAATTTACCGTGTTCAAAATGACCACCCTTATGAGCAATCATCTTGATTTGTCCTTTAATTGGCTTTCTATATAATTCATTAAGATTCATTATTATATTCTCCTTTTATTTTGTAACAATGTTTCTAATATCGTCTGCATCAACAACTTGTGTTACTTTTATTGTATCATAAAAGTCAACATATTCTACATCATCAAAGATTAAACATTGTACTTGCGCGCCTGTTGTACCTGTATTATATACAGTAAACAAATTATCTTCATCTACATCTGCAAATGTTTCACCAATAGAACCTTGTTCAATTGACATAGATGAATCAATAATTGGAGTGCCTAATGTTAAGCGATATTTTTCTCCATATTCATTAGAAGCGACCTGAACACCATCATGTCCATTTAGGTTAATCAAAACTCTATCTATGTTCTTCCAACCTTTATGTTGCATATCAATTACTACCCATTGGAATTTATTTCCTGTTGTAAAAGTAACTGAACCTGTTATTGTGCTAGTGGTCAACCCTGTATTATATACATAAATCTGCTTTTCAACAAATTTAACAAAAATTTCACCATTTCTACCATTAGTATTATCTATTGGTGTAATCTGCACAAAATATCTATCAGGGTCTAATTTAAATGGCATATTAATAGGAGTGCCATCCATACCGCTAAATTCTGCCACGCCACTTCTAACCATATCATTATCAACAAAAAGGGCTTCAAAATTCATGCGCAAGTTTTTAGCACCTGTATTATAAAATCTAAATTTATTAGATGTTTTTTGAATATAATAATCACCTAATGAACCTGCATCTTCGGCATCATAATCAATCAATGTAGGAAGAACACAATAATTCTTGCCTTTCAATCTTTGACCTACATAATATTTAACGTGCTTTTTATAAACAATTTTTCTATCTTGGTCTAATGGGTCAAATCCTGCACCATTTGTTAATCCCCATTGATGATACATTTCTAATCCATAAATTTCTTTATCATGAATAGAAGGTAAATCAATGTCATAATTACGTAACATATCTCTTTCATTGACATACTGTTCTGTCATATTCAAGAGTTTGTTACGTAAAATTGTCATATTATTGTAATGCTCTGTAAGTGTAATATAAATCTTATTATATTGTTTTTCACTCATTGGAGATAAATGACGTAAATCTTTTATATCATCTGTATAAATAATATTAGAATATTTTTTATCAGGACGATTATTTGCTATTGTTTTACCTGCTACATAATCTGGGCCACCATAAGGATTTACCGCAGCAGAATATGTATCATTATTACGTCTAAAAATATTAAACAATGGAATGGCGTAAATATATCCATCTACTGTATGGATTTTCTGATTTGCAGATAATCCATTACCCGCACGATATAAATATGGGTCATAATCAACAGGTTTATAATAAGATGTCATATCTAAATAACCTGTCTGTGCTAATGGATGAATTTTCTCATTTGGTTGACCATTTGGTTTAATAAATCCTTTATCGCACAAATCATCGTAATCTTCATAGTGTGAAATTGTCCATTGTAACTGAATACGGCGAGACGTTTCATCTTGAATACGTTCATCAATAATATTGTACTTCATTGGATTATTCATGTTATATCCAAATTTAGGTACTTTATCATTTTCTTTTAATTCTGCGAACCAAAATTCAATATAAACAAAATCGTGTCTAAATCCTGTAATTGGTGGATTAGGTAAACGAATAGGAATATTCTTTTTACCTGTTCCGTCATAATATTCGTGATGTGTTAAATAACCATTACAAATGGTATCAAATGGAGGTAATTCAAATCCATTTAAATGATTTTTATCATTATTAACAATTTTAAAACATTTCTTTAAATTACTTTCATCATCTATTGTAAGTACGCCACTATAAGCAATTTGTCTTAATGCCTCGGCAGTTTTTTCTGTTTGAATCCATTGTAGTTCATTTACTTCGCGTTCTGTAACATACGCATCTGTTCCAACATTTAATGCAACAAAATGTGTATCATCTTGATATGAACCTTTTATTGGTTGCGCAAATGTTGGATTATAATCTGCTAAAGGACCGTTTGCCATACAACTACCAATTCCTTTCGTTTTATTTCTCTAAATAAATAATAACTTAAACTATACGGAATATAGCTTAACACTTCAATAAAATTTGGTAGCCATATACCATATTGTCACTTTCTAATTTATTTTTAAATCCAATATAGATTTCTTTCACATTATCCACAATAGGATTTGATTTCTTCGCTTTTACATAATTTTCTCCGTCATAAGAATAATAACTTTCTACTTTATCTTCTGAATCGACTAATATAGAAAATGTTTTATATCCATCTACAGAAATTGGATTTGTTTTTAAAAAACCTTTTTGAAATAATTCCACATCGTCTTGAAGAAGTTGTATGTTTTCTGATTTTTCTTTATCAATAAATTTGTAAATATCAAATTCATACATCAAAACTTTATCTGCTTTATTTTCTTCCATCAAGAATTTTTGTTTATATTTCATTACATCTATTTTATTAAATTCGTTCGGATAATGTGCAAAATCTATTGTTTCCTTCGCAACAACTTTTTCTTGCATTGGTTCTGCGTCTCTACTATCCGTTGTTGGCATACCAAATTTATCAACATATAATTGTTTTCCGTTTTTTGTTTTATTAATATATTTTGTTTTCTCAATTTCTTTTGTTAAACCTGATATATCATCTATTTTAATTCCTGTTGTAAATGGTTTTATTTCCGAAGAATACGAACTGGCATAATCTTGACCCATGTCAAATAAAATGTACATTCTATAATCACACACTTTCTGTTCTAATTATTGTTTTTACACCAGATACAAATTTGAACATTTCAATCGTTGCACTTTCTGTCGGAGATTTAAATTTATTTTCAGAATATGTATGCTCTTGATTTACAGTAAAAAAACTATCTGTTGGCTTATTTATTTTTTCCTTAAATTTTTTACTATTTGTAATTATTAAATTACTACTTGGATTTTTTACATTTTCATTAAATGTCAGGGATTCTGAAATATCTCCATCATATAAGCGATTTTTTACCGCATATCTGCTATGGTCAACCAACCGATTCAATCTATTTCGTGGATTTTTTTGATAAGTCATAGCAGTTTTATTATAATTCGGTACTAATCCGAATTTTAATTCTTGATATGATGATTCCAAATGAGCGTTATATTGTTCTATAGGTTTCGCATACTTTTCTTTTAAATGAATTGTTAATTCTGCGAACAATTGTGTCTCTTTAACTTCTTTATATTTTTCTTTTCCAAAATACTCATATAATAGCCACATATCATCTTTTAATGCAAATTTAAATCCATATCTATGTGACATGGTTTTACGATATTCTGAACCAATGATATGTCCTTTATCATCATATAAAAATCCACCATTTGTTTTTAATATCCATTCTGTTGCCGTTGGTTTTATACCGAATTTAGCTTCAGAAAATTCTAATTCAATTAGAGATTTCATAGTATCTAATGTTTTTCTATCATATTTATCTTGATACCATGAAATTAATTCTGCATCTAATATATCTACAGGTTTTTTATATTTTTGTTTATACCATTGTGTATAATCTAATTTATACCTATCATACATGGTATATCTAGGAGCAATCGGGAATACACCATTTACTTTTTTGAAATTAGAACTATCATGTTCTAATACCCAATCATAACCTAAAGACTTCCAACCAAAACGATTACTTTCATTGAATTTCATCAATTCACTATTGAATTTATCTGATTGACTAAAATCTATGCCATATTTTTGTTTATACCAATCTCTATAATCTTCTTTACCAACTAAGACAATCATAATAATTGGTAATGTATGAGCGGGTTTTGTTAAATCTAATACTTCTTTAACATCATCATATGCATCGGAAACATCTAAATCATCATCAATATCTTTTTGTACTTCAACCGTAAAACGATATTGATTATCCCAATTTTCTTCTTTTGGAATACCATAATGGTCATAATCCTCGAACAATTCATAAATTTTTACATCATATCCTGTATAAGCCTTAATTGCTTTTTGGATAGATGGTTTATTTGAACCATGCAACAAAGCATCTATAATACCTGATACAGCAGTTCTATATTGTTCTTCTGACCATTTTTTCTTCCAACGAACACCGATTAATGCACCAAAATTATTATAAATGGCATCCCCATGAGCAGTAGACAAATAATAGTTATCTTGCAATATTTTCATTTCATATCGCATATCACCAAATTCAATACCAACCGCTCTTAGCAGATTATAAAAGTTTGTATCATATACTTCCTTATTATAATCATCTGGGACCATTTTCAATAAACGTTTAATGTATGTATTATAAAATTTTAATTTTAGTTCAACATTCGCTTGGAGTTCTTCTTTGTTAATTGTACTAACAACAATGTTTTCTTCAACAACAATAAAATCGTAATTTTTAAAATTAACATCTGTTGGATTTACCAAACTAACAGAATTTCCATTCGGTAAATAAACCGTTCGATTTAACGCAGGTGTTAATGTAACCGTTGAAAAAGTTGTATTGCCTATATTAACATTACGTTCTACTGTCGGATAAATTACTGTAAGTACTTTATCCTTATTATCATTCAAGAACATAACACTCTGCACATCACCCTCTAAATCATCATAAGGGCGTTTTGCTTTTATCATTATTTCATCTTTTAAAATTGTATGATAATCTTTTAATTTATTTAAAATAAATTGAAATTGTTGATACGCAGGTTTATAAGCATTATTTACATAATAATATAAAATGCCATATACATTTTTTTGTGTATTCTTATCTTTTTCATCGAAATATTCATCAATTAATTGTGCTTTAAAAGGTACAACATCCGATACGAAATCAATCATATACTCTTTTAAATCACGATAAGCCTGTAATTCAAGGTCTTGTTTTGATTTATCATCTGCCATATGACCTTGTTTTGTTGAAACAAATGGAACATCAAAAGTAATACCTGAACGATTTGCCTGTGCAACTAATCCTGTTTTTAATTTCTGTACATCAAAATAAAAATTTTCATAGGTAAACTTACCTGTACTCATATCTCCCTGAAAAGCAAAGAAATCTATGTAAGGTAAGAAACCTGCTTTTTCTGTATTATCATAAGCAGGATTTGTACCATATAATTCACCTGTTGCTTCTGCAAGCCATCCTGTATGGAACACTTGCTTATCTGCATTTTTATAAGCACTATTTATATAGTCAACAACTGCACTAAAACAACCTGGGCCACCAATATGCATTGTTGGGTCATTTGTATGTACAATCTCATAAATATATTTTATCAATTGCACATATACACCAGGTGGACATTTATACGCATTTGTTGCCTTATCAATTTCTTCAGGAGTTGTCATTATTTGCCAATATTTGACAAATGAAAATTTATGAATAACATCTACTGCATATTGAGCATACTGTTGATAATTATATTCAGTTACATAAGTTGGGAACTCTAATTCAATAACTAATTGTTTGTTATACTGTGAAGATAATTTTTCATATTGTTCCATTCTTTCGGTAATTGACCACAAATCGCCATTAATACCTGTATTCGGTAAATATAAATCATTTGCAGAACCTTTACCTAATTGTAATGTATCAATAATATAGTCAACACTTAAATCATCTGTAAGATAAAAAAGAGTGTTGAGTTTTTCTTTAACTGCATCTACGCCAGTTTTATTTTTGTATTCCCAATTCTGACCTAATAAATTATCTCCATTTTTCAAACAAGTAAATCTAATACCTGTTTTCAATATAATCCCAACCCTTCATAATTAAGAATCAACCGAACCTTTGCTTGTTATTGTCAAGAACAAATCTTTCAAATTGAAATATTCATTTGCTTCTAATTCAATTTCACTTACATCTTCTTGTCCTGTTTTACATAATGTAACATTATCTATATCAATGTGAGTAACACCTTCCAACCCACGAGCTAGTGTAACCAACTCGGAATCTTCAATACTAGAACCCATTCGTTGCATAGAATTAATATATGTACTAATAGCAGTAGATACCATATTACGAACAATATTGGCATTAAACGTACCATCAATATTAACATTCATAGATACTTGAACATCTACACGCTTTGCTTGACGTAATAATATATCAGCCGTTAATATTCTCATACCATCCATTTCATCTTGTAAAAAACGAATTAGATTATTCGTTGAATATGTAATAATCAATGTATCTCCTGATTGTAATTTAGACTTTCCTGTATTTGTCCATTGAATACAATCCGTTGCATATATAGAACCGCCCATATCTTTACCCATTTGAGACTTTGATTTATCTTCTTCGGAATATGGAGTAGGAACTAATACATAATCAGGTTCTTGATACACTCTAAGATATATTTTATTCTTTTTCTTAATAAAAGTTCTACCGTTTAATCGTTTATCAACGGCAACCACTTTATATACCGTTTTATTAATTCTTACCTTACGAAACATTGGCGTTACATCATAAGAATTTAAATCTTCGTAATCAGCGAGATACCAATTTAAAGATTCTCTAACATTTTCCATTTTATCAGTTAAATCAAGTAATGCTTGATTTACTTGTTTCTTTAAAATAGCGACTTCTGTTTCGTCAATAACATCCATTGGATAATAATCTGTATCAGTAAATGATTCCGTTACTCCAAAATCCCACAAAATATCTTTATAATATGTTCTTGTTAGCATAGAATGACTATCATAACCATATTCTATTCCGTAATTATCTGCGTTTTCAAACACATAATCTGTATTAAGTGATTTTATAGAAACAATATTTAATACAGGCTGGTTTGGCAAAACAATATCATGGCAAGCAATACCTTCATAATCTCCTGACAAACCTTTACCTGTTTTATAACTATCGGTAATACTGTATTGCAATACATATTGTTGTGGCATTTCTCCACGAACCCAAATATCAACCATGCCACCCCTGCCATAAGAATAAGAGCCTGATGCATTGATAAATCCACCATCACGGAACATTAAATTATCTCCTGCACCAATTACTGTTACGTCATTCACATTATCTTTTTGTATCGCCCATTTTAAATAACCATTTTTTGTGCAAATAGAAGCTCCCAATACTGCAAGCATTATTCTTACTTTTAAGGATTCATCTGATTCTGTGTCTTTACCACCTGTAGCAGATAATGGATTACTAACTGCGACAATACCATCTATTGTATCATCATACATAGCGGTAATGGCACCAGCTTCTACATTACCACCTGAACCTTTTGCTTCACACGTAACAGGAAGTTCAATATATTTATATCCAGTTCCTTCATCAATTAAAGCACTATCATACATTTGTTGTTGTGTCATATACGCAGATTCCGTTGTTGTAAAAACAATTTGGTCTGTTGTTAAAGAACCTTCCGTGGCTACTTGAAATCCTAAAGGAATATATATCTCTTCTGGTAAATCATCTACTTTTAAATTCAATTTATCCGATTTGGAAATATAAAATCTTACACGAGCTTGGGCTTTTTCTCCTGCCATACGATATGTAAAATAATTCATTCCTAAACGGTCTAAATTATAGCCCGATGCAGTATTGATAGATTGATTTATTTCAAGAATTTTCATATCTATATAAGCAGATGCTAATTCATCTGCTTCAGGTTGTACGAATACATCAGATACGAATGTACCTGGTTTTGAATCCACTCTTTCGTCTCTATCGTTAATATTATTTCTAATAGATTGTTCTATTTCTTCAAATGTTCTTTGTTTTATCAATTATATTACACCAACTTTCACAGTAAGACTGTTTGATTCAGTATTTCATTCGATTGGTTTTCTATTGTTACAGATACATCAAAACCAACAGTATAATCATCAACATTTATATCTTTTATCCCTAACAGAATTTCATCCTGTGACATATTTTTATATAAATTGTTTTCTTGATTTTGTAACAATTGTAAATATTCTAATGAAGTGATAATCATCATTTGTACTTTTGAATTTGTTAGTTTTGTTTTCTTCGTACCAATTAAATTATGTAATTCCGAACCCCAACGTTCAAAGAATATATTATTGCCTTTTTCATCATTAATAATTTTTAATACTTCTTGTTGTAATTTAACCGTTCCTGTAACCAATTTCGCTTGTCCTTGATTATCGTAGGATATATCATAATAATACCCTACACCACCACATTTCGGACATTTTTCAGGAGCATATTGTTTCCCTCCTGTATAATGGTCACACATTGTAAAAATTTCCGCATCTATCGACATAATTCATTCACCTTTGATTTTGCACCAGTATTATCAGAATTTTTAGGTGTATTTGTTGTTGCACTAGCACTTGTACGAGAAATGTTGCCTGTCGTATCAGAAGAAATACCTTCAGCTATATTAAACGATGAAACATTACTACCACTTGCATAAGCCATATTAATTCCTTGTGAATTTAATCTCATTTGTGAATTATTCGTTGAAAAAACAATTTCTCCTTGATTTGCATTTAATACAATCGAACAAGAAGCAGTTTCTTTATTAGTTAATTCTTTTGTGTAATCGTTCTTATCTAACTCTCCTTCTTCTGCACCTGCATAAAGAGTTAGTACACCGTCTCTACTCCAATAAATGTAATTATTCCCTATTCCTTTTATCATTATCTCACCTGGAGATAACACAGGTGATATTACTTTTACATTTTCTGCTAAATAACCTAATATATATGGCATATTCTGTTTACCAAATCCGACTAACACTTTACATCCTGCTGGTGGTAAAAAATTAAATCCACACCAATTAGACGGACTGGTAAAAATAAAAGGAAATGTTAATGGTATATTCGGAATTGAATCTGTATTCGTAACTTGTGAAATATTTCTTTGTGTTACATTATAACTCGTTTTTCGTTCCTGTACTCCTGTAGAACCAACAGAATCCGCAACACCCATATTTATATCATTAATTCTCAAACAAACTTTTTTCTCTATATCATTTACAATACCTGTTACATTTGTTGGGTCACGTGTAAAAGGACTAATTACTTCATTACCTGGGTAATCTATTTGAGCTACACGAATTTGTATATCATAATATTTATCTAACTGATTTTTTGAAGCTGAAACTGCATAAGTAGCATATGGCTTTGGTGCTTCTACATCTTGAATTTGTAAATTATTTTGATTATCACTATAATTTTGCAAATCTGTATCTGTTAATTGAAACGCCATTAACAAAATCCCCCTTCTTTTTCATCTAATAAAAAAATATACCAAACTTGTTGGTATATTTATATTAACATTAAATTTTAATAGCATTTAGTATGATTTTTAACATAATCCTGTATCGTTTTACTTGTTGTTGTAGCACCACTTACTTTTTTAGCTATTTGTTGTAAACCTTTTGTAGCAACAGATTTTGCACTATTAGAACCAATTCCTTTGGTTTGTTTTAAAGTATTTGCAAGTTGTTTGGTATTAATCTTTTTTCCTCCACCTTTAATAAATCCGCTTATGGAACTACCTAATTTTTTTGTTGCTCCACCTGCAATAGCACCAATAGCCATTCCTGCTATTCCACTTTTACCTGCTATTTTACCTATGGCTTTATTAACAATTTTATTTGCTAATTTACCACCAATACTATCTGCTTTACTTTTAATAGCACCCTTTACTTTTCCAAGTAATTTATCTTTTAAACTAGATTTTCCTGCACCAGAAACGTCAGAATTTGTACTAGCACCTGTAGATTGTTGAACAATAGCATCATTATTATTCTGCATTTGTTTTACCAAACTACTATTTTTTAACGCATTGACAGGATTTGTTGCTTCACCTTTTGCATAATCTGATAATTCAGTTACTACACCCAAACTACCTGTAGCTTTTGATAAAGCACCACCTAAAGCACCTTTTATTGCACTACCATTTTTTAATCCATTTTTTAAATTCTTTACTGCATTTGCTTTGTCCTTTATATTATCAACTTTATCCTTTACATTTTTTGCTTTTGATACTACACTCGACATTTATCATCACCTTATTTGCCATATCCTTTTTGAAATTCTTTCCATGCTTGTTCTTTATCTTCTTTATATTTTTTATATTCTGTAATTCGTTGTTCTGCATTTGATACAGTATCTTTATTAAATAAATATTTCCCAGTAGTGGCAAGCATAGATGAAGATAAAGCCATTTTTTTGTATATATTCGCTTGATGTATTTGCCCTGCCTTTGTACAATTTTCAGCGCATTTTGTATATATATCAGCTTGTTCCATTTGTTTTGTTTTTTCAGGATTACCCATAATACCAATCATTTCTTTTGTAGGTAAATAGCCTTTGTTTTTTATAGAAGATGTTTTATCTCCAGTACTCGATTCATCACTACTATCTGTTGAACCTTCACCGCTAGACTTTTCTATTTCATTACCATCTTTATCTACTGCTTTCGTATTATTTGGTGTAGTTGCTTTGTTTTGTAATTTAATTACTTCACTTATTGCTTTTGCTAAAGTTGCAATATTAGCAATTTGCCCAATCAATTTACCTGCGGGTATTTCACCCATTTTGCCCATCATTTTAGAAATAAGCAAATTTCCTGCTACTGCACCGAATAATCCTGATAACCCTGATAAACCTTTTAGACCAGCAGCTTTATTCTTTAATTTATTTAATTGATTTGTTGCTTTCTCTGCTTTATCTTTTACACCGTCTATTTTCTTATTAGCATCTGCAACAGCATCGGTTACTTCTTCTCGTACCTTCCCAACATTACTTGTAACTCCTTGAAGTGTTTGTGATACTTGTGTTGCTTTTTGCGTTGCCTGTTTTGCCGTTGTTCCAATATTACTTGATGTGTTTTTTACAGTACCATTTGTTGTTCCAGATATTATTGTTGCTAAACTTTTTTGTTGTTGTCTTATCTTTTGTGCTCTTTGATGGATATAATCTACAGATGTTGTTCGTGGATTATACGTCCACGTACCATTTGCATTAACCCTATATTCGTGACCATTTTCATCTTTTTGCCACGTTGACATATTACATCACCTCTTTGTTTTCGATTTTATCTTTTTCAATGCACCACTTTTCAATTGATTTATTTTTTGCTTTTTCATATCATTTACTTTATTTTTTACTGCTCCTTTTAATGCACCCTTTGCATTAGAAATTAACCCTTTAGCATTTTTTATTCCATTTAATGCTTTCTTTGCAGTAGATAATGTTTCTGAAAGATTTCCACTTTTCATTTTTTGAAAATAACTTACATATATATTCAATTTACATCACCATATGAAATATATTTTTATCGTTTCTTTTGACTATAATACATCACTTTACATGCACGTTCTGCATGATATTGTATAATTCTATCTGGAGAATTTGGTGAATTCTTCTTTTGTGATTCATAACATTCTTTATAATGTTTAGCACTAAATTCTTTGTATGTTTTTGCTTTTGTTCCTACTTTTTGAGAACTTAATAAATCGGGATTATCTTTTACGGCTTCGCCTAATACTTTTTTACTTTCTTCTCTATAATCTTCTTTTTTATTATTTACATTGGCAGTTTCATTGTTTTGAGAAAGTGGCTGCATAGTGTTTTCTTTTCCTTTTGTAGATTTATTGTTATCTGATTTTTCTTTCTTAGATTTTTTATTTTTTGTTTTTTTAGTGCTCTTTGTATTATTCGATGTTGTTTCAACATTATCATCTATTTTTCCACTACCATCTTCAGTAAACGTTAATATATTATTTCCTTTTATAGTAAATTCTGTTGATTCTTTTAACAGTTTATCAATATTATTATTTCCACCTTGACCATAAGTAGAAACTGTACTTACAACCTTTCCAAACGTAACACCTTTTCCTGTGCTTTTATCTTGTAATTCACATTCTTTTGCTACACCATTAATACCGAAATAACATTTACTATAATCTTCATTAATATTTTGTCCTTGTTTATCAGAACAATATTGTACTACTACAACTCTACATTGATTTCCATCTTTCATAGTAACAAGTTTTGACAATTGCGACTGATAACAAGTTTTACCATCTTTACTTCTAGGAGTTTGTTCTTTTTCATAAGCATCTAACAAGCCTAGATTTGTTTGACATTTTGGTTCTACACATAATTTATCATTATATCCATCATCCGCAAATGTGTACTGCGCAATCATTTTGCTACCTTCATATCTAGTAACATATTTACCATTTCTTATCATATGGAATTTTTTAACGTCATCACCAAATTTAGCTTTTTCTTCATCAGTAATATCTGAATCTGATACTGTTTCTGTTTTTTCCGCAGGTATTTCTTTTTTCGATTCACCATCTAATATAATTTCATTCGGAATAACAATTGTTTCACCTACGTGTTGCATTAAAGTACCATCAAATTGTGTTAAATTAATATTTAATGTATTACCAAATTTATCTACATTTAAGGCAATAATAGCATGATGCAATTCTTCAATTTTTCTTTGTCCTTCTGTTGCTTTTTTAACTTCTATATTGTTAATATCTAATGAGCCTTTACTTATTGCTACCGCTTCTTGTATAATATCGTCTCTTATATTTTTATTCCATGATGTAATATAAAAATCTCTATTATCTCCTATTGTCGGTTGTGATACTTGCGTTTTTAAATTCGTCAACCATTGTGCTTCTACCCAATAATCAAAAACTTCTGCACCTGATATAGATGTATGGTTTGGTAGCATATGATATGTATCTTTGAACATATCATGCACATCATCTTTTTTCTGATATAACCATTCACCTGGTTTACCATTTGAACCAACTAATCCATTAAACCCTGTTCTTACACAAGACCACTCTGTTGGATTACCATCAAAATAAAATACAATGAAATTAAACATTAGTGTATAATCATTTGCATCGTCAGGATTTGAACCAACAAAACGTCCATATTGAATACTCGTTAAATTTGTGAATTTATCTTGTGAATAATCTTTTATACGTTTAAACAAATCAATGAAATCAATTAGATTAATAGACTGTACTCCTTCTTTTTCAAAATGAGTTAATCCATCTATTTTTAATTGACTACATTTTTCTTCATTACAAAGATTTTTTAGTGAATAAGGATATTCTGCACTTTCATCATTTTCTACTGTTTTTGTTGCATCGTTTAATTGTTGCGCCGTATAAGCGTCCTGATATTCACCTTTTAATGCGTATTCTTTATATGCAATTGTCATTAATGAATCAGAAGATTGTATTTGATATGTTTTGGTTTTTCCATTGTACTTATATCTTAAATCATTAATCTCTGTAATATCTGCACAAAAACCCAATGCGGGGTCAAAATATGTTTTATATAACAGTAACATATAATCCATTACACTAGGTTTACCCATCATTCTACCACAACTTAAACTTAGTGTCATGGTAGAAGAACCTTGTGCGCTTATACTACGAGATACTGATTCTACGTAATAAATGGATTGTGCATCCGTTTTCATAGCTACTTTTGAAGCTGGAGCAAATTCATACGTCTTTTTCGTTGATGTAGAAGTTGTAGATAGATTTAATGCATCACCTTTTTCAAAGGTAATATGTACTTTGCCATCGTCTTTGTTTGTATCTTTCTTTACTCCTGTTCCTTGTACTTTATCTGCTTCTTTTGCCAAATCTTCTGGTTTTCTATTATCATGACTATTTTTTTCATCGGTCGCTTTTTTATTCTTTTGTATTTCTTTTTCGTTTTGTTGCTCCGACTCAAATTCTTGATTTAATTCACCATAATGTTCTCTCTCTACTACTTCTAATGATTTTTCAGAAACTAATCCTTTATCTTTCTTCATAGACATTTCATTTAATACGGAATTGTCCACTACTGCGTCACCTAATTGTTCTTGTAATGGAACGTCAGGGTGTTCATCATAGGCAAAGAAACGAATTGGGTCGCCTACATGAATAAAAGAATCTTCTATCATAGATAAAGAACCTGAATTTCTTCTAGCTAATGATTGAGCAGATAACATAAATCCTAATAGATGAGCATTTTCTTTGTTACCCATATATGGAACAGTATATACATTCGGTGATGGTCTGCAACCAAATCGTATCATAGACGCTATATCAGGGAATACACGTGAAATCTTTTGAAGTGGACCACCTTTATCAAATACACCAAAATCCCCCTCTATATTGACTTCATACATGTTATAAATATTCTTATCTGTATCAGTTAAGGAGAATGATGTAATAAACTCTTGTGGTATTTCGGGAATTAAAGCGTCTGTCATTTCAGATAATGTACCTGAATATTGCTTACGAACTTTCTCTGTATATTGAGCAGATTTTCCACTCATAATCTTATTCATTTCTTCTTGGTTATTTTTATCTTCTTCCTGCGCTTGATTCATCCATGTGGTTGTATCATTACCATATTTCTTAGATAAGGATTCACTTAAACTTTGCGCACTCTTACTAATATATCCATTATTTCCATATCTGCGATTTAGTTCTATCTTTAATACCTTTCCATATATAGCTTGACAATCATCTTTATCTTTAATATTTACTGTTGGGTCATTAGCAAATTGTTCTTTCGCTTGTTCATATATATCTGCCCATCCATCTTCATTACCTAAATTAGCTTTTGCTATAGTTGTAAAGGTATCACCAGGTTTTACAGTATAAGTAACTATAGATTTTGTCCCTAGTGCTTTACCATATGTGTTATTATAGGAGGTAGTACTATTAACAAAAGCAAGTTCCGTTTTTGCTTCATTCGTAGATAGTTTTTTATCTATTGCTGACAAAGCAGAAGATGCTTTTTTCGTATCACCTGTAATATTAGTTAATTTTTCCAAAGAACTAATTCTGTAATATTGTTTTACTTGTTCCACGTTATTGCAATTTGCTTTTAAATATTTAATTCTAGCTTTTTGGTCAGAAGTTAAACCATTTAAATTATCTGTTGCATAAGTATCTCCTGTTGTTACTGCATAATATGGTTCTATCTTATCAACATCTATTTTGTTAATTAGTAAAGTAGAGCTTTCTAGTCCCATATTATTTGCAGGCTTGGAATTAACGCCTAAAGCATAGTTCGGGCATTTTAAAACAATATTACCTTTTTCATCAGCGAAAAATTCCAACATTAATTTTCTTGCAGCAGCATTACATTCATTCAAACGTTTCATCATTTGTCCATTAAATAAAGACTTAGAATCTGCTTGTTTAAATGAATATGTAAATGGAGGAAATTTAATTGGTTCAAGTCTATCACGTAAATACCAGGGTGGTATACCTGCATCTAGGCATAGCGTTTTAATAATCTCACAAACAGGCTTACCTGCAAAAACATTTGTTAATGTAAAGTAACGCCATGCACTACGCAATACTGCTTTTTGTGCTTCTGAAGCCGTAGAAGCGTCACAATTCAATCCCATTAACTGTGTAACTGCAAATGGATTAAAAATTTCAAATGTACCAAAATGTTTTTCATCTTGATTTGAATAACGCAAATCCAAACCTGTAGCACCACTAGCACCAGGTGTCATAGACGGATTTGTTGTCATATAAGACAAATCTAATAATTTCAATTGGTCTGTAGCAGAAATTTCAATGGTACAACCAGCCGTTTTACCTGCTTGATGGGATTTTGTAACTGTATCAATGTAACCAAAAAATATTTGGTTCATTTTGAAATCACCACTAGCATCACGTTCAAAATTTGATTTACCATAAATCCAGACTTCATCCATTGGTTCCCAGTCACATTTTTCTGCTATTTTATAACCAGACTCTAAGTTATTTAATGTTACATCACCATTTGAGCCATTTGGTTCTTTTGACGTACCAACAGGTAATTCAATTGTTTGTTCTTCATATTTACCTTGTTCATTCGGTTTTTTGCTTTTTATATAAATTGTTCTAAAAGTACCATCTTCGGATAGTTCAGAAGTCCATGTGTGATTATCATCTAAATTCTGTGGAGTTTCTACATTATATGCTTTACCTTTTGCTTCATCTACTGCTTTTTCTGCTAATTTAGCCTTTTCTGCATTTGTAGTAGCTTGTGTATTTTTATTACCTGTATCTTCTTTATTTTGAATATTTTCTGAATTGTCTTTAACCTTTGATGTCATATCAACATTATTAGCTACATCTTTTATTTGAGCTGTATTATCAGGAAATTCATCACTTACCATACCATTATAATCTTGTGTTACAACAGGTACACCATAATTTGTTACTGACATTTCTTCCCAACATAACACTTTTTCTCCACCCTTTAGAGAAATTTGACAATTTCCCGGTGTGCCACTAATACTAATATTGGTTCTAAGGTTTATCCAATTATCCAACTTATAACTACGAACATAATATCCATCCTGCACATGCGCATTTGTTTTCATATTCATAACAGAATTTGCAGCATAATACAACTTTTTTCTTATTAAAACAACATAATCTTGCTTGAAGTTGATAACTTTCATATTACCGTTATTGCGATATTGTAATTGTGTCCCAACAAGACGTTCAGGGTGTTCGTATTTTTTAAATGTAGAGCCATCTAAAATGTCTCTACCAACACTCATTTCTAAATTACCATTAGAATAGTAATTACCTGTAGAATGAGTACCGCCATTTTTAGCAGCATTATAATCTCCATCACCGTTAGTTTGTGATTTTACAGTACTATCAGGTGTTGATGATTGTGTGTTAGCATCTTTTTGTTTTGCCGTAGCTTCTTGTTTTGAATTTTCAGATGCATTTTGTGTGTCATTTGTAGAACTCAATTATTTTCACCACTTTCCAACTAATATTATTTTGCTTTGATAAAAATTATTATGTACTTTTAACATTAATAATATACTTCTTTCTATATTGTTATTAATCTTCATGAATTTTACTTTCTTTAATTTTTAAGTCATAGCTTCTTGGTTCACCATGTCCTCTCATTACATCATCAACCAATTTTTCAGCAGTATTTACATTTGACCTAGAATAATTCAATCCATTACCTTTTAACATAGCTTGTTGGTGTGCCATTTCATGATAAATCCCTGCTCTTGATGTTTCGCCATGTGCTTCATAATATTGTGCATTTTTCTCATATTCATAAATACTATCATAAGCAGAATCTTTATAATCTATTCCACTAGAAGATTTTGTTCCAGTTTTAGTAGTAGTAGAAGAAGAACCTTTACTATTGTCTTTTTTTCTATCTTTTTTATTATTCGATGAAGAACCTGTATCTGTTCCATCACCAAATCCGCCAAATACTTGTCCTGCTACCATCATTCCTAGCAAATCGCCTAAAGAAGATTTATTCTTATTCTTATACAATGATTTTGGTGTAATTTTAATTTGTCTCGTAATAGTAAAAGTCATATCATAATAAATTAATGGTGTCGTAGCTTTTCTGCTATAGTTAAAACTATCAAAATGACCAATATATACTCTATCATCAAAATACATAATAATTTGACGTGGGCGATATCGGTCTGTCAATTCTCCCTCTAAATCTTTATACTGTTCATATGCCTGTTTTTTATCAATAGTATGGTCTGCGCCATAAGAAGCAACTGTTCTAACCACATTATTTAAATCCATACGAGAATTTATATCAAATGAATAATAATTACCATTAATTGCAGATGAAGGAGCAATAGAAGTACCTGTATCTGTATCTGAACCATGTCCTGTTAATACATCTAATGTGCTTTGGAAAAAATCTTTTGTTCCACTATTTAATAAACCCATTAAATCCATCATCTTTTGATTAGAAGATTTACCTGTACTTAATGTTTCGGTCATATCTGCTGCTATTGCGCCTAATATACTTTTACTACAAAAGTTACCCATAGTATTTTTTAGATTAGCAAAAATACTATTAAACATAGCCTTTTGTTGTGTTGGTTTACCTGTAATTAATGAGCCTACTGCCATTAATTCTTGTACTTCTTTTCGAGAAATACCACCAGCTTTTTTACGTTTAGCTTTATTGTTAATACCATCTTGTAAATTTTTACTAGAATTAGCTAAACAAGCAAATAATTCTTTACCGCTTTGTTCACTAGATTTTTTATTATTGAAAATTTTACCCAATAGACCACCATGCTTACCTAATTTGGTAACTAAGCTATTATCCGATTTCCCATCTTTACCTTGTGTATACCCTAAAGCATCTGTAGCAGTACCAATTACTTTTGCAAGATAATTACCTATTGGCCCAGTTTTTCTTAATTCTTCTAATCTATCACTAATAGAACTGCTTGTGGCAGATGTAATTTTGTTCGTATGTACTGTATCTACCGCAATATGGTTATATTTTAATAATGCCCCTGAATGAAAATATATTTCTTCCAACGCTTCTATACCACGCATTTGCGCATAACCAACTGTACCTGACAATTTCATACTCCATACATCATCACCGTAATGATGAAAATATATTCCTCCACGAGTAATAACTTTCTGTTTTATTTTTGATGTACTAATTGTCATGTTTTCAGGGTTAATATACATAACAACTTCTTTTTTCTTTTTTGGAGTTTCATAATATTCAAAAGACATAGGTATACGTTCTTTAATAGACATATATCTATCAGAAGCCATTTGTGCCATACCCAAATTACATGTTAAATAATTATTATAACGAGCATAATTATTTAAATATGTTTTTGTACCTTGTACATTTTTTAAATTACCCATCAATGTACCTGGTATATCAATAGGCGCACCTTCCATACTATAGTCTTGTTGTTTTTGGCCTGTTAATTTTCCTATAACTTTATTAAATTGTTTACCTAATACACCACTTAAAACCGCAGTACCTACTGTTTTCCAAACTCTTTCACTACCAGGGTGACTTGTTATTCCTGTTGATGATGTAGATGTACCATCATTACTTTTACTTGGAAATGTAGCCCCTCCTGAAAATGTAGTCCCTGTTGTAGAAGAATCTATTGAATCTATTGGGGATTGTAAATCTCGCCCCAAACCACTACCACCACTAAATGTAGTACCAGAACTAGACGATTGAAAACCACCAAAACCTCCGCCAACCATAATTGCCATTTTATTCACCACCATAAAGTTTCTCTAATAAAAAAATAAAAGTAATCATTATTAAAATAATGATTACCCCTGTTGAACCATTTTCGTATCAGTATTAAATCCGTCTGCTTGCGCAATAGCTTTAATAACATCTAATACTTGTTCTAATTCTATTCCTTGTTTTAATGTACCCATAACAGACAAACTACAAACAGTCTTATCTTTATTTTCTTGTTCCTGTTGTTGTTTTTTTGCATCTGCTTCTTTTTTTGCCATTTCTTGTATTTGTTTTTGACTTTCTTGTTGTTTTTTGATTTGAGTATTAGTATCTTCAACAATTTTCTTTGCATTTTTCTTGTTTAGTTCGTCTAATTCTTGATATACTTTTTGTGGGTCTGTATAATAAGAACCATCCCTCATAGCTTCACGTAATTTTTTACCTTGTTCTTCAACAGATTGATATTGCCTACTTGTATCAATGTAAATACCATTGACCAAATAACCGCTTATTTTTTTTCCATTCCCAACTGCTTTTCTATAATCTTCCCATGCTTTATCACTTTGTTCTTTTAAAGTTCTAGGAGTATAATTTGAAAAATTAAATGTACCATTAGGTGTTACACCATTCAATCCTAATTTATGAGCTAATGATAAATAAGACATTATACCATTTAAATATTCATTTTCATCGCCAGTAAAATATTGATAATTTCCTTTACCAGACTCTTCCATACCATATTTTAATAAATGTACATATTTTTTCAAATCGCCTTGTGCGATTGCTTCCTTTAATTGTGGTAATTGGTCTCTAACTGGGACTGTACCTTTTACATATGCTTCTGCGCCCTCTTTATTGTTTACATAAATACCAAAGCCACTATCATTTTTTCCATGCCCCATATCAACAGTAGTCCCACCATAATTATGAATTTTATCAGAATATGCCATATCAGATGGATTTTGACCTGTTTCAAATGCTAATTGCGCAAATATTATATCTGCTGGTAAACCAGTTAATTGAGAAATCATTTTAGCTTGTTCTACCATACTTGCATATGCTCCAGCATTCGCATTTGAAAAATCTGGAGCTTGATTTGAATTTTGTTGTGTATCATCTTCCATATTATCAGGATTTTCCATTTTTTCTTGTGCATATTCAGTCATATATTGTTTTTTTACAGGACCAACCCAACCAGCAAAAATTAAATTATTATATCCACTTGATATTTGTTCTGCAATTGTTTCGCCATACTGTTCTTGTAAATCTTCTTTAATTTTTTGAGCTTGTTCACGAGATATTTCTTCCGAAGATTTTCCATGACACCTATCCCAAATTTCTTTAAGTACCGGTGTTATACCTCCAGAATAGGTGGTATCTGCAATATCTTCGCTTTCAGTTCTATCAGAAGAATCATCTTCATATGGGTTCGTAATTGTCCATGTTGTTCCATAATAATCCAAATCATAATCTTGAAAACCATTCATAGCCCAAACGCTATATTTAGCATAAGTAATCGCACTTGCTAATTGATTTAATTTTTCAGAATCATACCCTTCATCGTTTAATTTTTCATATAAACGTTGACCATATTTTACAAAATGTGCAGCTTGATTAATATTCTCAAAATCATGACCACCTTCTGGAAATGAATCTTGAGCATCTTGTTTTATTTTTTGAATAATATCATCTTTTAATTTCTTTCCATCTTTTTTAAAGATAGAATCGTCATCATCATTTAAATTAAAATTACCTGATATTTGTGCATTTTTTAATGCAATAATAGCTAATGCAAGAACTTTAGCAACACTTTGTTGCACAAATGCTAATTCATCCATCTGCAATTTAAAGAATAATTTTTCTTGTTCATTTAATTTGTCATATTCAATACCGTTTGCAGATAAATAACTTCTAAAATAATTACCTTGCGCAGTTTCAGAATGAATTAATTTCTCAAAACTTGCACCTGTCATTCCTGTTTGATTATTCATTGCATCAAGGAACATTTCATTACCAGATTTATATTTAGCCTGTACACCTGCAAATGCCTTTGCTTTTTCTGATATTTTAGACATTATATTAGTACCTGATAAAGAATCAGCAAAAGGCAATAATAAAGCTAATGGTTTGCCAATATACGGTATTCTACCTACTGTTTTATCCAAAACTTTATATGTAGCTAATTCCGTACCTGCTTCTATTCCACCTGCTACAACTTTTTGTCCTGTTGTTCTATCATCATCAGATAATAATTCACTACCAACTGAACCAGCAACAGTAAGGAAATTAAATAATCTTCCACCCCATTTAGACCAATTACTTTCTTTTGGTACTTTTTCTTTTTCAGATAATTTTTCTTTTCCTTTTGGTTTACCTTTTTCAGAACCCGGTTTTAAACCCAAAAAAGTAAGAGTTGCATCTAGCATTGATGGTTTTGTTGATGGATTAGCTAATTTTTCTGTATTTTGTATATCTTTTTCAGATATTTCTTTTGGCATTTTTACACTAGGAAATTTTGGAAATTTTGCTTCTTTAAACTGTTTAAGTTTGTCATATGCAAATTTTCCACTAGCACCTGCAGCAGTAGCAACAGTTAATGCACTAAACAAACTAAATCCATTTTGCATTAACCACGATTCAATGCCTGTTCTTCCTGTTACATCAATTAATTTACCGTCTTTGTTATAGAAAGTAACTTTTGAATTACCAGTTTTGAACATAATATACATAGAATTTATGCTTTGTTCATCATCTTGTTCTTCTGATTGATTCTCGTCCCCCTGTTCAGAAGGATTTGCAGAAGCACTAGAAGAACTTCCCAATAACATAGCCCCTAATGTCATACCTGTTCCAACAACACCCATCAATCCCTTATGTGGGATTTTCTTTGTTAAACTAGATAATGATTTACTATTAAATGACTTTGGTTTCCAATCCGCTAATCTGGATTTCATATTATTAAAGAAACCTTTATTATTGTTTAATTTTGGGGTTTCTTCTTTTAATGTTTTTGTTTCAGACGGTGTAGTTTCTTTAACTTCGTCTGTTACATCTTTATGTTTTACATCATTCCAATGACCAAATGCTTTTTCTTTTGCAAAATTAAAAACGTGTTTAGCACCATTTTTTAATAATGACCATCCTACCAAACCACCTGCCAATGTTAAAAATGGATGTTGGCCTACAAACATAAATGCTTGTGATAATAATGGGGATTTTTTTATTAAATCAGGTATTTGTCCAACCAAAGCAATTAATTGCTCCATTACCTGCTCTACTTTATTGATACCTTCTTCTGCTATCTGTTCAAATTGTTGCATAGCTTGTCCATGACCAACAAAATTATCAGATAATTTATTAGCAGAAGCCATCATTTCTGCTTTATTCTTTTGTGTTTCTGACAATAAGCTAGACGCTTGTTGTAATTCCTGCGTGAAACCTTTAGTAGCTTCTGTTGCAGCTTGATTTTTGCTTAATTCGTCTTGTTGTGCTCCTTCAAAAAGTGTTTCAAGTTTTGATTCATCACCATCTTCTATCGCATATAGAATAGCATCTGAATTTTTCATATTCAAACCCATTCCTTTAGTTACCTGATATGCACCAAATTGTTTCATAATAGGATTGTCAAACATATCTGTAACCATATGCAATTTAGCTAACATTTGAGAACCAACATATTTTTGTCTATCTTTATATGGATTACCAAATCTATCTACAGTTTTTAAATTAGCATACATACCCTGCCACATGTTATCCGCGCCACCGCCAATAACAGAATAGACAGAATTATATAAATTTGCAGAAAAGTTTTGTTGTGCATCATACATCTGTCCAATAAAAGATTTTGCATCTTCTGCACGATAACCTTCTGCAATCATGTAACTCATGTTATCAACAGTTTGTTTTCCGTTATAACCTAATGTTCTATATTGAGTTACCATCTGCGAAATAAGATTCATGTATTGATTAATTGGTATTTGTGCTTTTTTAGCGTCTGCCATAACACGATACATCATACCAATCGTTTCTTTTGCAGACATGCGATTTTCGTAATAAAACGCATTTATCCCTTGTGAAAATGTACCTGCATCAATTCCATATAATTGTGACGGTACAACAAAAGCACGTGTAAAATTCATTAAATCACTTGCTTTTTGTCCACCTTGACCACCTAATATAGAACCAGCTAAACTTCTATAAAATGCTGATGGAACACCAAAATCTATTTGTCCATAAGAAGCAGTATAAAGATTTTGTCCCAATCCAAATACAAGTTCATTCGCATTTTGAGACATGGGAGCACCAATAGAAGCATTTGCTAAATAGTTGTTATACAACATTTCACCATTAGCATTGGCTCTATTTTTAATCTTATCCATCCAACTATGAATAGAAAATAGTCCACCTAGCCCCATTAAAGCAAGTGCTTTACCAAAAAATCCTGCTACACTTTTTATATCTTTAAATAAACTATGGTGTTTTTGCAGTTCTTTGTTCTTGATACTTTCGTCTAAATCATTTTTTTCTTCTTCTAATTGTTTTGCTTGTTCTTTTAATGTTTTTAATAATTTAGAATCTGGGTCAAAACGAGAAGTAACATATATCTGTTGATACGTTTGATGAATAGCTTCTGCCAACATCTTACTCATGTCTTTAGCAGTTTCTTCATCATGTTTATTTGCTCCAGATAATTTACGTTGATTAAATTCGTGAGATAATTGTATTAGATTTTGATTGCTACTCCCTAATCCGTAAGATAATCTCCCTGATTTTATATCATTCAACAATAAATCATTTTTATCTATACCATATTTTTTTGATGTGTTTTCTTCATTACTTAATATACTTTTAATCTCATTATTATAGACATATGTACTTCTGTTATAATTGTTGTATAATTGATTTAATTCTGTATCAGAAGAAAACATGCCATTGAAAGCATTATTAAAACGGAAATTATTATAATTTGATGTTCTTGACATAGTAAAAGCATTAGACAAATTTAATGCTTGAACATTATTATAATGAGTTTCATCATTACCATGTGCTTCTTCGTCAAATTGATTGCCAAATTCTGTTATAGCAGAGGTTAAAACTTCCGAATTTGCTTTATAAACATCTTCTATCAAAGTTTGAATTTGTGGTACTATTTTATCATTATTTATTTTTGCAACAGTTGGATTATCAGGATTACTATTACTAATGGATTCACTCATAGATACAATTTCTTGCATATTTTTGGTTGCTTTTTCTGTAGATAATGTAACAAATTTATCTATTTTTGCAAAATCAGAAAAATTACCAGATGAAACAGAACTAAGTAATCCATTTTTTCTTTGTTCCAGATTGTCTTTATTAACATCTGCTAAACGAGTCAAAATATTACTCATTCTAGTTACGTCTCTAACGTCACCTGAATTATTAATATTTAATTCTCGAATTTCTTTTATTTGTGCAAGTAAACTTAAAGAACCATCTGTAACAGTATTATCTCGAACAGTTTGATTAACTTCTTCTGTAACACGCTTAATTAAATTGGTTAATTTAGCTTTTGACTGACCAGAATATCTATTAATAACTTTATTAGCTGCTTCTTCATTAAGATTTGTTAAAGCATCAAGTTTTGCAATATCAACTTGTTTTAAATCTGAATACATTTGTAGCATTGTATTCAAAAAAACTTTTCTGTCTATTAAAATTTTATCTTCTTTTGTTTTAAAATTAGAAGATAAATTTTGAATTACATCTGTTGTATCTTCAACGTTTTTAGCAAAATCATCAGAAATTTTTGTTAATGTATCAACAACATTCTTTGTAAAATCGTCTAAACTCTTTGATGATTTTTCATTAATTTTGCCAATCCTAGAAATAATAGTTAAAGCTATATTACGTTGATTGATTAATCCATCATATAATGGTTGTAAACTTTTATCTGACAAATCAGACATCAACAAATCCATAAATTCCTGCTGATTGTTTTTCATCTGTGCTACTTTTTCAATTACAACCGATAATTCTTGGAATTTATTGTTATCAAAAGATTTTTGTACTAATGTATTTAATTGTTCATTAAAATGATTAATTTCTTTTGTAAGTTTTTCAAACTTTTCTTTTGTTTGTTCTATCTGTGTATCAGATAATGTAACAATCTGTTCAGCCATTATTTAATCTCACCAACTTCTATTTTTCGTATAATACCTATAAAAAAAATACAAAATAAAAGTGGTTCTATTCAAGTAGAACCACTTTTTTATTAAAAATTGTTAAGCATCAATTGTGTCATTTTTTGTTTTTTCTGCTGAAGCATTTTCAATCTTTGAAATTTCATCATCATTCTTATGACGAATAACTTCAAACTCATTATACAATGTTGTAAGAACGGCAGGACTAATTGCATTTAGAACCTTTGTCTTTTGTTCATCTGTAAGAACCAAATCGTTTACAGAAACCAAAGCATGTTTAAGAATACTAATCTGCATACCGAACATACGAGTTAAATCATCTTTATTATAACTCTGACTTTCCTTTAATGCTTCAAGATATTCCTGTGAAGAAATCGGACGCATAGCCCATTTCTTACCATACTTTTCTACAACTTCTGTTTCCTCACTGGGGTCAATCAAATCTGCAAGCATTTCAGAAATCAATTTATCATTTTTATTTTTAGTTGCCATAATATTATGTCAAATCCTTCCTATTATGAAAAATTTTTATCATCTAATTAAAATATAGATAATTTTATTGGAAATATTATATCAATTGACATCCTCCCCCACCTAAAGAGGTGGGGGGATTCCTACTTCTCAGACCGTAGCGTATGCGGTGAAACCGCATGAGGTATGGCGTAGCCATACATTTTTACGTCTTACACAATCTCCATAGGCTTAGTTTTATACTGATTCCGTAAGCCCTACGGTACAGTTTTTATATGGTTTAGGCTACTTTTAGTAGCCTTTTACCTTCATTCAAGATATTTGAATTTGTACGCTTTTAGCATTTTGTTTTACCTCCTTTGATTTAATTGTATCACTATTTGTAAAAATAGTCAAGAGTTAGTATTAGTCATCCCCCACTTTCGTTACTCGGTAGCCTAACGGCTACCTCGTAGCTTAGAAGTGGGGGTCTTATCTTACGATAAAATTTTTATACAACACAAGCTACATTAAAGCCTGATGGTTCATACAAAGCACTTAAAGCGTCTTTAACATCCTTAACAAAATTAACAATTTGATTTGAATCCATTTGTTCTCTGGTTAGTTTCATTTGAATATCTTCATGGTCTAATACTTCTTGTTGTTGTTTTATTCCATTAAAATTACTTTGTTTATCTTTTTCTTTTACATAATCCTCCAATCCACCCCATTGTTTTCTATTTTTTTCTCTTATTTCTTTTCCTATTGCTTCAATAGATTGATATGGTTTTGATGTATCAATATAAACACCATTAACTAGAGCACCATGCTTTGCTTTACCATTATGAACTGCTTTTTTATACGCTTTCCAACTGTCATCCCATTGTTCTTTTAATGTTTTTGGTTTTATATCTTCAAGATTCAAATTAAGATTTAATTTTGGATTTGCTCCTGAATCACCATTTGAATTTGCATCATCCCAAGAAAATCTTTCTGTTATAACTGGTCCCAAATGATTTGAACCTGTACCTTCTAATAACAAATCATAGTGATAAGGGTCTTCTCTATCTACACCAACATGAGCTTCATTACCTGCTTTAATTAGTGCTTCTTCATTAACTCCACCACTAGCAATATCAATTTTTCTTCCTGTAGTATGTGCCGTACCAGGGTCATGCCCTAATGTAGCTACGTTCCATTCTAATGTTCCACCATTACTATATTTTGCATATAATTGTGTTAATGCATTTAATCTTTGTTTCGCTTTTGGAGTTAATCTACCAATATCCATGGCAATATATTGTGCAGAATTTGCATGTGCATCATAACTATGGTCCCATCCTTTTTCTGCTACGAATCCACTCCATCTTAAATGAGAAAAATCAACACCTAAATCCCCACTATATTCTGCGCCTGGAGGACTAGACACACTAGGAGATATAGATACGGAACTTGCATTTTCAGGTTTTAAATTTCCATTTTCATCCATTAATCCCAAACTTTTTAAATAATTTGTTGTTTGACCAGGTACACCTGACGCTTCATCTGCTTCTTCCAAATGTCTATACCAATCATTTCCATATTTTTTAATTAAACCATCAATCGCTCCACCACCTAAACTATATGCAGCTATAGTTTTTGCCCATGAATCATAATTAGATGCTAAAGTGCTTACATATGCTGTACCTGCCATTAAATTATATTGTGGGTCATGAAGTAATCTATCTGTATCTCCATATCCAACACCTGCGGCTGTACCAGGCATTATTTGCATCATACCTGTTGCACCAGAGCCTTGACCATTCATTACATTTTGAAATCCGCTTTCATGTGCGGCAATTGCCGCAATAACAAACTCAGGAACATTTGGATATTTATCATGCGCATTTTTTATCATTTGACGTATTTCTGGTGGAGCACTTTGTAACATTCTATTACCATATTCAACAAATGATGTTGGAGCACCATTTATTCCACTACCGCCACCCATACTCTTACAAGCTATGAGTGCTTTCGCAGCCATTTCCAATGCCATTTTTCTATCTTGATAAACTGCTAAGAAATTTTCATAAGTTGTTTGCCAAATTTGTTTTTCATGAGTTGCAACTTGTCCCCATTGAATACCATGAGATTCTAAACTTTGACGTTTTTCTTGTGTATACAAATCATTTGTCGCATTAATCATTTCAGATGAATCATCAATGGTTTTACGTTGTATTTCCATTTCTTTTTCTTTGTTATATGCTTCTGTTTCTGCTTTTTTGTAATTAACATATTGATTAAATTGTTTTGATTGTTTTTTAGATTGTTCATCTGCATGACTAGCTTTATATTGTTGCGTTTCTGTTTGTTTTTTAGATGGTGAATCAAGAACTAGACCTGCTAAACTATCATCTTTCTGCATTTCTGCTTCTTGTTTCATTTCACTCGCCAATGCTTGACTTGCTTTTTCATCATTTGTCTGTAACAATTCAGACGCACCTGCTCCAATTGCACCACCAAGCATAGCTCCTTTTGTACCACCTAAAGCACCACCAATAAAAGCACCTGCTAAACCTGCATCAATAGAACCAATAGTACTATTTCTTACATCTTTATCAAATAAACTTGTTAAAAACGCAGCTCCAATTGCTAACAAGCCACTACGTTTTGCATATTTAAATCTTTTTGACCATTTCAAATGTTGTGCAAGTTTTTCTCTAGCAAGTTTTCTTTTAGCTTGTATTCTTGCTCGAATTATTTGATTATGCTTTTGTATTGCTCTCGCTTTTTTTATTTGTTGCACATATAATTTACGTTCTCTTTGATATTTTTGAAACTTTCTTCTAGTTAGTTTTTTATGTTCTTTTAATTGTTGTCTTAATTTTGCAAATCTACGTGTTTTTCTTGGATTTGTAAATGCTTTTAATTGTCTATTTGAATTTTTAGATAAATGTCTTAAAAGTTTTAATTCATTTGCATATTTTGTTTTACCTTTCAATGACATTTTATTTAACAATCGAGAAATCAAATAAATAGGAACACCTGCTAAAGCCAACAAACTTGCATACTTTAAAATTGTATAATCTTTTTTATCAGGATTAATAATTAATTGCATTTTAGCAGTACCATTGGCAAACATTTCTGCCAATTCGTTTTGTGGTGGTTTTTCTCCTAATTTATTTGCTTGTTCTTGCAATCCTTCATATTGATTCCATGCAAGACCACCTGCACCTAATAGAGCTACTGCACCGCCACCCAAAACTTTTGCCTTACTTATTCCTGATGGTTTTCCCATAGCAACATTTTTTAACGCATTAAAACCACCCTTAACAAGATACCCTGCTCCTTTTCTTAAAGCAACTGCACCCAATAATGTACCGCCAATAGTTAAAAATGGAGAACTTTTAAACGAGTTCATATATGCTTTCCCCAATGGAGAATTAAAGAACCCACCAATCTGTCTTATTATTTCTACCATAACAGAAGTAAATGTATCAATAATTTTTTCTAATGCTTTTAATCCAATTTCCAACTCTTTTGACATGGTAGTTTCTAATAAGAAAGAAATGTTATTAATAAATTGTTTGTAAGTAGCTTGAATTTTTGTAAATTCACTTAATTGTTCTCCTGCCTGATGTAATTGAGCAGTATATTCTTGTGTCGTATGTGGTAAAGCCATAGGGTCATTTTTTAATTTATCCCAACCTTTTAATTTTTCTTTTAATTCCTCATTACGACCTTCTTCTTTTAATTGAACAATCTCTTGTGCTTGTTTAATAGTGTAACCTTGTTCTAAGATTTTATTAAATGCACTTACTTGTCCCATTGTTGTATGAATACCACCAAAACGAGAACCAAAGAAATCTTGTTCCGCGAACATTCTATCAATTAAATTATCATAATATGAATCTATTGGTTTACCATTTCTATCATGCGATTTATATCCTGATAATAGCACATCAAATGATGATTTTTCAGGATTTTTCCATAATCCCCAAAACATATTCCTGGACCAATCTTCTGCGAATGTACCAGTATTATGAGCAGTTTGTTGAACTAATGCATTTGCATCCTCCATACGCATATTATTTACTCCAATTAATGAAGTCATAGCATCCAAATATTTTTCTTGGTTCATACCTAATTGGCGCATAGCTTCATTACTTGAATTAAATGCTTGAAGTAAATTATTTACAGGTATGCCGTTATTTTGAGCAAATGTTTCTAAAGACCTTAATTTAATCGTAGCATCTTGCGCAGACATTCTCATGTCACGATAAAAAGTTTTCATAAAACTTTGTAAATTGCCACTATCAACATTTAAAAGTACTTTATCTGGGACTAAATTTTTTGATAGCCATGCCATATCTCTACGGTTAGCTTCAGGACCGTTACCATATTGTCCACCAATAGAAGATTGAAATCCACGATACATTTCACTTACTGTTTGATATGGTATTTGTCCATAAGTAGCCATAAAATAATGTGACGGAGCGTAATAGCTTAAATCATAAATATTGCTTTGACTTGGATTTGCACCAAATGCAGTATCAGTTAAAGCAATATTATAACGCATTTGACCATTTTGTTTTGCCTGTTCTGTAACATCGTGTAACATCTGTAATGGATGTAAAATTGCACCAATACCTAGAAATGATAAACCACCTGCTAATAAACCTAGCATCTTGTCTTTAAATATTCTTAAATATCTTAATGTATCTGCAAACCCATTTAAAGATTGTTGTAAATCATCTATATGATGTAATTGTAATTCGAGTGCTTCTTTTTCATCTTTTAATTTATAATATTCATTCGGTTTTTGTTCCAAATTAGAATAAGCAAACAATATTTTGTTTAATTTATCTACCGTTTGATGGACAGTTTGAGACAATTCTTGTAATTTTTGTTTATCTTCATCATTTGTAAATAAAGCATAACTAATTGGATTTGTACTTACTTGTGAAAGCATTTCTCTATTTGCTTTTGTAACATCATAAGCACCAACCATCATTGGTTTTAGCAAACTACTATTTTCATTTGCTCTAAAAGTTAAAGAAGTATTACCAAAAAAGTCTTTTGTTAAATTATTAAAAGCTACGTTTTTCCTACGAACATTATCAACAACATTAGCAAACTGTGCATTACTTACATCAAATAAATCATTGTCTGTCGGATTAATTTTTAAATAAGAAGATATATCCGTTAATGCTTTATTATCAAAAGAAGTTTTTGTAGCTACCTGTGTTCTTTGTTGTTGAATAATTGCATCGTATTTTTCTTTTTTTCCTTTATTATCATCATTTATACTTGTATTAGCATAATTCATTTCATCCGCAAGATTATTTATTTTACCACGAAATGAACCTTGTGTTAATACTTCATTCAATGCATTTAAATCAGTTACCGTTCCTTTAGTTTCTTCATCATAAATCGTACTAAAGAAATTGGCAATAAACCCCTGTATATTATTAAATTTATCTACATCTGTTTTTTTCTTATTTTCTTCTTCTTCTTGTTGTTCGTCTAATTCTTTTTGAATATCTTTTGCCAAACGAATAAATTGATTAATTTTATCATAATTCCCTTGATTTGTATCAATTGGAGTTTGACTATATTCTTCAACTACTTTATCTGCATATGATTTGAGACGAAACAGTTGATTTATTATTTCTTTTTGTTCTTTTTCTGTTTTACCACTAAACTTTTCATCTTTTACTTGATTGACCAATTCTAGTAAAATCTGATTTGATGTTTTATGTGTTTCTTCTTTTGCGTATTTTACTTGATGTGTAGCTCTTTCAATAATATCTGAAATTTTATTTACATACTGATTATTAACCAAATCAAATAAAGTTTTTGTTGTACCATTTACATCAACTATTTGATTCGGAGATTGATATGCTTCATAAATATGTTTTAAATCTTCACTACCAATTGTAGATAAATCAAAATTATTTAATAATGGTAATGATTGTAATTTAGATATATCTGTTTCGTTTTGAAACTCGTCAATCATATTACCAAAATTATTGATTAATCGAAATACTTGTCTTTTTTTACCATCACCAGTTTGCACACTAATTAATGTATGTTTAAGATTTTCATCGTTTTTAATCATATCTTGGATTGTTCTTAAAGACGATAAAAAATCTTCCTGCATTTTAACATTGTTTGCAATAAATCCTGATTGACTAGATTGTTGTAATTTTGCAAAAACATTTAAAATAGTAGATAATTTATTAATAGTGTCTCCAAAACCTTCAAATTCTTTTTTGACATTCTTGCCTAAATTATCTTCATTTGAAAGAAATTCTGTTACAAGTGCTTGTTTTTCGTTAAGTGCCATTCTTACACCGTCAGAGATTTCCGCTATTTTTTTGTCAATGCTTGTCTTTTGTTGTAATTTTTCGGTGTAATCCATATCACATAACCCCTTGTTTTATTAACTAACTCCTGCTTGTGCCTTTGCTGCATTATCCTCAGCAACTTTTTGAGCTTCAGAAGTTTCTGCTATTGGTTTTGCTTGATTAATATAAACGTCTTTTCTATTGTTGATTATATTAATTTCTGCACTTTTATATATTTGTTGATTCTTTTCCATTTCTTTTTTGGCTTGTTCTTCTTTTTTTGTATCATAAATTTCTCTATTTTGTTCGTGGACTTTATCATAGGATTGTTTTAAGGCTTCCATAGCACTATCTAGTCCACTTGTGTCTCTACGATATTCAGAACTAGCAGTATATTTTTTAAACGCTACATGTTGTTTTTCATCCATTTTTCTGCCAATATCAAATACTCCAGCGCCTTCTAAAATTTCACCTTTTGGACCATATGCACCTTGCAAGCTAGAACCATACAAATCATTATCTCTTACACCAGAATAAGCTCTAAACAAATCTCTAGCTCCACGCAAAGATAACATTTTGCCGTTTGATGATAAAGCAGTTGCACCATCTAAAAGCAATTGACCTGTAGCAATTTTATCTCTTAACAAATCTCTATTTTTTAGTCCTGCTAATTCACCAATTTGTCCTTGCATATTTTCTATGTTTTTCATAGCATTATCCATATTGCTTTCAAGAGTTCCACCTTGTTTTTCATTTTTCTTAGGTTGTTCTTTATCCTTATCCTTATTTGGATTATCAGGAGGATTTGGCTTGTTGAGTTGCATTTTGTCTCCAACATCTTTAGGATTAGGCGTAGTAGAGACAACGCTTTCCATATTTTTCTTTATGGCATCTTCATTTTGTGTAGACGAAACATAAGCAACTTCATTATAAGCCATATTATATGCTTTATTAATATCTTCATCACTAAAATTTTCTAAATTAGAATCTTGGAATATATTAGCTATTGTTGCTCTATCTCCGTTTCTAAATGGACCTGAAACTAAATGACCGGCTATATCTGTCCAATCGCTATCATTCATAATAGCATTTGCAATTTTATCTTCACCAGAACCAGCATTCGTTCCACCCATAATTTGACCTAACAAACTTAAGCGTTGTTTCTTTTCTTCTATAGAAAGATTATTATCTTTCCCACCATCTTCTAAATACATACCTCCGAGTTTCAAAGACCAAGTTGTATCATGCCCTGATAATTCATTTGGGTCTAAACTTTCAAATCCTTGTTCTTTTTGTTCATCTGTCATCCACTCATTAGCTGCAACCTCTGCCGTTTTTTTCATTCCTTTGCCTTTTGATATTTCATCATTATTAAAAGCATATTCTGCATCATTTTTTTGCTTATCTGCTACTGTACCTGCAGCTAATCCTGCAACAAACGCAGCAACTTCATCTGCCAATCCACGAGACTTTAAATCATTATATACATTATTAATGTATTGTTCTTGGTCATTTGTTAAATCTTCCAATTTAATTCCATGTTCAGAAAGAGCACGCGCAGCTGCTTTTTGTCTATTATCATTAGATGAAACTATGCTCTTTGTTGCATCACCATATAAACTAGCTGATTGTTTTACTTTTGCAGCATAAGAATCATGGGCAGTTTTAATGGCAGATTTATCTGAAATTCCTAATGCATCACCAACAGATGAATTTTGTAATCCTTCTCCTGCAAATCCACCAATTAGAGCACCTGCCGTACCACCTAAAAATCCTCCAACAATAGTACCAGCTGGGCCAACCAAAGAACCTGCTAAAGCTCCTAATTTTGCACCTGCTAGACCACCTGCAATTGCACCGCCACCTCTAAAAGCAACTCTTGCTACGTGTTGTCCCATACTATAGTTATCGCTATTTTCGTCACTAAATTCGTTAATTATTTCGTCTGCAAGAGTAATCCCAGCTCCAAGAGGACCGCCAAATTTACCTAATTTGGCAAATCTTGACCACCATTTGCCTTTTTTTGCAACATTATTTAATGCATCCCATCTATCTTTATTAATCAAATTATATTTTTTAGCAACTGCCAATGCAGCTGCACCAGGAACTGCAATCGTTCCACCTGCGATTAATCCTGCATTATTAATTAATGTTGTTTTGTCAAGATTTTTTTCACGTTGTTCCCAATCTTCTGCAGCTTCACCTGTATTTGCATTTACATAAACATCATTTGGATTTGCTATTTTATAATTCTCTATTTCATCGCCATAGCGTTCTTTGATAGATTGATTTAAAAATTCTGCATTACTTAGACTTTCATTATAGTCTCCTTTTTTATCTATTAAAGCAGAGTCAATTTGACTATAATCTTCTGACCATCCTGTACCATAATAATAACTGTTTTCATCGCCAGCATGTTCACTTGCATACTCGCTACTATAACTAGAACTAGGTGTAGTACCTTCAGAATTTGCAACGTCACTATTAGCATTGTATTCTAAACTAGAATTTAAATTTTGAATCGCTTGTTCTGCAATTCCATCATTTGCTTCTGAACCTTGATTTGTTGCTTGTGCTTTAGCATCACCTGTTTTAAACATTCCTACTAATGCTGATAATGCACCTGAACCAAGTACTGCTGCACCAGCCGCTAATGCTAATCCACCTGCTACGATTTTTCCTGCTCCTGGCACTTTTGAACCATATTTTAATATGTTTTGTGCCACTTTAGAGTTAGAATTTGCCATAGATTTGGTTAAAAAGTTCTTAGCAACTGCTCCACCACCAATTAAAGCTAATGGTGCTCCAATCGCAGCAGTAGCAGTAAGTGCAGAATTTTCTTCTGCAAAATTAGCTACATTACTAATAGCACCAGGTATATCATGTTTACCTACAAAATCTGCAATAGCTTTCATTAATTCACCAACAGTTTTAGTTAATCTATCTAAAACATTAGCGAATCCTTTACGAAATTCTGAAAGTGGCCCAGACAAATATTTATTAATAGCCCAACCTAATTTCTTTTGGGCTTCTACTAAATCTGTTTCTAATTTTTGGAATATAGAAACTTGGTCACCAGCAGCTTTTAATTGTTCTTTTGCTTTTCCTATTGCTTCTGTATAAGCAGTCTTTCCGCCGTCTTTTTCTTCATCGAATTTTTTAATTAAATCTCTAAATAATCCTTTATCTCCATGTGCTCTTGCATCTTCTAGTTGTGAAGCCTGTGCTCTTGAATATCCTTGACTCATAAGGTTTTGAATATACATAACTCCACCTAGAGCACCATTACCGCCAATACCTCCCATTAAATCTGCCTGTGCAAATACACGGTCAGCCATCATGGAATAATAATCCTCATTTGGTCTACCATCTTTGTTATATGGCTTAAATCCTTGTAAAATTAATTCAAAAGGATTACCACCTTGGCCTGCCATCATGCCATAAAAAGCACTATTATTCATATCTTTTGCCATATTTTCATTAGCATTGGCAGTACTTTGAATTAATCCTGATGCATCTTCTATACGCATACCTCTACCAACAGTCAAACGTGCCATAGTAGCCATAACTTGACGTGCACTTACACCATGATTAATTAAATTAGATGATAGCTGATTTACTGTTGATACATATTGTTTTACAGGTATTCCTGCTGCTTGTGCAGCTTGTCCTACATTGACCAAAGCCTGTGTAGCTTCACTTGCAGACATACCTAAATCTTTATATGTATTTTTATAAAAAGCACCAATGGTAGAGCCATCTACACCATTTGTTAAGCCCCATGCAAAAGTATTCTCTGTCATTTGAGCAATATCTTGCATATTAGAATTTGGGTCAGAATTATAATGTCCACCAACAGTTTGTGTTAAAGTTTTATAATGATTAAGATAATCATCTTCTTTAACCATACCGTTAGTCATTTTAAAATATTCATTTGCTCTATAACGAGCTATATCTGCAATACGACCACCATTAAGATTTGCTCCCATAGAGAAGTCATTAATTGCTACTTGGTATCTACGTTTACCTTCAGCTTCTTCTTGCCCAATAGCACCTCTTATCATTTGCATAGGAGACAATAATGCTCCTAATCCTAAGAAGGACAATCCACCTGCAAGTAAACTCTTTAATTTTCCTAAACCTTTTGCTATATCTGAAAATATGTTTGAAAGAGCGGAAGAACTTTCTTTCGCTTTATCTGCCTTATTCTTTAAATCAATTAACGCTTTTTGTTCTTCACGTAATTGTTTTAATGTCTTGTTTTTAGGGTCTAAATCTTCTATAGCATTAATTGTTCTAGTTAAATTTTCTAATGAATTATCAATCTGTTTTTGGAAAGTTTCAAAGACTTTTTTATCTTCAGCAGTTAAATTTTTCCCACCGCCAGCTAACAAATGCATACCTTGTGCAGTATTTCTGACAGAACCACTCATGGATAAAGTGTCCCCTGCTAAATTACCGATTAATTCTGCTTTTTTTGCATTATCATTATCTTTATCAACCGTTCCGTTCATAACTGCATTAACTAATGATTGATAAGAACCATCTGCTGCAACGGCTTCTCTTTGCGTATTTTTAAAATTATGTGCTAAAGTGGTTTTATTTCCTAATAAATTTCCTGTTGTTACATACTGATACCAAGGCGTATTTTTCCCTTGTGAATATTCAAGTGAAATTAAAGCGTCATTAGCACCTGATGCTAAATCATTAAATTTAATACCAGCTAGGCTATCTTTAGCCATTTGTTGACTAATAGAATTATATTCAGTTGTTCCGCTAGTTATTGCGTTTTTTTGAATATTTAAAAAATTTGTTTTAGCATTATCAATAGCTTTTAAAAATTCATTATGATTATTATCTAATGAAGTAGATAATTTACTATTTAACTCACTAAGAGTTTTTTGCATATTTTCAATATTTTTATCAAAAATATGATTGTTGTTCTTTAATTGTAATAATGCTATCGTTTGTTCTAGTTTATCGTTAAAACTATCTCTAACTTTTTCTAATAGTCTTTGTCTGCCAATCAACATTTCTGTATTAGAACCATTTTCAGTTGCTTGTAAATCAGACAAATTAGCTAATGTATTATTTACAGACGTTGTTATATTAGATACACTAGTTGAAACACTATCTAAAGTAGGATTTGCTTGGGTATCTTCTAATTGGGTTTTTAATTCTTCTAACCCTTGTGCAATTCCATTTTCGCCTTGTTCTACGAACGTTTTTGACAAATCAGAAATAGAATCGATTAATTGTCTAGTCGTTCCTGTAGATTTTTCCAAATCTTGTATTAAAGCATTAACATCTGCTACTTGATTTTTAGTCTGCTCTGCTAATCCTTGTGTGCTTTCTGTCGCTTTGCTGGTAGCCTGTTCCACTTCATTTATAGCAGTTGATACAACATGTCCTGATTGTTTTAATTGTTCAGCTTGTTGTATAATAATTTCTTGGCTTTTCTCCCCAGCATCTCTCATTTTATTGACAGATTGAGTTAATGCGCCTGTTACTTCTCTAACGGCATCTTCTGCTTTAGATAAAACCTGTTCATATTCATTTGCTCTTTGCGTATCAGAATTATCAATTGCTACATTTATAGCAGTTTCCAAATCATTCTTAACATTTGCTTCTTCTTGTTGTATTTGTTGAATAATATTTGTTAAATGTTGTATTTCGCTAGAACCATCTAATGTAACATTGTTTGAATTAGACAAATCATTTATTTGTTGTGACAACTTTTGTATTGTCTGTAATGCTCCGTCAATACTATACAGATTACTTACATTTTGAACCGATTTTAAAGCATCTTTTAATCCATTAATACTGTTGCCAATGCTAGTAAAATCACTCTGCATATTAATTTTTGTTTGAGTAGCACCTTCGGTTATAGATGTTCCTGTTTCATTCGTTTTATTAACACCGCTTACATCAAAAATTTTACTATTTTCAACACCATTATCTGCCATTTATATTATCCTCCTTTCTTTATTTTTCTTCATCATCGTTTACCATTATGACATCCAAATCTTCAGGTTTTACTCCTGCTTGTTTTGCGTCATTTTCTAAGTTTTTCATAATTTTATCATTTTCTTCGTTAATTATATTCTGCGCACCAATAACACGAGACAAGAAATCGTTTTTACTTTCTGTTGCATTACCCTTATGCGTATCATCGTCCAATACAGTAAATTTCTCGTCTTTATCCACAAACATTTTTATTTTTTTGTCAAAATCATCGTCAACAATCGTATCACCATAATGAATTACTTCATTTGGATTATATGGATTTTGTTCATCGTGCTCTTTAACTCTAGTTATATTATCTCCGTTTTCACTTGTAAACATTTCTCTATTTTTTTCATTGTCACGAACTGCTTGTGCCATTTCAGGATTAATATAATAGGCCAAATAATCCATTTTCATCTTGTTCTTTTTTTCTTCTTCTATTTCTTCGTTAGAAATATTTTCATATAACCACATTAGTTGATGGTCATTTAAATTATAAAACTCTTTATCCGTTGGTAATTTTTTAAAGTAAGACATAACTTTAAATTTAATCTTACTATACGGATTTTTAGATATTTTTTTAATTATATTAACATCTGCGGTTGCTTGCATTTGTATTTGTTCCAATTTTTGATATTCTTGATATAATATGTCAATAACTTTTGGTGGAAGCTTTTCAAATATTTTATCTTTCATATCACTTGTTGGTTCTACATGATTGATAGATAATAATGCAGACTGTAACATTGTCTTTTTTAAAACCATATAATTTGTAGCATCATCATCTTCAATACTTGCAATTGACCAGACTTTTTTATATTCTTCCGAACTTAACGTGCGAAATTCCCATTCTTTATCAAATTTATTAATTACTTTTGTTCCATAACCTTTGAAAATAATGTCAGATATAATATTCTCTTTTTCTAATTCTTCATCTTTTTTCTCTTTTTCATCCATAGTTATGAACACCTAAACCTTTCGCACAAATTTTATCTAATAATAAAATAAAACTTACTAACACCTTCATTACTTTTTAGATATAGAAAAAGCTATAACAAATCTGTTATAGCTTATATATCATTCTATTATTTGTTCAATTACTTGATAATATCCGTTTTCATTTATTTCTTTTGGCTTATCCCAATCACAAGGAGGATTTTGATTTTTATCTATAATATCCCATTTTAATTCATAGGCGGGAACGAAACCATCACTATCTATTTTATCACCAATTTTAATAGCAACACCTTTATAATATTCTTGCTTATTATGCCCCTTATATATCGAATCATAATATGGAACTTCATTTATAATAATAAATTCTCCATCTTTTGTTTTTATATCACCATAATCTTCTTTTAATTTATCATACGTCAATAAATTATCTTCCATACACTCACCCCCATTTGACACTCCCCATGCCTAAAGGTAGGGGATTCTTGGTTCATTGAGCGTTGCACCGCCTCCAAAGAATTGGTGTCTTACACACTCTCCCCAAGCGTTGATTCCCGTGTGCCCCACGGTATTTATATATCATTAAGCTGTTTGTTTTTCTTCTAGTGCTTTACGCAAAACATTCTTTGCTGCGTTAATATCCCTATCATGGTGTGCTCCACATTTAGGACAAACCCACTCCCTGATGCTAAGATTTTTAATTTCTGCATTTTGATAACCACAATTAGAACAAATTTGACTTGATGGATAGAACATATCTATTTTGAGTAGTTCTCCACCATGTAATTCTGTTTTGTACTCAAGCTGACGGAAGAACTCTGACCAACTTACATCTGAAATAGACTTTGCTAGTCTATGGTTCTTTAACATCCCTTTGATATTCAAGTGCTCCACGGCTATCGTTTGGTTTTCACGAGCAAGTCGTGTAGACAACTTGTGTAAAAAGTCTTTGCGAATGTTTGTAATACGTTCGTAAACTTTAGCTACACGAATACGAGCTTTTTCTCTATTCCTAGATTTAGGAATTTTATGAGAAAGTCTCCTTTGTTCTCTAGCTAACTTTTTTGATAGTTTTTTGAGAACTCTAGGATTAGCAATGATGTTTTCGTTACTATCAGTATAGAATTCTTTCAAACCAACATCAATACCAATCTGTTTACCATCGTTAGTTGAAATTAGTTTTTCTTTATCCATCTCTACACAAAGAGAAATAAAGTATTTTCCTGAAGCTATATGGCTTATCGTAGCGTTTAAGATACGACCTTCAAAAGTACGGCTTTGCTTGATTTTCACAAAACCAATCTTAGGAAGTTTTATCTTTTTATCTACGATGCGAATACCATCTTTTTGATTGATTGTACGATAGGACTGACTGCTACTATGCTTTGACTTAAAACGCGGATAGCCTGCTCTCTTTTTGAAGAAGTTTTCATAGGCACGGTCAAGGTCACGCAAAGACTGCTGTAATGCAGTACTATCTGCTTCTTTTAGCCATGATGTGTCCTCTCGCTTTTTTAAGTCTGTGAGAAGTTTACTTGTCTTAGCATAGGTCAGTGAGTTATGATTTGCTTTCCATTCATTTTTACGGATGTCGAGAAAATGATTATATACAAACCTGCAACAGCCTAAAATACTATTAATGAGTTGTTGTTGTGTCTTGTTAGGATAGATTCTAAACTTAAACCCCTTAATATATTTTTCCATTTTCTCACTTCCTTTTTGTTGTTTTGTTTATATTATACTACAAATGTTGAAACTTGTCAATACTTAATTCAGTTCTCGCACCTTATATCACCAGCCCTAAAGGGCGGGGTTTTACGGCGCTCCATATAAAAATAGGAGTGGTTTTATCCACTCCTTCATTTTATTTATTCTTCTGCGCCCTCATCTTCATCATCTGAAATGCCTAGGTCTGCAAAAATGGAATCATCATCGAGCCAAAGATACTCATTAATTTCTGTAAGAGTAGCACCCTCATTAAACAAATCTGAAAGCATGGACATAAATTCTTCCTGCTTACCATTATCTTCGATAACTTTAAGCGTATCAACTGCACCTCTCCAACAAAAATTCATTAAATCATCAAAGTCCATTTCATTTGTAACTGTAACTGTTGCCATATATATATATCATTCCTTCTAAAAAGTTAACAAAATTTTCTTTTTACAATAACAAAATATATTCTTATTTATGTTTTATATTCAATACATTATAAATATTTTGTGCTATTTTTTTAGCTATTGGTTGAAAAATTGTTCTACCTGCGCGTTCATATAAAGCGGAATTTGATAATCCTGTATTAAGTAATTTATCTATATCAGAATCATTCATTCCTTGTAGCCTAAAACACTCCCTAGGCGTTATTTTTCTCAACTGGTTATCAGTTATTACCATAGGAACATTATTGCCACCTGTCCCCATAGAAGCCGTTAAAGTTGGTACATATCCTTCAGTAATTCTAAATCTTTTTCTCCTATATTGGTAGACTTTAATGTTTCTATCATATGTGAAACTCTTGGTTTCGATAGGAAAAACTTTTTCTGTGGGTTTTTCTCTAAAATGTCCGACAATGAATACCCTTTCTCTGATGATGGGGTAGCCTGTATCTTTTGCGTTTGGACAAAACCATTCGACATCATACCCCAATTCATCCAACTTCCGCAATATTGTTCTAAAGGAATTTCCTTCATCGTGACTCAACAGTCCTTTCACATTTTCAAACCAAAACATCGTTGGTTTTTTAATTTCTAATATTTTAGCAAGCTCCCAAAACATCTGTGCTCTAGGGTCTTTTGAAGCAAAACCTGTTCTATCTCCTGCCATAGAAAATTTGGCACAATTATGAGCAATACAATTATTAGCAACAAAAGAATGATTTTCTTCTACAGTAATATCATAAACAAATTCTCGAACATTGGCTTTTTCAACTTTCTTTATTGGAAACCAAATATATCCATTTTCATAAAAAGCCTTGTCTTGGGAACTTGTTTCTTTTTTAAATTCTACAATATAAAAAGGACGGCAATTAACGGTTCTACCCTCAATAACACGGGTTTTTGCATTGTTTCTAAAATAAATAGACGTTGGACGACGATAAACTTTCGCAACAACCTGCGAAAAAGTATACGCTAATTTTTGACTAATTGTAGTAATACGATATTTTTTTTGTTTTGTAAAATAACCGTCACTATCAAGATACCCCTCAATAATTTTAGATAAATATTTAGGGTTCAAATCAATAAACTCTTGTGGTATAAATTTATTTTCTGCACCTTTACCCATTTTTGCAAAGAAATTAGCCATTTCAACGTTCGAGAAAATATATTTATTAACAGTTTTTTCTTCAACTTTAGTATAATGATATTTTTCCCCAATGATAGTTTCAAACTTGTCAGCTTTGTGTTTACCACAGCAAACAATTACTCCACCAACACCTGTGCTACGGTCTTTGCGTGCTCTAATCCAACCGTCTCCCAAATATCTACCTGCCAAATACCAAATAGTTTCTTCGGACAAATCAATATTAGTATATCCCGAAATACATGGTTCATTATTTTTATCATTAACGGGAAACCCCATATAATGTTCTTTTGTTAAATTTTTACATTCAACCCACGTCGGATTCGTAAACTTACGAACACTTTTATGTCCTTCTCTATATTTTTTTCTAACATAAAAAAGATGATTTTCTGTAGTCCTTAACCCCGCAGTAGCCATAGCATCAACGTCCCAAATTTCCTTTTCGCCTTGCTCTAATATTGCGGAAACTGTTTTATATGTTCCGTCATGTGTAAGAACCTTATCACCATTTTTAATGTCTTTTATTGCAACCAACCCGTCGTCTGTAGTTACCAAAGTATCTCCTGTAAAGCACGGAAAACCGCCACATAACAAATCTATATCAGGAATATCGTGGTAATCATAAGTACGAATATCTTTTGTATATGGTAATTCTCCGTGTAATGCTTGGTAACAAATCTGTGCATTTTTATCGTAATCAGAACTAAATACACATTCAGAAGGAACAGTATTTAATGCTAATCGAAAACCGCCGATACCGCAAAACATATCTGCATATTTTATCTTCACAATTTTACCTCATTTCAAAGCTACAATACCTTCAAAATTTAAGCATTTCCAAAATGTTTCCATTTTAGTAAATCCTGCCTGTTTCAATAAATCTTTATTCCAATTCGATGTAACAGGAACTAATACCCCTTCTAAAGATTTTTTCTTTCTATGAATAGCATCATAACTATATCCATTATCTGATTTTATATCATAATATGATTTTACTAACATATTATTAATTACATTATCAGAACCCAAAATCTTTTCAACAAAGATAAAAACACCATTTTTATTTAAATGATTATAAATATCGGATAAAATAGATTGTCTATATTCAATGGGAGTAAATTGAACGGTTAAAACAGAAGTAATTACATCAAATCCGTCCAAACCAAATTTACCACACAAAGTATTTAAACCATCAATAATATTATATTTTTCAATAGTTACATTTTTATTTTTAATAAATCTGTTTCTAGCTTGTTGCAACATTGGTTCACTTACATCAATACCATAACATTTCATATCATTACAAAAATCATCAATATTAATACCATTTGAACAACCAATATCTAACATTGTGTTTTTATCTGGTATTGAATTTTTAACAATGAGTTTTTCTAACTTTCTCATATTATTATAATCAGGAATAGAACGCTCTAGCATATTATCAAAACATTTTGCCACTTCTTCGTTAAATTCCCATTTCCCTTTTGGTTGAACAAAATCAACGATTTTTTCCATAATATGATTTCCTTTCAAACAAATTTATAGTTCAGATTCAACAATTTTTATTCTAGCACAAACTTCTCGCTTACTAATTTAATATTTGTATTTTTTTGAATGGTATTTTTTGGTACTAAATACATAATGGCAAAATGAGAAATTAAATTTTCTAAATTAAAATCTCTAGTATTATATGGAACATCTAAAATAATATTTCCTATCATTCTAACTATATCAAAATTTTCCTGATGTTTCCCAATTCTATTACAAATTAAAAATATATAACTTTCGTCATGTTTTTGAATACAATTATCATACAAAATATCTATATTGCTTTTGTATTTAATTGTAATGTTTAAATCTCTTAGTAATTTATAATATTCAATACTAGGTATTTGTATATCAAATTTATTATATATACTTTGAACCAAATTTTCTAGGTCTTACAAAACATCTTTTTTCATAATTCCGAAGCGCACCCCCAATAACAATTTTCTTTTGAAAAACCATTTGATTTATTTATTCTATTGATAAATGTGTTCTTTTCTCCATATTTTTCACAATGTTCAACATAAGATTTTAGCATATCTTGATAAAATTCAATAAATGTTGCCCATCCTAGCATATTTTTGTTTGATTTAATGTTTAAATAAATTATTTTTAATTTATTTTTATAATTATGATTTGAATTTTGTTTGTTATTAGCTTGTTGTATGCTAGTTGCCCATCTGCAATTATACGGTTCATAGTTGCCATCCACATCTATTCTATCAATTGAATAACTAGAATTTGGCTTTTCTCCCATATCATTTACAAATTGTTGAAAATTATTTTTCCATTGTTCACAAACAACAATTCCTCTGCCACCATAATGTTTATATCTAGGATTTTTTTTATTGTAACATCTACTTTTCATTCCTAACCAAGATTGATATGTTGATGTATTTGATAATCCATGCGTCCGTGATAATTCTTTTAGTTTCTTATTTTTTTCACATCCACATGATATATAATGACCATTTCTTAATTGCGCACCTTCTACAACTATTTCATTTCCACAATCGCATTTACACAACCAACAAGCACGATTATATTTATCATTTTTTACTCTTTTTAATACTGTCAAATGACCATATTTTTTACCTGTTTCATCTATTGTTTGATTGTTTTTCATAAAATCAAGAAACGAAATATGATTTTCAAAACATTCTTTTACATCATCAACAGATAATCCTGTGATGTCACTCCATTCTTCCAATGTATGAAAAACAGAATGAATACCATATGTTCCCTTTGAAGGAATATCTTTTATTTTACAATTTCCACAAGTTTTTGTTTTTTGATGAATTAAATTAGCACCATTAATAATTTTTTCATTACCACAATCACATTTACATAACCAATAAGCACGATTATTTTTTCCTTTCGCTCTACAAATAACTGTTAAATTTCCAAATCTTTGATTCGTTAAATCAATAATATTCGGCATTTATATTACCTTCCAATAACAATTTTCTTTTGTGAAATTGCCAAATTCATTTTTCCTACAAAAAATCGAATTTTTTGGTTTGTTCCCAACATCATTTAAAAATGTTTCAAAACTACTTTCCCATTGTTTACATATAGAAATTCCTTTTTCACCATAGTATTTGTATTTAGGATTATTTTTATTATTACACCATTGTTTTATATTATTCCACACGGTATATTCTTCTTTATTTATTGATGTAATTCCGATTCGATTAATCTTACATCCACAAGAAGTGGTATGATTTGTTGTTAAACTATTTCCTAATTTATCACAATAGTTTCCACAATCGCACCTACATAACCATCTTATTTTCCCTTTTTTATTTGTTAATCTTGCAACAACTGTGAGTGCTCCAAATTTTTGTCCAATTAAATTGTTAAAATTTTTTCTTGTCGAAATTGATATAATTTCATTTTTATAATCATCATATGATAATAGTTCTTTTGTTATTTTATTTATTTTTTTCTTTTTTTTAAACGTCAGTGAAGTCCCCCACTTCTAAGCTACGAGGTAGCCGTTAGGCTACCGAGTAACGAAAGTGGGGGATGACCAATATCAACTCTTGACTATTTTTGCAAATAGTGATACAATTAAATCAAAGGAGGTGAAACAAAATGCTAAAAGCATACAAATTTAGATTATATCCTAATGAAGAACAAAAACAATTTTTTGACCAAAACATTGGGAATTGTAGATTTGTTTACAATCATTTGTTAGGTCTTAGAAAAGACCTTTGGCAAAATGAAAAGAAATCTATGAATTTTTCTCAAATGACAAAACACATTACAGATTTAAAAAAATATCCTGAATATAAATGGTTGAAATTGAGTGATTCAAATTCGTTGTTTTGGTCTGCAAAGCGGTTGCAAACCGCTTATAAAAATTTCTTTGAAAAAAGAGCAGGATTTCCAAAATTTCATAAAAAACATGGAATGAATTCTTATACTACTTCTACAACAAATAATAATGTGAGATTTGAGAATAGCAAGCTACGCTTGCCTAAACTCAAAACTCTTGTAAAAGTAAGGCAGAGTAGATTCTTCAATGGAATAATCAAAAATGCTACCGTGTCAAAGACACCATCTAATAAGTATTTTGTTTCACTTCTTGTGGAAGAAAAAGACACCTACGGTGTCTCACAAACCAACGAAGTTGGCATTGATTTGGGTATTAAAGATTTTGCTATCCTGTCCAACGGTACGAAGTACCACATGGACACAGAGCATATTAAAAAACTTGAAAAGAAATTAAAAAGATTGCAAAAACAATTTTCAAGAACAATGCCTAAATCTCAAAACCATGAAAAAAGAAGAATTAAATTAGCTATTCAATATGAAAAAATTACCAATTTTAAAAATGATTTCTTTCACAAATTTTCAAGAAAGATAGTAGATGAAAACCAAGTCATAGCTATTGAAAATTTAAAAATCAAAAATATGGTAAAAAATCATAGATTAGCTAAAAGTATTCAGGATTCTTCATGGAATAAATTTGTTACTATGCTTGAATACAAAGCAAAATGGCAATGCAATTGCCAAGTAGTAAAGGTAGATACTTTCTTTCCTAGTTCTCAGATTTGTAGTTCTTGTGGATATAAAAATCTAAAAGTAAAAGATTTGTCAATCAGAGAATGGGAATGTCCGAAATGTCATGCTACGCATGACCGAGATATAAACGCAAGCATAAATATCTTAAAAGAAGGTAAAAGGCTACTTTCAGTAGCCTAAACCATATAAAAACTGTACCGCAGGGCTTGCGGAATCAGTATAAAACTAAGCCTATGGAGATTGTGTAAGACGTACCAAAGGCATGGCTACGCCATACCTCATGCGGTTTCACCGCATACGCTACGGTCAAAGAAGTAGGAATCCCCCACCTCTTTAGGTGGGGAAAGATGTCAAATTCTTCAAAACTATTCCATTCTACTTTAATTCCTCTACCACCATAATTTTTATATCGTTTATTATTTGGATTATAGCAACGACTTTTCATTCCATAAAATTTTTTATAAAATTTTGTCTTAGACATACCGTGTAATTTTTCTTTTTTTGATATTTTCTCATATTTTTTACAACCACAAGATGTTGTATTTCCATGTTTTAAATCATACGCATATCGTTCTACATATTTTCCACAGGAACATCTGCATAACCATCTTGTTCTACCATATCTATCTTCTGCACGTTTTATAACCGTCAAATCACCGAAAACTTGATTTGTCAAATCAACGAATTTAGACATATTTATCACCAAAATATTATATAAAAAAGAGGAACATTTCATTGTTCCTCTTTATCATCATACATCTAAATAATCTTTCTCAGGAATATCCATCCAATGACATATCATTCTTAATCCTAAATCACTATTTAAACAATTAAGAATTTCATCAAATGTCTCTTCATCAAAAATATCCATAAATTGGTCTTCTAATCCTAAATCTTCAACTTTCCGTAAAAATTTTCTTGCTCTATCATTTGCACAATATTCTATATCATCAAAATCTACATCAAGTACACATTTAATTGTTTTCATATTTATCCATCCTTTTTTATTTTTCTATTTATAAAATAAAATATAAGAAAAGAAATATCATAGCGATATTTCTTTTCCTGTATATTAATAGACATCTGCATAAGCAATTGAAGCAGATTCTGCAACTGTGATATTTTGTACTGTATATGATTTTGAATAAGAAGCCAACCAACAATCAATGTAAGTTTCTACATAAAATTCATCATCAGAACCATTACGTCTTGTTTTTGTTTGAATTTCCAAAGGAACTTTTTGGTCTTTCAAAGTTTTAAATACTCTACGTGTATTTACATGGTAGCTATCTGCACCATCATCGTTTTCCAATGTTGGAGCATCCCAATTGTTAGATGTACCATCTTTTTCTTTATAAACTTTACTACCAACTTCATTGAAAGCACGACCATTAGTTGTTAAACCAATAGCGTTCCAAATAGAAGATTCATATAATGCAATACGGTTTACTTGTAATGTGCCACCACGGTAGTTTGTTGGAACTGCCTGTACAACACCTTCCCAACCGATTGCTTGTAGTTTATTAACCTGTCTGGTTTCACTAACATTAAAACTTTGTATCATTCCCACAATATATCCATTTGCATAGACAAAGATATTTGTAGAAGTCGTAATTAACGAGTTATCATTTGATGAAGTCGGTTGCATTGTATTATTTGCAACACGAATATCATTTCTCGTAGCACGATGGGTATTCGTAGAAGTGTTCTGACCAAAGTTGTTAAAATGTTTACTTGCATCATAAGCCATATTCTACTTCACCCCTTAATTGCTATCTTTTGCCGTTACATAATCGGAATATACATCTGAATATACGATTGTTGCAGTTTCTGCAACTGTAATTTGTGAAGCAGTAATTGCTTTTGAATAAGCACTTAACCAACAATCAATATATGTTTCCACATAATATGCTTTTGTTGCCATATCAGGCATTTTTGTTTTAACCTGAATTTCAAGTGGTACACGTTGTTCCTTCAAGTTCTTAAAAGGATTACCTAATGTATTCGCCGTACCACCCTGAACAACTGCATTACCAGGAATTTGTGTAGAATATGGAGCAAATTGGCCTGTCTGTGTCATACCTAGAGCATTAAACAAATTACCATTGAAAAGTGCAATACGGTTGATGGAAATTTGTCCACCATTTGTATTACCTGGTGCCATTTGTACAACACCTTCTGTACCTAACTCTTGAATAGGAGTTATTGTACGTGATTCAGAAGGAGCAAAGGATTGAATAAATCCTACTCTCTGATTATTGCAATAAATTTCAATGTTTGTAGATGTAATAGGTAATGATGCACTATTGTCCAAAATACCTACCATACCTGTAGCACGTTGGGTATTTAGCCATTTATTAGTATCAGATGTATACGCTGATTGCGTACCATTGACTAATGCCATGAAAAATCACCTACCAATTTTCATATTAAAACTTAATTAAATTAATTACGAACCTGTTGAAGAAAATCCAAAGGAGATTGTAATATAATTCAATGGATATACTGCTTCAATTTCAAACTTAACCAAGATTTCACGTGGGTCATCTGGTGAATCTGAAACGGTCGGGCCACTATATCCTAAGATGATTTCCTGACTTACAAACTGGCTAAGAATACTATTAATAGAATACTGAACATTACTCTTAGCAGATGGAAGGTTTTTAATACCGACATACAATTCATCACAAGTCTTGCGAACCTGCGCAATTACATAGTCCTTAATCTGGATAAGTGTAATTTCTGTTGTATTAACTTCATCATCACAAGTTGTAATACCATGACGAACTACAAGAGCATTACTCTTTTCATGTACAACTGTGCAACCACTTTCTGCAAGTGCGTTCTTTTCTACTTCTGTATATGTATCAAGAAGTCCTTTGAATCCGCAACCAATCTTCTTACGTGTTAATGGTTCTGCAACATCATGTGTAAAACCAACTGTTGCAACACCTAATGCAAGATAGCAACCTGGTAATGTACGTGTATTAATACGACCTGTTTGAACATTCTTGACATCATAAGCAACACGACCAGGGACTACATATACAACACGTTCATCATTATATGCTTCTGCTTGTTGTTTCATACCCAATGTCTTATCTGCTGCGGTTGCATTTTTATTAATCTTCTGACCAGGATAAGCAGAAAGATAAACCATACGTTCATGTCTGCCTGATTCGCTTGACATAGCATCAACGTGTGCCTGTGCATGAGCACCAACAACGGTTGAAGTTGTTAAAGGAACGATAGCATTAACATTTTCTGTACCTGCAACATCTTTCTGTAACTTGTCAATTGCTTTATTCATTTCATAATCAGAATCGTTCTTAGCTTGTACACAACAAATTGTTGTAACACCTGCACGGAAAGCCAATTCTGCGCCTAATGATAATGAATTTGTAACAACAGAAGAAGCCGTAACATCATAGTTGCCATATTCTTGAACCACATCATCGTAAGTATAGAAAATCTTTGGTTCATAATCTTCTTCTGCTTTCTTATATTTATAAGAAACATAATAGACTTCATTTTCTGCGATTGCTTTACCAAAGACTGCTTTCTTTGTAATAATACGAACACAATCACCTGTTGTAATTGCAGTATTATCAAAATCTGGGAGCATGAATGTAATACCAGGGATTACATTTAGATATTCTGTAACTGCACCAACTGCGCCCTCATACAGAGCAGGTGTAATTTCTGTGCCTGCAATATCTTCTTGATAAATCTTGATTTCTTTTGTTAATGGGTCTGTAACTTGAACAACGAACTGACCATCAACAACATTAGAAGAATCAACAATCATGAAATATTCATATTTAGATTCATCATCAACCTTATCCTTGTTCAATGGAAGGAAAGATTCACGAAGTTTTTGGCTATACTGTGTAATTGTTTCATCGAAAACAACTTGTGGTTCAATTTCTGTTTTTGGTGCTCGTGTTTTAATTGTAACACTATCACCAACTTTTGTAATTGAATTGCCGTCTCTATCAGGAACAAACAAATCAGTAATCTTTAATTTTAAACCTGGGATTGCAGCAATATTAAAATCATCACTTACTGACCATTCACCCATAATTTTCTTAGAAGCATTATCTGTTACACGATAGCAACCACAATTAACGTGTGCTGAATCGGCATGGTCAAAAGCATCTTCCAAATATGTAATTTCTAATGTATAAGAACCATCAACAATCTGATACTGTAAATCATCATTTGGAATAATTGTAATTTGGTCTTTTAATTGTAAGGAACGTTCATTTGCTTGTGCAACTACTTTATACTCTGCGTCCTGAATTGTATTCCATGCAATTTTATTACCATCTTTTAACATAAAGGCTTCATTTGCGCCTTCATTGTAAACAGTAGAACCTTTTACAATTGCACCATTACTTAAAGCCTTATTTGTAACAGAAATAATTTCAAAAACATTCTTATATTTCAATGAATCATAAGATTGAGAATCACTCTTTTTTATGGCTTCATTGTAAACTTCAAAATAATTTGCGCCCGTGCCAATTAAACCTAGAACACGAGTTTGCCCAACATTATTTACTGTGCTTGCAGATTTTACAAATCTCGCATATGCACCAGGTACTCTATATGGCATATTGTTATACCTCCAATTTCATTTATTTATAACGGTGGTTTTTGTTCACCATTATCTTTCACATTTTTATCTACCAATGCAGAATCATATGTATGCTTTTCTTTATCCCCTTTTGCCATTTTCATGGCAGTTTCAATTTGAATATTGAACTCGTTCGGGTCAAGCAAGTCAACATCTTCTATCCAAGTAGACCACGTATTGAATTTCAATTGAGATATATAAATCTTATCAGAATTATATTCTGCCGTTGTCTCTCCTGCATAAGAAGCATCTTTTATAATAATACCTTGGTTTTGGATATATCTACGCAAAGAAAATCTTAATGCCTTTGCGACTAAATCAGTAAAGACTTCTCTATCTAAAGGATTTCTACAAGCTATATCAAGTGTAATTGAAAACTCATATACACCCTCATAACGGTAAGCTATAACTGTTCCTGTACGTGGGTCTAAGACTTCTCGTCCCATATCTCCCAAACCAGTTGTAACCATATTACCATTTCCTGCGCTTAAAATAACAACAGGGAATTCACGTAATTCTTCTGGTTCTGAATCATAAAATACTGCATTAGTAAAATGTTCATCAGATATTTGACGAGGTAATTTATTACGATAATTTTTTGGATTATTAAAATATACTCTTAAAAATGTAATAAAAACATCTTTTGTATGTTTTATTGCATCTTCTAACAACATTCCCAAAAAAATCACCTTCTAAATCTTATACTGATTTCGCTTGTTCCTATAAATTAAATAATCATTATTAATATCTTTATTTTTTGTTTCTATATCATCAAAATTGTTTAGAGCTATATAAAAGTAATTAAAAAACGAAATATAAACAAAAGTCTACTATGATTTTATAGTAGACTTTCTCATTATAATCTAGGGTATAAAGTTGTACGCTTCATATCATATATCGGGTCATTCGGGTCATATGGTTTCAAATTCAATTCTTGATGAAATAAATAACCGCCAGCTTGGTTTATCATAGAATTAATTACTTGATAAATTGTTCCTGTTGGTGAAATTAATACATCACGATTATTTATTTCCGTATCTGAAATTGTCCATGCTCCACATGGTTTATTATATACCATCATTTGATTTGGTGTTACATCCATTGATGATTGAGCAGGTTTTAATCTTACATACAATTGAAATGCAGGGTCATATCCACCAACATATCCTGTCCCATAACAAACCGGACAATCTAATGTACCTGCTCTACCTCTTATTGGGTCAAAACAACGTGGACAACGTTCTCCATCTTTCTTTCTTGTATACAAATCAAATAACATACCTGTGTTCTTTAATATCCATAAACTACGTTCATTCATTTTCAAAAACCAACGGTCTGTATTATGTACTTGAAAACATACAGGTTGTGATAATTTACCTTCAATATATGTTCCATCGGTTTCATATACTGTAGATACTTTATACCAATTTTGTACTTGTGGATTATTTGATACGCCAAAATCTTCAAAACGATTAGTTTCTAACGGTTTATTATTTTGTTTATAAAAAATGCCATTTTGAGTAAATCCTTTATAAACATTATAACAAACTTTTTTTACCTTTTTTATTTTCTTATGTTCATCAGGATTTTTTACTTCATTCCATGTAATAACCGAACAACGATTATCACGTGGATATGATATATCTATATGTACAGGAGGATTTAAATCCTTTTGAAAAACTTCGATGTTCATATCAAATCACCACATATTTTTTATTCATTCCTTCATTTTTGATAGCAGGCTTTTATAAATAAATCATTTGTTTTTTATTAAATAAAATTGAATTAGAACCAATTTGTTCTCCAAATCCATGCATATCATCTAATTCTATATCAGTAGATTTTATTGGAGAATTTTTAGACCTAATTTTTACTTTATATCTTCCATTTTTTAATGCAAAATTATAATTTCCATCATTATCCGTTTTTCGATATACACATAATCCATCATCGTTTATAATAATAATTTCTGCTTTTTCTATTGGTGTATTTTTATTATCAACCAATTTACCATATATCATTTTATAATCAGTTCCATGAAATTGGACAACGTCTTTGTACTTTTTATATATCATTCCACTTACTGTAAAATAATATTCATATTTTAATCTGCTTTGAACATTCACATTTCTTTTGGTTATTTTCTGATTATTAATAAAAATATCTATATTATAAATTCCAGAAGTGATATATGCGTTATATCTACCACCTTTATCCGTATAACAAATATCAGATATTACATTACCAAATGAACTATTAATTTCGTTCATTTTAATAAATTCAAGTTTTGTATTAATATAACTTTTATCTTTATTTTGCAATATACCACTTACAGGTTTTATTTTATATCGAACCAAATCTAAATTTGTTGGATTATGTATAACAGTATTATTTGTATGCAAATCCAATAAAAATTTTTCATCAGATACTATATCAAAAAAACAATTCCATTCATGTGAAGATTGTCTACCTATAACATCAAAACTTGCTTGAAATGTTACTTGTTTACTATATGCCAATCAATCTTCACCTCTCATAACAATTTAATATTTCGTTCATTAATTTGTTTATACCCATCAAACTGCTTTGCATTTAACCATATATTCGTTTCTGATATTTGTAAAGTATATTGATAAGTATATAAATTATCTTCTGCATTTACCCCAATATTATATATTGTTCCATTCATACCATCCATTAAACCAATCTTACTTTCTTTGTACTGAAAATATTTTAATATATTTTGATTTAATTTTGGATTAAATTCTGTATGATTAATAAAAAATGTTAAATCGTTTTTTATACCACAATATATTTCATCATCTGTAAAATACATTAATTTAACTTCTTTCGGGTCGGATACAAAATCATTAACAAACTCTTTTAATATCAATCCATTTTTTGTTTCTATTTCCCAATGTAAATTATTCATAATTGTATAAAAAGTCTAATGTAAAGAAATATTTATGGTTCTTTACAAGAGAATTTTCCTTCAATTTAATTTTTGTTTGAATTGTTGCATGGTCTGATACACCTAATATAGCACCGTATTCGTCCGAAGCATTTCCCTGTATATCTTTTAATTCTCTATGTGACATATCTACTGGTTGAAATTCTGATTTCATATCATACGTAATACAACGTGCATATAAAAAAGGATTTAAATCACGACTTTCAGGAGGTATATTAATACGCAATCTACAATTATTTGCGTTTTGACAAATTAACTGTGGTGTGCCACCATCCCATGCAGGTTCATTGTTCCATATATCAAACTCTACAATAAATTCGGATTCTCCACCTTTTAATCCATTACAATGACCATAATATATTTTTTTATTTTGTGCGGTACTAGCATAACCTAATACCTGTTCACCTGTAGCATTATCCACAACACGTGTATAATAAGTCATTCTAGGATAAATTGTACTAGGTTTCATCTGCATCACCCTTATTTTACCACATATACAACGTCATCAAAAATTTTATATGCAGTACCACAATTTTTACAAACCAAATACCCTTCTTTATCTGTTAAAGGAGAATATTCACATTCAGGACAACGATAATTTTTTACATCTGCCGAGTCTAATTCCTTTAATGGTATCATATCTTCTCCATCAAGAGGATTAATTTCAACATCAATATATTTTAAATCACCATTTGTAATAGCAACTAAGCGTTTCATTTCAACACCTCGTTATTATTCTTCTGTTTCTTCCTCATTATCTTCGAGAATTTCGCTTAATTCAGAAGGATAATCAGAACTATCACCATATTCAATAAACATCATTTGCCAAATCTTCAATATCAATATAATCTTTGATATAACTTTCTGAACAAGAACGAAGATTTCCATATCCATCAATCATAACAAAATCATCTGAAAAATTAAAATCAGAAAAACAACCGAGTCTAAAACATTCTTCCTTATCTTTTGTTTCTAAAAATTCATCTAATTCATCCATAGGAAAGAAATCTACATATTGAAATACATATGAATTACAAGCATCAGCAATAGACATTAATTCATAAACATTCATTTTAGATAAACAACTCTCTACATCATCTTTTAAACTAGCTATAATTTTACGATTCTTCATAATTATCATCCTTTTTTTAAATTTATATCTATTAAAAAAATAATATTTTATACATCTATTATTTGACTATTTTGAATAAAACCATCACAATTTACAACCAATTTATATTTTCCATGATTAAGATTTAACTCAAATTGCCCTTCTAAAGTGGTTTCATCTTCACACTCTAATTCATATTCATCCGTCTCTATATTATATTTATACGCTTTCACTATAGCATTTTCAATACCATTCCCATGAGCATCCAATATAAAATCAGTTAATTTTTCTGTCCCATGACCATTATCTACTTTTGTTTCTTCAATCTGCGTATTTTTAATTTTAATTTCTTCAATAGATTTAGAACCATCATTATATACATTCATCTGAAATTTCTTTTTCGTACCAGAAGGTAATTGAATTTGCATAATATAAGAACCATTATCTAAAAATGCTTTCCATTTTCCTTTGCTATCTGTTTTTGTTTCTATTAAAGGATGTTCTAAATCATTCGTGTCATATATCAAAATTGTTATATTAGATATGCCCATTTTGTTTTTTGCAGTAAAATCATCTTCGATTTTAAACATACCTGTTCCTAGTGATATATCTGATTGTTTTTCTAATCCAATATTATTAAATTGAATTTCTTCTTTTGAATCGCCAATCTGTGCTCTAATTGAACGACTTTCATATCCATCTAAATTGAATTTAAATTCATATTCACTAGGAAAAATTTTGGCATCCCATTTACCATCTTCATCTGTAAATGTTTGATATACAATATTATTATTTTCTAAATCAATAATTTGTACTTTGACATCTTTAATAATACAATTACTATTTATATCATTAACATAACCATAAAGATAAACAGTATCATTATCTTCTATATTTTTAGGAACTATATTAAAATAATCAATGGAATTTAATTTCTCTCCATTATATTCCCCTTGATATACGATAACATATTTACCATAATTTTCACACACATTTGTATCAAAATTATAAGCATATCCATTATCAAACGGTTTCATATCCTGCCAAGGCAAATCTTCATAAATTTTATCATCATGTTCATGTAGAACTCTTACTTTTGGATTTTTTACAGAAACAACTTGGTTATCTTTCTGAAATTCATAATATAAAGTTTTTGTATCTCCTTTATATAAATCCATATTATCACCACCATTCATCTATATAAAAAATAAAACGTAGTTAGCGTTATATACTAACTACGTTTTTATTATATATTAAATTTAATCAAAACTTAAAGTTAAGACCTGTTTCCTTCATCTTAGCTTCAACCTGCTTGCAGATTGAATGAGTAGAAGAAATACGATGTTTTGGGAAATGTTTCTTAGCAACATTACGAATTGCAGAATGGCAAGCATCGAGTGTTTCTTCTGTAGCATCAACTGTTGCCTTTGCAATCTTATCAATAGCTTCCTTACACTCATCTGGTGTAATATCACTCTTAGCAGTCTTAATACGAGCAGTCTTAGAAATTGTCTTGTCAAAACGGCAAGAAATACCTTCGCTAATAAGTTTCTTCTGTAGACGTGTAAGAGAAGCGCTTACATACTTTGCAGGGAAATATTCTTTAACAAGTTGCTCTGCATCCATGAGAATCTTTTCCATACGAGTATCAAGTTTCTTTGCAAAACGGTCTGCAAGAACACTTGCTTGCTTCGCAATAACCTTATGCTCTGCAATAGCTTTCTTCATAGCTACTGCATCACGGCTTGCTACTTTACGCTTTGGAAAAACCTTCTTGCTTGCAACACGCTTACGACTTGCACGTTTTTCCTGAATATGCTTTTCAATAATCTTACGCATTTGTTCCTTTGTCATTGTACAACAATCTCCTTCTATCAACGCTTTAACATAGCCATAAGAATTGGGTTCTTACGTCTCTTAGCAACCTTCTTGCTTGCAGCAACAGGTTTCTTTTCTTCTTTATCTTCCTCAACAGGAGTATCTTCTGTTTCTTCTTCAGCAGGAGTTTCATCAAGAGGTTCAGCATCTACATCATCAAATGTAAAATCATCTGCTTCTTCATCAACAGGAGCTTCTTCCTCTACTGGAGCAACTTCTTCTGTTTCTTCTTCCTCAACAACAGGAGCATCTTCATCAGCAGGAGCTTCTTCTGTAACTTCGGCGTCAGGAACTACATCCTCTGTCTCTGGAGCCATAGCAGGAGCTTCATCACCCATAAGAGCATGGTTCTGATAACGAGCAGCTGGTGTTGTATCATGGTCTACTGCATCTTCTTTTGCAATCTGTTCCTCTGTCTGACGAGCAGCTTCCTCAAAATCAGGAATTTCTGTTGTCTCACGAACATTATAGTCATAGACTGCACCTGGGTCTGTATAAGCACGTGTTTCAGGACTTGTAAGTGGCTTTGTATCAATACCTGCAATCTTCTTCATTACAATGCCACTACCTTTTGCATCCTTATAAGAAGCATCTACAACCTTCCACTTAATATTCTGATACTTAACTGTATTACCATTAACTGCCTTTGGGAGCATGGACTTAGCAATAATAATCATATCCGCTCCAGCAACACTCTTTTTTGTAGCCTTTTTTGAAGCAGTTACTTTCTTCTGCTTGCTTGCACTCTGTTTACGAGATTCTGCAAAATCCTCTAACCAAGAAATCTTCTTCATGCCATTTTACACATCCTTAAATTTGCAAATTTAACAATATTACTTTTTATTAGTTGAACTCTTACGATTTGTTGTTTTGTTCTTTGTCGCAGGAGTTTGTTTCTTTGTATTTGAAATAGTCTTTTTTGCGCCACTCTTAGAAGCACCATCAGCAACAACAACATCATCATTCTGTTTTGTTTCTTTTGATGTTGGTGTGCTCTTTGAAGCACCATCAGCAACAACAACATCATCGTCTTTTTTACCTTGTTTTTCTTCTGCTAATGTTTTCTTGTTTTCTTTTGACTTATCAGCAGAAGATGTTTTTGAAGCATTAGTAGCATTAATAACTACTTCATCTTCTTCTTTTGTTTTCTTCGCAGGAACTTCTTTTACATCTTTTGGTAGTTCCTTTGTTTCAGAAACCTTTTCAGTTTTCTTTGTATTCCCTACCTTTGTTGCCGTAAGATATTCATTTAGAAAAACTTTTATATCATCAGAATTTTCAAATTCTTCATCTTTGAATGTTTTTACAGGTTTAACAGGAGTGAACTCAAAGTTAAGGTCTTTAATGTAGACATTATAGTTGCCATTTAATTTAACCTTATACAAAGCAAATCATCCTTTTCTATTATTTAAAATGTTTCATCTAAAGGAAAAATACATATTATTTCATAAAATATAACTTAATTACAACGAATATTCAACTGTCTCTATACCTTTATCTTTTGCCATTTGAAACTCTTTAATGGATTGTTTTCCTCCTCCAATTTTATAAAGAACATCAATCCTATCAATAAAATATGAACTTTCGTCACCAAATTTTTCACCATAAGCATAAATTTCATCGCATGGATATAGTTTATATTGATAACCTTCTTTAGCCATAAAGCCAACTAAAGTAAACCAATTCCCATACTTAACATTTTCATTATGTGCAATTTCATATACAAGAGCAGGGATTCCTAAATTTGTTGCACCTGTAATAATATTAATTTTCATGTCCATATTTTCTTCTGTACAATATTTTCTTTCAATCACTTGAAAAATATCATATATAATTTGTTTGGCTCTCTGAACATCAAACTTTGAATCAGAATACCCAACGAATCCTATATTAACTTCTTTTGGCATTATTTTATCTCCAATCTTTTTCTTTTATTATACAAAAAACCCATAGATAAACATACCTATGGGCTATATATTTATTCACCATTATAATATTTGTATATGCGCAAATTCTTAACTGTATAATCCAAATTATCTATTTTTTCTGATATAGATTCAGTATTACCTTTTATGTCCTCTATATCATTCGTATTGTTATTTGTCATAATCATAGTATCTCCTGTACTACGCAAAATGACCTGTTGATTATGTTCTAATCTATCAACACGTGAAGATAATTCTTTTATACTTTTTTTTGTTTCTTCAATTTGGCGCATTATTGTAATAATACCTTCCAAAATTGAATCTATTTTTTGTTCTTTCTTGTTTTGATAAGTATCAAATTTTGTTTCCACAATTACATCAACTCTGTCGTTGTATAAGAAACATTATATTCACCCTTGGAAGTAAACTTAACCGTTGCCTTTTTTCCTGCGCCATCATCAACTGTAATTTTTACAAGACCATGTGATACAAGAAAATTGAGTAGGTCGCCTTTAGCAAATTTTTCCCATTGAAGATTATCCATTACTGCTGTTGTTGAATCTACTGCCTGTTCATTTGTTTTTAATTCGTCTGACATAACAAATACCTCTTTCTTTCTCAAATTCATATTTCGATATGATTTATTATACATGAGTAATTCTGTTTTGTCAATTCTTTAATCTATTTTTTATCAATATAGAATTTTTTATTTTAACCAAATCTTTCTTAGTACGATATAGTTCATCATACAAATCTTGAAGAACGTTAAAATCTTTAATATAAATCAAATAATCATAATCTTTTGATGGCTTTTTATTTATATCAAACTTCATAAATGATTCAATCTTAAATTCAGTATTTAACACATTGTCAATATATTTATTATCACATATAATCAAACATTTTTTATTATAATGATAATTATATTTGTCTGCAATATAATTAACATATTTTAAATTCGTTGTCTGGTTCGATACTCTACCTTTATCACTTGTCCGATAAAATACGGAGGTTGTTTTATCTAAAAACCCATATTTACCATTAGTAATATATTTAAAGAAAAAATCATCATCTGCCATACGATATAAAAATTCATCCCATCCACCAATTTCTTTAAACAATGAATATTTATGACAAATGCAACAAGTGTCTAAATTTCCATTAAAAACACTATCAATATTATAATTAGGTTCAATATGCTTAATCACTTCATCATGTTCGTTTAATATATCAAAATTTGTTGTTAAAACATTTATTTGTTTGTTTTTTGATATATAATCTGCAATATCTTTTAAGCAATTTGGTAATATTAAATCATCATCATCTAAATATTTTACCCAACTATCAATTTCTTCAATATGATTTAACGCAAAATTTCTAGCATAACAATGACCTCTATTTTCAGGCAAATAATAATATGATATTCTATCATTACAATTAGTATATTTTTCTAATTGTATATGATTATTTTTATCTGAATGGTCATCAACTATAATTATATGATACTTATCATATATCTGTTGCAATACACTTTGTATCGCTTTTTTTATTTTATCAAAACGATTATATGTTGGAATAATAATATAAAATTTTACATCTGCCATTCTTTTCTATCCTTTTTAGAAATGCCATATGGAATACCATAAATAATATTTCCACATCGCTTACAAAAATCACATGGATAATGTGCCATTTTATCTAAATCTTTAACAGATAATTTATCAGTAACAACAACATGATTATTCTTATTATCATATTGTTCATTAAAAAAATCATCAAAAATATTCAAGCACATTGTCATTGGACATGGAGATAAAATCCAATCTCTTAAACACAAAGAATCTTTTTCCTCACATTTTACATAACAATTATTATATACATCAATAATTTGTTCATTTTGTTTTTTGTTAATGTTAACATTAAACAAGTTTTCTTTATATGAAAAATGATTTGTTAATTCAAGTTCTTTATTTAACATTTTTGCTTGATATATATTATTATGTAAATAATTATTCTTTAATCTATTTACAATTCCTTTTGTGCTTTTATATTCCGTAATTTTAATTTCTATTTTATTATCATTAATTAAATTTTTATGACTTTGTAAAAAATTATTTAATAAAATGCCATTTGTTTCAATTGAAATTATAATTTCATTGTTGAAAAGAACTTTCAAAACTAAAATCATTTCATATAATTGTTCATGTAATAAAGGTTCTCCACCGTATAATTCAATTTCCTTGATATTATTTCCAATTGTATTACGAACCGTTTTCATCATATTAACAAAATCTACTAATGGTTGATGCCAAGGTTTTGCTAATGGAGCAAAATGGTCACACCCTTTACAATTTAAATTACATTCATCCACAATTTGTGTTTTTAAACAATATTTTACATCCATTCTAACTTCTCCCTTTTAGATGTAGAATATTTATTCCCTTCTATTGGTTCTCTACAATATTCACAAAAACTATTTTTTCTATGATACATATTTACTATATCATCGTCCGTACAATTATAAATATCCAAAATATTATTTTTATCTACTTTAAAATTTTCGTGAAAATAATCATTAAAAATATCAATATACGCTTGCAAAGGACATATATACAATTTACCATTTCTTAATTGAACCGAATTTGAATTTATCATTAAACAATCCCATGTATTTTCTTTTTTTATATGAGATAAAATATGATGCCTTAATGTTTTTACACGTTCTAAATCATTATAAATTCTATATGGTATCTTTAATGCTTTTAACATTTTTAATTCTATTTCATAGTCAACATTAATTGGATAACAAGTAATATCAATATAAATATTATTATCTTTTAGAACTTTTGCCATAGAACTTATTTTTTTTAATAAAACAACACCGTTTGTCAAAACACTAATATCTGTATTTGGAAGAACCTTTCTTGCTATAATTAAAAAATCATTTATATTATCATTTAACAATGGTTCTCCACCAAACAAAGTTAGTCTATCAATTTCAACCAATGAAGATAGTTGTTTTAAATCTTTCTCAAATTCATATATATCTGCAAACCAATGTTTTGCCAATGGTGCAAAATGAGCACACCCCTTACAATTTAAATTACAATGATTTACTAAATGATATTCTATCAAAGGAATATGTTTCAATTCTATCACTCTTTATACGAAACTTTATTTTCAATAATTAATCCATCCAATTTTTCTTGATACATACGATACATATCACTAAAATAATTAAAAATTGGCAAACCACTATCATTAAATGAAGTATTAATTAAAATTGCAACTCCTGTTTTATTACCAAACGCATATAACAAATTATATAACCATTTATCATCTTTTTCACTAACTGTTTGTATACGAATTGTTCCATCTTTATGCATAGCACCTAATAAATTATCTATTTTTGGTTTTGCTAAAATATTCATGTATGGGACATCAGTATCTATATCGAAATATTCACTTATTTTATCTTCAGGAATTATAATTCCATATGGACGATACCATTCTCTACCCTTTATTGTATTTAATTTATCATGCATTTCTTTGTGAAATGGAGAAGATAAAATGCTACGTCTACCCAAGGCTCTTGCACCCATTTCAATATTCCCACGACAAACACCAACAATTTTATCATTAGCCAATTTTTCAACCAAAGCGTTTATATCTATATCGTTAAATTCAGAACTATGTTGTTGATACAAATCTTTTTCTTGCATTGATTGAGTAACAGTATAGTTTTTAGACTTAATATAATTTAATTCATCTGGTTTATAATGCAACAAATAATTTAAAACTGCACCATATGATTGACCTGTGTCTGCTACAACAGGGGTATAGTATATATGATTAAACCAACCTGTTTTTTCAATCACATAATTTAACATACAATTCATAGCACAACCACCAGAAAGGACTAATATATCACTTTCATGTCTATAAGAAGATAGTTCTCTCATTACCCAATCTATCCACAATTTTTGCATGGTATATGCCAAATCATACTTATCAAATTCTTTAGATTGTTCATCTAAGAAATTATAAATATATGTTTCTATATTTTCTTTATCTTCCCATATATTCCAATTCACGTCTTTAATTGTTTTTTCAAAAACATCTATATCTTTAATTTGAACAAAATTATTAGATAAACCTGCATATGCCATAAATTTACCTTCTAATCCTTGTTCATATTTATGACGTTTATCTAAAAAATAGCAGGACAACACTTCATAATACATACCATATGAGAATTTTTGTTCTTGAAACAATTTATTCAATTTATTATCTTTCCAATGATAAAAAGCATGATTTCCATCACCCTTACCATCTATAGATAAACAAAGCGCATCAGATAAATGATTTTCAATTATTGCTGGTAACACATGATTTTCTTGATGATGAAATTTTAAAATGTCACAACGCTCTAACATTTTTACAAAATCATATGATTCCTGTTTTAAATAACCGTCTTTAAATGTTTTATAATTCCAACAAATCACGTCAAATTTATCAACATTAAATTCTTTATGAATTAATTTTTGACATTTATATAAATTATTTCTAAGATTATCACGATAAATATTATCTATTTCAGACATATAATCAATTTTATCTGAATGGAAAGAAAAATGTTTCTTTTTTAATAATTTTTCTAATTCCAAAAACTTCATTTCTTTTGTATCTGTATTATAATATGTAACATTATAATCTTGATAACATTGTATTCCTAATATTTTCATACAAAAACTTCTTCCTTAAAAAATAGTTAAAAGTTTATCATCCGACTTCATAAACAATTTATCCTCAAAAAATTGTTTATCTTTATCAGAAAATTTATACTCTTTATTGTCATCTAATCCCATATCATTCATAAATTCTGTTAATCCATCATCAAACTTTTTATTTTTTGGTAAATAAATTGAATTTTTTCCTAATAAAATAAATTCAAATAGTAACTTACCAATGTTTTCATAATACCGAGCACCATCATCTGTATACAAATTATCATTATTTTTCTTATCATAACGATAATATAAATATTCTTTATAATCAAATGGCTTAATATTTTCTTCTTTTATTTTACTGTGATAATATTCCTCTGCAACTAGAGCATCTTTTTTATTTGAAACTAAATTTTTCAGTTTATTAATTCTTTCAGGAGAAAACTTCATATACCAAACAAAACTATTATCAACAAACTTTGAATTAAATTTATTACAAATTGTTAATACATGATGTTCTTTTATATAATCCATTTCATCTTTTAAAATTTGTTGGTTTTTATTTTGTTGCTTGTAAATAAATGCAGGATATAAAAGAAATTCTTGATTAGCAGATTGTTTAAAACGATTTTGTTTCTGTAATTTAATAATTTCAGAACTAATAATGTTTATATCACCTTTTATATCATAAACCATTTTTTTATGTTTAATAATATTTGTATTTCCATATGTATCCATGTATTTTCCAACTGCTAATGGAAGATAACAAATTCCATCACCAAAAGCTAAATATTCATGAAATCTTCTTAATAAATTTTTATCTTCATATAAAATAATAAATCGAATATCATGATTTGTAAATCGTCTTAAATTATAAAATGTATCTTCAAATGATGTATATGCTCCATTTAATTCGTAAAATAAATAAATCAAATTAATTTTCATTCTGCAACACTCTCAATACATTCATTTATTTTTTTCATAATATTATGAATATCATATTTTTTAGCTTCTTGCAAACAATTTTGTCGAATATTAATCATATCATTTATAGATAATACATAATTCATAACATCAGAAAAATTATCATCCACTAACCATCCATTATATCCATCTTTAATAAGATAATTCATAACCTTACATTCTTTAAATCCTATAATTGGCACACCATATGATAATGCTTCTATCATAACTGTTGGCAATCCTTCATATCTTGATGGAATTACCAATACATTCGCATTTTTATAAAACCTAGATACATCTTCTTGATAACCAAAATAATGAATATTACTAAATTTATATTCATCCATGTTTATATATCCATATCCATGATAACTATATCCAACAACATCACAATCATATTTTGTATTTTTTATCCAATCCAATAAAATTTGTGTTCGTTTTGTATCTGAATTTATTCTTCCAACATATAAAACATTTTTTCTTTTTTTAATAATATCTACATTTTTAGGAATATCTATACAATTATAAAAAACATATGATTTGTTTTTATATCTTTCATCTATATATTGTGGTAATAAAAACGCTAATCTATCACAATATTTTAATACAACATCATATAATCTTTCTCCTGATTTCATTATATCCTGATTTTTAATATAATCCATAGCTAATATATGCGAAATTGTATCTTTCATAAATTCAGGCTCATTATGAAAAAACATAATTATAGGTACTTTTGAAACTTTAGATATAATTGTCCAAAATAACGCATCCTGTCCACAACTAGCATTACAAAAAATGCACTTAGGATTTAAATTTCTAATTTTAATTGCATAATCATTAATTGTTCCACGAGATAAATAAGCAACTATATTTGGATGGATTGTAACATTATGAATATCTAAAAATTTTCCACCAGCTATAAACAAATGAACTTTATATTTTTTTGATAACTCTGTACAAATTTTTAATGTATATCTTTCTGCTCCCCACAAATAACTATGTGCTTCTCTACGACCCATGCTATTTGTCACAATAATTGTATCATTATTTGGTTTTAATTTATCAAATTTATTACCTAACAAAAATTGCATCATAAACATATCATTTTTTGTATTCACGACAAGCCATCCTTAAAATTTTATTTTCATATTCTTTATCTATTCTATTTTCTGCATACATTTTCCAAATTTCACCAAACAATGAACTTTTTTTCCAAGGTTTAGGGTTACTAGCAAAATGAATTATTTTAATATTGTCTGATTTAATTGGTTCTCCATATAAACGAACCAACTCATTAAATTTATATTTGCTATATGTATTAGCCAAAAAATTATACCCATAATCAATATATTTAATATAATTTTTAAACGCTTTATTCATAATATCTTGTTCCCATAAAAAGCCTTTATTATCTTTCAACTCATTATTCAACTCTTCATAATAAACATACATTGTCTTATCTTTATCTATTATCTTTTCTCGTATTTTCTTTAAATTGAATAATACATTCCCTGCATTAAAATAAGAAAATCCATTTATCTTGTCACGAACTGCACCACAAAAATAATCATTTATATTTATTTTGAAAACATCTGATATATCTTTTATTACGATTGTATCAGAATCTATATGAAAAACAAAATCGCAATCCAACAGTTCATGTAACAACAGTTTATAATAAACAACACCGGCATTATTTTCAGTCTTAAATATGTTTTTATCTATAAAAATTGGTTTTATATGAAAATCATCACTATCTAATTCTTTTATTTTTCCTATATCTCTAAATTCAATACATAATAAATAAACATCGTAACAAATGTCACGATGTTTATTATATTTTAGTGATTTCATAGAAACATATGTTTGGAATAAATATGATTGATTTGTCATATAAACTATATTAAAACAGTTTCCCTGACAATTCATAATATGCATCACTAATTTCCTCTTTAGTTTTTGCTGCCTTAATTTTGTTCTTATATTCCTTATATTTCATATAAGTTGCATCTATAGCATTAAAATCATCAAGTGAATCAAGATATTCTGAAAGTTTTTCTAATGCTTCTGTATCACCGCTATTAATTACTTCCAAATATTTTTCTTCACGATTTTCATCTGTAATAAAGAAACCTTTTGATTCCAAATAATGATTTAATTTAAAGAAATGATATAATTCAAAATTTGAAATCATTAATTGATTACTAATTTGTTCATTAATCAAACGTAATGTTTTTTCTTTATAAGCATCTAGTACATCTTCATCAGTTTCTTCTTGAACACGTTCTACCTCTTGTAAATCCGAAACATCATATGCTTTATTCGGGTCAACTTCTCCTGTAATATAAATTTTCATCTGTGGTTCACGATGCTCAATATCCAATTTTGTTTTTACATAAGTATATGCATCAGGAGTAAGCCAAACATAATCTTTTGTGTCTAGCAAAATTGGCTCTACATCTAATTTTTCAAAAGGCTCAATTAAAAATTTCTTATCACTCTGTTCAAGAAGTTTGCTATAAAAATTCATTGTTGCCATTATTCTTCTGTCCCCTTATTTATTTCATCAATAATACTATCTATATTTTTATCTTGTTTTTCTTCTTTTAGTTGAACATTTTCATCATAGTCAAGTCCGTATTTTCTTCCCATACTAATCATTGACATAGATAAAATATTATTAATTGCTTGATATGCAACTTTATCTATAGGATAAATCATTTGTCTGTTTAATTCTAGGAATTTATGTTCTGTTAGCATAAATTCCATCATTTTTTGTCTTTCTTCTTTTGTTTGTTCTTTTAACAAAGTTAAAATTCCTTTCCATTAAAGAATATACTGATATGTATAGCACCAACCTGTTACTTTTACAACATAGCAAGCACACGCAGCTTCATGACCAAAGCAAGAACAAAAGTTGCAATTACATACACATTTAGATGAAATTAAATTCATAACTTTCATAAAATATGTAGCAACATTAGATGCAGCTATATTTAATGTATATTCTCCATGCGTAATTGATAATGGATTCTTACAGAAGTCTGGAACTGTTATGTTAGTATCAGCAGAAAAATCTTTTGTTTCTATTTGTTTAATTGGATTGCCATATGTATCTTTCATAACATTTCCGTCTTTATCTTTAACAACTATTTCTCTTGTCCCTATAATATGTTTTACATACATTGGACTAATTTTTCCTGCATTGGCAACTGAACCCAAAAATGCCCAACGAGTATGCACCATTTCCATATATTCATCAGAAACAACATATCCATCGCCATCAATAATTGGCTTTTTCAAAGAACCATCTTTTACCAATTTTACATAATCAATATTACCAAATGGTCTACGATGTGTAATTAATTGAGAACTAGTACTATTATTTCTAGGGGGTTCTTCAGCATAACCGTATGTTGTACTTGTTGTCAAATCTGTTGGTTCATGTGTAGGAACAATACCATTATTTACTGTACCATCGACAGAACTTGTTTCTTCCGTTCTAATACCTGAATGACGATATACATATTCACGCATATGTGAACCAGTAAACCAGTTATTTCCTTTATGAGAACCTTCGTTTATATCATAAGCATTTAAATTATAAGCTAGTTGTGCAAAATCTACGTTGTGTGGTTCAACTTTTACTTTTGTATATGACCCATTTGATTGTGCTACATCTATTGTTTTTGCAACATCCGAAGATAAAGTATTTAATGGTAAACGGTTATTAACCGAACTTCCTGACCGCGCAACAGAAGGAACTTCAATACTCAACAATGTTAATATATCATCAAAGATACGTGATATATCATCTTGCCTAATTGTATCACCTGTTGCAAAATACCCCTGATGACCATTCTGTATATACATGTTATTAATACGTGGTTTTAAACTACCATAATTTGACAAGAAATTATTACGTATCATAAATTCTTCACGTATTTTAACAAGTAATGCGTTCCATTCATTATTTGTTATTGGATTATCTGTAAAATCTTCACGTAATTTCGTAGAGCGATTTTGATAGTTATTTGCAGATAACCAATTCTTTTCAGAATCGCCAAAATCATTCCATACACTTGTAGAAAAAACATGGTTTTTATCACCAATAGCTCCATCTTCACTTTGATATGGTTTACAAATTGGAAATCTGGATGTTCCACCAACTACGTCCGAATCTTTAATAATCTGATAAAATCCTTCTACGTATTTATCCATAGTTTGTACTTCAGACATCTATATCAACTCCATTAATAATTATTTTTATATTAAAAATTTAAAAATTTTCATACTACTATATAATAAATATCAATGAGTTAGCTTAAAATAAGCTCTAATGTAATCAGAGATTTTATTATACAACTTACAAACTTTAGGATTATTTGACTTGTTCCAATTTTCCTTTTTGCCTTTGCTATTTATTGCATTACATCTAAAGCAAAACAACGATTCACATTTTGAACATTGTTCATTCTTTTTAAACATATTATTTGCAACTAAATAGTTACAATCTACTTTATGCAAAAAATTATCTTCAAAAATATTTGTATATACTAAATCTTTTTTCCCATACAAACATCCATGACAATATGATACATCACCATTTGTATCTATTTGAAATGAATTATGTCCACCAGAACAATCCGCATTACTATTTGGCTGGTCAAACCACAAAAAACCTGTTTGTCCATACTCTTTATTCTTTAAAAAATAGCGAATTAGTTTTACAAATTGACAATTCATTTTATCATAATCAATATCACCAACATTTAATGTATCAGGAGTTAAAGCAAATGGAATTTTATGTTTCAATTCCCTATTTAAATCCTCATAGTTCAAATATTGTTCAAATAAATGTTCTTCCAAATCTTTCATTGTACATGTTGACTTTGTACCAAAATGAAAATTATTTTTATCCAACCATTTAATTGCTTCTCGAACCATTTTATCTGTTTCTTCAATGCTATGATTTAATTGCAAACGTTGATTGTTTTCTATATTTTGATAGTCATATGATACTTGTATTTGAAGCCTATCATTAACATGACTTTTTATTCCAAGCAAATCATCTTTGAACGATTGTACCAATGAACCATTTGTATACATAAAGAAATTTACATTTTCATTATCATAAAATTCTGATATAATTCGTTTTATATCTTTAAAATATACTGTTGGTTCTCCACCCCAAAATTCAATTCGCAAATCATTTATATCTGCCAATTCATGTAAAACATCTAAAATTCGATTAAATACTTTTTCAGGAATACTTTCATTCTTTTCTACTGCACCATTTTTTACTTCAAAACAATATTTGCAACGAAAATTACAAGCACTTCCCATATTAATAGAAACCGCCATTGGTGTTCTCAATTACCATTCACCCTTTCTAATATATTTATATTGTATTTATTTTTCATATATTTATATAAATCTGTTACCATATGAAAACACATTTTTAATACTTCGCAATATCCATCTACAATTCCATCATTTTTAATTTGGGAATATAAACATCCATGATTACAAAATTGATTCAAAACACATTTATTACATTTATCATCAACTGTTGTATTCATAGATTTTATAAATTGTATATTATCTTCAAAAAATAAATTTTTATTACTATCAAACAATGGATATTCATGATTTGTATAAAACCTAGAACAAGGATAAATAATACCTTCAGGAGTTAAACTAAAACCACTACTGCCAGCAAAACAAACATAATTTCTTTTTCCATTCTTTATATTTTGCAATATCTTCTCTACAAATCCTATATAAATCCATCTATGATAACTGTCATAATTCATAACAATAAAATCATACAAACTATTCAATTGTTGTTTTAATATACCTAATGATTTTTCATCCCAAATGTTATCTTTAACAAACGATACATCTATATAAAAATTATCTATTTGATTATTCATAGCCAATTTATAAAAATAGACAATATTCTTCATCAAATCAGATACATTATAATTACTTACCATCATTTTTGGATTCATTTCAACAATTTTATTTTTATATAATTGTTCTATGTATTTATGATTCTTATCATCACAACCATCACAACTAATCCCAACATGAATATTTCTTTTGCCTAATTCATTTTTTATATTTTGATTTAATAAAATGCCATTTGTTTGAATAAAACTATGTACAATATTTAAATTTTCTTTTAAATATTTATCAAACAACAAAATATTGTTATATTCAATTAACGGTTCTCCTCCAAAATATGTTACATCATATTCACCATCAAAAAATTCATCAATTCTCAAAGATAATTCTTGTATATGCTCAATTTGTTTTTTTAATCCATCCAAACTTATTTTTTTATCATTCTGATGAATATAACAATATGGACATTTCAAATTACATTGATTTGTCATATGAATTTGTAAAACATGTTTCATTATATTTTCGCTCCATAAAAAGTAGTATATTTATATTATACTACTTTTTATTTTTATTCACCTTTTTCGTTAATCACCATATCATTTAAATACAGATTTCTATTTTTAATATTTAACGGATATTGATATGAATATTTAAATGCATATCCTTTTCTATCATCATTAACAATTCCACTAAGACTTGTAATGGATTGCATTTGATGATATACATTATCATAGCCACCGCAATACAACTTATCAAAATCGCTTATTGAAAATATATACATGTCTCTTTCAACTGTATCGTACAAATATGCTTTACTTAGTAACATATCAAATGATTGTAACTGCTTTTGAGAATAAGTATACAAATCATTATAATATACATCTGTATCTATAATTTCTTGTCCTATTTGTTTTTTCAATAGCACATTTACAGTCGTTCTAATTAATTTACCGTTCACACGATTCAATATAATATAAATATTTTCGTTAATTTCATATACTCTCGCTCTACACAAATCTTTATATGTAAATGATGTTCTTTTATCTGTATTACCATAAAAATCTTGTGGTTTTGGAGCATATAAATTTATACTCCCATAATATAAATTACAATTTCTAAAAATTGCATAGTCATCTATTGACTTTGTTTTATACGGTTTTGAAACTTTAACAAAAAATCTATCATTCAGACTTTCATAACCTGTCTGCGGAATTAAATTCAATCCATTATCCTTCGCATGATATGTAACATTTACATTGTCTATATCTATATCATATCTCGGATTTCCTTCAGAAAAATTATCATCATATATTAAACAATCTTCCCTACAAGTAACTTCCATATCTGCATTAAATCTAACATTAACATTTGTACTTGAATTATTAAATTTAGCAATAATTGGAATTTTTATTTTATATGAAAACATTTGCGCAGAAAATTTCAAATTAAAATCTGTATAACCCATATCAACAAAGCCATAGCTAATCGTTTTATAAGCAGACTTTGTATTGTATTTTAATTCATATGTAACTCCATCAACAATTATATCTGGTATATCTTGTATATATGCAACAAGTTTTGTTCTTAAAGAACCATAAATGTTTGTTACCATATCATTACAATTAATAACAGATAGTTCATAATTCTCTACCATAACTTTCTGCAATATGCTTTTCCCATCAAAATTTAAAAATTTTAATGTTAGATTATCTTTTTTGTCAAAGCAACCAATATCATGTGTACGTACATATTGTAGCGTTTCCTCTGTTAAACGAACGTCATAATCGAACTTATCATAATTAATTCCATCATATTGAACTAAATGTATTCCAAATTCATCAAAATCAACAAAGAAGAAATACGTATCATTATATGTTACATAATCGTATTGAAAATATTTTTCGTTAAGCGTGCCAATTGGAACAGGCATTTTTGATATAGACGGTATTGTTTCTGAAGTATAGTCTGATGTTGGATAATTAAATGTCAACTCATTTTTCTTTTTATTCAAAGTAAAATACCCTGTTAAAGCATCTGCATCAACTGTTTTATCTATATACGTTGAATCAAATGTAATATTTGTTTTATCTTTACTATACTTAACGATACTATTTCCTGTTTTTCTTGTGCTTAAAGCCAATGTATTATCATGTTGTGGTTGAATTGTAAAAGAAGTAAATATATCATCACCACAATACAACGAAATAACGAATGTACATGTATCTTTGTGAACAATATTCCTATATTCATCAATTACTTTAGTAATAATTCCTTTTCCTTTAAATACAAAAGAGTTTGGATTTTTATTGGTTGCGTGTTTTCTAAACTTTTTTCTTAAATATTCTGTAGAAAATTTTTCTGCATGGAATAGATAATTGTCTACTTTTATTTCAATAAAATTCTTATATTTATCTCGTTTATCTATTACCATTTCAAATATTTTACCATTATATTCAGGATTAACCAAATTTACATCTGCATTATTATCTAAATTGTTATCAATTTTTCCAACAATACCGCCATATATGCCATATTGTTCATCTGTATCTGCATTTATATATGATATTTGATTTAACGACAATGAATTTGGTTGAATCAAAGTGGACATAATAACAGGTTTTGTTATTCCATTTGTGGTTATAATTACTGCTTTATATAACACAGTTCTAACTTCTTTTAGTGTGGTATCAAAAAGTAACTGACGATAAAAATATTGATAATCTTTTATTTCCATCGTTCCTAAATAACTCCATTTAATATCCACACTATCATAATGGTTATTAGTTAATGATTCTTTCGATATTCTGCTATGTTCATCTATTTCAGTTAATGGTAATATATGCGTATAAAGCAAGATTTTATCTATTTGATATTCTGTTTGAAGATTTAGGATAATATCTAAATAAGAATAATTTTCATGTAAACCATATGTTGAAAAACTTCTTACCTTTATATCATCTAGTACATTTGAATAAACAATTTTAAAATAAAAATCATTCTTAAAAGTTCTTCCACCTTCAAGAATTAATTCTACTGCATAATTGTAATTACCAAAACCCAACCAGTTATCATCTTTAATCTCATATTTAATGCTAGAACGCTGATTAATTTTATAATCTTTATAAACCTCACCATTTTTATAAATAATAATATTATTAATCGGTGCTTCTAAATTATTAACAGTAAAATTAAATGTAAAATTATATATATATTCCCTAGCGACCCAAACATCTTTTATATCTTCCATAAGGTGTTCATATTTATTTTCATCAAAAGAGAATACTATATCACGATTTACCATTTTATCACCTTATTCTGCTAAATGCAAATTTCCTGTTGCAATCGCTTTAGGAATTAAATCACGTAATCCATCTGCACAATCAACTGCCAAATCATAATCTTGAAAATGCATCCTATCGTTTTTAGATTTTTCGTCTGAATGATACTGTTCAAACAAAAAATATTTAATATCTTCTGGTAATAGATTTAATGTCATAGCCAATGTTTTATTTGTATTAAATTGTATCTCTACGCCACCAACCATACGATAAGCTACAACATAATATCCATATTCATCTTCTTCTACTTTAAAATCTATTAACATAATTTATTTCCTCCGCAATAATTTCTCTACATATTAAATAAAAGGACGTACAATTTAATATACGTCCTTTTTGTTAATTAATATGTAATAACAACCAACGATAAACGAAATCATCATTAATAAGATTAATTTGTTTATCCTGCAATTGAAATTGACCATTTATCATTTTATTACAATAACAATTCCAAACTGGTCCAGACATCATTACTGATAAACGTGTATCTCCCTTATCAAAATAATGACCTAATGGGTCTTTAAAATATCTATATCCTAATTTTTTCATATGACCTATAATTTTTCCTGTCATATCATCACCACAAGTCTAAATCATCCGTTACGAGCATTTTAATAAATGGTGTAATCATCTTTTTTGGGAACATAACATCTGTTTGCTTACGAATCTTTGTTGTTGCAGTATTATGTGAATCGCCATTCATACGACAACTATCATAAAAATCGCATAAATGTATCATAATGGAATACAAATGGATATTGTTGACATCTAATCCACTAGGATAACCACTACCATCTAAATTTTCCATATGTTGTGAAACAATATCTGCAATTCTATCATAATCACCTAAATTACAAATAACCGCTTTTGAAAACAATGGATAGACGTTATCCAAATCATATTTTTCTTTTCCTATTGTAATTTCTTTATCAAAATTACATTTACCTACTTCATGCAGAAAACCTGCAATATATAATGTTTCCCTATCCACTCCATCTATATCAAACTTTTTGCCAAATTCATAACATAACATGGCTACACGTTCAGAATGTTTATAGATTTCAGGATATTTTTGTTCCATTACATCCAAAAGTTTATTAACTTTTTCCATTCGTTTCAATGGAAGTCACATCCTTCTATTTTTTTATACTAAAATTATTTTGTTTTTAGAACAAATATTTTATAACTCTACTAAAAAAATAAACACCTTGATGTAAATAATAACGATTTTCTATAATAAATTGTTAAAAATTTTCGGAAGGATAAATAATTATGAAAGAAAAAGACGTTGAATATATAAAATTGGACTCTTCTTATGATGATATGGCAAGGGATTTTGCAGAACTTGTACGACAACATTCTAAAGCTAGTAAAAAAATCGAGGAAATTAAAGGCGAATTAGATATTCTATATAACCGTTTAACTCTATATTGCAAAAACGAATTTTTCAATAAGTATTCTTCAAAAAAACATTCTTTCATTATAGAAAAAGACACCATTTATTTCTATAAAGAAAAAGATTTAAAACGAGCGAAACAAAGATACGAGGATTATGTAAACGATACATACGATTTTGACCAAGAATTTGAAGAAATGTATAATATGGATTTTATGGATATAGATGAATTAGCACAACAAGATAGTAAAAACTATCATAAAATGGTTAATTTTCTAATTAAAAATTTAGGGAAACCAGAATATAAATGCCAGATTAATGCCAAACAAAAAAATTCATTAAACAATATCATTCGTTCTTGCTTAAACGTAGAAGAAAAACACAATTATATGAAACAAAGAATTTCAGATTTAGAAGCAGACTATACCGATTGCTTAAATGAGATTCTACACCAAATTCAAGATGATGATAATTATGAATTTGATTATGAAAAAGACGAATTAGTATCTGTAAAAGATGTAAAAACAGGTTCATGGCACTTAATTTATTATCCACGTGTCAATTCAGATACTTTAAATAAATTATTGAATTAAAAAAGACTTTAGGTTTTTCCTAAAGTCTTTTTTAATTATTCTTTGTTTGCCGTTGCCAAAGCATTTTCAAAGTTCTTTTGTAATTCATCTGCTGATATAGAAACGAAATTTGGTACACTATCTATTAGTCCTACAAAATAACAAGTCATATACACTCCTGCTGCTTTTGCAGTACCTTTAACTGTTTCTTTTAATTCTTTATCTATTGTATCATTTGCGCCATTATTTTTATTAATTCTCTTAAATTGTTCCAAACAATTAAATGCAGATTCTACACCTGGAGTATACCATTTAATTGTATGATTTTGTAATCCATCCAGCACTTGATTAATAATATTTTCTATTTGTTCTGTTTTTTCAACTGCTTTTTCTTGCATTTCATTTGCAGATGAATATCCATTTTTAATTGCGAACATATATGCTTGTGCATCTCTATTAAATCCATCTAGTACCTTATTAATTTTTTCTTTCATTTTCTTATACTCAGCACTATCTTTTTGAATCTCTTTATCTTCATTTAATTCTTTAAAAAGAAAATCTCTTGTTGCTTTTGAAACTTTGTTATTTGTTTTATTTCTTTTCAATGTATTAACAAATGCATCAACACCGACATCAGGGAAACATTCATCTATATGTTGAGGTATATCAGCAACATATTTACATTCTTTTTCCAATTTTTCAAATTGTTTATCAGCATTTCCATTTGAATATGGATTTTTTTCATTTCCGAATACATATTGAAGAACTCCAGTTACCCTTCCGTCTCCAACTTTTGGCACATTATCATGACTTACATTATACCCACGATTTTTCTGCAATCTATTTTCGTCATCAGATTCCTCTGTTTCCATTTCTTCTTTATCTTTATTATCAATACGAAGGTTCAAACTTTGATTATCAATAATCTTAATTGTATCATTTGTTGCCTTTAATTGTTTATCTTGGGCAGTCCCTTCATTTTTTAAAAGTTGAAAAGTATATACTTTTACGTTACCATAACAAAAAACAACACGCCTATCATCAGGTATCTCTAAATCATTTTTTGGAGAATCAATATGAAAACCAATCCCTTTTTTTGCGTTATTAACATCAAGTGGAACTAATTTTTCATCAGTAACTTTCCAGTCTTTAAACCTTTTATGCTTTTTCAAAATGTCTTGAATATCATCATGAATTTTTTTAGATAACTGCTTTAATTTTGGAATTTGGTCAATAAAAAAAGCCAAATCTTTATCAAACAATGTTGGTAAATCTCCAATATCAACTTTTTCAATATCACATGGATGTATTGCCAAATATGTACTACCAAAATTTCCTGATAATGGAGTATACCCACCTTGCGAAACAATTGTATTTAAAGCAATATAATCTGTAACTTCTTCCCCTTCTGGTATCATTGAAGTTTTTGTACTATCTGACCATCTTCCAATTCTTTGAATCATGGATAATACAATATTCTTTTGGCGTTTCGGAAACATTGTATTAAGTTGTTTTAAAACAATATTCATATATTTACACAACCTTTTTATATATAAAATGATATTTTTCTATTTATTCTAAATAAAAAATAGGATAATGCGTTTAAAACATTACCGTAAAATAAAATCGTAGCAAATTTTTTGGTTTTCCTTTTCTTGGGTTTGATGTATTTGTCTACATAGCCTTGTCCCTTACGAGCAATCACAAAACAATCTCCATTTTTTCTTTCATTATATCAAACAAAACTTCAACAAAAACGAAAAACCACCAGAAGGTGGCTTTTGTTAGAAAATAGATTTGATATTCTTTATGCTGAAATAAATCTTTATATTTCTTTTTAATTGTTTGTTCCATAAATTAATTAAACTCCTTTCAAAAAACAATTAAAAAGCATTGACAATAATTTCAGATACATGAAATTCTGAAGAATTCTTAACAGAAAGAACTTCCAGATTCTCACTAGGAGTATTTTCAATTTCCTCCATGTCTTTACTTAGGAAAACAATAGTACCTTCCATTGCAACCGTGTTTATCCATTTTTAATCAAAATACACTCGTTCATAATTACGATATAATTTGTTCAATTCATCATAATTATTACAGAAAATTTTTGGTTTATTTAATTCATATTCAAAATAATGTTCAATTTGTTTTTTCTCCCATGAAATGTTATCTCCCTTTAAAGAAACATTTAATTCATGATTCGGATTTACACCATTTAAATAATCAAATTCTTTTATTGATATATTCATTTTACCATCTATCTGATTAATTGAACAAAAGAATATTTTATCTAGCATTCTTCATCCTGCTTTCATATTCTTCTACATCAAAATCATTTACATTAACAATGCGCTTTTTGAATGATTGTGGTAACATTTTTTGATTATATCTCATAACCGTTTCAAATGCATTATCCAAAATATACGTAACAGACCAATCTGCTTCATTTCTAGTGCTACGACCGCACTCCTGAACCAAATTTCTAAGCATTTTGCATATATACCATTTCTTATCTTTCTGCATTTTACGTTTTACACGTTCATCTGCAAGAGAAATATATGGCAATTTAACAATAATCTGAAATCTGCTCAAATCATCATGTAAATCAACACCTGCCATTAACGAAGGACTAACTAAAATAGTTGGTTTTTCTGACGTTGCATGATATTTAAACAAGGATTCATTCGATTCTCCAACAGTACGCACTACAAATCTATCACTATGAATAGCTTCTGTAATCTGTTTGGCAATATTGTACGTAGAAGTATGAATAATACCTTTCTCATTCGGATGCATAGCCATAATTTTTTTAATTTCTTCGATAATATATGGCATAGTAGCAGGAAGGTTTTTATAACTCATAGAACCAATAGGGTCATACACAATAGGAGATTTTTCAGGGTCAAACGTGCCATCACGTGTAATAAAACACGTTTCATCTGGTTTAATCCCCATATCTTTACAAAAACCAACCTTATCTAGAATTGTTGCAGACATAAATACAACTTTTCTATTAGACCATCCATCAATCAATTTTTTAAACAAACCATCTATATCAATTGGTTTTAAAGACAAAACATTATCTTTCACAGACATAATCCAATTATCTTTATTTTCAGAAAGGAAATATCCTTGAATTTTTTCATGCAGACGAACAAGTTCTTCTTTCCGATTTGATAATTTCATCAAATCCACATCTTCAAGCTCACTCAATTCATCCGCAGTCATCAAACTACGATTGCCTGTTTTTACGCATTGAATCTGCTTATCAATCGTCATAATTTTACGCATGATAATACTATCAACCAAATGAACCCATTCCAAATTCTTTTCTTCTTCACCATCATTCAATCTACGATTATAAAGACAAAGCTCTTTGAAATCCAACCCATGATTCATCATGTAACGTTCATTCATCTTTTTTGCAGAAAGAGTAAAACCTGCACAATTAAGAAGCTGGTCCTCTAACATATGACATTCATCTACAATAATTGCATTACGTTTAGAGAATTTTGCTCGATAATCACCACCAGGCAAAAATTTACGAGACACACGAAGAAAATAAGCATAAGAAGTCACATACATTTCTGACGATTCTGCTTCTTTCTTTGCATTATAATATGGGCATTGACCTGACAATGTACACTCATTATAAATACCCTTTGTGAATTTGCACTCACCATTCGAGCATGGCATACCTTCATCACGAGAACACTCATAATTGACTGCACCTTTTACTGCTTTTGCACCCATATCGCCAAAATCAGTAATATACTGGTCTTGCAATTGTTTCGTTGCAGTCAAAAGATAGCAATTACCTTCTTTGCCTGAAATAGATTTAGCAATAGCCGATTTACCAATGCCTGTACCGGCTTCTATGACGATATAACGGTACTTATTTCCATATGAATAGATTTTATCCAACGAAGATAAAATATCCTTCTGTTCCGCTCTCTTTGAGTTATATGGGAAGTAATTAGAAACTAATCCGCCTTGCAACATCTTGTATGCACCTGACATTATATATTACCTCTTTCGTTTTGTTTGTCTCTCTCTAAATCTTACTTATATGCTATCACACTTTCATTTTTTTGTCAACAACATTTTTAAAAATCAATATCCATACTTCTGACGAAGAATATTTTCAACGTTCTTATTTACATAAATATCCTTAATTTCTTTTTCATCCATTGTAAGAATACAAAGATTTATAAATTCATGAAAAACAACTGCATAAGCATGATATAACTTATCGTAATCAAGTACATCGCTCGGTTTTTTCCAATGTTTCCATGAAATTTGTTGTCTTACTAGTGCACAAGCATCAGATAAACGACAACTTGCTTTTAATACTGTAATATCCTTTCTAGAATCTTCATATGTATTCAAATATTTAGGTAGTGTAATAATTTGTCTATCATATGCTTCTGCAATCAAATCTTTATCGTTTTTAATCCAACCAATATGATATTCGTCACAATAGTTTTTCTTAATTATATCTTTATCTGCGTCTCCAACAATAAACAGTTCCATCATAAAATGAAGTATATCTATAACTTCTTTTTTTAACTCTAAGTTTTTATCCACATCTGATTTATACTTTGGTTCTCCACCGTACAAATCTAAATGTTCCCTGACTTCTCTAATTTCGTCCTCAATACAAACTAAATATTGGTCTATCCATTTATCTATTTCTCTTTTTGTTAATCCTTCCATTTTTCTCATGCGACTAGCAAATGATTTTTGCATAGACATCATTAAATCAAAATCAGGAAGTGATGTATCAAAACCATTTTCTTCCATAACTTTTTGAAAGATTTCAGAATTTTTAGCATCTACATATGCTTTATATTTAACACAATCACACTTTAAATTTTCACATTGAATTTCTAAATAAGGACATTTCGTATTCATTAAAAAACCTTCTTCTACAAAAAAAAATAAAAAGGGAATTTATTTAAAATTCCCTCAAATTTAATCTTATTTCTTTTCTTCTCTTGGAGGAATTGCAGGTGGAACTGGCGGAACAGAATTTTGAGAACTTCTTAACATCTGACCTAATTTGTTATTACCACCAACTAAACTATTAACTGCATTAATACCTGCTACTGCAAAAATCAATGTTTCAACAATATCTGCCCAAACTTGACTTAAAGCACCTGTAGTTAAGTACATATATCCACCAAAAATTAATGAAACCATAAAGCCTATCATTAAAACAGAAACTCTGGTTTCATCAACAGACATTACATTATGAAAAAATCTTGATACTTTTGATTGTTCTTGTTGTTCCATGTGTAAGTCACCTCTACAACGATAAAATATTGTCTATGACTTACATTTATCTCATTATTTAATTCGTAAGGTCTTTACCATCATCTACATATGCTTGACAAGAAATATTTTCACAAGATTGACAAGACTGACAAGTGCATTGTGATTGACAAGATATTTTTTGGCAACAGTTATTATACATATCTTGTTCTTGACATAACTGACAAGATTGACATACGCATTGTGCTTCACATGTTTGACATATTTGACATGCTTTAACCGATTGACATGTTTGACAAGCATTACTGTTTTGACATAAAACCAATTGACATGTTGTTAATTCACAAGATATTTTCTCACAACTTAAAATATCACTAATTGACTTTATCTTTTGACACGGTTTCCACGGTTTTGGTGTCGTATCATATTTATAATCTCTATCTTTAATATATTGTTTTACATAAGCCGTTACACCATACGTTACTTCTTTTGTAAACGGATTTTCTGGGTATACCCAATTTGCACCATTTTTCCTACACAATTCTATGTTTACTTTATATTCAAAATCATTATATTTACCATTTTCTGTATTCAACCTATGTTCTGGATTTTTTTTACCATTTGGCAAATATTTTTGTACTGGGCCTCTCGGATAAGGAAAAGAATTATCACCATTCCAACGAGCATAACTTAATAAGTCATGACTTAATCTTTCTTCGTCATATGCACCTTTAAACAACTGTTGACATCTAATCGTTTGACAATCAATAATTGGAGTACAATTACAATTACTAACATGGGTTTTGTAATTCTCTAATTTAGCCAAAGCATTTGCTATATCTAGCAAATCTTGGCGTTTCATAGTTTTATTTTCAGGTTTTTCTGTTCTTATATCTCTAAATTTTGTTGGAGTAATAATGCCATTTGGTTTATTTGTTATTTCACATCTAAACTTTACATCTTTTTCACTCATTTACTACAACACCACCCAAGATTTTAATTAACTGCATTATCGGATAGTTCATACTCATAGCCATTTTGCAATAGTATTCTTCTCTAGCTTTATCTTTAACCAAAGGACAACCATTTCTACACATAATTTGTACAATACAATCATCACATTTACTAGAATTTTTTTCTGCCATATCCAAAGCAAATACATTTTTTAATATATCAAAATAATTATCTATAATACATCCAACTTTTGTATCTGTATTATGACATTTATATAAATTCCCTTGTAAATCCATATTTAATACTTCGCAGCCATTACCACATCTATCTCTAGTTGGTGCAAATGATTTTGTTTTGATAGCATTTCTTAAATATCCAATTTTTTCTTCAATAAACTTTTTTCTTATTACAGATATTTGTTCATTCTCTTGAAAATATAACCGATATTCTTCACATAATGATACCATTTGTTCTTGTACTTTGCTATAATCGAAATTTTTCAAATCCTGATTTTGCAGATTAACATCTAATAGTTCATCAACATTAAAATACAATGTATGACCATGATAATTCTCTACATAATCTCGATTTACTTCTTCACAATCTTCCAAATAATCCTTTATATAATTATAAGAAGATAATACACCTGAAAAAGAAAAATTCTTTAATTTGAAAACATTTTCTTTATTTTCTTTAATAACATCATACCCACGTGTAATTTTAGAATTTCTTCCATCCCAACTAATTGTTACATGAGAAAAATTGTCATTTAAATACTTTACTTTTTCTTCATTTAACAATTTTCCATTTGTAATCATAGTAAAGTATACGTTGTTAGACATATTACGTGATTTTAAACCATCAATAAATTTTTTTATCTTTTCAAAAAACACTAATGGTTCGCCACCATAAAATTGTAATCCTAAATCTGTATTTTGATTTCTTGCAATATCATTAATAAAATTATATATATCAGGATTAATTTCTTTTCCTAAAGCCACGTTTACAACATCATGTTGCAAACAATATTTACAATTCATATTACATTCATGTCCCAACATAATAAAAATTGTAGATATATCTGTTTTTAAATAATTACGCATATTTTTATCCTTTCAAAATGCTATATATTCATATTATATCAAAAAAGAGAAGCACTTTCAACTTCTCTTTTTCTCTATATTAACCAAACAATTCTTTTGCGACTCCCATCATTGTATCACTTGAACAAATTGTATCTTGATAATCTTCATTTACTTTATTATCCCATTCTTCATTTGTATATTTTGTAGAACCATCATCTATTTGCGCATCATATTCACTAACATACTGATACATATCATCCATAATTTTTGATGTTTTTTCTACATAAAAATCTATATCATCTGATAGATAATCATAACACTTACCATTATCAATACAACCAATCAAATATTTAGCCACTTCATCAGATACATTAATATCATCACCTGTTGTAAGAACTTGTGGTAATCCAACCTGTTCGATGGCATCTTTTACATATCCATAATTTTCACTATCAGAGAGCAAAAAATTGATATAACCTTTAACTGTCGCTTCATCACAAAAATCGTCCAAACCTTTAAAAGTCATAAACCAATCTTTAAGCGCACTATCAGCTTTCCATGTGTCATCAATATAATCCATTAATTCATCCGTAGTCCAATCATTATCAGATAAAACTTTTTTTAATTGCTCTACTGTATCAATCTGTTTCAATTCTTCTGCAACCTTTTTTAGCATATTATTTATCCCCTTTAAATATTTGCGTTTTTCATAAATTCAAAGTCTTTTTGCATTTCTGCGTTTTTAATCTCATTTATTTCATTCATTAATTCCATAATTGGATAATATCTCAATGTAGCCATTCTACAATAAAATTCATCACGTGAACTTTGTGGCATCTTTGGGCAAGCATTTTTACACAATGGTTGTACAGGACATTCATTACATCCATCTATACCATGTTGAACTGTCTTATCATGGTCATTAATGTTTTTTAATACATCAAAGTAATTATCATTAATTGTCCCCATTGATTCTGTATCACCGTGACAACAATACAAATTACCTTGTAAATCCAAATTTACATTTTCTCCACCATTACCGCAGAACAAACGCATTGGTTTTTTGTTATCCACACTAACATAAGATATTTCTGTTTTTATCCATTCAGCATATTTTGGATTACTAATTGTAGCATGATTCCTAAAACAATATGCGTACTCATCACACATATCTCTCATTTGTTGAAAGAACTTACCTTCATCAAACTCTTTTAACTTAGGATTTGGTAGTGTATCATACTGCATTAAATTTTCCACATGAATATTAATCGGTTTTCCATATTCTTTTTCTATTTCCCAACAATCATCCAAATAATCTTTCGGATAAGTATAGGAAGAAAAAACTCCATCAAAACCCCAATCATCTAATTTAAATATATTTTCTTTATTGGATTTCATTACATCATATCCACGTGTGATTTCAGAATTTCTTCCATCCCATGACAAACCAAATCCTTTTAAATTTTCTTTTATCCACGGAATTGTTTTATCATTAATCAATTTGCCATTCGTTACCATAGAAAAAGTAATCAAACCATCTTTGTCTTTTTCTTTTATCATTTCAACTACTTTTTTCATAGTATCAAAATATACAAGTGGTTCACCACCCCAAAATAATACATTAAAACCACCTATATTTTGAGCAATATCTATCATCCAATCAATAATCTGCGGATTAATTTCCTTTGGCATCGCATGATTTACTACATCGTGTTCAATACAATATTTACATTTTAAATTACATTGATACCCCATCATTAAATAAATCTGATTAATATGAAAATTTAAATGTTTTAACATAATTTCATTCCTTTATTCCATTTAATATCATACCTGTATTTGTCCAATCTACCATATTCAATGCTTCAGATACCTTCATTACATGTAAATGAATTTGTTCTGTATCTTCGATTACGCCATGAATACTATTATCTTTTTTAAGCGAATTGATTTCTTCTTCTGTTAATTCTACCTTAAACAAAGCTATCTTATGAGAACACAATGTAGCAGCGCTTTGTTTCAATGCTACCTGTTTAAAACGATTTTTATCTAATTTTAACCCTGTTTCTTCTTCTAATTCTTTAGAAGCAGTCGAAAGAACATCATCGTTTGGATTAAGAGAACTACCACCAGGCAATTCAAAAACCATTTCTTCATTATTATTTATTGGGCTACGAAATTCTTCGCATAAAACAACTTCTGAATCCATTATATCATCTTTTTTATAATAGGCAAGAATATAACTCATATCTGTTCTTGCCACTACAAATTCATTATCTTTTACTCTATCTTCTTTTGCTATATAAACCGATGGATGAAAAATCTCTAAAAACATTTGTTTTGCTTTTGGCATAACAAATTCATATTCCATATTAAAACCAGTTAAATAATTTCCTACATTTAATTGTTGTTTATACCAATTCTGAAATTGTTTTGATTTGTATATATGCAAAGGAATTTTTATTTCTTCATCTTCTCGATATATTCCTCTACCTAAATATTGTACCACAGATTTCAAAGTATCTTCAAGTGTATTATGCCACTCATACTTATCTCTTGAAATTAATTTCAAATATTCCATTCTTGGTGCTTCATCAGGGCAACCACAAAACAGTTTATTTGAATTAAGAAAACGACCAAATTCTACATTTGTTGTTAATCCAATCATTTCAAAATCCGAACGCATTTCTCTAGGAATCCAAAATACAATAGCATCGCAAGCACACATACAAGTATATTCCCAATCCAATTGCGCTTGCAAATCAAAGCTTCCTTCTTTTTGTTCAGGATTTCTATTTTCAGGAATATATACAACACCATTATATCCCATTGAATCCAAAATTTTTAATGCTTCATTTTTCCATGATAATTCATATTCTTTTCTAGGTACTGGCCCAGCTAAAAATATAGATTTCATTTCATCTTTTGGAAAAGGCTCTTGTGAATATACAACTGTCATTTTATCAGTTCCTAAACGTTTCATTAAATCTTTCCTTTCATACACTTTTTAATTTAGCAAGTCGCGTTACTTGTTTATCACTATAATCATAATAATACACTTTAATTAGATTCTTTATTAATATCATTTAAACAATTATTAAAATTATCGCCTAACAATTCCTTTAATTCATCTATATCCATAATGTAAATATCTTCATTCATTATTTCACGACCTTTATGAACATCTACAAAAGAAATACAAAAGAGGTAAGTTTTCATGCTTACCTCTTTTTTTTATTGATATAACAAATATTCTACTATTCCTTTTCTTAAAATATTATCTTTTTTTATTTCGTATAAACTTTCCATTTAGCCAAACGTTTAACTGCATCATTGTAATTATCTAAGAAATAAACCTTATCTACTTTTAATTGTTTCTTACAAGCCTTGGCTACATCATCTTCATTTGCTCCTGTTGCCAAAACTTCAACAAACGCCATATTATCTACAATATGCCCAAACGCTACATTATCTGTATCTACCAAACGTCTCATACGTGACTGCGATGGTCTACTTCCTGCTATATCATCACCTTTTAAATCCTCTGGTATCATATCTTCATTTCCATGTTCTTCCATGTAATCCGCTAAAATCTGCCCATGTGTTTTTCCTTCTTCGCCATAGGCTACATCACCATCTATATATACAAACGCACCATCGCGAGTATCATAATCTAACCTTGTTCCAAATTCAACGTTTGTTTGTTCCCCTATTTTATCATCTACTTTTGCCAAATCTGACCAATCATCAACAGAATTATCTTCTTCATTATACTCTAAATCTAGGGTTATATCGTCATCTTCTTCACCAAAACCTGAATAATTACGCTCACAATAAGATACATAACTATTCAATGCTTTATCAAAATTTTCTTCAATATCCGTTTTGCTTGTTAGTTCCTCTGCCATTTCAGAAACGCAGTCGCTAGAAACATCTAATTCATCTTCTGTATTATAATCAGATAGCCAATTTTTGTATTCATCTAATAACAAGTCATTATTTGTAATATCATCAATATAATCATTGACATCTAAATTACTTAATCCTTCATAAGCGATTTCGTTCATTATATCGTCACCTCTACATGTTGGATAATTTTCTTCTAATTCATCACGAATACCTCCTTCTGTAATGCAATAAGGTGAATTTAAAAATTCATTAAAATCTGAATCTAAATAATCTTTCGCTTCGCTCATTGTATTAAAAACAATCTTTGCCATTTAAACATTCTCCTTTGTATATAAAACAACTTTTGCTAATCTCTTGACTACTTCATTCTGATGATTTACAAAATATACTTTATCTATATTTAATTCTTTCATACACGTTTTTGCTACTGTATCTTCTGAAACGCCATTTACAATTTCTACTAATGCTACATTATCTATTACATGACCAAAAGCTACATCAGCATCTTCTTTCCCTACTAATCTTTCTACACGCTTTTTACTAGGTCTACTACCACCTATATCTCCATCATCTGTTTTATAATCTTCAGGAATTTCATCTTCCCTATCATTATCTATTAAATAGTTTTCCAATATTTGTGCGTGTGTTTGTCCTTCTTTTCCTTCAATTAATTCACCATCTACATAAATAAACGCATAATCTCTGTCTTTATAATCATACTTAAAATCTATTTTATGCGTATCTCCAACACTATCATTTATTTCATCTAATTCTTCTGCACTATTAATGGATTTTTTATCTTCATCATAATCATCTACCATATTATATTCATCATGAAGTGCATTGCGTTCAAAAAAATCCATATATGATTTTTTCGCTTTATTAAAATCTGCTACATACGAATTTTCATGCGCAAAACTATCAATCAATTCTTCTAAACATTCATATGTAAAAGAATATTCATTATCAGGTATTTCTTCTTCTAATACATAAGCATATTCATCCGAAAGTTTTCCATCACTATATTTACTCGTATTTACTAGCCAATCAACAAATTCTGATATATCTGCATTTTGTAAATCTTCCCATATATCTTCATTTTGTTCATCATATATGTCTATCATATATTCATCTTCAAAAAATTTTTCAAAATTATCTTCATCAAATAAAAAGTCTACTGTATATTTAAATGAATTAAAATAATTGTTATTATTTTCTTTAAAAAAATCTTCTATTTGTTGTAGTGATTGAAATTCTATATTCATTATACATCCATCCTTATTATCTTTGCTAATCTTTTTACTACATCTGTATTCGTATTTCTATTTACCATATATACTTTATCTACTTTTAACTGCTTTTTACACGCATCCGCTATTTCTTGTTCGGATACATTTTCTAATACTTCTATTAATGCCATATTATCTATCACATTTCCATAAGCATTGTTTTCCGTTCCTAATAATCTATTAATGCGGTCATTAGAAGGTCTACTTCCTTCTATATCTCCACCATCTTTATAATCTTCAGGTATATCTTCTTCTCTATTTATTTTTTTCATATAATCTTCCAATACCTGTGCGTGTGTCTACCCACTTTTACCTTCTATAATTTTACCATCTAAATAGATAAATGCATAATCTCTATCTTCATAATCATAATCAAAATTGATATTATGTTTATCCCCTATATTATCTTTTATTTTATCTAATTCTTTTGCACTATCTATATTTTCATCACTATCATTTTGTATCGTTTTATATTTATTTCTAAATAATCTTCGTTCAAAATAATCAGAATAGGTTTTTTTTTCAAAATCATTATTGAAGTCTTTATCTACAGATTTAATTAATTCATATAAACAATATGGTGAAAATTCTACTAAATCTTCTACATTCGTTGAACCATAAATAGAATATTCATATTCTTTTATTATCTCATCATCTTTTGAATATGCTACATATTGAGCATAAGTATCTATGGTACATTCTTTTAAATCATCATAATTACACCGATTAATCGCTTCTCTACCATCTTCAAATGGATATTCTTCATAAAAAAACTTTGCATATTTTGAATTCGTAACTATGGCATCTACTGCACTATATAATAAATCATCAAGTGCACCTAAGTTATCTTCTTCTTCATATATTTTCTTTATCTCACTTAATGAATGAAATTCCATCCCACATTATCCCCTTTTCGCTCTCATATATTTATACCAATAATAAATATTTTTATCTCCATTAATCGAACATAAAAAGAATAATGTAATAAAACAAACACATGCAACTGATATAATCAGTTGCACAACTTGTCCAACACTATAGGCTACCATTAATAAAATAAACAGAATCGCTAACTCATTCATTTGAATCCATTCCTTCCAAACGATTGTTATATCTATCTTCTAAATAATTTTTTATTGATGTCCGTACATTCGATAAAAATTCATGATATTCTGTGTACTGACAATTCAATTTAATTTGCAAAATTTCTACATCATTAAAAATTGTCTTTACAAAATTATTTAAATTCTCATACTGACATGTTATATCATTTATTCCTTTATCATTTAACAATAAAGTAAACATAATTAATCTCGTATTCTTTCGATATGTTTTCAATCTGATTACATGACGTGTATTGATATGTGCATAGTCATTCATATATTTACTTAATTCATCAACAATCGTTTTCATATACGGAAAATCCATTGATTTGTAAATATAAAAAGAAACATTGTTGATATGAATGAAATCTAATACTTGATTCATTACTCTTTTCGTCCTGTCATTTAATCTTACATTATCTACCACTATTACACCTCCTTTTAATTTTGTGTTATATCATTCAATAATACATCATTCTCCTTCATACCTAATTTATCAAACAGTTCTTCTTCTGTAATATGTATATCTTGATTTTTATTGTCATCTATTCCAAATAGTTTTAGATAACACGTTAAACCATCATCCTGTGTTTTATTTTCATTACTATAATGTACTTGTTTTCCTAATGCAGAAAATTCAAATATCATCTTACCTATATTCTCTGCATACACACCATCTATTACCTTTCTCCATCTATGATAGTTTAATACATCATTCTTTAAATATTCAAAATGAATGTTTCCTGTCTTTTCTCTATCTTCTACTTTTGTTGTTTTGTGTATCTTATTTAATTTCTTTAAATAATTGATTCTTTCATGACTAAATTTGTGATAATATATTTTATAGTTTAATCCTTGTATATATTGTGTATTTGTGTAGTTGGTGTAGATAGTATAATTAACCAATGATTTCATGTAATTAATATAAGTACAATTGTTTACAAAAAAATCATAGATAATTCTTCCTGCGTCCAACACATACAAATAATTATAATTTGTTGGTATCTTATGTAAAAAACGGAAAATACCAAATGAAAGAACCAATTTATCAAATTTCATTTGATATAAATCAGATAATGGAATAATCCGATATTCAAATGTTTTCGGAACGCTTTTTTGTAATGCAACAAAAAAATCTATATTTCTTTTCATATCATTTGTATCTACAACTATAGAACACCTTACATCATTCGTAAAATGTTTTAAATTAAACCATAGGTCAATTAAAGAAGTTGTAGTACCATCCAAATAAGGATAGTATATTACAATATCAATCATTACTCTATCACCTATTTAAGAAATATAAAAAAAAGGATTAAACATTTTATTATGTTTAATCTTTTTATGATGTTTAATCTCTTTTTATTTTAATTAAATCTTTTGTTATTAATATTCCAACTTTTGATTTTTTTACACCAAACAAGCCTAACATTTTTATTTTATCCTTAAAAGATAAATATATATTTTTGAATTTTTTGACTTGCAATAAATGTATCTTTATATTTGGATATTGCTCTCGAAATTTTTTAAATTTTTCTCGTTCTTCTTTTGGAAACCAACCTTTTATTTCATAATACAAATCTCTATCCTTATCATAAAAATCTGGTGTATATGTTTGTTTGCCACCATCTATTAAAAATGTTTTTGATTCATATTCATAATCACGATGTAGATAAATTAATATTTTAGCAAAATTATATTCCCATCCACTACGAACATAATGTCCTATACCTTTAAAAAATCCATGAATATATTGTGGTGAAGCAGGTTTCCTTCCTTCTCGAATTGCTTTAGATTGAGCAATAGCGCAATGCTTTTTATGTTCTTCTGTTAAATGTTTCCCTTTAAAGTACATTTTTATTTTTCCTGAAGCAATACCTTTTTTCATAGTAATAGATTTCTTTTTTGCATTATGTTTAATAATTTTACAATTTTTCGCAGTTAAGCCTTTATTCCAAGGACAATGTTGTTTTGGTGGTCGTTTTCCATGTTTCATATTATATTTTGACGAACAACTAGTAGAACAAAAATCACTATCATTATATGTTTGAAATTCTTTACCACATTGTTTACATTTTTTAGTTATTAATTTTTGTTTATGATTAAAATCAACAGAACATTGATAAGAACAAAATTCTACACTAGTATTTGTTATATCATAAAATACTTTTCCACAATTTATACACGTACATTTATGCAATCTATCATAGACTTTGCATTTTTCTTTTATATGTTCATAATAATTTTGTTCACATTCATCAGAACAAAATTGTGAATATGGTTCATCTGTAACAGATATAGAATATTCTTTATTACAATTTAAACATTTTTTAATCGTATGAGACTTTTTAGATTCATAGAAACATTTTCTACTACAATATCCATCTTCATTATTCGATGATATATATTTTCTTCCGCATTGTTTACAAGTTTTTAAAGCATTTGGATTATAGCTTAAATAATCAAAATCTTCTTCCGATTTTCCATATATACCATTTCTTTCTATCCATTCAAAATTATCTTCATTATTTAATGGTAATTTTCTTTTTGTAATTTGTTCGTATTCTTTTTTATGTTCACTTAAATTTTTCCACACAACATCTTTTCGCGTTTGTTTTGATGAACATTGAAAAGAACAAAATTTTGATTTTTTAGAACTTGTTAAATATTCTTTTCCACAATAGTGGCAAATATGAATTTTTTGATTGCGCTTTACGTCCATTTCACATTCACATTGATATGAATCATAAAATCCACTTGTATTTGTATATAAAGGATATTCTTTTCCACAATTAACGCACGTTAGAATGGGTATTTCATTAATTCTAGCCTGTTTTAATCCTTCCTGATAACATTCGTCAGAACAGAATTGAGCATACTTTTCATCACAATTATTTGTTATATATTCTTTCCCACAAATGATACATTTTTTTATTACTTTCTTTCGATTATGTTTATGTCTACAATTTGTTGAACAAAATTTCGGAGGTTCTTTTCCATTTTTGTGTTTATATAAAAACGTTTTATTACATTCTACACATTTTGTTTGATGATATAACGGATTATTAAAATAAGATTCATCCCTTGCATATATTCCATTTTTTTCAATTAATGTTTTTGAAATTTCTCTTTTCGCATATTTTCTTAATTCATCTGCTTCTTTTGATTTATTTTTTTTAATTGCATTTGTAATTTTCATTTTATAAATCGCATCTTTCAACAAATATTTCCTCCTTTTTATTCATATTTTTTATTATAAAAAAAAGAGATTTGAAAATCAAATCTCTTATATGTGTGAGTTTATCATCTGTACACCCACATCCTTTGAGCGTAAGAACGAATCCTGACTGGTGCGGGGTTACTCTTTAGTACCGCAGCATTTGGACGCAAAGACTTCTTTATATTCTGTTTTTGTTGTTGATAAGCACTTTGCATAGATTGTGCTATAGATTGATAACCAGCAGCTTGATTGATATTTAACGAAATGCCGTTATCAGAATAACTAAATGCTTCACCATTCTGTACTACTGATTCCCCTAGTAAGGCAAGAATGAAACTTCCGGTTAAAACACAGCCTTCCCAACTAATAGGAACATCATATAATGTATAAATTGTAAGTGGTGGCTCTGCATTAATATCTGCCATAGCTATTTGCAAATAGATTAATAACAATTCATCAGACCATCTTTGTCCTCTTTGTTTTTCTACTAATGTATTCAAACTACGAAATTGTTCATCAGGAACATCTTTTAACATAGCTCTTAATTTATGTACCAAATCTCTTTCTTTATCTGTTAAAGGAGAAATTGTATTATCATCTGCCGATTGTAAAATTATAGGCATATATTTTCACCACCTCATTCAAATTCTTTCTCTAAATGAAATAGATTGAAAACATATGCCTATCACAACTTTATAATGTAACAACTCTATCAAATGGAATTTTGTTTTTATCCATTAAATTGTTATTTGTTATATCATCTAAATAATCTTTAAATAACCCCTTATAGTCAAAAATAAATCCATCATCAAACAATTTACTTTCTATATCTTGTGGAATTAAATCTGGTTCTTTCAATGCGATAAAAATACAATCATTCCCAATAAGAATTTCATCCAATAAATCTATTCCATACTGTTCTTTAACTAATTGTTTATCACATTTATTATCTACAATATAAACTTCTGCTCCTGCATCAGTTAAATATTTATATAAATCATAAATTTTTGTATTACGAATATCATTACAATTTTCCTTAAAAGAAAATCCCAATATTGTGATACGTGGATGTTTTTTATTTATTTCATCTAAAATCTGATTTGCTAAGAAAAATGGAACAGTTTCATTAATTGCTCTAGCAGAATCTACTAAACCATACCAATCTTTATTATACTTATTTTCAAAATCAATGAAATAATATGGGTCTACACCAATACAATGCCCACCAACCATACCAGGATTATATGAAGCATTATTAAAATTAAATTTTGTTCTTGCAGAATTTAATACATCGTCAAAATTAATTCCACTCATAGAACAAATCATCTGAAATTCATTCATTAAAGCAATATTCACATCACGTTTAACATTTTCCATTATCTTTGATGTTTCTGCCACTTCTAATGAACTGCATTTATATATCTTATTCTTTGGAAGAATTAAATGATATATATCATAAACTTTTTCTAATGCTTTATCTGATGAACCTGAAACCAATTTTGTAATTTGTCTAATAGTTTTACCTCCTTTACCTGGTTGTAATCTTTCAGGAGAAAAGCCAACATAAAAATCTTCATCACAAACTAAATTACTATTCGTTTCCAAAATAGGAATACAAACATTTCTAGTCGTTTTTGGTGCTACCGTTGATTCAAAAATAACAGTATCTCCAACTGCTAAATATTTAGCAACCATTTTTGTCGCAGATTTTAACATACTAATATCAGGAATATGTTTATCATCTATAGGTGTCGGAACACAAACAATCCATACATTAGGTTTGTTTTTATCTAATGTAAATTGATTTTCATCTGTAACGAAATTAATTTCTGATAGCAATTCTGTATCTACCGATTGCGTTACATCATATCCGTTTTCATAATTATCCACTTTTTTTATATTTGTATCATATCCATATACAGGAACTTTTTTAACAAATTCACAAGCTAATTGGATTCCAACATATCCTAATCCAACAATGCATATATTATAATTCATATTACTTTTCTCCTTTATATTGTCTATTGCTTTTATTATATTACCTTTTAAAACATTTTTTTACCATCTAGTGTAAAATTCTCACGAATCATAATTCATTATCATCCTCATTTAATAACAAATTGTTAATGTTTTAAATCATATTGATATAATTTATCAAAAAACTCTTTATCCATTCTATTATCTATTACATTTAACCAATAAAAAAAATAAGACATGATATAAAAGCGCATTAATTCATTTTTTGTAAAAATATTTTTAGCTTCCATATCAACAACATAAATGTTTAATTTTTTATCAATTATAATATTATCTTGTTGCAAATCAAAAATCAATTTATTCTTATACAATAAAAGATACATAACAAATAAAAATTTTATTATACTAAAATTATCCAAAAAACCTTTATGTATATATTTTGTTATACAAAAATATTCTGTAAACTTAATAATTGGTACTCTATTGCCTTTTGGAATATTAATATAATTGTTTAATATAGTATTTCTTGTTTGCTTATCATAAAACCTTATGACCAATCCACATTGTTTTAAATATATTTTTGCATACTTATGACCATCATTTTCATTTAATCTTACAATGTCATATACAGATTCATTATAAATCGCATATTTGTTTGAAATTAGCAATCCATTTTTAAATTTACAAATAAAATTATATTTTAACATAAATGTGTCACACATTTTTTGATTCTTAATAAATAAAAAGTCATATTTTTCTGTTTTAAAATCTTTTTCTGTAAAACAACAATTATACTTATCCTTTACTTCTATAAAATCTAAATTAAATTTTTTATATATCATTTTTTCCATATTAAATCCTCTAATTTAAAATTTAAACAATTACCATCTTTATATTGAATCTTTTCATTATTATAATCAGTAAATGCATGAAGTACCAATTTTGCAATCATATAATCTTTACGATGTCCATACATATCTGTTAAATTATAGTATTTATTTTTTCTAATCTGTTTTAAAGTGCATTGAAAACGATGATTATCAATATATGTTAAACATCTTCCATAATTAGATATTTCACAATTATATCCTTCTACGATTTCCCATTTTTCATTTGGCAAGCCATTTTTTTCTTTCCATCGTTTTACATACGTAGCTTCACGAATTGGGACTCGTTCTACAACGTTTTGCGCTTCTTGAACGGATAAATCATATTCTTTCATTATCTCGTGAATATGAAAATATTTTTTTCCATTATATTTAAAAAACACAGATTGATTATTAACCAATCCATTATCATTTGCATGTTTCATATTCTCTTTTGCCGTTACCCATTCTAAATTAGAAATATCATTATTTTTGTTATTTCCATCAATATGATTTACTTGCAAATCATTCATATTTTCAAGCGGTTTAAAATTTTCCATAACTAAACGATGCACAAGTTTGCTCGAACGTTTTCCATTTTTTCTTAGTTGAACAATTAAATATCCTTTTCTACCATTATCATTAATAGACATATCATGTTTTTTACCATCTTTTGTTAAATATTTAATATGCCCATTTGTTCCTATTTCATATAATCCTTCATATCCATAAATAGATTTCCATTTGACATTGTTTTCATCTATATATTCATAGCATTCTACTAATATGTCATTCTTTATTGTAGAATGAATAAAATTATCGAATTTACCTTCTTTTGCAAACTGTTTGTATTTATTAGATTTTGTATCAACAATTAAATTTTCTATATAATTATTTTCTTCATTTCCATCTAAGTGTTTGATATATTCTTTGTTTGTCAATTCAATGTTTTTAAATATTTTTAATACCAAAGCACATACTTGTATTTGTTTTGCATGAATAGACACTTGATTATCCTTTATGCTAGATAAATACCATTTTTTATTTCGGAAAAATATTACTCTCCCAAAATTACTAATTTTGTATGTTTTATCAATATCTTTCCATTCTTCATCATCAATTTTCATATCGTCTGTAAAAATTTTCATTCTTCAACTTCCTCCCCATTTACAGAGATATTATCTTCTGTTGTCCACGCCTGAGAAAATTCTTTATCTTTAAACAATTCTGCAAGTCCTGTAATCTGTTTTAAACGAAGTACTTCATCTTCTGACATGCCTAAATGCTTTTCAATCCAAGCATCTTCACGACCAAGTTTATGAAGTTCTCCAACAATATTACTCATTAGGTCTACATCATGCGTGCCCCTAGCTCGATTATGCCTTACAGTTGATGCCATGCGTTCTTCTAATGGCTTATCAATTACAACAACAGGCAAACAACCATGTTCTCGTTCATAAATATCCTTATGCGTTTTTAAAATAGTATAACGATGAAACCCGTCAACAATTTCATACATGTCATCTTCTTTACGATAATATGTAACAATTGGCATAGTATAACCATCACATTTAATTGAATCGTACAGAAGCTTAAATTCTTCGGGAGCTACGTGGTTAGGATTGTATTCATTTGCAACTAATTTTTCAACAGGTACACGACGAACATGATAAACAGGCGAAACAAATTCTTGTCCTTCAGTTTCATTTTTCTTTTCCATAATTAATTCTCCTTTTTTTTAAACATAAAACCTTTCGCTGATTTACGTTTTCCATTTACACAACGACTTATCATATATTCAGGTATTTTCAAGGCTCTACTTGCTTCTGAAATACTATTATAATTATACATGGCATTTGTTAAAATTTCAATACAAATCACAGGAATAGCTTTCATCCCTGTATTAACACCTGCAACTCTAGTTTTTGTTTCATGATGCGCTTTGTATACATTTTGCGAAGCAGATACCCATTCTAAATTACAAAGCCGATTATCGTTTTTTATTCCATTAATATGATTTACCATTGGATAATTGTTTTTATTTATAATAAAAGTTTCCAAAATTAAACGATGTACTTTTTTGCTTTTCCCATCAATGGAAGTAATCAAATATCCATCTTTATCTGAATGGCATTTTTTCTTTTCTTTTTTATAATTATAAATGTTACCATCTGCATCTGCATAATATATATTGTTTGTATTTGGAATTTGTTTTAACATATTTAACCCAATCCGCCAAGAAGTCTCCCGCCTCTATAGGCGGTGAGATGAATTGGCGGTCTTTTCACATATAAATCATCTATACTTTTACTAAAATATATGGTATAATAATTTTAGCAAAATAATAAGGAGGTGAAAACAAATGATTATTACAGAAGTCCTGAAACTCAAAATCAACGTGTCACAAAAACAAGCCGACGACCTTATGGAAACACAGCGTCAGTTTGTGACTGCCTGCAATATGGTCAGCCAATACATTTTCGACCACGGCTTTATTATGCAACAGCGTGTTCTTCAGGACAGGCTGTACCGACAGATTCGTTCTGAGTTTGATATGCCTTCATTCCTAGCACAGTCCGTCATCAAGACCGTCCTTGCAAAATACAAAACGGTTAAAACGCAGAATATCCAAAAGTTGTTCAAACAAGCAAAGAAGCAAGGATGGGAGTTTGACCCGAAGACTGTCTTTGAATATCTGTGGCAACCAATTAAATTCAAGACGCTGTTTGTTCAATATGCCCGCAAATATTCTTATAGCGTCCTTCCCAATGGTTCGGTATCCATACTTACGCTTCATGGCAGGGAAAAGGCTACGGCACAGTGGAAAGTCGGCTACTTTGATAAGTTCTACAAAGGTGGGTGGGAACAGACTTCGGCTACCCTGCACGAACGCCGTGGTAAATTTTATCTTCATATTGCCATGCAGAAAGAAGTCGGGGAATTTTCCAAGGATACCGTCAAGCACGTCGTTGGTATCGACCGAGGGCTTCGCCAGATTGTGACTGTTTGCGACGAGCGTGGTAAGTTCCACTTCGCTTCTGGCAAGCAGATTGCCCGCAGACGAAGACATTTCTATGAGCTTCGCAGACATCTTCAAATGAAGAATACGAAGTCATCAAAACGCAGAATCCGCACCATTGAACAGCGAGAGAACCGTTGGATGGTTGACGTTAACCATCAGATTTCCAAGGCACTCGTTGAATACTATGGCCCGAATACTCTCTTTGTTTTGGAAGACCTGACCGATATTTCTTTTGACGAAAAAAACAATAAGCGAAAGAAAGACCATAAACGGGAACTCCATTCATGGGCTTTCTATGATTTTCAGCAAAAGATGGTCTACAAGGCTTTAGAAAATCAGTCCCTTGTTCTGGAAGTTTCGGCTGCGTATACCAGCCAGCGTTGTCCGAAGTGCGGGCGTATCCATAAAGAAAACCGCAAACACGAAAAACATCTTTATGTTTGCGACTGTTGCGGGCATCAGATGAACGATGACGCTGTCGGGGCGTTCAACATCTACCGTCTCGGCACCGACTGGATTGCTGGCGTTGAAAACCCTCATTATGAAAAACTTAGCTAACAGATAGTACGCATTGCGTCGCTGTCATGCGGGCGTTGTCAACCGTCCGAACACGGATTTTTCGTGTTGAGTAGAACCACTCTTGAGGAAGGCTTTGCCGTTACAACCTCTTAGGACAGTTTTTGCTGTTACAGGGTAGGTTCAAGCTCCCACTTCAAACGCCGTAGGCGTTAAGTGGGAGTAGTTGACTATCACCACATATATTATATAGTATAAAAATGCTAGGTGCAAATTTACGCCTAGCATTTTTATTATTTATTCATATTCTTAATATAATTAACCTTTTTCTGTTGCTCTTTCGTTAATCCAAATCCCATATATTTGCAAAGATAATCATTCTTTAACAAGCAAATTGTCATTCGTTTCCATGAAGCAACAGATTGTGTTTCCTTCAATACATCTGTTTCATCAGCAATAACAGAACAAATAACTTGTAAATTCATATGTTTCCCAAAATGAGATATTTTTGGACAAATATCGTTACTGTCTTTGCCATCATATAACATTTTTTCTTCTTCTGTTTTTGAATCTTTAATTCCTTGCTCTACTGTATAAATTTTACTATTTTTATCTAATACGTATTCATATTCACCATAAATATCAGGAAGATATTCATCCTCTATTTCTTCTCCTAACGCATTGATACGATGAATTGGTTTTCCATTTAAATCCTTTAAAATTCCTTTTGCTCTTACTTTTACCTTATCAAAGAATGTATAATGAAAAATATTGTTTTTAAAATTACTTGGTAAATTTAAAATATATTCTCCATTTTCATTTTTTGTAATGCTATAATTCGTATGATAAATTTCGTCTTTATCCATAAATGGTGTGTTCGTTACTGAACACATTGTATCATGTAATTTTTGAACAATATCTTGATTTAGTCCTGCACCTTTTGTTAGCCAAAATTGAATAGAAAAATCAAATTTATCTATAAAATTTTGTCGTGTTTCAGCAGGTAATGTTAAAACAATAAATTTATTATACTCTTTCCACGTTTTTCCTTTTGGCATGGTAACTTTATTCCATCCCATCGCTTTTGTTCTTCCGTAAATTGCCGCAAAATTTACTCCTTCTACACGACAAAGAAGTTTCGACCAAATTTGTGGGTCAATTACACGATACATATTTAAATCATTTTTTGCATCATCATGAAACGGTGAGGCAACGCGCATCTGTGTTAATGGAACTCCTGCTTTATAGAACAAATCATATAAATGATTGTACTTATATCCAAATTTTGCATTTGCTATCCATACATCATCAACTGTCCAATCATAAATTGGATATGCTACATATACATCTTTATCAATTTCTTTTGTCCATTTTTTGCCCTTGTAACAACATACTTTATTTACAACCGCACGATAACGATTTAGTGATTCGCTTGCACGCATACCTGTAAGAGAAATTACTCTTCCACCATATTTTTGTTTTAGCCAAATTTCAAATTTTTCTGCATGTTCATGATATTCCATTTTATATTTATATAAAGAAAATGGATTATTTTTTAATGTATATACATACGGATAATTTGGCATTGGTCTAGTCCATTTTTCAGGACATTCATCATCCCACGGATACCAATAATGTTGAAACACGCTTAACGCATTTCTTGATTCAATGGGTTGACAAAACCAATAACATTCTGCTTTATCTGCAAATTCTTTAAATGTCCTTTCCACATAATCAGACGTCTCTTGATACTGACATTCCATGTCTTGATGAAAAATACATATTTTTTTATCATTAATATTATGCTCTTTTAAATAGTCCATAACCAAATTTAAAAGAACACCACTATCTTTACCACCTGAAAATGAAATACTAATGACATCAAATTCTTTCACGACAAAATCCATACGTTTTTGAAACGCTTGGTAAACATCCATATTTAATTGTTTTTGTCCGCTAACTTCATGTCTTTTTAACATACAAACTCCTCCCTATGGTTAATTATATAACACATATATTAAATTTTGTTGTATAACCACGGAGTTACACGTATATTTTTCTTTTTTGTTTCCCACAATGAAATTAAAGGCTGATATTTTTCTTGCAACTGAAAATAATCAATATCAGGATTTGTATCTTTTCCACCAATAACAATCAATTTATAATTTGGATATTCTTTACGAAACGCATTAATTTTTTCAATTGATTCTTCATTCATGTATCCTTTAACTTCAATATATTGATTTTTGTCTCCAAATAATCCGCATACATCTTGAATATCTATTCGATAATAATGTATTTGCCCTTGAATATGAATAGGAAATATGTTGTTATATTCCCTTTTATAATCTATATTATCTTTCTTGTTATAGTATTGATATATTCTATATATATTTGCTTCATATGTTGAAGCACAAAAGAAACCCAAATCAGGTCGTATTCCTGCAATCCCTCTACTATTGTATTGTTCTTTTTGTGACATTGTTTTCGATGTTTTTTCTGATATTTTTCTTACTTTTTCAGAATTTTCATTTGTTAATCCTGTTTTCCAAGCAACCATTTCTCCAGTTTTATATTTTAATTTATTTTGTTCTGCAATTGTATGATTTCGTTTCATAATATTATCATGCACACGTTTATCTGACATATCTAATCCACAATTCCACACTTTTTGCCCTTTATGTGCTTCAGATAAATGTTGTTTCCATTCATCTGACATTTTCATTCCTTTTTTTGCTTTTGAAATGTTTTTTGACGTTAAATTTTTTACTCTTTTATCGTATAACTCTATATCAAAGTCTTTCCATATTTTGCAACAAACATTATAACTTAAATAAATATTATATGATAATAAGTCTGTTTTTTTATCTATATCTAAATTGTTAATTTGTTGTTCTACCAATTTAACCTGTTCCAAATAAAAATCTTTATGTGCTTTTTGTATATGAGAAGAAAGCATTTTATATTGATTATGACAAATTGGACATTCTTTTGTTTTATACTCCATATTCTTTAAAATCCTTTCTAAAAACACTTGTTATGATTTGTTGATTATCAAAATTTATATAAATCCAATGATGAATTGTGGTTAATAAATATTTTTTTGATATATTGATATATGCTAGAATATCTTTATCCAACAACAATTTATCATATGTATTAATAATACGTATTATTTTCCATCCATTTCTTTGAAGTATTATACTGCGTTGTATTTCTTTTTTCTTAAATTCTTCTTCTGTTATAAAACCCAATTTAACTGATAAATTATGCCCACCACCATCATATTCAATGGCAATATGTTCTTTTACTAAAGCCACATCAATATAAAATCCATGCTCATAATAATTTAATATTCCATAAACTAATTCACAAATATGTTTCTGCATATATGAAAATTTTTGATAAGTATGTGGATTAACTTGCGTATTTAACAATGGAGTTATATATCCATAACGTTTTTTATTTGTCATTTGTTGTTTCTTTAACACATCTTTATTTTGCATAGGGTGTTTGCAACCATATTTTTCTAAATTCGTTTTCTTTATTTTATCTTGAACATTCTTTAATTTTGATACACATGAGACATTATATTTTTCTTTAATAGTATGTTTAATCATTGTTATTCTACATTCTTTACAATAATGCTTCGTTTTATCTCTCAAATTTCCATATGGTTTTTCAAAATCTTTCCCACAATTATCACATTTCAATTTTACAATTGCACGACTACCTTTAATTAAATCATTAATATTACATCTAAATTTATCAAACATTTTTGTAAATTTATATCCTTTTGACATATAATACTGTTTATTTTTGCCATTCCATGTAATTATGACGAATTGTTCTAAAAACATTATTTTGCTCCCAACAACAAACAAAAAAAGAGATACATATTGTATCTCTTTTATTATATTTAATTTTGTTTAAATTACTTAATTGTAATCTTAGCAACGGACATACCGTTGACAACGGACATACCAATTTCTTCGTAAACAACCCAACCAATGCGAAGTCTTTCAGGAATATCTGCTGGAATAACTTGGATATCCTGACGAATTGGCATAACACCAACAAACTCTGGGTCAGCAAGTACATAAACTGTATTGAGTGGGACTTTCTTTGAAATGAGAATTTCAGCAGTCCAAAGATGTCCAAATGTACCTGTCTGAAGAACTTCGTGTTGTGTTACTGGGTCAAATTCATTCTGTCCCCACTTACGAATATCAGCAAAAGCCTGTGCGTTCATAACAATCTTCGTAGCTGCGAGGTCATGCTTTTCGACTTCACGGAAAGCAGTAGCAAGAGCATCACGAGTAAGACCACCAGCAGAAATTGTTTCTGGGTTTACAGATGTTGCAGCAGCATCGAGAAGTGAGAAGCAAGTTTCATCTTCTACTGCCATAATATCTGACTTAGCACGTTGCTGAGCACGGTCAATAATATTGAAACGACGTTCCTTAATCTGAGAGAAACGAACCTGTGGATAAGCTACAACTTCAAAAGTTGGAACCTGGATACGTTCACCCTCAACGAGCTGGTCTGGAGCCTGTCCACGTTTAGAAACGACAAATGCCTTTGCATCAACATCGCGGTCGTAAACAGGAAGTGCGCCCTGTGGTAGTGGGTCAACAACGAGTAACTTACGTCCAATACCCTGATAATCAAGGGAAGTACGAATTGGGTTAGCCATAGCACTAGCAAGAGCTGCGCGTCCTTCGCTTGTTTCAAGAGCATTGGAGATTAAATATTCTTTTTCTTCTTGTGTCATAGACATAACTAATCAACCTCCAATTAAACGTGCATAATAAAGCCGAGGAACTTGCCACCATTAGCGGCTTCGCCAGCCCATTCATACATGTTGCCCTGACGGAACTCACCGATAGAAACAACAGTACCGAGAACCTTATCACCATCAGTAGCAGGAACGATAGCACCATTTGCATCAGTTGTAATTTCCTTACCAACTGTAAAAGCACTAATTTCCTTGCCGAGACGGGACTCTGCAACGTGATATTCGCCACCCATGCCGAGCATGTAGAATGAAGCCTTACCACTAGCGTTAATCATATCCTTCAAATCTTCACGAATAAGACCAACTGCACCTGCGCCCTTTGCACCTGCTGGTACAACTTTACCATCAGAGGAAATAGCAGCAAAATGACCTGCTAACTTTCCGTCAAGAGCTTCTGCTTTTTCTGCATCAATGTCATAGAAACCATTGATAGCACCTTCGATAGCTGCACGCACATACTGCGTAGAGTTAAATGTAGGACCAAAAACAAAATGTCCACCTGCATTATTTGTTGCCATCGAATAAACACCTCCGAAATAATTTTATCAAATTTAAATGTTATTATTACAAGAGCGTGTTCGCAAACAAAACGGGATAATAGCGTTTTTTGCAAACCATACATATTTGCGAGTACGATTTATTCAAGATAAATCAATTTATGAAAAAATGTTTTGTTCTACAAACACAATCTGTTTTTTACTTTTACATTAAAAAAATATACATTTTTTCAATAAATATAACCCCATTTTAAAATTCATAAATAATATTTATACAAAAAATGGATAGTTATTACTATCCATTAAATATATCCTAATTTTATTATTATTTGTTAAATTTGTTCAATTTTGTTTTTATGGAAAATGTTTTTTTACTTTATTTTTTAAATCACCAAAACCAAAAGCATATCTATTTTGCAATTCTTTTTCACGAATCTTATTAAGAACTATATTCAATTTCATCATTTCCTTTTTTTTCTTAGAATAAACTCTACAAATTATATAAAATTAGACCAATGAATTATACTCATTTACTGCGTTTTGCAATTCTTTTATATTCATATATGTATAAATCGGGAAACTAATTGAATTATGAGTAATATATTCTGAATTTGGTGTGTCTTTACGATATTGTTTATACAAAGTATTATCACAAATGTCTTTAGAATACAAATCGTCCGTTTCAAATAATTTATTTATTATTTCTTTAGATTTTTCATCTGTTACAATTCCCTGCATCCTAGCCCAAGAACTAATAGCATTTGGTTCTTGTTGTTGCCAAGTAACATTTTTCATTTGTTTGTAAATATTTGCAATTGTATTACGTTTTTCTAAAATGGTTGGCAGATATTTTGCTTTTACATCCAAAAATACTCCATGAAGCATATCAAAACCACCATTTGTTCCAACTCTAGTACAATTATCATTACCATCAGAACCGTGGTCTAAAATAGATTTTGCTAATTCATAAACTTTTTCATCATTTGTAAATAAAGCCCCACCTTCACCAAATCCTCCAAATGGCTTCGTTGGATAAAAAGAAGTACACGATACATCACAAATATTACCAAGTTTTTTATTATGATACATTGATGTCATCGCTTGACACATATCATCAATTACAGGAATATTGTATTTTTTAGCTATTCCATTAATCTTTTCATAATTACATGGATTACCAAAAATATCAACAGGCATAATAGCTTTTACAGTATCGTCTATTTTTTCTTCTATTTTATTTTCATCTATATTCCATGTATCGTTTTTTACATCTACAAAAACTGGTTCTGCTCCTACTAAACGAATTGCATTAACCGTAGCAATAAATGTTAAAGGAGTTGTAATTACTTTATCACCTTCACCAATACCATAGCACTTTAATGCAACTGCTAATGTTTGTGTGCCGGATTTTGAAAGAACAACATATTTTACTCCAATAAAATTGCTCAATTTTTTTATAAAAGAATTAAGTGATTTCCCCCAAAGAAAATCTCTAGTTTTACTTTGCTCGTCTATAATTTTAGATGCTTCGCGTTTTGTCATTAACCAATCAAATTCATTAGAAAAATATTTAATCATATTTTTATCCTTTCATTATACTATACTATTACACCTCATTATTATATTTATTCACCGCATCTTGTAATATTTTTTCATTAATATATGGATATATTGGTAATCCAAAAGAATTGTGAGATATATATTCTGCAATAGGAACATCATCTTGATAATTTTTGTATAATGTATTGTCGCAAATAGTTTTTTGATATAAAGTTGATAATTGGAAATATTTTTTTGCTATTTCAACATTTCGTTTATCAGTAAATAAACCTTGCATGTAACACCATACACTAGTTGAATTAGGTTCTTGTTCTTGCCACACAACATTTTTCATTTTTTTGTAAATATTTGCAATATTATTTTTCCATTGTAATATATTATCTATTTCATTTATTTTTGAATATAAATAAACAATTTCAAAAATACTCATATTCTCATATATTACATTTATATCAAAAGCATCATTTATATTTGAGAAACTTTTAATTTTATTAATATACTCTTTATTATTAGTAACAAGAAATCCACCCTCACTAATACTACAAAATGGTTTCGTCCCCCCAACTGAAAAACACGATATATCTCCAAAACTACCAATTGGAATATCATTATATTTAGACAAAAACGATTGACAACAATCATTGACAATTTTTAAATTATGCTTTTTAGCAATTTCTAAAATTTTATCATAATTACATGGATTACCAAAAATATCAACAGGCATAATAGCTTTTGTTTTGTTAGTAATTTTTTCTTCTATTTTATTTTCATCTATATTCCATGTATCTTTTTTTATATCAACAAATACAGGGGTTGCTCCAACTAAACGGATTGCATTAACCGTGGCAATAAAAGTTAATGGAGTAGTAATGACTTCATCATTTTTTTTTACTCCAATACATTTTAAAGCTAATACTAACGATTTCGTTCCGCAAGATGTTAATATACAATATTTTGTATTTGTATGTTTTGACAATATTTCTTCAATTTTATTTTGATAATCAAATATCATTGCTTTGTTTTTATTAAAACTTTCAAAATTTTTAAAAAATAAATCTTTATGTTTTAGCCAATCAATAGTACTAGTAAAATTTTTAATCATCATATTTCCTTTATAGATAAATTATTATTCATATATTTTAAAACAGAATATAAATAAATTATTTCAAAAAAATCAATATATCCATTCGTTCCAATTCTTACACAATTATCTTTTCCATCTGAACCGTGATTTAAAAAACTATCAATAACATTATAATATTTTTCATCTTTTAAAAAAATTAAACAACTTTTGTTATTAAATCCAAAAGGCATGAGGGAAATATCAAAATTTTTATTATTTTTTAAGGTCTCTAAAGAAAAATTATTTAGAACACTTACAACTATTAAATTTTGTGCTTTATGTTTTAATTCTTTATATGTTGACAAGTTAATAGAAATATTATCTAATAAAATTATAGATTCATTTTCACAATATTTTATCGAATCTATAATTTTTATTTTTTTTATCTCGTTTTCATTTATGTTAAAACATTTTAATATGGTATATAATGCTTGATGTTTACTTTTAGAAACAACAATATATTTTATATTACATATTTTTTTTATATATTCCATCAATTTATGTTCAAAGTCATCTCTAAATAATGTTTTTTTGTTAATTAACATTTCCATACGCATAATTTTATTTATGCAATCATTAAATATAGTTTTAATTTTATTCCAATCAATATTATTCTCAATCATATGTACTAACCTTTTGATTATATATTTTTACTGCATTTTCTAATTCTTCTAAGTTCATAAATGAATATATTGGCAAAGAAACTGTTTTATGAGAAATTTGATTTGATATTGGAGTAGATTTTCTTCCTGAATGATACATTTTTATATCGCATATATCTCTACTAAAAAAATAATCTAATTCAAAAATATTGGAAGCGATTTTTTTAAATTTTTCATCTTTAAAAATTATTTGTGGTTTACACCATGCACTAATAGAATTTTGTTCTTGTTTTTGCCATATAACATTTTTCATTTGTTTATAAATAGAAACGACTTTGTTCCTATAATCTAAATTATAATTCAATAATTTCATTTTTACAAATAAATATACCATACCCATAATGTCGAAATTTCCATTTAATCCCGCGCAAATACAATCTTCTTTTTCATCCAATGAACCATAATTTAAAAGTGCTTCAATTTTCTTTGCTAAAATCTCATTATTAGTACAAATTAATCCACCTTGACCTAAAGTACCGAATGCTTTTTCACTTCCAAAAGATGTACATGCTATATCACATCCAACATTACAAGTATGTTTCCCATGATATATAGCTGTAAATGCATGACATGCATCTTCAATAACCGGAATATTATATTTTTTTGCTATTTCTAAAATCTTATCATAATTACATGGATTGCCAAAAATATCAACAGGCATAATAGCTTTTGTCTTGTTGGTAATTTTTTCTTCTATTTTATTTTCATCTATATTCCATGTATCTCCTTTTATATCAACAAATACAGGTGTTGCTCCAACTAAACGAATTGCATTAATTGTAGGTATTCCTGTATATACTGTTGTAATTACCTCATCATCATTACCTATTCCTAAACTTTTCAATGAAACTATTAATGATTGTGTGCCTGAAACAACCAAAAAAGCATATTTTATATCTAAAAACTTTTTTATATCGTTTATAATTGAATTATAACAATTTGACAGTTCCAAATCACATTCATAAGTGTTAAATTGTACCGCCATTTTTCTTTGTATTCTATCCATATTGGACATAAAATCTTTTCGTAATCTTAACCATTCAAATGTAGTAGTAAAATTTTTAATCATAATTTTCCTTCTATTATTGCTTCATTATATTTGTCAACAGACGATTTAACAAGATTAAAATCAATAAATGGATATATTGGTAATCCTATACATCTTTCTGATATATTTTTAGATATTAATGTGTCTTTTCTATATGAATTATAATAAGAATTATTAGGTATATCTTTCAAATACAAATAATCTAATTCAAAAAAACGTTTTGCTATTTCTTCTGATTTTTTATTTAAGAACATAACTTGGAATCTACACCATGAGCTAATAGAATTATATTCTTGTTTTTGATATATAATATTTTTCATTTGTTTATATACTCTTGCAATATTATTACGAAATGATAAATTATTATATAAATATTTTAATTTCACATAAAAATATATATACTCCATATATTCCCAAAATCCATTATCTCCAACCATAACATATTCATTATTATTATTTGTTCCGTGGTCAGCCATAGCATTTAATATCGGGGCTAAATTATCATCATTAGTTACTATAGCACCACCTCTACCGAAATTTCCAAAACTTTTATCATTAGAAAATGAAAAACAAGTTATATCTGCTATACTTCCTATTTTTTTCCCATGATATATAGCTGTAAATGCTTGACATGCATCATCAATTACTTTTAAATTATATTTTTTTGCTATTTCTAAAATCTTATCATAATTACATGGATTGCCAAACCAATCAACAGACAAAATGGCTTTTGTTTTGTTAGTAATTTTTTCTTCTATTTTATTTTCATCTATATTCCATGTATCTTTTTTTATATCCACAAATACAGGAGTTGCTCCAACTAAACGAATCGCATTAGCTGAAGCGATAAAAGAATATGGCGTAGTAATTACTTCATCACTATTACCTATTCCTAAACTTTTTAATGAAATCATTAACGCCTGTGTACCATTCTCTGTTAAAATAATATGTTTTACATTTAAAAACTTTTTTAATGTACAAATTATACTATCTATATAATAATAAATTATATCATTATGTTCTGATTTTTTATTAATTAATAAATCTTTTCTACATGATTTATTCATTTCTTTATAAAAATCTTTTTTTAATAATTCCCATTCTATAACATTAGTAAATTTTTTTATCATAAATCTATTCCTTATTTTCAATAATCAAATTTATTTTTTTTAACATAAATCCATTCATCATCATTCTTATACGAACAACTCAAAGGTATATTATTATGTCCCTCACAAAAATTATCAATATTACTTAACAAAGTTCCATTTTTATATTGATAAACAACATCATATTTTTTTAAATCATCTTTTTTTAATTTATTTTGAATACTAATACAAAAAAAAGAAAACAAATGTGGCAATATATAATTCAAACAATTACGGTCATCACTTATAATTAACATTTTCATTAATTCATATCCATATTTTTTATTATAATCGCAATAAAACCGCTCAAAACATTTCAATTTATCGTTTATTGATATTTTTGAACTAACATATGTATCAGGCTCTTTTTGCACACAAATATAATTAATAAATTTATAATTATTATGATATGCCAAATAATATCTAATTATAAATTCAAAATCATCTAACACAATATAATTTTCATTCCATGTACCACATTTTTTAATGCAATCATAATGATGTAAAATACAACACGTATCAATATTCCATAAATTAAACGGGTTTTTTAACAAAGACAAGTCATTTCCTTCTTCATACCACTCATCATTTTCATAAAATTTATATTTTGTTGTAAATACCTTAACATTATTAAATGTATTTATATTTTTAACAAAAATTTCCAAAACATTATCCAACAAAAAATTATCATCATCTAAATAAAGAAACCAATTACCACTAGACTGTTCTATTCCATAATTTCTAACTTTTCTAGCGAAAATATTTTTATTTAAATAAAAATATTTAATTCTATTATCATTTAAATTGTTTATGATTCGCTCGTTTTTAACCTTATTGTCATCTGATGAATTATCATCAACAACAATAGCTTCAAAATTTTTATATGATTGATTAATTATAGATAATAAATTCGTTCTCAATTTATCTGGTCTATTATGAGTTGGTATAATAATTGAAAATTTTATGTCCATTCTTTTTTATTCCTTTCTGTTAATCCCCATTTCCATTTATCATTAGTCTCATAACTACAATAATTTTTACAAAAAGATGTTCCATTCTCATGTAAGTTATTAATAAACCTATCAAAATTTTCAATAGAACAATTTTTCAAATCCAAATAATCATCTTTTTCTAATGGAAAATTTTCATTAAAATATTGATTAAAATGACAAATATATGCAGTCGTAGCACATCCAAAAACTTTATAATTATAAACCTGTGGACTATCTAAAGCATCGCGTATATAACAATACTCAGCTACTTTATTATCTTTTTTGTGATAATGATAATGAAACCACGGCTCATTTTTATTATTTACAAAATCATTTTCTGTATCATATGAAATTTTTAATAAATCTAATTTTTTAAAAATCAAATTATAATTTACATCAATAGGATATACAGAAAATCGGATATTAATATTATTTTCTTTAATACATTTAAACAAATCTTTATCAAAATACTTATTCAACAAAATACCATTCGTTACAAATGAAATTTTTTGCTTTGTAAATATTTTTCTTGCATATTTCAATATCTCATCCAATTCATCATGTAATAATGGTTCTCCACCTAATATTGAAATCTGTTCAGGTTCACATAAATTATATATTAAATTTACCTCATTTTTAAAATCTTTTAATTTTATTTTCCAAGGTTTAGCTAATGGAGCAAAGTGAGCACAACCTTTGCAATTTAAATTACAATTAGAATTTATATAAAAAGTCATTTTAGGAATTTTCATTTTATCACACTATCAATTTTTTTACAAATAGAGTCAAAATCAATATCATTTTCTTTATAAATATCTTCTATATTCTTATCATTTGGATTGCCAAAATAATTATAATTTGATATTCCTACAGGCAAAACTTTAACATCATCTAAAGAAAAATATCTATTAATTTTATCTCCAAATCCACCGCTAACAATTCCATCTTCAAATACAACAATTAATTCTGAATTTTTAAATTTATCCAATATTTCTTTATCTAATTGATTTGATGTACTACAAATCAATGTTGATTTATATTTTTCAGAATACTTTTTAGCCTCATAAATAGATTTTCCAACCCCAATAAAAACCAAATCTGTATTATCCGATGAAAGAATTTTCATAGAATTATTTTTATCAAAATATATTTTTTCATCGTTTATTTCTTCAATTCCATTTGGAATACGAATAACGTAAATACCATCATGGGATACTGTATAAGATAACATTGATACAATATCATTTATTGTAATTGGACACAATTCTACAATTTGTGGTGACTGGTTGATAATAGAAATATCATACATTCCATTTTGAAATATGTTATTTTCTTTTATTCCACTTTCATGTAACAAAATAGTCATATTTATTTTATCAAATGCTCCACAAGTCATTATCATATCATACATTCTTTGAAAAAACGTAGAATATGTTCCTAATATAGTGTACTTACCTGCCAGAGAAATTCCACAAGACTCCACAAATGCATGTTCTTCTGCCATACCAACATCAAAATATCTATCTTTAAATGACTGTACTTTTTTTCCAAATCCCAAATCTGGCATAGAAGTAGAAATTGCATACACATTCTTATTTTGTTTCATTATATCAGAAACAGTATCGTCTAATGCATCCAATAATTTTCCTTCAGCATAATGATTATCACCATTTAATACATTAAATCCTTCATCACAAAAATGCCATTTTGTAGGATTTTTTTCTGAATAAATATAGCCTTTACCTTTTACAGTATGTATATGTACAACAATTGGATGGTTAGCAAAAAACGCTTTAGCATACGCTTCATCCAATTCTTTTAAATTATATCCATCTTTTACTTCAATATAATCCAAGCCAAAAGAATTAAAAAATTCTTGATTTAAGTGTTTATAGATTCCACCAGAACTAGGCATAATTGTTATTCCGTTATCATTAACCACAATAACAACATTCCTTTTCAACATAGCAATTTGGTTTAATCCTTCTAATTCTGTTCCATTTGTTAATGTACCATCACCAACATATAATACACATGGTTTGTCTGTTACTTTGGCAAATCCACATAAATATGAAGCTCCAACTCCACCATGCGAACAACCAACATAATCATATTTTGATTCTCTCGGCGTTACCAACGTTCCGACTTTTAATTTATCTAAAAAAGTATTTTTTCTATCTGTTAAAATTTTATGTGTATAACCTTCATGAGCGGTATCATACACAATATATCCATTCTTAGGATTAAAATGACGATATAAAACTACAACACTTTCAACATTACCAATATTTGTTGCCAAATGACCGCCAATTGTTGAACATCGTTTTAATATTAAAATTTTTATATCTTTTATTAATCCATTTAAATCATCAAAATTCATATTTTTTAAAGAATCTAAACCTTGATAACTATCCAGATATTTTAGCATTGTTTACCTGCTCCCCATCGTCCAATCTAAATTGCTAAATATATCACTCATAGATTGAGTAAACTGTTTACTTTCATGCACAATAGGCTTTGTTAATCCTTTAAAATCTGACATAGGTTTCTTATTAGCAACAGTTTTTTTCTTTGTATTGAAACTATTACTTAAATTAGACATTATATCATCCATAGACTTTTCTTCACTATATCCTGCCATATCTAATTTTCTATCTGCTTGAATATCACTTAACGAACGAGAATTGCTACCTCCAATACTACCTGCATTCATAGTAGTTGGAGTATCTTGACTAAAATCACCAATAATAGGCCCAGATTGTTTAATGCGTTTCAATGCCAATTCTGCTTCAGTTAAATGTTCCGTTTCTTCTTGCTTACTATCTTCTGCAACATTTGTTACATTGATACTTTCTTCATTATGCACTTCATTAACATAATTATCAAATTCTTCATCTGATAAACTTTTCAATTCTAATAGTTTCATTTCTCTATCAGATTCATCAATTAAATGTTTCTGTATAGCTTCATCAACAATTTTATCATATTTATCTGCAAATTTACTAACAGATTTATTTAAAACAGTTTTTTTAGGCTCTATCGTTTCCTTTTTTAATGGTTTTTCTTTCTGTAGTAAATTGTCTAACATAGCATAACTAATACGATAAAACTTTGGTTTTGGTTTTACAATTTTTAGTTTCAAAAAATTTACCACCTTTCGTTAATTATTCTTCGGAATTATTTTCTTCTTCCGAACCGCTTTCCTCTTTATTGCCTTCGTTATCTAAATCGAAATCTAATCCACCTTCATCTGAACCTTCTTCATTTTTATTTTCATCTGTGGTTTCTTCTTCCGCAGGTTCTTCTTCAGGAGTTGTATCAGCAGGAATTTCTTCGTTCAAATCATAATTGTTATTATCAGAATCAGGATTGTCTTGATTACTCATATCAATCTGGTCTACATTGTATTGTGGAACTAAACTAAAGTTTTCCAAATCATAGCAAACACTAAACAAGCCATCCATAACTTTATCAACCATATCATATTGTTGATGGATTTTATCACGCAAATCACTATTTGCAGAAACATTTGTACATTGTTCCATTTTAAATTTGAAATTTTCTAAGTCTTTTAGAATTTTACGACCGTCCTTTGCTACGCCTTTAACAACGCTTTCAATAGCTTCGGAATTATCTGCTTTAATTAATCTTTTATTCATAATTTATATTTCAACTCACTTTTATATTAAAACGATTTCATCTTCTATTTTAAAAATAAAAGTTTAATCACGTTATATATTATTATACTCATTTTATTACCAAAACAAAAAGAAGTGGAGTATTTTTTTCCACTTCTTTTTTATGACCAAGGAAGATTACTTAATTTATCACTTAATGATTGTACTTTCCCATTAAACGTTCTTTGATTTTTCTCATTCCTATAAACATTATCTTCTTTATGATAATATTTTGGTACAAAAACACCTGAACGATTTTGTTTTGAAGCAACTCTTTCAAGAATTTTTGCATCAGGGTCAGCACCAGTAGTCACCAAAGAATCTTCAAAAAACTCAACCCCACGATTATCTTCAAAAACAGGAAGTCCGTTATATGTTAATCCTTTATAATTTAAAATATGTTCGCAAACATCATCGTTCGTTCTAGCTTCATGTCCACAAATTGAACAAATAGCGTATTCACAATGGCATCCCATAGAAGTATCTGTTACATAACGTTTTTCAATACCTGAAGCTAATTGTGGAAAAGCCTTTTTATCAATTGCTTCTAACAATTCAACAAAATATCCATCTGTATTATAAATTGCATCTAAAATAATACCACGAGCATCCTCAACATTTTCATCTACATGGTCTACGAAAACAGATTTACCAATGAACGTTTTATATGTTTTTAACAATTCTTCATGCGAGAAAAAGTCTCCATTAAGATTTGCATTTCTACAAATTTGCGAATACTTTGCAAAATTATTATAATATTCATCTATTGGAACTAATTCTACTGAACCACCTTTATGTTCAATAACATTGCCTGCTGAAACTGCACGATTGCGAATATAAAGAAAATCTTTTTCCTTTGGAACAATCTTAACTACCTTTGCAGTTTTAGTAATATTCTTTAATGTATTACTATCTTTCAATAAAGTCAAATCCGCTTTTCTATTGCCGAATAATGTTACATTACCATTTTGTTCTACTGTATAATCTTCTATGCGTCCTCTCGTATTATTAATAACAAACATTTAATTCACCACACTTATTAAAAAGTTTCCCAAATTTTCATTTCATGTAAATAGCGACTAGCTACATCCAAACATTCTTGCCAATGACTATCTACTTCTTCAATAGGGCAAACTTCATCTAATAAGCCAAACTGAATAGATTGTGCTAAATTATACGTTAATCCACCTGTGGGAACAAGTGGTAAATCTGCAAGAATTTTTTTCGCAATTAATAATGCATTACTACTATTCATTTTATCCGTAGCCTGTTTTTTAACTAAAGTAGTAACCACATCATGCGTATACGGAGATACATGATTACTTAATCTTTTAAACATTTAATTTTCTCTCCCTTTATATAAACGGAGATAAAATCAGTTTTCATCTAATACTTGTTTAATTGTTTTATTTTCAATTTTTACTACAGGTGAAAAATCATAATCAAGTAATTGTGATTTTAAAACATCATAAAATCTACTGTCTTTTAATGATATTTTTTCTTTCATCTGTACATAGGATGAACCAACCTTATCCCCTGTTCTTGTTGTTAAATAAGGAATATCGGTTAAAATATTCAATATATTATTTAGTTCTATATCTTTATCATTGACGAAACCCATATTTTCTGTTTTTTCATCAATTACAATTTTAGCTAGGACTTCATTATTTTTCAAAATATTAAAAGTATACATATTTTATCTCCTTTCGATTTCATTTGTCCAATACATGAACATTCCTCTATCTACTTGTTTTAGTTTGTCTGGAGATAAAACATATGCGATAAATGTTTCTTGATAATAATCTTCATCGCTTTGTCCTGCTAAATAATTAATAAATTTGTCACCTGAAAAAATCACGTCTTTGTGTAGTTTGTCATAATAATTGTTTTTCACTTCATCAGGAATTGTTTCTAAACTCAATAAAGATTTTAATATGTAATAACGAAAAGTTTTTATATCGAATTTAATTAAATACATGTTTTCATCATTATTATAAAGATATTCAATCAAATCTGTTATATCTTTGTATTTATTATCTAAATTAAACTCTTGAACAAATTTAATTTTAATTTTATCTTTAATAAATCTTTTATATTTAAAAGACAACATTTTATAAAATGAAGCTACTTGATGTTTATATTTCTTGGGAACATCATAAATATGTATTCCATTGGAAATTAAATTATCTACTTCTAGTGTATCAGGTTTTTTAATAAAATAAGAATCACAATCGTCTTGTATTACGTCACCTTGAAACGTCATATCGTTATCAGACATAAAATGACAAGCAAGGCAAGAAGAATTGTGTGCTATAAATTCCACGTCAATATTTTTTTCTCTTATAATAATCCATTGTAAATTTTTATACAAAAACTGTATTTCTTTATTTACAATCTTTTCAAATGAAAAAAGAAATTGTTGATTAAATTCGTGATAAGAGTTATTTATTTTTTCTAACACTAAATATACTTCTTTTGTCCATTCGTCAAGTGAATCTTTATATTGTTCAATAAAATCTTTATATGCTTTTGATGGAATATCATATGTCCTGTCCATAGATTTTATAGCACGTTGACTAATAGCTCCTATGTTCTTCTCTAACTCTTGTGTAATAGCTTCTGCTTTTTCATATAATGGAGCGTCTAAATAGTCATTATTTAAAATTTCATTTATTTGTATCATTAAATCTTTTGAAATGTTTTTAACAACCTGTTCCATTATATCAACCTTTCTTTACTCATTTTTTATACGTGTATTCACCATAGTGTTTCTTCTTCGATTAAAGAATTTATCTAAATCTAACGATGTTTTTACATCATTATGAGTTTCCAATCCAAAATCTTCAGGATTATTACCAACACTAGGAGTTCCTCCTGGTGTATTTGGTCTATCAAATGAATTTTCATTATCTTCTTCATCACGAGACGGTTTATTCTCTCTAATTGTATCACCTGTCTCATATTCATTAACAATTGGCTTACCTTCATTCGGAAGAGGCCCCGTTTTAGGACGGTTTTCATCGAATACAGTTCCACGTTCTTTCTCCAAATTACGTTTTTCTGTTTCAGGGTCAAGACTAAGTAATGGCAATACTGTTGTCATAGATACTAATCCTTTATCCCTTAAACTTTGAATAAAAGACATAACCGTTTGATTTGAAGTTAAATCTTGATGTTGCCACAAAATCTTTGGAACAATTAATTCCATTTCCTTGTTTGCAGCAGCACGTTTAATTTCTTTTGGAGACATATATCTACGCGCAATAGAACCATTTATAGGCTTATAAAATCCTTGCGTTTCTGCAATAGGTTTATATACTTTATTTCTAATCCACGATTCCAAACGCAGTCTATAGGCCATATATCTTCTAGCTAATGCTTCTGCACCAACATTTGCTGCGGAATATGCAGAACCATCACCATTTAGCATAGCTTGTGTAATACCTAATCCTGTCATTAATTCATTTTGAATAAAATCAAATTCTGTATTTAATGGAAGAATTTTTCCTGTAGAACCAACATATTCAAAAGATAAGCCATAATGATATACAATAAATGAATTTGGGTCATCTTCGACTTCCAACAAAGTATCACGGAAACTTTCAATATCCTCTGTTGTTGGCATTGGTTCACCTGGTGTACCAATTTTAGCTACACGTAAAGGCATAATGTGACGATTTGCAATTGCGTCCTGCGCTTGACGTAATTTATCTTTATAAATTAACGTTTTAAAACAACGCATCATTAATGGAGTTCCCCATGTCTCATAAGGACTTGCTTTATGAGCAATATGAGAAACCAAACGATTATCTAATTGAATATTCTTTCCCATTTTAACTTGTGTAATTATATCATCAGGAAATTGACGATACAAATCACCAAATTCCCCTGACGGCCCACCTGAAATAATATTCGTTATCTGGTCATCAGGAATTAATTCAATCTGTTGTTCCCCTGCAAAAATAGAAGAAGTAACATTTACATAATCAGGATTTAATAAAGTGAAATTTTCCCATATTCCTTCTGATTCATTAAATTGACCAAATGGAAAAACATCACCAATTTTCCAATATTCCAGTCCAATATCTAATAATAAATTAATTAAATCCAATTTATCAAAAGCCATATAATCAAAAAATCTTTTAATATATGGGTCGCTACAAATATTGCTTAAATCAGAAATTGGAAATTCCGTATGTAAATCTAATGCCGTTGCAATAATTGGTTCTGTACGATAAAAATGTCTGCACCATTCATTACGTTCACGTCTATCTCTAGGCAACAACATATTTGTTGTTTGAAATAGTGGCTGATAGAAAGTTGGATTACCCATTCTAACTGCGCCAGTAGCAGCACGAACCGTTTTACGTTTCATTCTTGCCTGTACTTTTTTTGGCAAATCTGATTTATTTACAATGCTATTTTTAGCAAGATTTCCATCATATCCTGCTTTTACAGTTCTATGATTCTTTCTCAAAATTTTTCACCAAACTTTCACCAAGAAAGATTTTTCATCTAAAAAAGATATATAAACTATGGTATATTTTATATTGTCCCTATCTTTTATTATATACAAAAACAAGCTATTCAATGAAGAACAGCTTGTCTATATATTCTAAAATAAAATTATTCTACTTTGGATGTGGAAAGTGTTCCATCATCTGCTACTACTAAACGATATTTTGTACCATTAGCAGAAGTAAGTACAACAGAAGTTGCATTATCTGTCTTTTTAGCATAATTTGCTAATTCCGTCTTTGTTGCAAATGAAGATTGAGCACTCTGTAAAGCAGATACATCTGTAGCTTTTGCATAATCAACAAGCGTATTTGTAAGAGTTGCTTTTGAAACCACATCTGCCGTTTTTGCATAAGAAGCAAGTTTCGTATCAACAGAACTTTTAAGAGCTACATTTGTATCAATAAAGTCTTTATCATAAACATCTGCTACATTTGCTTTAGAATCAATTAATGTAGATTTAGCATATTTACTTAATTTTGTATCTAAATCTGTCTTAGTAACATAAGCATCTAAATCTGTATCATCTGCTTTTGTAGAAAGTAAATTAATTAATTCTGCTTTGTTACCTTTATCTGCTAATTTAGCATCAATATCATCTTTTGTATATACATCGGCAACTTTAACTGCTTGTGTTTGAAGTACATTAAAATCTGCTTTTGTAACATAGTTACTTAATTTACTATCAATAACTGCGGAAGAATAATATTGTGCTTTATCTGCTTTTTCATTTAAAGCTGTATTAACTGCGGTTGTATCAGCTTTAGAGCTTAACAATGTATCAACAGAAGTCTTTGTATATACATTATCAGATTTTGCATAGTTGTTCAATGTAGCAACAACATCATCTGATTTTGCATATGGTAATAACTGACTAGCCATTTCCACTTTAGTATATACTTTATTCAAATCAGCTTTATTTGTTAATTTAATATCAACATCATCTTTTGTATATACATCTGCTACATTTGCTTTCGTTGCAAATAATCCATCTGCACTAGTCTTATCATATACATCTGCTACATTTGCCTTATCGTTAAGAGCAGTATCTACTTCATCTTTCTTATACGTATTTAAAGCAAGAGCGAATTTACCATCTGCTTCTGTCTTTGTATAAGTCGTAGCTACATCTGCTTTTAATGTTAAGAAACCATCAACATCTATTTTATTATATACATCTAATGTATTGGCTTTTAGTGCAAGAGCATTATCCACTTCTGACTGTGTGTAAACAGTAGAAATATCTGCTTTATTCAATAAAAGACCATCTACTTCAGATTTTGTATAAGTTGTTGCTTTATCTGCTTTATCCGCAAGAAGTGTATCAGCACTTGTTTTATCATATACAGACGTTACATCTGCCTTTTTATTCAACAAAGCATCAGCGTCAACTTTGCTATATACATCTGCAACATTAGCTTTTTTAACCATAGCAACATCGGTTTCTGCCTTTGTATAAGCGTCACCAACATTTGCTTTACCCATTAATTTAGCATCAATCTGTGCTTCTGTGTAAAGAACATTGATGTCCATTTTACCTGCAAGCATTTCATCAATAGATTTACGAGAATATGTAAATTGATTATCAATTTTATTTTTCAATAAATCATCAATATCTGCTTTACTATATACATCATCTGCATTAGCTTTTAGAGCAATAGCAGAAATACGTGGGTCATTATCCCCAACCGCAACTGGATTAAACGCATCTGCTGGTTCAGCAGAAAGTTTTACAACACCTTTTGCAGAAGCCGTAGCGTCTTTTAATGAACCATCAAGGTTGACAGTAGAAACGAATTCATTCCATACAGAACCATCATTTGTAAATTCCCATGTGCCTTTCTTTTCATTGTAACGTAATCCAACAGAATTTTCATCGCCACGATTAACAGAAATCCCAACATTTGCAGTTGGTTCACCTGTTTGTGCCTGATTTAAAACAAATGTTGCAGTATTTGTTCCTTTGATATTATCAAGTTTTAAATCAAGTTTATCAAGGTCTGCATATGTAGCTTTGTCTGCTAATGTTTCTTTCAAATTCGTAATTGCAGAAATTGGGTGACAATTTGGCAAATCTGTATTTTCCAACAAGCTATGGTCACCTGGATAAGAACCACTAGCCATAAATGGACGAATATCAAAAATCATATCTGATGTAATTTTTGCACTCGTGGATTTTAAATAAATAGCAGCTAATGGTAAATAATCTTTTGGTACATCAGGTACATCTGGTTTTGAACTTGGCTTACCTTCAACAACAGAAAGCGTTCCTTGCTTATTCAAGCAAATAATAACCCATTCATTGTTCATAGCAGGTGCTTTAATGACAGGTGATGTTCCACCTTCATATTCAACAATTTTCATACCTTCAGTATAAAAAGAACCTTCGTTAATAGCAACTGTCATATTTGGGTCTGATTGTGCAGAAACTTTGAGTTCTTCTGTAAATGCACCTGTTCTACGATAATTGCTACCTGAAACTGGTTTATTCATAGTTTTGTTCCACCTCTACTTATAAATTTTTAATGGAAATAATTGCTTATGTAAAAATTATCCTAAAAGATAATTTATTTCAATGTTCCTATTATGAATATATAGTTTTTTGTTTTAATAATTCTTATATTTATTAACAAAGAGATTATAAACATAAAAAAATAGAGGTGATAAAAACACCTCTATTTTTATTTTTTCTTAATAGAATCTGAAATAGCACTTACTACACTACCATCTTCCATTTGAAGTTCATACACTTGTTTATAATTCTTTTCAAACGGTCCAAAAACAACAAATGCACTCTTTTTCCTATATACCACTTCATCGCCAATATCAAAAAGTTTTACAGGTTTCTTTTTCTTTTTCATCGTGGTAGCTTTTGCTTTTTGAACTGTTGGCATTTGATTGTTATCTAAATTATTTAAAATTTCATCATCATTAAAATTAAACGATTGATTTTGTTGTTCTTCTTCATCATAAGAATATGATTCTTCCGTATATTCATCTTCTTTATAGTCATTGGATAAAAACATACTTTTATTCCTCCGTAGGCTTATTAATTTATCAACGAAAAAATATATTCATATGACACATTTTATAATAGCGAACATAAAAAAAGACTAGAAAAAATTCTAGCCTTTTTCAAGAGACAACTCAAAATGAAAAATCTAACATAAAAATAGAAATGATATTGGTCTAATATCGTTCGTTGACATCACGGACAATGTGAATTGCCATCTACTTTCTGTCTTTATTATAACAAAAACAAAAAGTCTTGTCAAGTATTTTTTCAACCGACAAGACTTTTTTTATTAACGCGCATCTGCAACAGAAGCAACTTTCTGATTATCTGTAAGAATATTCTTTTCCTTTAGAAAATCATAAAGAGTTTCCATTGTAACATTTCCGCCATTAAGAGCAAAATGATTAATCGCTTCACTAACCATTTCCGCTGTTGGGTCTACACCCATCATCTGTAACATTTCCTTAACAGAAGTGTTGTCATTTACCATAGCACAAATGCTACGACCATGAATTAAATTCATATCACTCATTTATAATTCACCAATCCTTATTTTTTTAAATAAATGTGGTCTTTTCCAACTGCATACTCTTGACCACAATGCTTGCAAACCACACCTGTCAAAGTTGCAACCTTTTGTATACCTTGTAATGATTTTTTAGCATTGCAAATTGGACATTGTTGATTTACAAACTTATCTACATCATCAGGACTATCTAATGTAACAATAACCGGCATATCTGTTGGTGCTTCTTCAACAACTACTGCATCTTCATCAGAAGGAAGTTCTTCAACCACTTCTTCAACAGGAGCATCTACTTCTACTTCATCTGTTGGTGCTTCATCGTCTACTTTTACAACTTCTTCTTCAGTATCAGGTGTATCTGCAACTTCTTCATCTGCGCCCTGCGGGTCTTGTTCTACCATATCAACAAGTTCATCGTGAGAAGGTACTTCTTCCAAAGCATCTTCTACAACATCCATATCCTTGTCAATATCATCTAAGAAAAATTCATTTAACTTAGCACGGTCTGACATATTAGAAAGGTCTAATTCATGTTCTTTATTAATAACCTTTTGAGTAGCTTTTTCAGATTCATTAAAATGTTTTACTTCTTCATCTTGACTATTTAAATCATAAGCATCATTTTCAGGAGAAGTATATGCGTGTTGTGCTTCTGTATATGCTTTTCTCTTTTTTTTACCAAAGATTCCACCAAACTGTCCTGCATTATTAAAATCACGGCTATCTGCATCATTTGACGGTGGTTCGGATGGCATTATACGCATATTAGACATATCATCACCTGCAACAGATTCATCATATCCAGGTAAATCTGTCATATTTATTCCACCTTCAGGAATATTGGCAATTAAATGTTTACATCTAACATCTTTTTTGGAATCTCTTGAAGAAAAAGCATTACTAATTGCATTACCAATTGCATTCCCAACTGCGCCTGCACCATCGACAAATGTTTCTACTCCATCGACAATTGCATTACCAAAATCTTGGAATCCTACTGAACCAGCATCTCCTGACCAATCTTCTGCTTTCTTATCCATAGCAGTAAGTTTCTTTTCAAGTTGCTTTACCTTTGCTAATAGACGATTATAACTTGCTTTTGATACAAAATTACCTGCATCAAATTCATGAGTAGCGGAACTAGCATTGTTTTGATACTTATCTGTTCCTGTTTCTTCAATACTTTCATGTGGAGCACCTGAAACGTCCTCTATTCCCTCGTGAGGTTCGCCTGAAACATCCTCGATGCCTTCATTGATAGAAGCCGTTGTAGCCTGTTCCTGCTGATTTTCGTCCTTATTTTCACCATTTTCATTAGTAGTATCAGTAGCAGTATTTTCTTGACCTTCTTCAGTTTCCTGTGGCTGACCATTTTCTAAATCTGCTACTTTTGCCAATTCAGCATCAAATTCTACATCATTAGAACCTGCATTATTTTGATACTTATCTGTGCCTGCTTCTTCAATTCCTTCGTGTGGTTCACCTTCGATGTCCTGTACACCTTCATGTGGTTCACCTGAAATATCTTCTACACCTTGATTAATAGAAGCATTAACATCTACAGTTTGGTCTGTTGGAACGCCAAATCCACCAATTTCGCTTTCCATACCACTATCTCCAACACCGCTCACATCTTCTGTTTCAGCAGTTTTATCTAAATCAAAATAATTTGATTTACTTGCTTCAACATTACCGCCATTATCTTTTGTAATAGCTTGTGAATCGGTTGAATCGTTTCCATCATCTGCTACTTTTGTTTTACTAGCAACAACAGAATCTTTATTTAATTCATCATTAACCTGTTCAATGGATTTTACACCATTCAACTGCATAACTTCATTTGCCTGGTCATTATAAAGAACTGCACCATCATCTGTAAGATTTACATAATATGTTTCATTCTTCCAATTAACTGTTGGCAAATTCTTAACATTCTTTGTAGCTACTTTCTTTGTCTGGATTTTACTAACAAAATTATCCAACCAAGATGGAAGTGAACCACTATTCGTTTCAATCTTCAATTTATCTTCACAACCTTTATTAAAAAATAATAATATATCAATTTTATTATATTAAAATCTATTTGTTACCTAAAAACAAAATAGATAAAATAATGTATTTTATATTATTTTTCGCTTAACAATCGCCATTCATTATTATCTATAGATTCTTCAAATTTATATTCAGGAGTATATTTGCTATTCTCAATTTCTCCATTATTTATCATTTTATCTTCATAAGTATTATTCTCCAAGCCTATTTGCATCGGTATTTCTCTGTGCGTTATAGGATTACTTACTAATCTTTTCATTATTATCATCCCATTCAGACACACGCAGGCGTTCTTTGTTCATTTCATTCATTGTTTCATCAAACATATCACTATTTAACCATTCAAATACATTATCAAAATTATTTAACATACCATGAACTTTTTCACATGAATAATTATTTTTTTCATGTTTTTGACAACATTCACAAACAAATTGTTCATCTTTTAAATCAAAATCATCATCAAATATTGATTTTTTAGATAATCTTCCTTGTTGACAATCTGTTGAAAGTAATCTTCCATCAAACTGTACTTCTGCATGATGATAAAATTGTGGGCATTTTCTGTGATAAAAAAGATTTTTTTCTGCAATCCTAAATCTATCCAATGAAAACAATTTCTTTGCTTTTTCTTGAACGTCTTTATCTAATTTTGGTATCATGCAATAATTTTTAATACATTCTTCTACATCTTGAGTCCTTCTTATATAAGAAAGCGTAGCAGAAAAAGTATTTTCATTACCTTCTCTTAATAAGAGATTTAATAAATCCATATATTTATATGTATTTTTTTGGTCTAACAATAAAACGAACTCTAATGCCACATTATCTTTATATTGTTCAATTGTATGATATACATATTTTAAATTATCCATATATGCTTCTTTATCTTCTAAATATTTTTCATAATGTACAGACATACAATATAACAATTGTCTATTGTTTTTCTTGGCCAATTCACAAACTTCTTTTGTGAATTTTTTATTTGAACCATTGGTAATAATAGATACATGAACATCTGAACGTATATTATCTATAAAATACAAACAATACTTCCATGAACTAGGTTCTCCACCATAAATATTAACGTCATATAATGTTTTTATACTGTCAATAAATTTTAAGCACTTATCTGTTTGTTCCTTATTCCAATTAGACCAATGCTCTTTTCTTGTATAAGCATCAAAACAATAGGAACAATTATAATTACAAACATTACCAAAATATACTTCTAAGGAAAAATCGTTCTTAGAACGTACTATATTTTCCATAGAATATTTTTTTCTCATTTCACTTTTTGTCATTAGACACACCTTTTTTTATCCATTTATAAATTCCGAATCACCTAATGATAATGGTTTCATTTTTAATGTCATGTCCTGTGATTTTTCTTTTAACAAGTCTACTTTATCTAATACTAATTGTTTTTCTCTTGCAAAATCTTCTGCATAATTAACGCCTTTTAAAGCAATCGCTAATTCACAAAAAAATTCAAAAGATTCTTCAAATGAACTACCATCATATAAAGAAGAAGTATCATAAGTATCTATAGCCAAGATAGAATACATTGGTTTATTGTTTAACAATCGAACAGAATATTGATAATATATCCCGCCTTTTGTCATAAATCCATTTAATTCCATTGTTGGCTTAGAATACATATTTTTAGCTAATCTTTTCATTTTTTATCTCCCTATCCAACGTAAAGAAGAAGCCCACGGACCAGGAATACCAGGACGTGGACTTGTATCTCTTTGGTCATCATCATAATCAACCAAATTGGTAGGATTGATAAGAAACGTCTTAGCATCGTTATTTGTATGTTCTTTTAATTCGTAATTTTTATGTCCTTTGTCATAAAAATCTTTTTCATTATCTTCTATAATACGGCGATATTCCTTTTCAAGCTCGTCCATATCCAATTCAGATAATTTCACTAAACGTTTCATAGCAAAGCTCCCCTATTTAATTTTTAATAACGATTTAATTTCTTATTAAATTCATCTAATTGTTCAAAAGTATTTGCCTGATTTAATTCATTCTGCAACAAACTAACTCTAGTCTTAGATACTTTGTTTGCGCCAATTAATGAACTCAAACGATATTGTGCTTTTGCATGTAAATCATCAAAATATTGTTTCGTTTTTCCATCAGAAATATTTTTAATATCTTTACTATCGCTATCTTGCATATGATATTCTTTTGGTATTGCTAATCCATTTACCTGTGCTTTCTTGAATTGACTATCAATCATTTCTTTATCATAAGCACTCAAATCACTCAATGAAAGCAATTCTTCTAAACTATACTGACTAGCATACTTATCACTATCTATCTTGCTAATCTTCTTTGACTTTTCCCATTGATTAATAGTATTCAGAATATCTTTTTCATTTGCAATTTTCTTCATCTTATTAAGCATTTCACGCTTAGATAAAATAATGTTGTGTTTCTCGTGCTTATTAGAAGCATATTCGTTATATGTTTGATTGATTGTAGAAAGTTTAAATAAGCTATCTAAATCTTTTTCGCTTTCTGTATTAACCAAACCATTTTCAATGCCCATATCAAATTTAGCAGTTATGCTTAAACCATTATTTCTATTAAAAATTTGTGCCGTACAACGTACACTATCATCATCCATTTTAATAGAATCAAATTTAACACATTCTAAATGTTTTGGTAATGCACTAGCAAATTGTGATTTAAATTCAGAAACCGTTAATTTCTTTTCTACATTTCTAGTATCTGCATCATCAACGTATTCTGCTTCTAATTCTTTATCTGCTACTTTATTTGCCTTATTTAAATTATCTTCCTTTAATCCTTCTGCTACATTTAAATTGCTGTTACGCATTAAATCCTCGAAAGATTGTTCAGAAGCATACAATGTACTTGCAATTTTCTTGATTACATTATTCTTAACCAATTCATCAATCATTGTATCTATATCTTCTTTAGAAAGAATATTAAATAATTTTTCGTGGAAATTTCTCTTTGAAATAATTACTTTATTGTGACTATCAGAATTATTTTCTTTCAGATAAGCACTTAACATTTTGCTATTCTTAAAACGATTTGCCAAATCTTTAATTTCAATCATTTTATTGTTAATATTGCAATAAATATTGTCATTACTTAATTTAGCAACAATATTGCGCTTTTTATTATCTTTGGCTTTAAATGCAATTACCATATTCTGACTATCTAACATCTTCAAATCAAAATCATTCAAATATTTTCCAATCAGATTATATGCTTTAACAAAACGTTGTTCTTTTTTATCCAATGCTTCTTGCGTTCTTGTATCATTATCTGTGATATAATGTCTTACCAATTCAGACAATGTAGTTCTATTCGCTTTTTCTAAATTAGATGCCTTTAAATTCTTGTCTATATCTTTTGTATAAGCATTTAATAAATTCTCAAATGATGTATTAGCTACATATGTATTAGAATTAATCTTAGCAATCTTTTTGCTATCAACCAATTCATTAATCAATTGATTTGTCTGTTCTTCTGTCAAATAATCTTTTAAATTATCAACGAATTGCTTATGGCTAATCACCATTTTATGTTCTTTAGAAACATCTTCATCTGCATCATTTACATAAGCACTAAGTAATTTGCTACGTTTGAACATAGATTTTAATTCATCTAAATTCACGTATCTCGTTCCTGCTTTGCAAAGAATATTTCCTTTATTAATATATCCTGATACAATTCTCTTTTTATTATTACTATTCATAAAAGATAATACGAATTTATCTTTACTAAGCATTTTTACATCACAATTTTTAAATTTGTGATTTACTTGTGCTACGACTGCTTCTTTATAGGCTTCTATATTTCTGACTGCCTGTTGTGTACGTGTATCATTATCTTTTGTTTCATAAGAATAAAATTTATCATCATTACCAAAACGAATTTTTGCCTTTTTAATATTTTCAATCTCATTCTTACTTCTAAATTTCGTTCCACGAACTAATTCAGACAAAGATTTATTAGAAGCATATGTCGTTGAATTTAATTTAGTTACTAGATTGTTTCCTTCCCAATTTTGAATCATCTGATTAATATTATCAGAAGAAATATAATTATGCAATTGAGCTTTCAATTCTTTTGCAGAATATACATAACCACCTGCAATCTGCTTATTTTCACCATTGAGATATTCTTTAATTTCTTTATCATCTTCACCAAATTTCTGCAATAATTGAGCAACCGTAAAACGGTTCATCTTTTCATCTTCAATATATTGCAATTTGGCTACTTTTTCGTTTTCAATATTAAATACAAAACCAAATTTATCTCTCATATCATTATGACTAATGATAGATGTAATATACAGATTGTCATTATCTCTACTAGCATCAACCACTTTATACACATTGAATGTATGATTGATAATATTACTAGCTTCAATTGCCAAACGATTTGCAGATTTATTTTCATAACTAGCCTTTGATACGCGATTATTAACAAATTCTGCGGTATGTGATACCTCACCTGCAAATTGTTCTTTTGTATCAGGAAATAGATAATTAATATCATACGTAGAAGCATATTCATTACTGCCAATGGCTACAATATTTCCTTCTTTGATATTCTTTTCAATCAATTCTTTTGCAACGCTTAAACGATTATTACAACGTTGAAGAATTTCATAACGTGTCATAACTGTATATTGATATGTTGCGGTTTTTACTTTCGTTGGTTTCTTCAAATCTACTGTTTGACTATCTTCTATTGAATCTTCCAAACCTGCTTCGCTATATGGATATTCATTTACCATATTAGCAATCTTTGTTGTAAACATTTTATCTGCAACAATCTTACCATTATTATCCATATACTTGAATGTATATTCTAATGGATTATTTTCCAAATTAGCTTTAATAATTACTTGATTATTTGCTACTGTTGGTTTTGCAGTATAACGTTGTTTCTTTAAAAATTTAGCTAATTCATTCATAGCAAACACTTGTAATTGCTTGTCATTAAATGAAAATTTCATATCACGAACATTACCTAAATTATTATTACGTTCTGCTATTACGTGCTTACGATTAATAACATCATTATCAAAAGTAATATTCATTCTACGTTCAACAGGATTTTTAAATTCAATGTTATTTATCCATTCAGGAACTTCTACCTTCGGATTGGTTAGTAGTTTTCCATTTACCTCATTGAGCATAATTTACATACACTCTCCTTTTTTTATGCTAAACGACCATAGATTTCATCTATTGCTTCATCGACTGTACTATAAAATCCACGATACTGTACATCCGACCATTTTGCTTTTTTATATCCTGCTAACGTACAAATAGCAGATATTATTACAAAAACTTCTTTATATTCTTTATCATTTAACGTAAATTTCCATACCTCATATACATCTAATACATCAGGTACATTTACTACCGTATAAAAATCATCTATATTACTACGTGATTTATTTGTTTGTTTTCTAATACTTCTAATCGGTACAGGTGGATTGGCAAATGTATTTTTTAATAATGTACTAATGTTATCACTTGCTTCATCTACTGCATCCATTACTTGACTTAATGGAATATTCCCTATTTCATCAGCGATTAGTCTTTTTTTTTTAAACTAGAATGAACCGTTGGTGCTTCATACAATTCAGGTTTTACTCCATCAAATCCACGCATATCTGTAATATAATCATATCCCATATCCGTTGAATTGGTGTTGCCACCATTATAAGGAGCATCGTATGGGTCTTGATTTCCATCCATCATACGTTCAATGTTTTTTAAACTTTCATCTGAAATACCAAAATCTTGATAATGTTGATAGCCATTATCGTTAATCTTTTCATTTACTAAATCTTGTGTCAAGCAAATAGCATAATCTTCAGGGAAAATTTCTTGATAATAATCTAATAGGTCTGATACTCTCTTTGCAGAAACTTTCATTCCCATTTCTTCTATATCATCAATCTCTCCTAAACAAAGTTTTAATGCTTCACTATTCTGAAACAAATTCTTTGCTACATTCAATTTTGTATGAACGTCTTTTTTACTTGCCATTTTAACGATTTTATTAAATCTTTTCTTCGCATAAAAAGCCCTATCATCTACTAGAACCGGGTATACTTTATATCCTAGTTTTTCGATTTCATCCGCTACCGCTTTTTTTAATTTATTATCATAACGGAGTGTAAATGCTTCATAAAAATTCTGCAATTCACCATCTGTTCCATTCCATAAGGTAAGAATGTAATCCGCTAAAAATTCAGGATAGAAATGCATATTAATCATTTCTTGTCCTGCTACTTTCGTATTTATTCCCTTATTCTTCGCCCATTGTTGGAAAGCATAAGGTTCATTCTGATAACCTTTTAAATAATCATTCATAGAAGCATCACCTAAAACGTCTCCATCATCACGCCAATTTAAATCTAAATCATAATCATACTGTTTATTCAATTCAGGTTTTTGTCGAATATCTTTTGTCATTATTTATTCTCCTTCAAAGCGTAATCTACAATCAACTGCTTTATATCTGACAATAATTTAGATGATACAACTATTTTTTTCTTTTGTAAGAATTTTGATAAACTAGCATCAAATTCATCATTCTTTATTATATTATTTCTACTAGCTACTTTCTTACGAATTACTTTATCTTCATTATCATCTTCAACCTCTTTGACTAAATATTGCTGACCATCTTCATATGTTTTTAATGTCCAAATAGAACCATCATCAAAATCATAATCATATAATCCCGCTACCGTACTCTTTTTATATGCACGATATTTATTGTCACCTACGTTCTGAAATGATTTTAATACATTTTCATCTACTTTGAATTTCGGTGTCGTAGGAGAATAATATACATTATAATATTTTCCTGCCTTTTCATAATTCGCTTGATAACCATTTACGTTTAAATCATGCTGAACCTGTTTCGCTTCTGCTTCAGAATTTACTACAGAAAATAATTTCTTACTCTGCTTGTGCATAGATTCCGCAATTCGTGTAAACGTATCGTTGTCAAAAATTTCATCTGAAACTCTTTTAATCACGTTTTTCACACTCCTATATTCCGTTCTTTCACAAATCCTGAAACCAAAAGTTTTAATAGGTATCAGAACGTTATATCTATTAAAAAAATAACATGAGCTATTTATATTATTACTTTTTATTATCTTTATATAAACGAAAAAGACCTCCCACATTATTCATGCCCCAAAAGTTTCATGAATAACAGGAAGTCTTTTTCGTTGCAAATCGTTTTGAAGAAATAAAAAAAAAATGTTAATTTCTTTTTTCATTTATATTATATATAATCTATCAAATTTTGTCAAGTGTTTTTTCTAAAAAATTTTACTTTTTTTTATTCAAAAAGTCTTTTTATAATTCTTTGCTTGAATAAAAAAATATAAAAAGATGTGTAGTGATTAACTGCGACAAATTAATCACATTGAAACTTTATTCCTTTAAATTATATATAATTTATCAAATTTTGTCAAGCAATTTAAAATTTTAATATGTCACAACCAATAAAATTACGATTCGTATTTTTACAAGCCGTTAATACAGAATATCCTCCTGCACATGGGTCTAATACAAAATCTTCTTCATTTGTCGTTGCCTGTATTAGTCTCTTTTGTAATTCAATCGGTTTGCTATGTGGATGCACCTTCGTTACTTTTTCTTCCCATATGTCAGGGATACTATGGTCTGTCCATGTAGCTTTTGCTTTAATCGGTAATTTCTGCAACGCTACCAAAAATTCCGCTTTCCTACGTGAACGATAACCCATTCCTATTTTCATCTTATTCCACGTAATCATATCTACTACTTCTAATGGCAAATCCTTCGTCCATTTGTGCGAACTGCCATCACAAAGCTGGAAATGGTCTACCCATAAAAAACAATATCTGCTAGGCTTTAATACTCTGCTAATCTCTGACAGAAAATCAACAATCATATCTTCTGTCATCTGTGGTAAGGCACATCTTTCTTTTCCTCTGTTCTTTCCTTCATCCCCATATTTCTGCTTATCTAAAATACCCCTATACTGAGGGTCAAAAAAGCAACAAGAAATACTTTCATCTTTCAATGACTTCAATAAGTCCATACCATCCGATTGATTTTTGTCATTAATATTGTAGTTGCCACTTACAAAAATATCTTCCATCTTTACTTATCCTCCTGATTTTTAAGTAATTTATTATATAAATACGACTTGATTTCTTCTACGTGCATTTCTCTTTTCTCATCATCGGTATGCTTTTCATCTAATACCATATATAATTCCTTTAATGCTTTTTTCTTAATGACTGATACCCTACTTTGGCTTATATTTAATTTTTTTCCTATCTCTTGTTGTTTATACCCTTCTAATGTCAATTCTATAACTTCTTTTTGTCTCTTGTTTAATAAACTGAATATGTATTCTACGTACATATTCGATTCACTATCTCCTATATCATCTATCGTTTTATTCTGCAATAAATAATCACAATCTGTCGGCTTCTCTCTGTTTCCTTTGAAATAATATCTCTGTATATATGCTCTTAATTTAATGATTAAATTTTTAAATAAATAACGGTCAAATTTAAAAAACTTTCCATCGTAATAAGGGTCATACGCTTCACATAATCCTACAAAGTATATGTACGCTTGCTGAAGTAATTCGTCTTTATTAAAAGATTTCATCCATCCTAGCCATCCTACTAGCTTGTTTATCTTTTCTTCGTACATAAACCATACTTTGTTCCTGTCCATTTTAACGTATTCATACAACGGTTCAAATGGTGGTACAGAATCAAAATCTTCTTGCTTTTCACTCATAGCTATATTATTGGACATTTATTACACAACTTCCTTTTTTATATCAAAAATCATTCTTCCGTCTGCTCTACTACAATAAACCCTATTTTCATATTCTTACACATTTCTTTGATATATGCATTGATTTCTTCCAATGTGACTTTATCTAATATATCTAATAGCTCATTTACATCTATCGTATCGCCTACACCATACTGATTTAATTTGAATTCATTTAAATCTTCACAACATCTTATCGTTTTCTTGAAATCACTCTTTAAAAACGCTTTCGCATGAACTAACTCTACCGCAGTAATCCCATCTTCTAATTCATCTAATACATTAATGATTAGCTCTTTCGTCCTTTCTATATTCTTCTTATTTAATGCTACATAGCATTCCATTAATGCTTTTTCTTTCGTAGTAAAAATAATGGTTTCTGCTTTTACCTGATACGCATAACCATACTTTTCCCTTATATCCATGAACCTAGCACCAAATCCTCCACCTAATGTATGAGCTATAATTTCATTGATTATGCCTTTCTTCGCCGTACTAACATCTATCTCCCATATAGCTGACATCGTGGATTGCGTTCCTTCTATCGTATCTATATTATCTTCTATATTTAATTGTGGTTGCTCTACTCGATTCGATGTTGTGCTTTCATTAAATTCATATCCTTCTAAATATTCTTCTACAAATTTAACCAGTTTTTCATGCTCTACATTTCCTGTAGCCATTAATGTAATATTAGAAGGAATGTAATTGTCATTGATAAATTTAATTAGTTGCTCTCTCGTTATCTTTGATACCGTTTCAGGTGTCCCACCATTACTCCATCTATTCGGATAATTCTTGAATACTGTCCTCGTTACATTATCTAATACTCTATGCAACGCATCATCGTTATACATCTTCAGTTCTTCTATTACTACATTCTTCTCTAATTCAAATTCTTCTTCTGGTATCGTATTGTTAAATACAATGTCCGATATTACATCTAATGCTTTTTTCCAATATTCTTTCAGTATCGTACAAAAAAATGCCGTGCAAGTTTCTGCCGTGTATGCGTTCATTTCTCCACCATATTCTTGTACGTCTAACCATAATTCATCTTTGTCCCTGTTTGCCGTTCCTTTGAATACTTCATGCTCCGCTAAATGCGCTATCCCTAAACTATCTTCAGGTTCGTCAAAACTACCTTTATTTACTACGTATGCTACTGATACAAAATCTTCATCCGTTTTCTCTGTTATTACCGTTAATCCATTGTTTAATACCGTTTTCTTCATCATATCTTTATTTCTCCACTTTCTTTGTCTTGATTTTTTAACTAAAGTTTAATCGCTAGATTTATTATATATATTCTCTTATTAAAAAAATAACATTCTATAATTAAAAATAGATTTATTTTAAGATTCAATCCAATTCGATATTTGTTTTTTAATTTTTCGCCAAACTGTACTATATAAAATGATATGTATAAAATGTGTGTTATATGTTTATATAGTAATTTTCACGTGTGTGAATGAAGTATATAGTAATTTATTTTTTTTGATTGATAATTAATAAATAAATTTTAATGCGTTACAGGTATATAAAATGTAGCGGTATATAAAGTATAGTATTATTAATAAATTTGTTTTGTTGTAAATATTGTGTGTATATAATTAATATTATGTGATTGGTTTTAAATGTAAATATGTTATATGAATAAATAGTAAATATAGATTATAGTATGTATGTATTAATATTAGATAGTATCATTATCATAAACCCCCTCTCTCTATGTGTGTAGTAAACAGATTTTCAAAAATATAAAAAGTAGCAAATATTTTCATACTTTTTATATATTTTGATATTGAAAGAGGTGAAAATAGAAATGATAATTCAAGCTAGTTCGTTAACAAAAGATATTTATCAACCAAAAGACATTGCAAAAATGCTTGGCTGTTCTGTAAGAACTGTTCAAAATTATTGTGACGAAAACAAAATAATTTCTTACAGAAATGTTAAAAATCGTAGATTGGTTGATAAGGATAAATTAATTGATTTTTTGCAATCTATTGATTGTTATATTGATGATATAAAAGCTCAAAGACAAGATGTAATCTATGCTAGAGTTTCCACTAATAAACAAAAATCTCGTGGAGATTTGGATAGGCAAGTGGAAAAAATATCAACTTTTGTTATTAGCCAAAATCCACAAAATCTAAAAATATTTAAAGAAGTAGGTAGTGGGTTAAACGACAATCGCAAACAATTACTACAATTAATAGATATGGTCTGCGAAAATCAAGTTAATCGTATTTTTGTATTGTATAAAGATAGGCTAACTAGATTTGGATTTAATTATTTAAAAACAATATGTAACAAACATAATGTTGAAATAGTTGTTGTATCAAATGAAACAGAAGATAAGTCCATTCAAGAAGAATTGGCAGAAGATATTATTGCAATAATTCATTCATTTAGTGGAAAATTATATGGATTAAGAAAAACTATTAAGCAAAAAATTGATATAGATGGCGAATAATTATTGTATAATATTAACTAAAGGAGGTGAAAACAACACATGATTTTAGCAGAAAAACACATTTACAAACCAACACACAAATATTATGCAGAATTAGATAATCTTTGTTTTCTTAGCAAAAACCTTTATAATGCAACTCTGTATGATATAAGACAGCATTACTTCAATACAGGAGAATATAAAAATTACAATAAAGTAAATTTTGAATTTACTCATAATAATCAACCTGATTATAGAGCACTTCCTGCTAAAGTGGCAAAACATACACAAAAATTGGTTGATAAAAATTTTAAATCTTTCTTTGCTTTATTGAAAAAGAAAAATCAAGGCAAATATGATAAGCCAATTTCTATTCCAAAATATCTTAATAAAATCAATGGTAGAGAAGTAGTACAGTATGAAAAAGGTGCAATAAATACAAAAGGTTTAGCTGATAACAAAATTAAACTTAGTGGTACAAATATCATTATAAGAACCAAAATAGCAAGACAAGCTATACAAGCGACAAGAATTGTACCTTGTAATGGATATATTAAAATTGAAATTCTATATAAAATTCAAGAATGTAATCTAAAACCAAAAGATGATAACATTGCAAGTATTGATTTGGGGTTAAATAATTTAATGACTGCAACTTTTACAAACAACAAACCACTAATAATCAATGGTAGACCATTAAAATCTATCAATCAGTATTACAACAAAAAGAAAGCAAAATATACTTCTTTAGTTGAAAAATGCAATAGTAAAAAGACGAGTCAAAGATTAAAAAGATTGTCTTTGAAGAGATTTAATAAAATTGATGATTATTTACACAAATCTGCTTCTTATTTAATGAATCAATTAGTTTTCAACAATATCTCAACTTTAGTTGTAGGATATAACAAAAATTGGAAACAAGACATTGGAATAGGAAAAGTAAATAATCAAAATTTTACAAATATATCTCATTTAAAGTTGGTTCAAATGTTAGAATATAAATGTAAATTATATGGAATAAATTTCATTCTACAAGAAGAAAGTTATACTTCCAAATCTTCATTCCTTGATAAGGATATTTTGCCTATATACAAACCAAATGATGATAAAAAATATTCATTTTTAGGTAAAAGAATCAAACGAGGATTATATCAAAGCAAAGAAGGAAAATTTCTTAATGCAGATGTAAATGGTTCATATAATATAATGAGAAAAGTAGTCGGAGAAACCATATATGATATAGTTAATCCGATAGAGGTGTGCAGTATGCCACACAAATTTTCTGTTAATTTTTAATAGGAAATTGTTAAACCTTTCTGATTTCATGTTTTTTATATTAGAAAGGAACTGTTATTGATAAGTATGTAATGTAAGAAATGAAATATAGAAGATTGATAGATGTAGAGATAGATGATTGATTGTTGATTTGAGATATATAGAATTATATGTATTAGATGTTGATAGTATCATTATCATTAACCAATGAAAAAGAGTATGGAATATTAACCATACTCTTTATTTTATCTAAATCTATATCTACCTGTAGCAACTCTTGGCATATGACCTCTACGACCTTCTACCGCAGCAAAGTTAGCTAATACATCACTATCACACACATCATCGTGATAACCTAATGGAGCTTCAATTTTCTTATTAACAGAAAATCCTGTAACAGTTTGTTCCAAATCTGCCCATTCACTTACCATACGATGATAATAACCGATATTGTCTGCTCCTGCACCTTCCGCAGTAGATTTTTCAAATCTTTCTTTTGTCATATACTTGAATTTGCCATTATCTAATTCTTGTCTCCACTTTGCATACATAATATTTTTCATATTCATACCTGAACCAGTAAATCTATCACGAGAATTAAATATAATTCCTTCTAAATTTCTTAATCCAAATTCTTCTTGCAAAGTTTGAACAACCGCAGCACCACAACCTGTATAATCTGCAAAAATCTTTTTACATTCAAATCGTGGATGATAGCCACCAAATAAATTAGATATGTAATACATCTGTTGTGGATAACTTGTATCTTGAAATTCTTTAGAGAAAACTTTTTGTTTTGTTCCATCACGTGCTATACGTAAAACAGAAATTTGTGTACTATCTCCGTCAGGATTACTACCGGCAAAGTCGATACCTGCTACATATGTTTCTCCGATAATTCCGTGGTCTAACCAATCAAATTGTCCATCTGTCATTTGTTTTACTTGGTCACTATTAATATATTTACCTGCACCATCAATAAATTCAAGCATGTATTGTGTTTTAAAATCTTCAATAGACAAGTTTCCTTCTGTCCATAATTCAGGATTGTTAGGAAACATTTCTTCTTTTAAAACTTTTGGCATAGCTTGTTCAAGAACAAATCGTGAGTAAGGACGAACAATACCTGTTTTTGGGTCAGGCAAATATATTGCGTCCAAACTCCATAGTTGTTCGCATTGTGTCCAATCTCTTTTTACTACCGTCCATTTTTCATGTGCTTTACCTTCTACTGCATCATAAAAATGATTTCTTGTTTTTGGCGTGCCGATTTGAACTATCTTAGCGTTCGTATTATGAACAAAAATATTATTAGCAATAAAGTTGTGATATTTATCAACAGTTAAATCATAAACATGTTGTTTACCTGTATATTCAACATTAATTACTTTTGAATGTACAATTCGGT
>Ga0256405_10000265_pt1 | contig 174552 bp, 96 predicted proteins | sample RumenRJG_02DNA_FD_189096 | JGI IMG/M metagenome (GOLD analysis project Ga0256405, IMG submission 189096) | Bovine rumen microbial communities from Lethbridge, Alberta, Canada - RJG_02 | ecosystem: Host-associated > Mammals > Digestive system > Stomach > Rumen | place: Canada: Alberta... | reverse complement strand
CGCCCTTCACTCGGCGAAAATATACAAGTGCATTTTCGCTTTCGTTTGTGCTTCATCCTGAGCGAAGTCGAAGGATCTTTATCCTTAAAAGCGTAAGCGTTTACACCCTTTCGGCTATTTTAATAGACGAAGGAAAGGGGGCTCGATTGCCACCAAAGGACGACAAAATGGAGTCCGACGTGGGAATGGGGGTTTTTATAAATATTTTCCCCCCCCTTTTCCCTTTAACAAAAAAATACGCCTAATTATGTATTAGGCGTACTTTTGTAATCAAAATGTTGTTTTTTCTTAAAATAAATCATAACAAAAACAAATGTTTTTATATAATTTCGATTAAACGATATATTCAAAAAACTTTATCGTTGACAAATTTGGTTGCAATAATATATAATAATAAATAATTATCTAAAAAATACGCCAAATACATAATTAGAGGAAAAATCTAAATGTTATTCGTATTGTGCATCGTCGTTAATATTTTTGCAATAGCAAGTTTTGTTAAAAACAAATGGCACGTAGTCGCGTTCGTTTATTCTTTGGCTTTGCTTTTGCTTACTTCGATGATGTTGTTTAACGTCGATATTCCCGAAACTCAGTCGTTTTTAAGATATATATTCGGGGAAACGGTTTATACTTCTATTGCAGACTTTTTAAATGAATATTCTTCCGACGCTTTAGCGCCTTATTTGGCGGTGGAAGTTATTTCTATCTTATACACGATAGTTGCTACCATCATAGCGGCAGAAAAATTAATATCCTATATTTATAAAAAGAAAAAAGATTTGTTCCGTATCAGTAACCGTTTGGATAAATCTTTTGTTTTTTCTTCTTTTATAGCGATTAAGCAACCTAAAAAACGTTATTTGCTTAATTGCACTTTGTTGTGTTGACGCTTAATTTTTAACTATACTACTTTAAATTACGGTTTAATGATACAGTTAAACTTTTTTTGCGAGCAAAATTTATCGCAATATTTTTCAACACAAATTTACACATTTTAATTATAGGAGATAATATGAAATTTAATAGAAAAAAAGGTTTTACCATTATAGAATTGGTCATAGTTATAGCCGTTATAGGTATTTTGGCGGCTGTGCTTGTCCCTACTTTTACAAGACTTATTAGAAAGTCCAGAATAAGTACCGATACTCAACTTATTCGTAACTTAAACACCGCTTTGGAATCCGACAAAGTCGAAACCGAGCATAAGACTATGGAATCCGCATTGAATGCCGCTAAAGCATACGGTTACGATATTTCCAAAATCAATGCTTCGGCAACTAATAACGAAATTTTGTGGGACTCCCAAAACGACGTATTTTGTTACTATAACCAAGGTGAACTTGAATATTTGCCCGATAGCGTAGACGCGGATAAAAAACTTAAAGCGACCGACTATAGACTTTGGAAGATCTACACCGCAGCACCTAAGGACGGCGAAAACTTCTCTATCTACGTTGCGGGTCAAGGCGCTGCCGACTACGTTAATACTCACGACGTAAACGTAGGCGTTGACTGTGGCGACTATACGATTCAAAACGTAAGTTATCAAAACACCGGCGACGCTCGTGACGTAGTTATTCGTACTAATAGCACTGATACAGTTGTAACTCTTAATGCAAGACAAGATTCAGCTTCCGTTTACGGTACAGCAAAAGTTGTCAACGGTGAGAATGTTGCCGATTCTTCATTACATATTGAAGGCTCTGTTCCTACAGTTCTTATTGGAACCGGACGTGTTGTTTTCGAAGGAACTGCTGAAACTGGTGTTGTAATTCCTACTTCTGCAAATGCAATCATTGCTTATTCTGAAGCACTTGCAAAAGAGAATTATCCTATTACACAACGTGTAGCAGGTGTTAATACATATAAGATTCAGGAAACCAAGGCTGATGAGGATAGCACAATAATCACGGAATCTATTGTTACCTTTACAAATGATAACGATACCGAATACATATCTATCAAAGATGCAACAACAAACGAAGAATCAAAAGCAAATCAAGTAGCAAAAGATGTTCAAGGTTCGAGTGCTAAACCTGTAATACCTATTTCTACTTCTAATGCAACAAATGTAGCTAATGGTACTAGTACAAATGGTATTACAAAGCAAACCAATGGTATTATTCTCAATTTGGAACAACTTAAAACAGCTGTTGCTCAAGGCGGAGAATATAAGTTGGCAGCAAACTTTACGGTTACTACAACTCTTACCGTGAATAAAGAATTATCTCTTGATTTGAATGGATGTGTTCTTGAAACTTCTGTATCAAGTGGTAAACATACAACAATGTTTAATAATTGTTCAAAGATTACAATAAAAGATACTAGTGATTCTGAACAAGGCAGACTAATTGGTAGAACAACAATTATGAATTTTGGAGAAGTTTATTTATTGTCTGGTTCTATTGAAGCTGCAGATAATGGCGGTGGTGCTGCGGTTTGGAATCGAGAAGGAAATGGAAGCTCATTAACAATGAGCGGAGGCCATTTGTATGCTACCGGAGGAGCAGCAGGTTCTAATTCATCAAATTGTATAGTGAACTATGCTACAAATACTACTGTTACAATTACAGGTGGAACATTGACAAGTGCTGCAATGGTTATGCAGAATCAAGGTACTCTCAAAATCCTTGGAACAAAGGATAATTATATTCAAATAGTTGGCGGTGCAGCAAACTTTAACTGTCTAAAAAATGTTGATTCAGAAGCCAGCATTGATTTGAAATTCGTTTCAATAAAAGCGAATGTCGGTGGATGTATTGAAAATTGCAAAGGTTACGCTGTAATTGAATCATGCAATTTTAAACAAGTAGGTCTTGCAAACCATAATTCTACTGCGATAGCTACTTCTGGAAACGGACATACAGTAATCAAAAGTTTGAAAAATGAATCTTACCAAGATTTTGAAGAATCAGTAATGAGTACTCAAAATTATTGCGTTTACATCTTCAACTCTGGAGGTGTTGTAGATATTGAAGGCGGAACTTTTATTGGTGGTAAGAATGTGTTAAAAACTGATGATGGCGGACAAATAAATGTTATAGGCGGAAATTTCACAGGTACTTACTCAACAAGCGGAACAGGATCGATTAATATTATGGGCGGAACATTCTCTGTGGATCCTTCTTCTTATCTCGCTTCAGGCAAAACTGCAACACAGAATGGTAGTATTTGGGTTGTTGATTAATTTCCATTAATTACTTCTATTGATTTAATCACTTAAAACACAAACATTCAAATTAAAAAAGTGAGTTTCCAAAGTTTATGACATTTGTAATTTATCAAGTGTTGCAAATGTAGTAACACCATCCGATTTATCAGGTTTAAATATCAAGATGGTGCTGAAGTTACCTATTACGGTTCACAAAGTACTTATCCAAGCGCGTTTGGATAATATTGCACTGATACAAAAATGAACTAAATCATTCGGTTTTGCTTGTTTGCTGCAAAGCAAAACAAAATAGGAATATTTAGATAAAACAAAACCCGTTTGTCAGGGGTAAAAAACAAAAGCGCGCTCATCCTTTTGGTGAGCAAAATCTGTAAAATTAAATGAGGGTTATCAAGCCACGCTTGGTAGCCCTTTTTATGTACTCAAAGACCCGTTATGTGTCTATCTCCCCAGGTCGCACTCTTCCGTCGCTCGACTCATTATATTCCAAGTTTCTTTATCATAACGCTTGACTATTTTATAATAACCTATAATTTAGTCGAAACTTACGGCGGGTATGCGCTAACTTTCGAGTGAGTCGAATTATTTATACGCGATCAAAATTAGAGCGTATAACGAGCGAAGATTATTCTTCGGACGACTCTTTTTCCCACTCTTCGTAGGTGGTTTCGAGTAAGGCTTGCAGTCTTTCTAATCTCGATTAAACGATACATTCAAAAAACTTTATTGTTGACAATCTTAGTTGCAATAATATATAATAATAAATAGTTATCTACAAAAGTACGCCAAATACATAATTAGAGGAAAAATCTAAATGTTATTCGTATTGTGCATCGTCGTTAATATTTTTGCAATAGCAAGTTTTGTTAAAAACAAATGGCGCGTAGTTGCGTTCGTTTATTCTTTGGCTTTGCTTTTGCTTACTTCGATGATGTTGTTTAACGTCGATATTCCCGAAACTCAGTCGTTTTTAAGATATATATTCGGGGAAACGGTTTATACTTCTATTGCAGACTTTTTAAATGAATATTCTTCCGACGCTTTAGCGCCTTATTTGGCGGTGGAAGTTATTTCTATCTTATACACGATAGTTGCTACCATCAAAGCGGCTGAAAAATTAATATCCTATATTTATAAAAAGAAGAAAGATTTATTCCGTATCAGTAACCGTTTGGATAAATCTTTTGTTTTTTCTTCTTTTATAGCGATTAAGCAACCTAAAAAACGTTATTTGCTTAATTGTACTTTGTTGTGTTGACGCTTAATTTTTAACTATACTACTTTAAATTACGGTTTAATGATACAGTTAAACTTTTTTTGCGAGAAAAATTTATCGCAATATTTTTCAACACAAACTTACACATTTTAATTATAGGAGATAATATGAAATTTAATAGAAAAAAAGGTTTTACCATTATAGAATTGGTCATAGTTATAGCCGTTATAGGTATTTTGGCGGCTGTTCTTGTCCCTACTTTTACAAGACTTATTAGAAAGTCCAGAATAAGTAACGATACTCAACTTATCCGCAACTTAAACACCGCTTTGGAATCCGACAAAGTCGAAACCGAGCATAAAACGATGACTTCCGCTCTCGAAGCCGCTAAAGCATACGGCTACGACGTTTCCAAAATCAATGCTTCGGCAACTAATAACGAAATTTTGTGGGACTCCCAAAACGACGTATTTTGTTACTATAACCAAGGTGAACTTGAATATTTGCCCGATAGCGTAGACGCGGATAAAAAACTTAAAGCGACCGACTACAAACTTTGGAAGATATACACCGCAGCACCCAAGGACGGAGAAAACTTCTCTATCTACGTAGCAAGCCAAGCCGCTGCCGATTACGTTAATGAGAACAAAGTAAACGTAGGCGTTGACTGTGGCGACTATACGATTCAAAACGTAAGTTATCAAAACGACGGCGACGCTCGTGACGTAGTTATTCGTACTAATAGTTTTGCAACTACATTAACAATCAATGCACCTGCTGATACTGTAAATCATTACGGCAAAGCAAGCAAAGTTGATGATACCGCGGTTGCTTCTTACCATGAATATGGCGAGCTGCTTGGGAAGATCACGCTTTCCAAAGGTCATGTCGTGATCGAACCGACCGCAACCGTTTCAGTGATCGACGTCAAGGCAACAGCTGCTGCTGATATTAAAATTGACATTCCCGAGAGCCAAGCTGTGGTCGTCATGGCGGATACCGCAGGTGTCGTGACCGATGAAAATACCAAGGGGGCAATTGTTCCGGAGAGTGATAAAGTCATTTGCTCTCTTACCACGAGACAGTGTTATTCAACCATGCAAGAAGCTGTTGCTGATGGCGGAAACCTCGTTCTTTTAAGAGACTATACGGATCCCAATACTTTTGGTGAATTTATATTGGCACCTGCCGGAGAGGCAGTCAAGATTGATTTGAACGGATATACACTTACCACTGCAAGACAAATAAATGTATATGGCTCGTTGGTGATCAACGGAAACGGTAAAATCAGTTTTGATAATAGCAGTGCAAGTTGGGCATTATGTGTGAATAATTCTGCTGATTTGGTTATCAATGCCGGAAATGAATTTACAGTTGAATCTAATGTCGGAATATTGACTGCTTATAATTTTACGGGGACCATAACTCTTAATGGCGGAAAGTATATTGCTAATAACAATAATAATGCTGTAATATCTGTTTTATTCCCTTCTGCTGAAGTTGAGTTTGACAGCATCTCAGTTGAATCAAAAGGTAACGGTACTTCAAGTGAGGGAATTACTTTACGAGATGTAAGTGCTACATTAACGAATGTCAAAGTAACCACTCAGATGGGTTCAGCATTAGATTTAACTAATTGCACTTGTGAAATAAGCGGCGGAGAATTTGCGACACTTGGTTCTAGACCCTCTAACAATGAATCAACAATTATAGTGCAAAATGGTTCGCTGAATATTAACGGTGCCAAGATCACATATGTTAAATCTGGAATTCAATATAACAGTGGCGTTAGTTTTGATAAGAATAGTGCGGTCGATAACAATACCTTTATCCCGGTTGACGGTTACGATGTAGGTGGAAAAACAGAGTTTTTTGAATAAGGTCAAAATTATACAATCAAATTCTCCCTGATGTCTGTCAGTTCATAAACCGAAGGATTAACGATGCATCCCATGCCATTTCTTTTCCATGGAAACCAAAAAACTCCCGGAGACTTTAACTCTCCGGGTGGATTTCGGAAACCGGAAACAGAAGTACCGAGGCAATCAGGCGCCTCGGTACTTCCGCCGCCTATTTTTCCGCCAAGAATGCTGGGCGGGGAGGAAACTACTTCACTGCGGAAACTCGTTGAAACATTACGTTTTACCTATTGAAAGTTGTAGTTTCGTAAAATGAAAAGCGAGGTTTCAAACCTCAAAACACACAGTTTCAAATATTCAGAGTTCTTGAGACTTTAGCGACCGCAAGAGAAAGGTCCAACCGATAAGGTTTTCAGTATTAAACCAAGAAACAGAGTAGTTGAAGCTCAATCAGTAGAAACAATCTACACAACAACAGAACAGGTGGGGAGCACCACAAACGCTCTCAAAACAAAACCCACCTGTTTTTATTGTGGGTGAAAATCCGCAAAATCAAACAATCAATTTAATAACAACGGTCAGGCTCATCTGTTCAAGCTCGTCCATCGGTATTTTTAGTTTTGTAGGGCGAATACGATGACCGTCCTCTTGTTGGACTTTTTCAGCCGGTGAGTGAGTATGCGAGCTCCGATGAGTAAGAGCAGGTGTGCGTGACTGAAGTTATACTTACACTCGAATCTTAACTGTGCGATCATTCCCCTATTACTAAAGGGAAAAGCAACAATAAAACCTATAAAAGGTTATATAAAAAGCGTGCTCGTCTGCTAAATGATGAGCAAAATCTGTAAAATTAAATGAGGGTTATCAGGCCACGCTTGATAGCCCTTTTTATGTGCTCGAAAACCCGTCATGTGTCTATCTCCCTCGGTCGCACCCTTTCGGCTATCCACTCATTATATTCCAAGTTTCTTTATCGTAACGCTTGACTATTTTATAATAACCTATAATTTAGTCGAAACTTACGGCGGGTATGCGCTAACTTTCGAGTGAGTCGAATTATTTATACGCGATCAAAATTAGAGCGTATAACGAGCGAAGATTATTCTTCGGACGACTCTTTTTCCCACTCTTCGTAGGTGGTTTCGAGTAAGGCTTGTAGTCTTTCTATCTCGGCGTAAACGGCGGGCATATTTTTGTAATCGGTACCGCTTATAAGTTGATCGTTCAAGGTTTGTATGTTTGTCTCTATCTCGGATATTTTACTTTCGAGTTCCTTTATTCTTAATGCCTTCATCGCTTTTGCGCGTCTATCTTCTTTGGTGCGGAAAAACTTGTTTTCGGGCTTTGTTTCCTTTGGCTTTTCTTCTTGCGGTTTTATTATATCCTTTTGTTGCTCTTTTTCCTTTTCTTTGGCTTTTAAATAATCGTTATAAGTCCCGTTGTAGACCCTTCCGCCGTCCTTTCCCAGTTCCAAAACCGACGTGCAAGTCGCGTTCATAAAATAACGGTCGTGAGATACGTATATCAAAGTACCTTGATACTTTTTTAAGCCTTCTTCTAACGCTTCTCTCGAAGCAAGATCCAAGTGGTTAGTCGGTTCGTCAAATATCAATAGATTTGATTTTTCGGCTAAAATGACCGCAAACGCCAATTTCGCTCTTTCCCCGCCCGACAGTGCGGAAACTTTTTTGTCCATATCTTCGGCAGTAAAAAGCATTCTCGCAAGTATCGCCCGCGCGGTAGTCTGTTCCATGAGCGGAAACCTAAACCATAATTCTTCCAATACCGCGTTGTTTGGGTCAAGGTTTAAACTTTCTTGGTCGTAATAACTTATTCTTAAGTTTTTGCCGTAAAAAATAGCCGAATTGCATTGCCTTTCGGCACCTTTAGTTATACCACCGCTACTTTGTAAGTTGGGTACGGGGTTGTATCGGTCGGTCTCGTTGTTTATAAATCCCAATAAGGTTTTAACGAGAGTGCTTTTACCTATCCCGTTTTCCCCCACTATCGCCAAGCGGTTTTTGTTGTATACGTCAAAAGATAGGTGTTCGAGCAAGGTTTTATCTCCCGCTTTTAGCGTGAGATCTTGTACCGACAAAACGTTTTTGTTGCACTCGTTTATTATCTCAAACTCGAATACGGCTTTTTTGTCGTTTACGTACGGCTTTTCCAAAATATCCATATTTGCAACCCTATGCAAACGACTTTTGGCGCTTTTGGACGTGGACGCTCTTGCGATGTTCCTTTCGGCATATTCGAGCATTTCTTCAACTTGTTGCCGTTGTTTTTCGTAAGCTTTTGTGTCCGCTTCTATCTTCTCGGCTTTTAATTGCTTGTATTTTGTATAATTCCCCTTAAAAACGTTTATCTTTTTGTCTTCGAGTTCGTATATTTTATTTACGGTTTTATCCAAAAAATATCTATCGTGAGATACTATCAATAAAGCACCTTTGTATTTTTCGGTCAAATAACTCTCTAACCAAGCCATTGTGCTAACGTCAAGGTGGTTGGTCGGCTCGTCCAAAAGTAAGAGTTCCAAATCGGATAAAAGCAATTTTGCAAGCGCTAATCTCGTGCGTTCTCCGCCCGATAATACGCTAACCGATTTATCTTCCGCACCCGCAAAACCCATTGACGTCAATACGTATTTTATGCGGTATTCTACCCTATAGCCGTCCCTTGCCGAATGGTGGTCGTCAAGTCGTTTGTGTTCGTCGACCAAAGTCTTATATTCGCTCGTTTCGGGCGAATACTCGTTTAGTTCGGTCTCTATCTCGCGCATACGCTTTTCCGCTTCAAAAACGTCCGAAAACGCGTCGAGCGCTTCTTCGTAAACGCTTCTTGATCCCATTAGATTTGCGTTTTGTTCCAAGTATCCTATATTTAGATGATTTTTTTTGTAAATGCTTCCCGAGTCGGGTAATAGTTCGCCCGTCAATAAACGCAAAAAGGTACTTTTGCCCGTGCCGTTTAAACCTATAAGACCTATACGGTCGTTATCTTCAAAAGTTAAGTTTATATCGTTTAAAATTTGGTTATCTGCGTATGAAAAGAATAGTTTTTGTGTAGAAAATAACATTTTAGTCGCAATTTATCCTTTCGTTAAATAACGGTTCTTTCGATTTTGTAGAGTATCCGGTCAAGTCTATACCGTTTACGTCAAAGTGCGCTTTTGTATATTGGACTTGTCTATATATCAAATTGATAACGCCACCCGAAATAACGGTCGGCAGTTTTAAATAATCTTCGGACTTCTCTTGAAATCCGTCTTTATAAAAAGCGCATTTGTGCGAGTGTCCCGCAAGTATTCCTTTTAGCCCAAGCCGTTCTACGTTTTGTTTAAGTGTAGCAAAAACGTCGGGGTCTTCGGAAAAATACCAAACGTGAGTTACCAATATTTGATTATTGCCACCGTTTGTCAAACCGTTCATCCAGTCCATTTGTTTTTTGCGGTATTTTTCGTAATCCGCCAACCCGCCAAGTTGTATTTCGTCGTCGGGACTGCCTGCACCGCTATCCAATACTGTAAAATCGTAATTGCCGTAGTGCGCTTGATAGAAAGTCTCGTCAAAGCCTATATACGTACTTAATCTTATACCCATTTCCGAGTGTAAGTCGTGGTTGCCCCTTGAAAAGATGACGGGTACTTGTCCTTTAACGGTGTCGTAACACAAACCTAAAAGGTATTTAGAAACGTCTTCTTCTCGATGCAATTCGTCGATAAAGTCGCCGAGCATAAACAATAGATCGGGGGTGCCAACGTCTATCTTTTTTCGTACCGCTTTAGTGATATTGTGCGTATCGGAAAGAATCAAAGCGTCAAAGTCGCTACCTATATCACCTTTGAAAGAGATGGTTTGGCTTAACGTTTTGCCCGTTCTCGGTGCGTAAGCGCGGTTGCTAAGTACCCGTTGAACGTATATAGTATAGTCGTTGTTTTTTAAATGTTCGTACGGAACTTTAACGTAGTGGATAATACTATCAGATACCTTTCTACCTTCTTGATCGTGGTATATCTTGTAATGCTCGCCTAAATAGTCGTACTCTAACCAACCTATGGACTTATCGTTAGCAGACCATACCACGCTATAACCGTCTCCCGTATCGAAAACGGTCGCACTTTCTTTTAATTTAAAAACTTTCAATTCGAGTTGCCCGAACGCTATCCATAAGAAAATAATGCAAACGATCATCACGGCAATAGTAACCGTCGCTTTGCCGTTATTGAATAGCGGGATAAGATAAAGAAAAGAAAAACTTAAAACAAAAGCCAATAGGTAAGGAAAGATTATTTTTAGATAATATAAATACCCGTACCAAGAAGCGCCGAAACCTACCGCGTAACCTATATTGAATAATAAACTCAAACAAGTAAAGATAAAAACGCCGAAAAACGTTCCGCTAAACGCTTTATGCAATTTTTTACCGTATGCTAACGCGATTGAGTAAACGGCGGCAAAGATAGCGCAAATTATCATTAAAGAATAATAAAAGGCGCTAAATAATGTAGATAATTCTCGTCCTAAAAAGAAATGTGCGTCGGTAGTCAAATAGTAAACGAACGGCGAAATAATAGAAAAATAAGTAACTATGGTTACGAATATTTTGTTATTTATAAGCTTATTCAAATTTTTTTCTTCTTTTACTTGGTTTTCGTTTGCGTTCATAATATAACTTAATTTTTTAAAGCGGATAGTTTTTTTAATTAGATGTTTCGACTACGCTCAACAGACGATATAATACTTTAAGGCGATATGTTGCTTCGCAACACGATATATTTGCTGTTGCAAATACGATATACACTCGCTTTGCTCGTGTGCGATATGATATAAATTCCATAACGTCCCAAAGGGACATATCGTGCCACGGGCATATCGTATCCGTAAGGATATATCGCAAATTCCTTTAGGAATTTATATCGCTTTGGTAAAAATTATTTAAAAACCCCCATTCCCACGTCGGACGCCATTTTGTCGTCCTTTGGTGGCAATCAAGCCCCCTTTTCCGTCGCTTTGCGACAAGGGTGTAACCCCGCTTTGCTCGATAGGACACGCCCTTTGGTCGTGGACTACGTCTTCGACGATATATGAGACAATCTGGGACTATCATTAAAAAGCAGTGTGAACAGTTTTGCCTTGAAAGCGTAAGCGTTTGCACCCTTTCGACCGTTTACGGTCGAAGGAAAGGGGGATTGTCTGCGCACAAAGAAGGCAATCTTTGATTGACTACGACTGCGGAGAGGGGGTTTTTATACTTTTGTTATTGTAATAAACCAAATTTATCTTACAAGGACTGTAAAATCTAAACAAAAATAATAAACCATAATCATTTTTTTCAAAAACCCCCATTCCCACGTCGGACGCCTTTTTGTCGTCCTTTGGTGGCAATCAAGCCCCCTTTCCTGTCGCTTTGCGACAAGGGTGCAAACGCTTACGCTTTTAAGGATTTGGCTATGCCGATAAAAATAGATGTTTCGACTACTCTTCCTAAGTGCAATATTATACTTCTATCCTTTAACAAACAAGGGGGCGTCTTGCCCCCTTGCGTTATTCGTTATTTTATGCTTGTTGAGACTTTGCCGCCTTTTTGGCTTCCACTTTAGCCAAATAGTCGGGTGCTTCGCCGTGTTTTACAAAGAACATCATCACTGCGCCCGCTAGTACGCAAATAGCCGCAAAGATAAACAACGCTTTGCTTCCGCCGATGTAGTCCATTACCAAACCGCCGAAGATAGGTCCTAACGTTTGAGCGGACATCGTTGCAATATAGTAGATACCCGTAAATCTTCCGATGTCTTCGGGGGTAGATACTTCGAGAACCATTGGCAAAGTGTTTACGTTTGCAAATATCAAACCGAAACCGCTTACCATATAGCAAGCCATAAATATTATAGTTGCGGTATCGCTTGCCTTATTGACGCATATAGCGACTAATACGTAACTTATTATAGCAAGAGCAAAACCAAAAATTATAGACCATCTTCTACCTATCTTTCTACCCATTATACCAACGGGGATAAATCCGATGGCTGCGACTACCAAACTTGCGCCGCTAACTATAGAAGCAAGACCCGTGCTAACGCCCAATATCTTTACGCAGTAGATAGGCATATTATTTGCTATCGAGTAGTAACCTACGAACCACATAAATATTGCGCCCAATATCAACAAGAAACTCGTCATCTTCTTCTTGCCGTAAGACTTAAACAAATTGGTTTTAGGTTTGGCTTCTTGTTTTTCGTCCGTTTCTTCATATACGGGCAAGCCGTATTCTTTGCATATCTCGTTGCATTTCGCTACCATTTGTTTTTCTCTTACCAACAAAATGAATAGACCCAAAACGATTACCAAAGACGCCGCCATAGTGCCGAATATTATCCAATATTGAGTGGAAAGGGGTATCTTATCCGCAAACATAAACGTTACGGTGTAGATAAGGAAACCAATACCGCCGCCAACACCGCCGATAAGGTTTATCATTGCGTTGCCCGGGCTTCTCAAAGGCGACGGGGTAACGTCGGGCATCAAGGAAACGGCGGGAGTTCTAATGACCGTTTGTGCCAAGATGATAAGCATCAAAGCGATAAGGAAAAATGCGAAATAGCCCCAATTTACCTTTCTGTTGACAGCGGCGGAAACGTAGTCGTTTGCCGAGTCGTCAACGTACTTTGCGTATGCGGACGCGATCTCGTTAAGAGAATTATAATCTTCTTCGGAAATCTCTTGCGCTTCCCCTTTTACGTACGTCTTTTTAACGGGGTCGTAAGATACTACCGTATGCGTATAATTGGCTTTACCCAAAACGCCCATCGTTTTACCGTTGGAAATTTGTACGTCGTACAAACTAACGTAAAATAATTTTGCTTTTGCAACCGAGCCTTTTTCGGCTACCAAAGCGTTATAGTCGTTTTTGTTAAGATGAGAATAATCTCCGTTTTCGGCTTGGTCGAACCATTTGCCGAGCAACTCTACTCTCGAAATCTCACCGCCGTCTTGCGGATCGTTCAAGGATACCAAACCGCTCGTTTCTTGGAAGAAAGATTGATATTCTACCCTTATCGTGTTACTGCTTGTAAGTTGAGAAGATACCGAAATAGGTACCAAGATCATAGCCACGATGGTTATCAAAGTACCGATGACGATAAACGGGGTACGCCTACCGAATTTTTGACCCAATTTGGTTTTGCCCGACTTATCGCTTATCTTGCCGAAAACGGGCAAAAGTACCATACACATTGCGCTTGCGATACCTACTATTATGTTACGCACGGTATTGCTAAAACCAAACGCTTGCTCTAACAAAAGGGGTACTACAAAGTTGTAAACCGTCCAAAAGATCATTACGACGGCAAATCCCAAACCGACTTTTAAAGTTTGGGGATAATTAAGTTTGAGTTCCGAACAGTCTTTGGTTTTGATTTCTTCGACAGGTTCGGAGTCAACTTGGGTAACTTGATCCTTGTTTTCTTCCATCATGCCCTCCGATTTTGCGTAATTACGCATTTAGAATATATCTATTTTAAACGCTTTTTTATTAATTGTCAATATAGGTTTATTTTTAAATATTATATTTCAAAAAAATTAAAGACGCTTTTTTCTCGTCCGTCTATCGTTTAGTGCTTTTAAATTTTTGTAAAGATGATCGGATAATAATAGACGTTTCCACCCCTATTTTTTTTAACAAGTGCCGAAATACGCGCGTAAAACCGCTTTTTTGGTGAGTGTTTTGCGTTACGATAGTTTTTGTTTTCGTTACCGATATAGGAATATTCAAAAATTTTAATAATTTTTTAACCAAACTTGAACAAAATTGTTATCGGCTAAATATTTTTATGTTATAATAAATAACACGTTTATTTTTGGGAGATGCTTATGCTGGAATTAAAGAATATCGTCAAATATTACGGAGAAGGTGAAAATAGAGTTTTGGCTTTAAACGGCGTTTCTCTTTGTTTTAGAAAAAGCGAATTCGTTTCGATTTTAGGACCTTCGGGGTGCGGTAAAACCACTTTGTTGAATATAATCGGCGGTTTGGATAGATACACCAGCGGCGATATACGAATAGACGGCGTATCTACCAAAAAATTTAAGGATAAAGACTGGGACGTTTATCGTAATCACAGCATAGGCTTCGTTTTTCAAAGTTACAACCTTATCCCACATTTAAGCGTTGTCGAAAACGTGGAAATGGCGTTAAATATCGGTGGAGAAGATATAAAAACGAGACGGGAAAAAGCACTTGCCGTTTTGGCGAAAGTCGGACTTGAAGAACAAGCGAAAAAGAAGCCCAACCAATTATCCGGCGGTCAAATGCAAAGGGTGGCTATCGCCCGTGCATTGATCACCGATCCCGAGATAATTTTGGCAGACGAGCCGACGGGGGCACTTGATTCCGTTACGAGTATACAAGTTATGGACTTACTAAAAGAAGTCGCCAAGGAAAGACTCGTAATAATGGTTACCCACAACCCCGAGTTGGCAAAGGACTATTCCACTCGTATAATCAACCTTAAAGACGGTCAAGTTATCGGCGATACCGACGAATACGTGCCCGAAACTTCGGACGAAAACAAAGCCATAAGCGGCAAAACCGCGATGTCTTTAGTTACCGCTTTTAAGTCGAGTATGCTAAACTTGTTTTCTAAACGCGCCCGCACTATACTTACTTGTATAGCAAGCAGTATCGGCATAATAGGTATTGCGTTGATACTATCCGTATCAAACGGTATGCAATCGTATATGGACTCTTTGCAACAAGACAGTTTAGGGGAATATCCTATCTTGGTAAGCGCAATATCCTTTGATTTCGGGACTATTTTCGGCAGTATGAGTGGCGGAAACTCTCGTCCGAGCGGGGACTACTCCGAAGTGTCGGGGTCGGAAAAATACCCCGATTCGCAGTCCATAACCCCTTACAAAAACAACGTTACCGATATATTAAAAAAATTGGTAACTCATAGCGCTATCGACGAAAAGTTTTTGGATTATATCAAAAAGATACCCGCCGAAAAACTTACGGCGATACAGTATTATAGGGATATTCACGCCCACGTAGTGCTTCATCACGATTACGGCGACGAGCAGTTCGGCTCTTTGCTCGACGTAAACGGCGCGGGCTGGCAAGAGATACTCGATAATCCCGAGTATATGAAAACTCAATACGACGTTATAAACGAAGGCGGTTATTTCCCCACAAAAGCCGACGAAATAGCGATAGTCGTAGATAGTTACAATAGATTGAACATAGATATTTTAGACGCGTTGGAAATTCCTTACGTTCCGGCGTCCGACGGTATGGGTTACGTTGATATTCCTTTTGAAGAATTGACAAAACTCGATCTTGCGGTCATTTTTAACGACGACTATTACGACGTCGACGATAAGGGACTGTACGTCGAGCGAGACCTTTCATACGCCGAACTTTATCAACGCGGTTTCAAATTGAAAGTTACCGCCGTTTTGCGTAGAAACAGATACGCTTCGGTAAGTTGGTTATCAAGCGGTTTGGCTTATACTCCGTCTTTGACTCAAACAATAATAGATAACGGTAAAGAGTCCCAAATAGCAAAGGCGCAAACTCAAGCGTATCAAGATTATTTGGCTAAACTCGAAACCGACCCCAACGCCTATATGATAGACGTGAGAACGGGTAAAAAAGCGACTAATCAATGGTATACCATACTCAATTTAGCAAGTAATTACAGTTTTGTCGATCTAAAAGAAATTATCAATATGACCGACAAAATAATGTATGAAGAAACGATGCGTAATTTGGGTGCGACGGATATACCCGCTATAATCTATTTTTATCCGTCCGACTTCCAAAATAAAGGTGAACTTATAGATTATTTAAACGCATATAACGACGGCAAAGAAGATAACGAAAAAGTTTACGTTACCGACACTACCGCCGCAATGATCGGCATGGTTCACAATATGATAAACGCAATAACTTACGTGCTTATTGCATTTTCGGCAATATCCTTGATAGTAAGTTCGGTAATGATAGCGATAATCACTTATATTTCGGTAATGGAGCGTACCAAGGAAATAGGCGTTTTGAGAGCGATGGGCGCAAGAAAATTGGATATAAGCCGTATATTTAACGCCGAAACCACGATGATAGGCTTGGCAAGCGGTATTTTTGCGATAATTATGACCTATTTGTTGGATTTAATAATATCATTGATATTGCTCAAATTGACGGGCATAGCGTCTTTAGCTGTGTTGTCGCCGTTAAACGCGTTGATCTTGGTTGCGATAAGCGTCGTTTTGACGGTAGTCGCCGGTCTTATCCCCGCTTTCGCGGCAAGTAAAAAAGATCCCGTCGTCGCTTTGAGGTCGGAGTAATGAAAAAGGTTTTGGGGGCGTTAAGACGCGCCGTGCAAGATTATAAAATGATAGAAGACGGCGACAAAATAGCCGTAGGTCTTTCGGGTGGCAAAGATAGTTTTTTGTTGCTTGCCGCACTTGAAAAATACCGTAGTTTTTCGCCCGTTAAGTTTTCGCTTATCGCAATACACGTCGATATGGGGTTTAAAAGCGACGAGACGGATAGATTACGCCCGCTTATCGATAAAGTAAACGAATTGGGCGTGGAATTGCATATCGTAAAAACCGATTTAGCCGAGATTATTTTTGACGTTAGAAAGGAAAGTAACCCTTGTAGTTTATGCTCAAAAATGCGTCGCGGAGCGTTGTGTAATAAGGCGAGAGAATTGGGCGCAAATAAGGTAGCATTGGGGCATCACGCCGACGACGTTTTGGAAACTATGATGCTTTGTTTAGCGTACGAAGGTAGATTTTCTACCTTCCAGCCCGTAAGTTACCTTTCTCGCTCGGAAATCACCGTTATACGCCCGTTTATTTACCTTGAAGAGTCGGACGTAAGGCACGCCGTCAAAAACTTGGAATTGCCCGTTATAACTAATCTATGTCCCGCGGATAAACACACCAATAGACAAGCGATGAAAGATTTTACAAGAGAATTGAACACTCGTATCCCCGGGGTAAAAGATAGGATGCTTTCGGCGATATTCCACCCCGAACGCAATAATTTATGGCCCGTAACCGAAAAACCGCGGGGCAGAAAAACGAAAAGCATAAAACCGCAAAATGAGAAATAACAAAGTGCGAAAGTATTGTCTATAATTATAGCTATTGCCAACGCAATTCTTTCCTTGAAAGCGTAAGCGTTTGCACCCTTTCGGCTATTTTAATAGACGAAGGAAAGGGGGCTTGATTTTATCCAAAGTAGACTTGTTTTAACAAGGCTACGACGATAAAATGGGGGTTTTTAGATAATTTTTACCAAAGCGATATAAATTCCGAGCGTTATTTGCGATATATCCTTATGGATACGATATGCCCGTGGCACGATATGTCCCTTTGAGACGTTATGGAATTTATATCATATCGCACATGAGCAAAGCGAGTGTATATCGCGTTGAACGAAGTGAAACATATCGTGTTGCAAAGCAACATATCGCCTTAAAGTATTATATCGTCTGTTGACCGTAGTCGAAGGATCTTTGTCCGCTTTGCTTTAACGAAAAACTTTTTTTTGGTGGTTGCAAGGGTTTTAAAAACCCCCATTTTGCAGTCGTGATGATTAAAAATCATCTCTTTGTGCAAAATCAAGCCCCCTTTCTCGTCGCTTTGCGACAAGGGTGTAATCCCGCTTTGCTCGTTTGGACACGACCTATGGTCGTGGACTACGTCTTCGACGATAAAAAAAGATGTTTCGACTACGGTCTTTGACCTACGCTCAACATGACGATAGACGGAGTACGTTCCCATATTTTGTCTTCCTGAGCAAGCGTAGCGCCGTCGAAGGAACTCTATCCTTAAAAGCGTAAGCGTTTGCACCCTTTCGACCGTCTACGGTCGAAGGAAAGGGGGATTGTCTGCGCACAAAGAAGGCAATCTTTGATTGACTTCGACTGCGGAGAGGGGGTTTTTAAATAATTTTTACCAAAGCGATATAAATTCCTAACGGAATTTGCGATATATCCTTACGGATACGATATGCCCGTGGAACGATATGTCCCTTTCGGGTCGTTTTAGAATTTATATCATATCGCATACGAGCAAAGCGAGTGTATATCGTATTTGCAAAAGCAAATATATCGTGTTGCAAAGCAACATATCGCATAAAAGTACCGTAAGGAAATAGACCCTTCGACGATGCTCAGGGTGAAGCACAAACGAAAGCGAAAATGCACTTGTATATTTTCGCCGAGTGCAGTGCGGTGAATTATAGCCGTATCCGTAAGGATACACTTTTCGGTAGAAAAGAATTGCGCAGCAATGGCTATAATTATAGATATTCGTACTTTGTATTTCGTCATGTTGAGCGAAGTCGAAACATCTTTTCCCTTGATTATAATAGATACTTCGACTACGGTCTTTGACCTACGCTCAGTATGACGAATAACAAAGTACGAATTATCCCGACCCTATCTCGTCGATTTTTCCGACATATACTTTAATCTCGTACTCTCTCCCCCTCTTAAGTGTCTTTCTTGCATATTTACTTCAAGTATTTTGGCTACTTGTTCAAATAACGTTTTATCTATCGAATATAATTTTATTCGTACGTCTTGGTGTACGGTCGATTTTCCTACTTCAAATACTTTTGCGGTATCTCTTACCGTCGATTTGTTCTCTATGATATAATTCGCTTCTTTAACGACTCTTTCGACTATTTCCGATTTCATATTTGAATTTATGCTAAAATACGCAAAACTATGCAAAAAGAAAGACGCGTAAACGGCGTTTCTCTTAGGGATTTTTTTGCATCGCAAAAACACGCGACTTTGCAAGGCGAAGTATAGTGTGCTACACTTTTTTTCTTTTTTTCAACACAACTGTATTGCATAAATTAAGTTTTAAGTAAAGTGATATTGTTTGCATAGCAAACAGTTATATTTTTAGAGCAAGTCTAAAAGTTATATTTTTAGAGCAAGTCTAAAAGTTATATTTTGACTTGCAGTCAAAGTTATATTATATTTGCCATAACTTACCCTGTGGGTAAATATAACTTTGCGTAGCAAAATATAACTGCGAAAGCAATATAACTTGCCTATAGGCAAATATAACTAGTGCGTCAGTAATAATCCCTATTTCTGACGCACTAATAGTCGCTTGCGTCTTTTGGCTTTCGATTTAAGGTAGAGCCTTTGATTTTTTAAAAAAAAGTATTTAGAATTTCTTATATTTAGTCATAAGTTACGTTTATATTTTAATCGTCGGACAGGTAATTTTTTATAGTCTTTTTGTAAAGGAATTATTTCGTCGCAATATATTTTTCGCTAAATTAATTTAATTTATTATATTTTGAGCGAGGCGGGTATTGACTTTATATGCGGGTTATTATATAATTCTAGTAATTTATGCCCGCTCGTATACGCACGCATACGCGAGGGTTGGAGGTCAAATGTATGAAAACTCAACGTATTAGCATCTTAGTTTTGCTACTAGTCGTTATGACGACCGCATTTTGTTTGGTATTTTCGGCTTGTCATAAAGACAAACAAATCCACGTTACCCCCGGCGGGGACGACGTTACCCCGGTTACGGGGGACGAGACCACTTCGGTCGAACAGTTACCTACGGATAACTTCTTCTCCGTCCTTGCTTCCGCTTTGAATTTCTATAAAGCGTCGACTTCGGCTACCAACGAAGGGGATTTCGTGGTTTTCGATTTCAAGACCGATAAGCTAAGCATCGTTAAAGAAGGCGTTTCCACCGATTATTACGGGGAATTTAAGTTCCGTTACTACAACGTAGACGGCGCATCAGCGCAAAAGATCAACGACAACAGCGTTGGCTCGTTGGAATTCCGTAAACTTAACGGGGAAACCTTGTTGGCTATCTATTACGAAAGCGGCGTATTCTACGTAGATCTCGGCAACGGCGCCAAGATATATATAAACGAGCTTAATCTCGCCCAACTTGCGACCATCGCCCAAACCGTAGGCACTTCGCTTAACGGCATCGGTGATCTTGGTTCGACCTTGGACAATTTAAAATTTAATCTCGGTATACAAATCGACGTTGGCAGTATAGTCAAAGGCTTGTTGCAAGACCTTATAAGCGAAGCGTCTATCACTACGACCTCCAAAGTTGTAGACGGTTCGGTCAAGGAATATAAGTCTTTCTATTTGCAATTTGACATTAACTCTTTCGTGAGAAGTATGTTTGCTCAAATAGGCGGTTTATGGGATATCGTCAAGACCTCCATCGGCGATCTCGACGCTGTTTTGAGCGCGCTTCCTTGGGGCATGACGTTTAGCGAACTTTCCGCTTATCCTTTAGGCGAGATAGTATTCGACGTCAAGATACAAACCGAAGACGGCGTATTTAGCGGTTTCGCTACCGACATCGGTTACGACGAAGACAAATTCAATTTAGGTTTAGGTATCGGCACCAACTATTTTGGCAACGATCTTACCGGCGTTACCTTTGACGCACCCGATTTCTCTCAATACGAAGAGTTTTCCGTTCTCAACTTAGACTTTACCACTCAAATCCGTATCAATAACGAGTCTCAAAAGTCTTTCACTTTCGGCGAAGTCGCGGGCGATATAGTTAAGAGCGTTTTGGGTATGCAATCCATCGGCAAATTGTCCGAAAGAGAGATCGCTTTGGGTATTGGTTCCATAGGTCTCGATTTAAGAGTTCAAGCCGCGTTGGACCTTGCGAGAAACGAACGCAATAAAATTCAAATCTTGGTCGGCGTAAACGGGTCTCAAGACAACGTTGCCAAGATAAAATACGAAGGGGATAGCGAAAGACTCGTTATAGACTTGTCTTCCATAGGGCTTCCTTCCTTCTCTTATACCGTAAATCTCAACAACTTGTTGGTACCTTTGCTTGGCGAAAGCATAGTTACCGCTTTAAGCGGTACCGCTTCGGCTGAAGAAGTAGAAGACGCTTTAGTAAGTCTTTACGGCGGCGACGATCTATACGACGCTATCCGCAATTACTTTGCCGAAAATACTTTAAACGCGGCACCCGCAGGCGAAGTCAACATTTTGGGTCTTCTCAAGTCCAACATTATACCTTTGGTAGTCCAAGTTCTTCGCGCTCTTGACGTAAACGGCGGCGAGAAGACTCTCACTTTGACTTTCACTCGTGCGATGTTATGCGACGTATTAGATACCGTTTCCGCTTTCGTTACCAAAGACTCTTCCAACCCCAAAGATTTCGGCAACGTGTTAAAAGCGTTCTCCACTTCTATAAGAAGCAGGGTTTACTCGGAAAACGATATAGCCTTCCGTTCGTTGGACATCACGTTAGGTTTGATCACCGAAGCGCACCGCTTTGGCGTTAGCGTCGACGTATCCGCGGATCTCGCTCCCGATACCGACGTTTCCTTCTCTATGCCTTTGATAGGCTTGGGCTTTGCTCCCGAATTCGTTCAAACTCAATACACCGACGACCTTACCGATCTTGACGAGATCGATAACGTATCGTTAGGCGGTGTGTTGGAACTTGACTTTACAAGCGGTAAGGTGGAAGGCGACGGCTTCTCTATCGACTTGAACGACGCTATAGGCGGTTTGCGCGATTACGTCGGGGAACTTGCCGCTTTGCTTAAATTTACCGATCAAATAGATACGGGAGTTAAGATCAAATTGGACGCTTCCGTAGGTCTTAGCGGTATAAGCGTAAGCGCTTTGATCCGTGGCGATGCGTTGGACGTTAGGATAAGAGATATAAAATTATCTTTAGTCATCACTTCCAAGACGGGGACCGAGCCTCTGATCGCAGTATATTACGACAGTTATGGCGAAGACGATTCCAAGTCGGCAATATTCGTCGATCTACATAATTTGGGTATCGAAGGTATGAGTATACCGCGTATCAAATACGATCTCGATCTCGAAACGATGATCAACGATATGTTAAGTTCTATGACCGTCGAAGATTATTCCGCACCTAAAGAACAACAACCCGTTGAAGAGACGACGGAAACTCAAAGTATTTCTATCGAACAAATCATCGCTATAGTCGGCGGCGCGGTCGGCAAATTAGACGTCAAGACGGATAGATTAGGCTTATACGTAGCCAACGACGTTTTGGATAGCGTTTGCACCGCCCTTTTGGGTAGCGATATCGAAAATATGTTAAAACTTGACGACGATAGCCGTATCGTTATAAGCGCGTCGGATAGTTTGAAAGTAGAAGGTCGTATCGGTTTGGATACTCACGGCAACGTTCAAGACGATACAGCGGTATCTTTCGCATTGAAAGATATGTATTTAAAGACCGGACGCACGACCCTCGATCCCGTTGATTATTCCTTGTACAAAGATATCAGCGAGATAAAAGATATATCCGTATCCGCTTCCGCATACGTCAAATACGATTTGGTCACCAACAGTTATGACTTTAGCGATCTTATCTCGATAGCGGGCAACTTCGTCGACGGCGGTATTGCCGAACTCTTGAACGATCTATTGTTCAATCTCGACGTCGTAAGCGACGATAACGGCGAAGTTAAAGGTACTTTACAAGTTAAAATAGACGCCAATTTGTCTTTGACAAACGGTTTTGATTTTTCTAATATTCTCAATGATTTAGACGTTAAAGTCGAGATATTGACCGAAGAAAGTTCATTACTCAAATTGTATTTCGACGGCATTTATCTCTACGTCGACGCAAATACGGGCGTTATTTCGGGGTCCGCCGTTAGCGGTTTCGATATAGACAACTTTAAGATAAAGGTCGGTAAACTCGCTTGCGGTTGCGACTGTGACGAGTGTATCGCAAGGGGATCTTGTTACGTCGGTTCGGACGTCGCTTGTTTAGATCCCGACTGCGAGTGCGACTGTTGCGTTACCGTTTCTGGCGCCGAAGACGAAGAAGAAAAAGGCTCGGTCAACGTTTTGAATTTGATCTTATCAAATCTCGGCGTGCTTGCTTCTATTGACGTAGGCAACCAAGGTATTGCGATAAATCTCGCTTCCAATACGTTTAGAAGAGTTTTGAACATCGTCGGCAGTTACGTTTTGGGTATAGATAATTTCTATCAAGGCACGTCTTTGGACGGACTTGTCCCCCAAGTTTACGCTAACTTCGGCGACGGCGGTATAGGCGTAGGTCTTACTCTCTTTATGCAAGACGAAAACAAAAATCAACTCGGTTTCGTCAATTTAGGTTTGGGCGGACTTAGCGTCGCTTTGGAAAGAAATTCGGATTTGATACCCGCTTCGGTCAAGAGTTATAAGGAATTGGATATTTCTTCTCTCGGCGAAATGAGCGCGGCTATCACGGGTAGTATATCCTTGGACATCGCTGCGTTTTCCCAAGACGACCAAGGCAGTAACCTTAACACTTTGGTCAAGTCCTTGGTAAACGGCCTTGACGTCGGGTTGGCGGTTACGGGAAAAGATTATAAGTTGGATCTCGGATTTGACATAAACGCAAACGTGGATCTCTCTTCTTTGGATCTCAAAGATCTTTCCAAAGCCACCGAGATATTAAAAGACGCTCAATTACTCGTTAAAGTATTCGTTCTTAATAACGGCGTAAGGGGTAAAGAAGCGATAATGCTCTTCTACGACGGCGTTACCGACACCGTTTACGCAAGGTCCGAACTTTTGGGTATCGGCGCGGTATCTTATAGCGGATTAGACGTATATCAATTATTATCTTCTATGACGAGCGACCAAGACGCCGAAGCGTCCGAAGTGAACGAGTCTTCGGCAAGAGAAAAACTCGTCGCTTTAAGATTTAACAAAAACGGCGTTGCCATCTCGGCTACCGGCGCGTTGATAGCGCAAGCACTTGCACAATTCGGCGTATCTTTGGACGGCATCGATTTAGGAGACTATCTCGACGCTATCGGCGTTGGTTTAACTACCGACGGCGGCGTATCCGTAAGTCTCGGTATCGCGGGAGTTAGCGCAACTATCGCGATAAACGGTTTACATATGGGCGTTGGCACTATAGATATCGAGTCTTCGGCATTTGACGGTGCGGACAAAGAGTCCTTTACTCGTTTAAGCGACGCTAACGGCGATCCCGCTATACACGAATTGTATCTTGCGTTAAACGTTGATTTCGATATCAACGGTACGTTAAGAGACGTAAATTATAACGGCAACGGTGTTGATTTAGCGCCTACCGTTACCGCTTTACTCGATAACTTGGGCGTTGTCGGCGATATAAGCGATTTCTTAAAACAAATAGCGGTATACTTCGAGTACGATCTCGACGCAACGTTTACGTTGGGCGTTAAAGCCTTCGTCAATATTTACGATCTATCCGAACTCGCTTTATCCGTAGAAATTTCGGACGCTAACGGTCAACTTATCGTAGGTATCTATTTTGAAGGTAATGCGGATAGAGTTTACGTTACTCTTCCCAAGACTTCTCTTAAAGATTTTTACGTCGAACTCCCCGTGATCATGGATACCATACAAGGGGATATCGGCACTAACCTTATCTCCGCTCTTTCGGTCATATCGGGTGCGGAAGTCGAGCCTGCCGAAGCGGGCGAATTAAATATCGGCGACGTTGATATAATGGAACTCGTTAGTTCGGTCGTCGACAAGGTCGAAATAGACGGCAGTAAGGGTTTAGTAAGAATAGTTACCGCTTCGAACGTGGTTAGCGTTATCACCGCGTTACTATCCGTCGACGTGCTTGACGGCGTACTTCTTCCCGATTTGGCGGCTTCGGTATCGTTTGGTATCGACAACGAAACGGGATTGAGTTTAAGATTAGGTTTGAGCGCTTATAAAGACGCCGTATCTTGTATGGAAGCGGGTATCGGTATCAACGGATTGAAAGTCGACTTCGTTCGTCCCGAACAAATGTTGCCCGACTTTAGTTCTTACGTAGAGTGGATATACCTAAACGCGGGCTTCTCCACCAAAGCCGAGATAAGCGTTACTTTGGACGAAGATTACGCACAAAAAGTCAACTCTTTGATAGGTTCCGCAATAACGGGTAGTTCGTTTGAAATGACCGTCAATTCGGACGACGGCAAAGTTACCGCAGATATAGGCGTAGATCTTGCGCTTAATCTCAAACTCAACGGTTTGAAGGATATAGGCATAGAACTTTGGTTGAGCGCTTACTATAATGCAAAAGACAACTTGGCGTTTGACGAAACCGATCGTTTATTCGCTATTTACTTCAACTCTTTGGATAGATACGAAAACGGCGTTCCCGTCGAATCCGTATACTTCCAACTCGGCGGCAATAAAGAAGGCAACAGTTCTATAAGAGTGGATAACTTGGGCGTTGCCGCAACTTTGATGGATCTCATTAAGGAATACTTACCGTCCGACACCGCAGAAGCGGGCGATCCTATGTCTTCTTTGGTTCAATTATCCGTAGTAGACGGCGTTGCGTTATCGGTAAACGGCGGATTTATCGCTGCCGTTTTGGATATGTTGAACGTTACCGGACTTATCGCGGACGTTGACGGTTTGATAGAAGGCGCTACCGTTTCGTTAAACGGCGACCATACTTCCATGTCGGTAGTATTGGGCGGTGAGAGCGCTTTGACCATCTCGATTTTGGATTATCAACTCTTCTTCGTTGACGACGATCAAACCCTTTCCGCCGTTACCGCTTTCGATAAAGCGGTTTCCGACTTGCGTGCTAAAGCGGTAGATCTTAAAGATCTCGATCAAATTTACTTTGGTTCGTCGTTTACCGTCGCGGGATCTCTCGGAAAAACCGTCGACGATAACGGCAATATCGTTGCCGAAGAACTTATCGGTTATAACGACGTTTTGCAATTATTCTTAACGTCGGACAACGACAATAATATTTATTACGGCGTAGATATAGAGATGGGTATTAGCGGACTCGATCTTACCGATATGACCGTCGCGACGTTTACTCAAAACGCAAGCGTTTCGGACGTCGTTACCAACGTCATCGAAAATATGGACTTGGAATTGATGGTCATCGTCAAGGATAAGAACAATACCGTTAATTATGCGGACGGCGAGCCGGTTATCGGCGTTTACTATCATAGCAACGTTACCGACGTCGTTTACGTCAACTTCCCCGCTATCAACTTGCAATTAGCGTTAAGAGACGCTTTCGATCTTTCGGAAATATTGACCGATTTGCTTAAAAATATCGGCGGTGAAAACGCTTCCGAGGCTACCGATTACGTTACCATCCTTAAAATGTTGGATAAGATAATGGTATCGCCCGAAGGTATCGCAGTATCCGCAAGTTCTCAAATACTTTCGAGAGTTACCACCCTTTTGGGTTGGGAATTATCACTTCCCGAGATGATAAGTTTCGTTGGCATCGGGGAACTTAATAATTTGCTTATCACTTCGGATAACGGCGACGTAGGCGTTCATACCGACGTGGACTTCGGTTTGGGTCTGCATCTGTCGCTAGCGGCAAATCCCGATTTTGCATTGGATATCGCTTTGGGCGATCCCGTTTTGGAATTCCGCTCTATAAGAAAGGATATTTACACCTACACCGTCGACGGCGGATTAAAGAGCGATTTCTTTGGTCAACTCAGCAAATACATAAGTATGGACGCTATCCACGCCCACGTTTCCTTTGACGTGGAACTTGATTTCAGCGTAGGTCAAACCACCGACCCCGACGAGACCAACTTGATAAACTTCGAGACCATACTTGCGGAATTTGTAAATACCAACTTCTCGATAGACATAGTCGACTACTTGCACGGCAAATATATCTTGTCGGTAGACGCTGCTATCAACTTGGCGGAAGGCTTAAACAATATGTACGGTTTGACTTTCTATATCGTACTTTCCGAAGTCGATCCCGAAAACACCAAGTTATTATCCTTGTATTACACTCGTAGCAGTAACGGCGGTATTTTGGGTATCGATCTCGAAGGTTTGTTGGGAATAGAACCTTTCCAACTTGAGATCGACCTTGCCGAATTGGTCGGCGGTGTGTTCGATCTTGAAAAATTGAGTCTTGCCGAAGACGGCGATCTCGATAAAGATAAGTCCTTGACCGGTCTTTTGAATTCGGTAAGGGGAATACTTAGCGTATATCTCGCAAAGGACGAAGCAAAGATAAGAGTAAGCGGCGAGATACTTCAAAGCGTATTGTCGTTTATCGGTTACGATAAATACTTGCCCGCCCTCGAACAAGGCTTTACGCTCAAAAATAACGATCAAGTCGCGGCTCTTCCCGACGGCAATTACACCGCAACCGTTCAAGGTACCAGAAACGGCGAAGCGGTAGTAGAGAGTTTCAACTTTAAGAAAGCGATGCGTGAAAACGTTTACGCGCTTAATATTGGATATAAGATAATACAACGTATAACTATATATCGTAATAGAGATCCGAGAGCCGAACTCTTGACGACCAATCAAATCAATTCTTACTTCGTTATCGATCGTAACGCGGGTACTATCCGCTTTAACTTCGAAGGAGACGGCGCTTCTCAACTTTCGGTAGGTACGTACGAGATAGTTATCGATTATTCGGACGGAACGACCACGTCGTTTGAAATGACGAAAGACGTCGTTATCACCACCGTAAACACCATTGATTTGAACGGTTTGACCGTAGAAGGCATAACCTTATCCGGTCAAGATTCCAAAGTATTGGTAAGCGATTCTTCTTCTGCCGACTGGTTTGGCAATTACTTTGCGATCAATGCTGTCGGCGCGTCGGTAAATCTTTCGATAGGTAACGGCGGCTTTACCGCTCAAATAGTTCTCAAAGACAACACACAACTTGCTTTGAGCGTTACCAATATCAAGATAGACGCGGGCGATTATCAAATAGACACTCCGCAGTCGTATAAAGAAAACGTCGAATTCTTGACGGTAAGCACCGAGATCGAATTCGATCTCCACGCCGAAGACGGCGTATCCGCAGACATCACCGCCCTTATAGGTTCTACTTTGGATAAGTATATCCCTCATGAAGGACTGCCTTTCGATTTCTCGGATATACCTATCGGTATGTGGTTGGAAAATACCGTAGATCAACATTACTTGTTGACCTTGCAAATGAATATCCACTTCAATCAATACGCGGAAACGCCTTTGGATCTCGGCGGATCGGAATTCGTTATTCATATCTACAAACTCAAAACTTCGGGCGATAAGAGGGTATTGGACGATCTTAAACTTTCCATCGCTTATATGGGTACCGAAGGCGTAAACGGCGCGGTTTATATCAATATTCCTTACTTCGATCTATTGTTAAAGATCAACGAAGCAAACTTTAAAGCGTACATAGATAACTTTGTCAATAATTTGCTTAACGCGACCGATACCGAAGACGTTGCCGCTGCCGAAGACAATGCGATAACCATTGAAAGCGTGCTTAATCTCTTCCTTGGTTTATCCATTGGCGAAGACTTCTTGAGAGTTAATTTCGTAAGCAACGTATTGGATCTTGCAATGGGTCTCGTAGGTTTGGAACTTGACTTCTCGGACGTCAACACTCAAAAGAGTTTCGTAAGTATCTACAATTATTTGTTGTACGACGACACTCCTTCCACCACTTTCGTAGAGACCGACCTTGACGAAGTTTCTTATAAGAAGTTTATCGAAGCGCGTCTCGAGTTCTTTATGAACGACAATAACCGTAAGTATATTGCGGATCTCATTGAAGAATTGACCGCTTTGACCTTGACCGACGGCGAAAGCGTAAGAGACGAAATTTTGGCATTATTGACCGCTTTCGATCCCGACTTAAATACTCAAGCCGAGTTTGACGAGATAAAAGACTTGTTAAGCGGTTTGACTGCTGCCGAGCAATCCGAATACGACAAACTCGTAGCCGACTTTGACGCTTTTAGACTCAAAGACGAATATCTCGATTTGGTCGTTTACGCGTTGGATATAGGTTTCGACGGTAACTTGTACTTTGAAGTACCGCTCGGACAATACACCACTATCACCCAAGCGAAAGCCTTGTATTTCAACCTTAGCGGTTCTATTGATATAGAGTCCGAAGGCACGGTCATCAATATAGGCAGTTTGGTAGATTCTCAAGAAGACGACAATATCTTTAACGATTTGTTAAACGATATAAAGGATAGTTCTACTAATCTCGTTTTCCAAGAATCCGCACAATCCATAGATTTCAGTATCGAAGCCAACATCGGTATGGGTTCGGAAAAACTCAATATGATAGTTGAAGGCAAAAACACCTTCTCCGACCTTATGATAGCGCTTGTCGACGACTTGTATTTGTGCATAGAAATATCAAGACGCGTAGGCGACGATACTTCTACTTTGATAGAGTTGAACTATCAAAACAATTACGTATATCTCGATATGTCCGCTTTGGGACTTCCCAAGGTCGCTTTGGAATTGACCGTTGCGGATATGCTCGAATTGTTATTTACCCCGCAAGATACCGCGGAAGCCGGCGAAATCGATCACGGTAACGCGTTCGAGGCATTGTTCTATTCGGATAAGATACTGTTAAGGGGTAGCGCCAAATTTATCGATTTGTTACTCGATTTGTTCGGTTATAAACTTAACCAAGCGAACGTTAGTTTGGAAGCGTCCATAAGCGCGGACGACGGTATCAGAGCGTCCTTGGTCGCAAGCGACGACGAAAATCGTTCTACGTCCATAACGTTAGGTATCAACAAACCCGTGCTTACCTTGGGCGGTTTCTATAACAAACAAATAGACGACGCAACCGATTACGCGTTCTTGGATAGCATCGAGTATATTTACGTCGCCGCTTCCTTGGAATTCGGTTATAGAGTTAATCAAACCACGTCGGACGAAGATTACGTTATAACCGATCTATTCTCGCCCGAATTAGGTTTGAGTCCCATACCTTTGGTAGTCGACGAAACCAGTGCGGTTACCGTGGTACTTGACGTCGCTATGAACTTCTGCGTTACCGACGTTACCAAGAGCGAATTGTACGTACACCTTACCAACGACGACGGCGAGTTGATAACTCTCTTCTACGACGGTCAAGGTTATCTCTATATGTCCGCACCCGTTCTCGGCGAAGGCTTGAACGTTAAACTCGAGTTTGATATTCGCACGATTTTGGGTATATTCGGACAAGAAAGTTTGTTGGATAATCTCAATATCAAGGGCGTTATAGACGACGCTTTGTCCGTTTTGAATTTCAGTTCCAATACTCAAAATACGACTTCCGAAGCAAGCGAATTGGAAAATGCAAGCATTACCAAGCTCATCGGGCTTTTGATAAGCGAAGTCAACTTGTCTTCTTCGGGTGCTTTGAGCGTATTGTTGAACAGTAACTTGGTAAGTATAATAGGACTCGATATTCTCAATAACGAAAAGGTCATCAAGGAACTTAAAGAATTAAGTTTGTACGTCAATCTCTTTGAAAAGCGTATCGAAGCCAACGTTAAACTCAATTCCAAACTTGCGGACGAACCCGATCCTTATATCAATATCGTTATAAGAGATTACAATATAAGAGGTACTAAACAAGAGATAGCGTTCGACGGCTCTAAATACAGTACCACCGAAGATTACGATCATATCTACTTTAATTTAGAAGGCACCATCGACTATAACTTTGCCGACGGTACCTATAACCTTGGCGGTTTGTTGACCAACTGGATAAAAGAAGCCGCTATCAACGTCGGTATAGAAGGCATCAACGGACAACTTTCTTATAAGTTGGCTGCAAAGGTCGGTATCGGCAAGAATATTTTGGAACGCTTGCTCGATAGCGAGTTAGTTTTAGAGATATACTACTCGGGCAAAAACGATACCACCCACCTTATGTTCTCGGTATATTTCGACGTATTAAAGGGCGAGATATACGTAGACGTGCCTTGGTTTGAAGTTCCTCAAATTTTGATAACGGGCGTAGACGTATCCGATTTGTTTAAGACCTTGACTCAGGGCGCCGAAGTCGCGGAAGCCGCCGACGAACCGAGTTGGTATCCTATCGCAAGACTTGCAAGTAACCTTATTGACAGAGTCGTAGTTGCCGACGGCACCCACGATTTGCCCGAAGGCGTAAATATCGTACTTAAGCATACGCTTATCGAAAGTTTGATCGACTATTTCGCGTCCGAACTCAATATGGTATTCCCCTTCAAGTTGTCCGACAAGGAAGGCGAATATAGTTACGTAGGACTTAGTATCAAGGAAAAGCGTTTGATTTTGGACTTCGAACTTCTAAAGACCGATACGGACGAAAGCGGATACGTAAGATTAAACTCGGTTATCAACGACGTTTATCTCGACGATACGAGTATCCGTCCTAACCGTACTCAAGACGTTACCGCATACACTTCGCTTTTAGACTTTAGTTTACCCAAAGAAGATAGATTGGTACTCGAGACCATTTATCTCGAATTGCACGCTTCCTTGGATATCGATATGTTGGAATCCGAAGTGAACTTGCAAAAAGTTTTGCGTTACTTGGTCAACGATAAGTTGGTTTTGAGAATAGTCGACGACGTCGATATGACCATCGACGTATCTTTGGCTGCAAACGTCAATTTACGCAATTACGGTTGGTCGGAATTGATGTTAAAGATCAACACCACTCAAATTATCGACGGCGTAAGTTCGGAAGCAATGTTCTTGCGCGTATACTTCGTCGGTATGGAAAACGCGTTCTACATCGACGCGCCTTTGGTCGGTTTGTACAATATCAAATACGAATACGACGTAGGTTCTTTGATAGCGTCTTTGTTGAGCGGTAACACTCAAGAGTTAGATCCCGAAGGCGCCGTTGACGCAACTACTCTCGAATGCGGTTGTAAGTGTTTGGCGTGCTCGATTAACGGCTCTTGTTTGGACGCAAACGGTAACAAACTTTGTCTTGACGAGTGCGAATGCTCGCATTGCAAGTTGGACTGCGGTTGTTCTTGCGAGTCTTGTTTGGAAAACGGCTCTTGCTTGGACGCAAACGGCAATAAACTTTGTCTTGACGACTGTACTTGCGACCACTGTTCGATAGAGTGCGGTTGTAACTGTTTGCAATGCGTACAAAACGGTTCTTGCTTCGATCAAGAAGGCAAGAGACTTTGCTCGGGCGACTGCGACTGTTTGGACTGCAAACTTCCTTGCGGATGTACAGACGAGTATTGTTTGAGAATAGCAAGAGAGACGGGCGACTACGAAAACGCTTGCGGTTTGTACGGTATGTACTGCCACGGTTCGGACTGTTGCGAGTGCCACGTCAAACTCGGTTGTCGTTGTACTAATCCCGAGTGTATAGAACACGGCGGTTGTATTTACGGTTGGGATCTCGGAGATCTTGCCGATACCACCGACGACAAACCTTTGACCTATTGCGACGACGGAACGGGCGAGTGTTTGAACCACGAAAATGCTTGCGTATGCCATAGAGATATTCTCCTTTGCCACTGCGTAAATCCCAATCACGTAGAAGAATACTCTTGCCCCGTTATACCCGATCCTAACGATCCTTGCGTATTCGTTCAAAACGACGGTACCAACGTTTATTATCGGGTAGGCGACGAAAAGGTATATTTAAGTCAAGAAGAATATTCCGCTTTGTATCCTAACGACAGCGATACCGTTTGTAACGGTAAGTGTATCACGCACTATGCGGGACTTATCACTGATATATTCGAAGAGTTCACGTTAACTAAGGACCATTTGAGAGTAGTTACCAACAAATTCTTGGTTGCAAACTTGTTCGAGTTGATCGCCAGCGAAGCGCTTCCCGTCGAAGATACCCCCGGTGGCAGTATCGAGATCGTAATGAATTATTTGGAAAGAGACGAAAACGGTCGCATTAAAGATCAATCTTTCTTTAAGACGCTTTTGGTTTCTATCGCCATAGGTTTCTACGGTAAAGGCGACACCGAGCCTTCGGTAGTTAAGATAACCGTCGACGACTTCGTATTTAAGACGGGTAACCACGATATACCTTTCTATAAATTAGACGAAGACGCAAGGATAGAGACTTCTTCTACCGCCAATACCGACGAGTATCAACTTATCTCGGACGCGTCTTCCGCCGGATTTACTTTCGATACTATAAATAAAGTATCGTTTAGCCTTACCATCGAGATAACCGAATCCCCCGGCTACGTCAAATACAAAAACGGCACGGTAGGCGGATACGAGAAAGAATTTACCGATATCTTAAAGAAGATAATACCCGGACTTAGTACGGTATTCGGTTTGAGAACTACTCCGTTCAGTCCCGATATGGTCTTCACGATGGATATTTCGGGTAGTATCGACTTAAATAACTACAACGCTTCTCAAATATTCTTGACCGTACACGAAGGCGGAGCAAGTAACGGCACCGTCGATCGTCGTTTGGGTTATATATTCTACGACGGCGAAGCGCCCGAAGGTTGTACTCTCTACTTGGATATTCCCGCTTTTAATATTAACCAAATCAAATACGTCGGCATAGATATAGACAGTTTGATCTCCGTCGATACCTTGCCTTGCGGTTGTAAGAACGTACTTTGTAACGCAAACGGCAGTTGTTTCGGCGAAGACGGTAAACGCATTTGTAAAGAAGGCAGTTGTACTTGTAGTTACTACGTATGCGGTTGCGACTGCGAGAAATGTATAGAAAACGGCGAGTGCGTAGGCAGTTGCGAAGATAACTGTCAATGCGTACATTGTCAAGGTACCGCTTTGGAAGCCGCCGACTATCTCGTTTGCGGTTGTTCGAGACTCGAATGCACGGTAAGAGGCAGTTGCGTCGAAGGTTGTCCCGACTGCGGTTACGTCAAAAATCCTATTGACGCCAATAACTGTCATAGACCCGAGGCTAACAAAGAAAACGCTCTAAAGTGCGGTTGTTACGATCCTATGTGTACGTCAAGGGGTTGCTGTTACGCTTTGTGTCCTTATTGCGACAAAGACAGAAGTTGCGCTAAGAAATACGACGCTAAAAATAATCTCTTTGAATCGGGAGTTTTGGTCGACGTTATTTTAGATTCCTTGTTGACCATCGACGTATCTTTGGACGCAGGTATGCAAATAGGTATCGCGCCTTCTTTGATTGCGGCGTTCTTGAACTACATAAACGTTGATATCGATCTTGACGAACTTTCCGACTTGGGTTACATCAAAGGAGGTTTCCGTCTTAGCACTCAAGACGGTTTGGGCGTAAACTTCGAGATCGGTACAAATCCCGGCGTATTGCCTTCGGACGTAGAAGAGATAGCCACTCCTTCTATCCGTGTTGCTTTGGGCAATATCGGTTTGAAACTCAATAAAGTCAATATAAGAGAAAAACTCGACGCGGATATCCAATCTCGTCTACCTTCCTTTACCGAATTGACCTTTAAGGATAACGTAGTTATCTCGGCTACCGGTAATTTGGACGTCAAGGGTACCGAAGGCACTTATGCTCTCGACTCTTTGATTTCTAACTTTATCAAACAAAACGTAAGTTTGGGCATTGACTTCGATACTTACGATTACAAGTTTGAATATAACTTCTATGCAAATATTAGTTTGGATAGTATTTTAGGCAACGGTTTGGCAAATATCGACATCAATAGGGTATTGACCGAAAACGAAGTATTGCTCGAAGTTATCGACCTTACCGATGAAGATCACCCCGAACTTATCGTTTCCATTTACGTTCAAGACGGTTGGGCGTATATCGACTTCGGTATATTTGCGGCAACTCCTTCGGTCAAGATAGATATTCTTAACTTGTTGGGCGAAAAGAGAATAGTCGCCGAAGCCGAAGACGAAGAAGAATTATTGGGTTATAACGCTTCTTCTTCCAAGCCCGAAGTAGTATCCAAAGGCAAAATGTATTATAGCTTTGACAAGGATAATTCGGCTTACAAAGTAGCGTTAAAGGGTAAAGAACTTACTTCTATCGTCATCGAGAACCTTAACGTGAACCACTTGCAAGCCATCAACACCAAGGTAGTATTGAGTTCGCAAGAAGAGTTTGCCGAGTATTTCGACATATCCACGGACGGCGAATTTACTTCCTTCTTGTTAAACGGCTCGGATAAGGTGAAAACTTTGGCAAAAGACGATCAAGGCGACTATTACAGGATCACCTTAGTGACCACGGGCGGTCAAGTCAACTTTACCGCTAAAATATCCGAAAGAGATCTTATCGGATTTGACGGCGGATTTGAGAAGATAGCCGCTACCATACTTTCCTTCGTCGAATACTTCACCGCCGGTAAAGACTACTTTACGATGAATATCGGTGGGGATATCCTATTCGTCATAGAAGAGATATTGGGCTTGGATACTTTGACTTTGGATCTTCCCGAGATCGGCGGTATCGAAATTGCCGTGCCTATGGTGGATACTTTGACTTCTATTACCAAAGAAGAATTCGAGTCTAACGTATTCAACGCGGATAAATTCGGCTTAAAGAGCGTAAACGTGGATCTTGAGATCGACGCTTTGGCTCTCTCTTCGGTATCTAATATCAGATTTACTTATGCGGGTGAAGTTTGGACGAGCGACGCTTTAAGCGACTATCTTAAGGAAAAGGACGGTCGTTTGTACTTGCGTTCGGACGCTTCTTCCGCTACCGTCGAACTCAACACCGGTTGTTATAAGTTGGAATTGTTAAATTCGGCAAACGAAGTTTTAACGACCAAATACTTCCATAAGGGTGTATTCGTCGCTCCTTCCTTAGACGTAGATCTAAAGAATATCGATATCAAGTTGTCGGTAAATAACTACTTTGTCGTAGTAGTACCCAACGTAGGTCAAGACATAGTCGACGGCGACGGCAAGTATTGCTTGTTGAACTATATCTCTAAAACTTACTTAAAGAACGCCGATGGCGAATACGTACTCAAAGATTCCAAGGTAGTTGACGGCGCAAGTCCTCGCAACCATATAGTTGACAGCGCTTACAAAGACGTTTTGTCGGGTATTGACGAACTATACGTCGCTTTGTCCGCGGATATTAAATTGGATATCAGCAACAATAACTTGGCGTTATTAGATCAAAATTCCAATCCTTTGGGTACTATCTTCGGTTTGGGCGACAACTTGGCTAATTACGTCGGCGCAGTGCTTTTGAACTTGGGATTAAGTTCTTACGAAATAAACGGCGAATATCGTATGACGTTAAGAGTCCACTTGATGAGTTTGGACTTCACTAACTTCGATTACGACGACGTACAAATTTACGTCAAATTACAAAAGAAGTGTCGCAACATGACGTTAGGCGGAGAGTATATCGGCGAAGAAGGCGCGTTTATAGATTTCTTGTCCGTATATTACGACGCTCAAAATATCTATATCAACGCTAACCCCGATATATTCACTTTGTTACACGCTCCCGCGACTTATATTTCCTTAAAAGATACCTTCGATTTCTGGGATAGTTCGGCGGCGCAAGATCTCGAACAATATACCCCTTACGCTCTCTACGATCAATATGCGGAAGCGGGTACGGGATTTAGCGTTCCCGGTATCTTAGGTTTGTTCGACGGTATCACGTTAGGCAGAGGCAAGATCGGTATAGATTTGGCAAGCGAATTTATTTCCGCTTTGATCAGGATGTTTACCGATTACGACGTACAAATCGATCTCGGCAAGATGGGTCTTACCATCAACTATATGGACGGTGGTTTGGAAATCAACTTCGAGAAGGAAGATATTTACGATCCCGCAGTTTCCGTAGACGCAAACGGCGATAGATTATATCCCAACGCCGTAGACTACGCAAGCGTAAAAGTCGATCACAACGGCAAGGTATTGACGCTTACCGACTCGGCGGTAAATAATTTGCCCAACGGCACTTATACCGTTAAAGTAAACTTTACGGACGATACCTACTTTGCGTTTGACGCCGAAATTTTAAACGGCTCGGTACAATACAAAGTAGGTGGCACGGTAAAGACAGGCGAACAACTCTACGCTTCGGCAACGGTCAAGACTATAAAGAATATCACGTTAAGCGCTCAATCGGTAGAAGTAAACGCATATACCGATCCGTCAAGCGGTGAATTTAGTTATTTCGTAGAAGAATTGAACGGTCAAGACGTTATCTTGGTAAATAGAAAGGTAATGTATTCGTTAGCCGCTACCGAGATAACCGTAACCGTAAAAGGAAGCGGTGCGGACGACGTACAAACTTTGAGTTTGCAAGCGGGTAATTCTTATCTTACTAGTTCTTCGGGCAAGAATAAAGTTCAATTTGTCGGCGACTACTTCGTTATACCTTCTTCTAACGCTTCGTCAATAAGCGGATTGTTCTTACAAGCGACCGATCTTATCGTTATCGAGATGGATAAAAACGGTTATAACACTCAATACTTGGGTCTCGATATTATCGGCGGTAAAGTCGAAGTCGGCTTTGAACTTCCCGAGAAATACAGAACGTCTTATCCCGGCGGTACGGGCGGACCTTACAACGATACCGAAGAATATAAGTTTAATACCATGGGCTTCAATTCAAGCACCAAGGGATTAAAACTTACCGACTACGTAAGTTGGAACTTTAACGAGTACTTTGTCGGCGCGTCCATGACTGTTGATCTCGACTATGACGATTACAGCGTCAATATATTCGACTGGTTCAACAGCGTACCCGGCGACTCTTTGGATCTAACTCAATTAAAGAACGCCATTGTAGGCTCTATCTTATTCGAAACTCAACAAGATACTCAATTAAGATTAGACTTCAGAACTAAGATCAATCCTAACAATTGGTATTATTCCGAAGTGAGAATAGATATTTATCTCAACAACTACAAGAGAAGATCGGGCGGAGTTTTGTACGAGATCACCGATCCTATCATCTTGTACTTTGACGGAGCCGGCGCCGCAGCGGACTCTACCGTTTACGTAGATCTCTCCGCAATAGGTCTCGATCAAATTTACTTCAAATTTGATTTGATGACAATAATTCAAGAGTTTATTATAAGCTTTATCGGTACTCCCGAATACGTAAGTTCGGATACCGATAACAACGTCATAATCGACGGCGGTAAATTGAGTTGCGGTTGTACTTGCGCTACTTGTCTTAACAACGGCAAGTGTATCTCTTACGACCAAAATACTTGCGCCGACGACTGTAAGTGTTCGCACTGTATGTTAGAGTGCGGTTGTACCGATGCAGGTTGTATCGAAGCGGGTACTTGTTACGATTCAAGAGGCATACGTACTTGCGACGGTACGAGTTGCGGTTGTAATATGCCTTATCTAAAATGCGGTTGTACTCATAGCGAGTGTATCTCTCGCGGTAGTTGCTTCACTTTGGATCTCGAAACGGGTACCGTAGTTAAACTTTGCGGCGACGACTGTACTTGTTCGCATTGTATGTTAAGTTGCGGTTGTACTTGCGACGAGTGTATGCACGCGGGCGGTTGTATCGTGGACGAAGCGACGGGAGTCGTGCGTTGTTCCGCGGACTGCGACTGTACTTGTTGCGAGAATAAACCCGTTCAAGACGACGAGTCCACTCTTGACAAGATAATGAGTGCCGCCAAGTACTTGGATCGCTTGTTAGAAGCCGTATCTATCGGCAATTCGAGATTGTTACTTACTCTCAATCCGAATATTTTGAACAATTTGTTCGCGGCGTTTGCCGTCAATACGTTGTTCAGTCAAGACTGTAAAGTAGAACTCGAAGGTAGGATCTACGAAGACTTTGCCAACAGTTATCTAAAACTAAACGTTTTGGTAGACAAAGACGGAAAGCAATATTCCACTCAAGTCAAATTCGGTGATTTGACCCTTTACGGCTACGATAGCGAAACCTTCACTCGCGACTACGAGTATAACGAAGGCTTTACCACCGCCGAAGTATTGGAAAATCTTGCCGAAAAGTGGACCAAATATCAAGAAGGAGCGTTTAAAGATTACGATATAAGAATACAAAAAGACGGCGTTTACGTTCCTTACGAAGGCACGATCTCTTCGAGAAACGATAAGATGGCGTTCTTCTATAAGGGTAGTACTTCGGATCCTATCGCTACGTTTAACGCGATCGATACCTTTGCGCCCGATCTAAGACCCGACGATATAGGACTCTTGTCGACTAAGTGGACTAGTTTGAAGGATTTGCAAATCAAGTTCCAAACTTCTATCTTTATCGACATCAACGGCGGAAAGAGCGGTGAAGACTTCGTAATGGATCTTACCGACGTATTAAAAGACTTCTTGTATCTAAGTCCCAACACCGACGCTAACGATTTGGTTCAAATGATTTTGAAAAACGACGCTATCGACACCGAAGCGGACTTCCGTTTGAGAATAGACCTCGCGTTGTTCTTGGATATGGCGGACACCAGAGCGACCGAACTCAAGTTGGAAATATCCAAGGAATATATGCAAGGTTCGACCGTCAGAGATTACCTAATGATCGGTTTGTACTACACCAATGCAAACGAGTCTTTGTACTTGTCTTTGCCCGTATTACAAATTGGCGGTATCAAGGTATCGGGTATAGACTTATCCACCGTTTTGACTACTTTAAACGTATTCGATCTATTTAACAAGGTAGCGGGAGCGGGCGACGAAAACGACGACTTCTACGGCCTTATAGTCAATATGTTCAATATCGACCTTAGCGCTGTACAAAATATTTTGGATATGGTAGGCAACGCCGTCAACGAAGACGACGGAACGTTCGGCGCAAAACTTGCTTTGGCGTTCAGCGATACGAGAATAGGTCTTGCTATTAACCTTGCTTTGATAAAATTGATTGTCAAGGTAGCGGGTCTTAGCGAAACGGTAGATCCTATCCTTAATATGGTCGTTGGCTTCAACGGATTTGACGGAGCGGAAGTTATCTTCGATAGAGGGGACGGCATCTTGGACGAAGGTGAGAGTATTCTCAACGATTTAAGTATCACCATAGGTCTATACTTCAATAAGAACCAAGAAGGCGGTTTCGGTTCGGCTCTCGGCACCGTCGGTTACGACTGGATGGGTATGCAATTACATATCAAAAATTTGGATATCCGTGTTTCCAATAACTTTGCTAAACAATCGAGCGGTTACTACTTCGAATTCCCGACCGATACGTCTTATGCGGACGGTAGATTTGTCAATATCGACAAGTTTATGGATATAGAAGGTTATAGCGACCTATTGGATCTTAAGAACTTTAAGATCAACGTCAAGGGAAGTATTACGTTGGATATGCTCGCCGACCAAATCGGCTACACCAATCCTTTGATGGACTTTATCTCTTCCGCAATAGCCGGAAAAGAACTCTCTTTGGGCGACGATTTGAAGTTACTCATCAATGCGGATACCTTGCAATTCAAGAAGAATATTTCCGAGCAATACAAGTTAGGCTTCAATATCTCGGCAAGCATCAACTTCGAGCATTGGAGCAATACCGAATTAAGTATACAAATAACCTATCAAAGACTTTCTTCCACCGTTCCCGAAAAGGTATTGTTGGGTATCTATTATTGGGGCGGTAACGAAAACGTAAATTCTTCGGTAAACGATCGCGATTATGCGGGTAACGTTTACGTTGATTTGGAAGGCTTGGGACTCTTTAAGGTCAAACTTCAAGGTACCAATATCTTGGATATTCTCAACAAACTTGCGGGAGTAGATCTCTCTTCGGGTAATTTGAGATTGGGCGGAGAATTGTTAGAGTCCATCTTCGATACTTCGAGCCTTACCGAGATAATCAACAGACTCGTTCAAAGAATAGAAGAAGAACGTTTGGAAAAAGCCGCTATCGAAAACGGCGAAGTTGAAGAAGAACAAGAAGAAGAACAAGAAGTTACTCGTTTAAGTTGCGGTTGTACTAACCCCGAATGTTTGGCAGCCGGTACTTGTCGCGGAGACGACGGTTTGTTGACGGATAGAGAGCATAACTGTGCGGAAACCATCACCGACGCAAACTTGGTATTGTCGTTAGACACTTATCTCACTTCTTCCAACGTATTAGGCAGAGATTTCAACGTAGATATAAACAGCAATATGATACAAAAATTGTTGTATATCTTAGGAATGGATTTCGAATTGCCCAAAGATACCGAAGTTAATCTCGACCTTAAGATGGCTAACGGCTTCGGCGGTTTGACCTTGACTTTGACAACCTTTGACGTGGACGAAAACGGCAATCCCTTCTTGGACGCTAACGACCAAAAACGCGGCAGCCGTTTGATATTGGCTATCGACGACTTCTCTTTAGATTACGGTTCCAATTCCACCTTGTTAAACGGTATCGTTTACAATATTTCGGGAAGCAAGAAGGTAGAAAATTCTCAATTCTCGGGTATTAACGCAGGCGGTTTGCTCGGCGATACCAACAACTATAAGGGCAATATCGTTACCGATCTCGTAAGCAATTTGATCGACGGATTAAATACCAATTTACAACTTGATCTCTACACCAATTCCAACTACGTAAACGCTTCGGGTTCGGCTATGGTTACCGGAAAAACTCGTGAACTGGTTATCGGTTTGTCGAGAATACTTCAAAAGGACGACTCTAAACCCAATACCGAGAATTATATCCACGGTCAAGACTTGTATCTCAATATCGTGGATAAGATACCTATCGTCAAGAATTATTTAAAGGGTATCTATTACTTCGAACACAAAGCATATTTGGATCTTGACATCTATATCAATTTGTTCGGTAATAAGATAACCGTTTACGATAAGCCTATCGCTCTCGACTTCGATATAGTTTCCTTGCTCAACAAGAAAGCGGAGATCGGCGAAGTAGACGATCCTACCGACATCTCTCGCGAAGGCGATTCGGACGACCGTCAAGTAACCATGAAAGACTTGCAAGAGGGTATCAATAATCCTTTGAAGAGTATAAGCATCAACCTTGGCGGTGGCGAAGTAGACGCTTACGGCGGTATCGTAGATCCTAAAGACGACGACTGCGTATCCAATATCAGAATAGATTTGAACCCCTCGTTCGTAGGCGGATTATTATCCAGCTTGACTATGAGTTTGGCAGGTTCCATAAACAACGCGATGGGCGGTAACTTCGACGTTAAGAATATGGAAAATCCGTATTTGATCTACGTCTTCTACTCGGCGTTAAAGAACAAGTTCATATCTATGGAAAACGGCTGGATAAGGACTATTCTCGGTACCTTAGTCGACTCTATGTTCGGCAATTTGATATTCGATATAGCAAGTTACCTTATCCCGTTCCCCACTATAACTAAGGGATCCGAGTGTTACGTTTTGATAGAGTTGCACGATAAACCCGACTCTTTGGGCAACTTGTCTATGGTACGCAAGATAATGTTAAGCATTACCACCAAGTCCACGGGCGAATATTATAATCTCGTTTTAAATTTGGATAAGGCGATAAAACTTGTCAAAGTAGATACTAACTACGGCGACGCTGCGGTTACCATAAGAGACGAAGCGCACGACGGTACGGGTAATCTCGATATGCGTACTATAGTAGACGTATTCGATCTCGACTACGACAAAGACGGCACCGTGGATTATATGGAAGATCTACCCACCACCGCCGAGATAAATCGTTTTGACTTGGAAAGCGTGGATAACGTAAGTTCCGCAACCGAAAAGCATCAAAATAAGTATGCCGTAAGTTGGTCGGACGCGGTATTTACGATAGATCCTTCCAAGCCCGGTACATACGAGATAGAAGGTTACGTCCTTAACTATATCAAGAAGGTAAAAGTCAACGTTCCTTCTTCGGCAGTTCGTAAGGTATTGTACGATAATCTTACCGTCGAAGTTGACGGCGAAAATTATCCTATACCTATGATAACGGGTAAGGGACTTAATTATCCTATCGTTTTGGAAGCGACCGAAGTCGACGAGTTTATCAAGAACTTGCCTAGCGTCATCTACGTTACTATGACCGACGGCAACGACGAAAACGAGTTTATCAAGACCTTTGACGGTACTCCGGGCGTAGGTTCGGGCGTAGTCAAGTGGGATACTCACGAGTTGTCCAAGTCTTACGAAGGCGGTAAGTATTTGATCTACTTGACCTTCGGCGACGGCATAGTCGGTAATTACAGCGTCAAGATCCCCGTAACCGTCAACAAGAATTCCTTGAACGGTATCATCTTTGCGGACGAAAACGGCGGATATGAAAACGGATCGAGTACCTTGGTATTCAATCCTTACGAAGAGATAGTGCTTCCCAATAAGGTTTGGGCTACCTTCGGTAACGCTCTTCCCGCTCTCTACAATATCAAGTGGGACGTCAACGTTCAAGATTTAAGACCCGTCTACACAGGTTACACTTATAGGGTAAGCGCTAAGATAGGTAATTCGGACGTAGGTTACTATTCTTATCCCAATATAACTATCACCATTAAGTCCTACGTAATGGCGGACTACAAACTATTGCTCGATAACGGCGAATACGTCGATCTCGATCTCGAATTCGACCCGTATCACGTTACGGGAGATAGCGGTATCGTCGACGCTTTGAACGTCAACAACTATCCTCGTTACTTGTGGATAAGATACGAGGGCAGTTCGGATTACGTCAAAGAACGCGTCGAGTGGGCTTTGGTCAACGTCAAGAACAATTACGAAGGCGGTATCACTCACGCAACGTTTAGAGTAACCAGCGACGACGACGATCAACTCGAACGCATCCGTCTTGCCGGTTATCAAACTATGGACGTTCCCGTAAGGATCAAGAACGCTACTATCGCAAGTTACGTTATCCCCGGTTTGGCGGATAGGATCGATCCTATGTATTTGATCTATGCAAGAAGAGATAAAGACGGTAGAATGATCGATTATATCGAGTACAAGGGCGCTTCCGACTTCTACAGCGTAAGCGTAAGCGACAGCGATCCCGTAAGATTTAACCTTGTAAGCGGTCTCAACGTCGACTTGTTGTCCGAGTATAGACCCGAATTGGTCATCTTTGACGTAGTAAACAAGAAGATAGTCGATCCTACCGATAAGATGGACGAGGATTGTTATCCGCATACCGTAACCATAGTCTACGCGGACGGTACCACGGCAACGTTCGAAGCCGTCGTCGGTATAGACGACAACTTCGACTACGAAGGCGGCGTCGTTTGGGTGACCGATAATATCAAGTTGGATTACAAGGGCGGTACGTATAACGCTCAATTGACGGTCGGTAGCGTACAAGGCGGATATCAAACCATAGACGTACCTATCTATATTGCGGATAGGACCGTGGCAAGTATCAACCTTAAGGAAGTACGCGATTCTTACGTATTCAATCCTTACTTGTATACCGACTACGCTTTAAACGAAGACTTGTATCCTTCTAACGGATTAGATCTCAAGTCCTTGATAGAAGCCAAGTCTAACGCGCCCGAAACTTTGAGTAACGTTATCTTTACTTCTCAAAGCGCGGACTATTATCCCATCAAGTGGGATCTCTCGGCTATAAGCACCGACTACACGGGTGGCACTTATAAAGCCAAAGCAAAGATAGGTAGCGACGAAGCGGGTTATCAAAACGTAGATTTCGAGATAGTTATACAACCCAAGGTCATCAAGACCTTATTGCTCGACGAGTTCGTATTCGATCCGTACGACGAAAGCGTCAATCCTATGGAAAAGACGACTTATCCTTCCGACGTAACCGTTCGTTTCGAAGACGATACCAACTTCGAGTTCCATAACGTAAGATGGGAATTGGACGATCTCGGTACCAAGTGGAACACCACGGGCGGAAACGCGATAGTAAAAGCAAAGATCGGAAACGCTTTGGGCGGATATCAAATTATCGACGTACCCGTTTACGTAGAAAACAGAGATATCAATAGATTCCAATTGAACGCAGACAATATGATCGTATTCGACCCGTACGGCATCGATCCCGACGCATTGTCCACCGATCCGAGACTTGCCGCAAGTTATCCTGCCGAAATGTCGGTAATATTCGTGGGAAGAGACGGCGTTAAAGATACCGAAGACGATACCGCTGGAACCGTTAAGGTAGTTTGGGACATCAATAATATAATCAACGATTATCAAGGTTACAGAAGCACCGACGGAGTAAACTTCTACAAGATATATTCCGTCATCGCCAAGGTAGGTAATAACTTGGTAGGCTACACCGACAACTTGATAAGCGTCAAGATCTACAATAGAGAGATCAAGTCTTTGATCCCCAACAAGTTGACCATCGACCCGTTCAGCAACGATAGTCTTACTTCTACCGTTACCGTCGAATTTAAAGACGGCGCAACGGGATCTATGTCAGTTGAGTGGACTAACAAGAATTACGACTTGTACGTATTGGGTAGAGACGTCGACAACAGTTCGGCAAGCGTATTGGCAAGAGTGGGTAACTACATCGGCGGTTATCAAACCGTAGAAGTACCCGTAACCGTTATGGATAAGACTATAGACTCTATCTATATCGGCAACGAAATAATTGCAAGAAGAAGCGGCGACAAGTTGATAACTTCGGGCTTCGAATACACAGTCGGCGACGTTACTTACGTCCGCGATAACTGTTATTACGAGATAGATCCTTTGGAAGATACGGCTAACTTGATAACCATATCTTACGTAAAAGGTTCTACCGATTACGTCTATAACTCGTTCGAGACTTCTTCGACTTTGATCGCTTACTTCCAAGAAGACGGCACTTCGAGAAACTTGAACGCTTCTTGGGATATGTCGGGCATCGTAGACGTCGACTACAACGGCAAGACCTTCTATTCGTTAGAAGACGACACTACCGTCGGCGTAATGTTGAGTTTGGGTACCGCAAGAGTCGGTTATATCGAACTCGAATATAAGGCGAGAGTTATGAATCGTAAAGTCGCGGTCGACGAGAACGGTCGTCCTTATATCTACACCGATTACGATCAAGCAAGCGGAACGGGCGAGCGTCTCAACTACATCGTAGACGACGACTTTAACACCGCAAGTTATCCTAACGTCTTGTACTTCCGTTTTGCAAACACCGACGGCAACGAAGGCGCGGTAGTTTCCAAAGTAGTTACTTGGAACAAGAAAACCGATTACGCTACCATCGTTATCGGTAACGAAAGATTCGGCACGCAATCGTTCGATATACAAGTCTATCACGTACAAAGAGACGTAACTTACGATAGCTTTACCGACGTCGATCTAGACGCTAAACTCGACGAGTTGATCTCTCGCGTTTCGGCTATCGAATTTACGACTCAAAACGGTTCTACCAAGAGCGAAGTATTGACCAAGATAGCCGAGTACAAACGCGCGGCGAGAGTTGACGGTACCGAAGCAGGATATTTGACCGTAGTCAACTTCTTAAGAACGTCCACGGCTTTAGGACAAGAAGACGACTTAAAGGCGGCTTACGAATTGGCTAACGAGATCAAGTACGCTATGTTCTCTATCGTATTCGTCGATCCTTACGATATCCAAATGCCCGATACTTTGGCGGTTACTATCGGTAGAGCCAAGATAAGCGCTACCGATTACGTCACTACCGAACTTTGCGGTTGCGAGCATTGTACCGCGCTCGGTCTTACCTATTGTCAAGACGACTGCGGTTGCTGGTGCAACAAGACAACCTACGTTATGACGGCGGATTGGTCTAAAGCGGTCATCAATTACTTGTATTCCACCGCGGGTATAACTCAAGAGATAAAGAACATCATGGTCGGCGACGAAGCCATAGGTTATCATCCCGTAAACGCTTTGGTAGAGATCGAAGGTAGATACATCGTAGCCGTCGAAAAGGACGAGTTCGAGATCGATCCTTACGACTACACGACTTTGCCTTCTCGTATCGAAGTTTTGTTTAAAGACGAAAACGACGGCAAGCATTTAGCGGGTACTTTGGACGTCATCGCCAACATTAGCAACGCTCAAAAGGTTACCGCTCAAATGGTCGCGGATCCTAACTCTATAGTTTACGGACATAGCGAGTACGTCAATAATAACGTTCAATTCTACGAGGGCGGTTACTACGTTCTCACCGCAAAAGTCGGTACAAGACTCGGCGGTTATCAAGACGTAGATATGTTATTGAACGTATCAAGACGCGTAGTTATGAACGTTACGGATAGATATTTGGAAAACGGCGTCTTTACCGTACGCGTCAAACCTTTCATGGGAGTTGGCGCTACTACGGTAACACCCGAAAATACCGTTGAAGTAGTTTACGACGTCAAAGACAGCGACGGCAATTACGTAACGGGCAAGTTGGGCGCTTTATGGTCTTACGCAAATATCAACTATCACTATTTAGGAAGCGAATCCGATTCCTATGTATTGGTCGGTAACGTACAAGGCGGTTATCAAATCTTACCCGTTAAGGTCATCGTCGAACAAATGACCGTAGATAAGACGAGAATGCTTGCCGAAAACGTTGCGGTCAACGAAGACGGAAGCGCTTACGTATTCAATCCTTACGACGGAGTAAAAGCGGTTCCTTACGGCGTATTGGTATACTTCGAGGGTCAAACCTATCCTATTAGATTCGTAGTCGACGAAGAAAACGGTTATAGGATCCGTTCAACCGTCTTAAACGGCGATCAAATCGAAGTTTTGGTCAAGGTAGGTAACGAACGTAGCGGTTATCAATGGGTACAAATCAACGTTCCCGTTGCAAATACGCAGATCGAGAGTTACGAAGACGTTTATTTGGACGGTCAAGATCACAACGGCGTTATAAGAGAAGCAATAAGACCTTACACTAATCCTTTGACGGTCGATAAGGACGGTTTGATAAGAGTAGGCGGCAAACTCTTGGAAGTAAACTGCAAGAACGTAGGCTACGATACCCCCGTTAAACTCAACGTTAAACTCGACGGTACCTTTGCTTACGACTACAAGGGTGTTGACGGATACGTTACGTTGAAAGTATTGCTCGGTAACGACGTCGGCGGATACAAAGCGACTTCTGTCAACGGTACGCCTTTCTATATCTACTTGAAAGTACTTCCCGAGATCATCACTGGAGTAACGAGAGTAACGTACGTCAACGGCATACGTATCGACACCGATATGTTTAGAGCATACTTCGACGTTGAGAGCATCGATCCTTATAACTTGCCCGAGATAAACGACGAAGTTATGGTTACTTTGTCCGACGGTAGAATTATCGACGTCAATTACGGTTTGAAAGTCCAAAGCATAGGCTTTGCGGACGTCAACGGCAATATAAGAGAGCCTTTCGGTTACGAAGGTTACACTGCAAGAATTATCCTTTACGTAGGTAACGACTTTGCAGGTTATCAACCCGTTTACTTAAAGACTTCGAGCGGAGCGTACCGCACCGTCGAATTGGCGAACGTTACCGTAGATACTACTTCTTCCGAGTTTAGAAGCAACTTCCCGACTTGGGTAGATCCTTATACTTACGTATTGCCTAACGAAATCACCGTCGGCGGTCGTACCTATCAAGTATCCTTGTATTCCAACGGTAAGAAGTTAAAGGATTCGGACGTAACTTACGCGGGCGGTTCTTATCCCGTTACCGTCTATATCGGCAACGAAAACGGCGGTTATCAATATTATTCTTACACCTTAAACGTCTATTCTAAATTGATAGATCGTATAGAAGGTTTGGATCACGTTGATATAGACCAATTCCGTGGCACCGTCGACTTACCTAACGGCGACTTTACCGTAGTATTTACGGACGGCTCTCAAAAGACCTTCCATATAAATAGCGTACAAGAGTATATGGGCGTAAGAAATTATCTCTTGACTCTTGTAAGAGACGGAGAAAAGTTTGCGTTCTCTAATAGCGTTATCAACGCTAACGGCAAGGACGGACTTAAAGTTACGGGCGGTTGGGATCTAACGGAAATTTCGCTTGCCTTCGACGGTGGCAATTACGTTGCGACCCTTTACGTGGGTAACGACATAGGCGGTTATCAACCCGTAAGTATCCCCGTAACCATTTCCAATAAGACTATCGACTTGTCGCAAGGCGTCAAGTACGTCGAGTCTTTGGACGGAGATAAGATAACCGTTAAACCTTTGAACACCATAATGGCAGGTTGGGAAGAATACTTCTTATTGCCTTCCGACTTGTGGCTCACCTATACGGACGGTAGCAGTCTTGGCGTAACGGTTTCGTGGAACGAATTGCGTTACGTAGAAAACGGCGAAGTAGTATCCAAGATAGGTTGGACGGTAGACGATCTCTATCAATTAGACGAAGACGCAAATAGAATATATCGTACTTACACGATATGCGCGGACGTTTACGGTTCTACTATCAGCGTCGACGTGGTTATTACCCCCGATAGATTGGTAGACGGCGATTCCTTCGCGGACTACTATAGCGTAAGAAGAGGCAGTAAGTCGCCTTTGGAAAATACGATAAGACAATACGTTTACGACGTCTCCGGCGCTACGAGTATATTGCTTAACACGCCCGAGTTCCAAGTCGAGTGGACTTATATTCCTTCCTTCGTTATCGAAGACGAGTATTTGTTGACCGCAAAAGTCAACGGCTTGTCTATCGCTTGGGATAAACTCGTCAACTTGTACGTATACAGCAGTAATATCGTCAACGTCGAATCGATCGTCGATTATTCCGAAGAAGTAGTGGTCGGTTCGACCATAACCCCGTCTAAGATGCCTATGCTTCAAGTAAGGACGATCTACGGCAAGACCACTACTGTAAAAGAACTCATGGCAAATTGGGTACTCTACAAATCTATAAAGAACGGCGTTGAAACCGTTTACGTAGATCAAGAGATAAACGACTTCGAGATACCTGCAAACGAACTTGACGCGGAATACTACTTCAAAGCGGTCGTCTACGGTAAAGACGGTAGTCTACTCAAACTAAACGGAGAAGACATAGTTATCCGTATGGTGGTAGTCGATACCGACGACGTAGCGGACAAGATAGTTTTGAACACCAACGCGGTCGACGAATACGGTGTCGAGTACTTCACTTACGACTATCGTGAAAACGACAAACCTTTGTTCACTATCAAGGACACCGACTTCGAAGTATTCAAAGTTCAATTCACTTCTTTGGAAGACGGTACTTTGATAAGCGAGATAATATATCAAGACGGAGTATTGGTATCGGGATCGCAACCTCAAAACGCGGGCGAGTATTACGTAAACGTACTTATCCGCTATAAGGGTAGCGAAAACGCCGAAGTCAAGGGCGTGGGTGCAAAATACATTATTACGAGAAAGGACATCAGCAGTTCGATCATCGTATATTCTACCAACAATACTTACGACGGCTCGCCCAAGCCCATTACGGCATACGTAAGCGGACACTTGGCGGACCTTACGGTCGAATATTTGGTAGCCGGCGAATACGTTACCCAAGCGCCTTCCGCAGTCGGCGAATACGAAGTAAGATTAACGGTAGATTCGGACAACTACGTAGGCTCGAGAATAGTTACCTTAAGCATAGTCGAAACGATCAACGTTTACTTCTATAAGAGCGAAAGCGATTCGTCGCCTTTGGACGCAAACGCAGTGCTTATCGGCGACGGCAGATATTTAGAAGCGACTATGCCTTCGGATAACAAGATAATAGGCACTACCGACGGAGTATCGACGGTAAGATGGTACTATATCGACTCTACGGGCGCGCACGTTGCGTTTAAGTCCAATAACAAGATATCCACTTCTATGTGCAAAGTCGTTGACGGCAAGTACGTATTAAATCTCTACGCGGCGGTATTTACCGTCAACGTAGTGGACGGCGAGATAGTCTTTAACGATTACGACGGCGAGATCTATAGAAGCGTGATGATAGAGATAAGATCTATCACCGAAGGTAGACAAGCGGGCAGTTTGACTATCAACTACGTCAACGGCGAAGTACGCAGAACCAAGAAAGGCGATTGGTCGGCAAAGGGCGACTATCAAATGACTTTGAGTTTGAGCGTAGGCGGCATAGTAAGTATTCTTAAAAACGGGGACTCGGATAATATCCCCTTTACGGTTGAATAATTTGATATTCAACTAGGCAAACGGTGTTTGGGGCGTTTCGCCCCAAACGATAAACTAATTAAAACACATAGATAATTTCTATGAGGAGAAGCAATATGGAAAACACATCTAAGCGTAACACGTTGATTTGCATAGCGGTTTTAGTAGCGGTCGTTTTGACGCTGGTATTCGTAAGTTTTGGAATACGCGGTCAAGACCAAGTCGCTTTTGCGGAGTCCGAACCTTTGGTTTTAGCGTACGGAACAGCCGAAGACCCCAATATGACGCAAGTATCGATAGACAATATATCATACTACGTCATCAAGACCGCGGGTAATTTAAAATACGCGTTAAGAGCGACCGACAGTAGCAGGTCCTATCTTTTGGCTAACGACTTTACCATTACGGACAGTTCTTGGTGCCAGTCTAACGGTACTAAAGAGATTTCGAGTACTTTCGTAGGCTTTTACTACGATGAAGAAAAGAAAGTCAAAGATACGACAAAGTTGCATCGCATAACCTTCGAGCCTAACAGTAGCGGTGAAGAAATAACGCCGAGCGTGGTTATCAACTGCGGACTTTTCGCTACCTTTAACGGCGAGTTAAGGTATCTCGAATATTTCTTCGAAGGTAGGACGGAAGTCAAAGCGGCGGACGCGCTTGCCACTCAATCGGGGGCGAGTGCGATATACGTCGGCGGACTGGCGGGTACTTTTAACGGTACTATCAATTCGTGTACGATTTCCATAATGGGCTCGGTATTCGGCTATTCGCAAAGATCGGGCGCAAGTATCTACGTCGGCGGTATCGCAGGCGCGTTTAACGGCAAGATAATAGATAGCGTTGTATCGGTATCCGGCTCTATCACCGCCGCAAATAAAGATATTTCGGACGAAAATTCAAGCGATTTAGAGTGCTTGAACAACACTTTATATGCGGGTGGTATAGCGGCTACCGCCGATAAACGCGGCGGAAATACGGATAACGAAATAACCGGTTCGACTATTTCCATTTCGGGTAGCATTAGCACTAACGACGCGACCGTTATAACGATGGGCGAAGCCATATATCCGAGAGCCGAGCCTAACTCCGACGGTTGTATTTTCCCCGCGGGCGGTATTTTTGCTTCGGTATCGCAAGCGAACTTAAATAATTGTGATATAACCTTATCCGGCAACTATTCGGCATACGGTAGCACCAGAGCCTCTCGTCTCGGCGCAATAGTCGGCGGTATCATCGGCGCAACTCAAAATAATGCGACCGTAAATTTAAAACTAAATACGATAACTTTGAGTGGAACGATGAATACGTCAAACTTGGCGTATACCATCAACAAAATACTTTGGGGCATTTCGGTCGGTAAAAACGAATGCGGCGAAGTATATCAAGGCGGACTTATCGGCAAGATAATGGGTTCGGTCAATTCTACCAGCAATATTTCCGACCTTGCCATAGTAAGAGATAGCGATTTCGTTACCGACACCGCTTCGAACGAAAGCCCCGGCGGAGATTATAACGGATTATTGTGCGGTTACGTAGGCGCCAACAACGCTTTTGCAACCATAAATAAAGGCAACGTCTGGATAGTCGGTACTATCGGGGATACAAGGATCGCTTCGGACACCGACGGCGGTGCTTCGAGTAGTTACGGCGTAGTACATACCATAAGAGTATTCGGCGGCGGTCATTTAAGTCCCGAATTTGCGGGAAGCCGTCTTAACTTCTACGCTATACAAGAATATTCGCCTTTCTTCAACTGGTATCTTTCTACCGCTAATATGATGTCCAACACGCCGTACACCAACTCTGTCGAAGTAGGCAAAGCCACCAAGATAGACCCCGTAACCATGCAATCGTACAGCGTGATGAGATTTACCCCGTCCACCAAAAATTCGGCTGTAAATATGTGCGCTCTCTTCCTTACTACCGAGATTTACGACGCAGGTAATATGTCTCAATTCTCGGAAGAGATGAATTTTGAAGACGAAAACGACAGTAACTTAAAACTCAATCAACCTTGGGTCGACGTTACTTTAAAGGACGATATAACCTTTGAAAAAGGTTTGTCCACGATAAAAGAATTTAACGGAAAATTCCACGGCGAAGGTCATACCATTTCATTTGCGGTAGGTACTACCATCGTGGATAACGGCAACGTAGGTATTTTCGGCAAACTCGGCACGAGCGCTTTAGTCGAAAATCTCAACGTCAGATTTGCGGGCACCGTATATGCGGGCAAGCAGGAAGACAACCAAGATACTATGGATCAAGAGACCAACGCGGGTATACTTGCGGGTATCAACGCGGGTACTATAAGGCTCGTCAACTGCACCTTACAACAAGCGGGTTTGATAACCGCTTACGGTAAGTCGGTTTCGGGCGGCGGTTTGGTCGGCGTAAACCAAGGTAGCATCACTCAAGTAGATATGACCATAGACGGCAAGATCACCGCTTGCGGTAACTCTATTTATTTGGGCGGGCTAGTCGGCACGTCTTCTACCGGTAGCAGTTACATAATGGTCAACGTATACGCAAAGGGGGAGATAATCAGTTCTTTGGCGGAAAAAGCCACGACCAAGTCCGCGTATATAGGCGGTTTTGTAGGCAGTGCGTCTTCTAAATTGGAATTGTCTAACGTAGTTATAAACGTTAGAGAATACAGTAACTATAACAACGACGTTTTACTTACTTCTTGTAAGCATAACGAAGCGAAATATCAAGAAATGTTAGAAGAAGCCGAAGACGTTTGGAACAGTTTGTTTACCGGCAAAGTCGGTACGTCTAAAGGGGATCTCGAAGCCTTCTTGGAAGAGTACTTCGGATATAACGATAGCGGATATTATCTCGGCGTAGCCCCTCGTTCAAAAGAAACTTACGACGAAGCGAAAGCCGAACTTATAGATCTATACGAAAGACTTATTACAGAGTCGGACGAAAGTTATTCGGAAACTTACGGCGACGAGTTCGATACTATTCGCAAAGATTATTTCCCAAGATTCGACTGTTCGGCGCTTTGTTCGGACTGTGCGTCTTCGTCTAAAGTGTTTGCGGTAGCGGGTTCTTTGGCTTCGGCAAACTATTCCTTCTCTAATACTTGGGTATTGGGTTCTTATACACAATTCCCCGACGAGAAAGACGACGTTGGCGTAGGTACCAGAAAACTTTATTTCACCGCCGATCTTACCACTACGGCTCAAGCGGCAGCAAAGGGCTTAAATATGATATACGTTCGCAACGGCTCGAGTTATTGCGTAATGGATATATCGTCTATTTCCCCCGACAATATTTTGTTTACCGTATCTATAGATACGTCCAAAGTATTCACGGGTTGGTATACCACTTTCGAGCATACCGTAATGGCGGATTCTTCTATGATCTCCCAAGACGGCTTCCGTCCCGGTCTCAAATACGGTCAAATCTATTACAGTAGCGTAATAGACTCTTTGATAACTTCTTATAGCGTATTCGACGAATTGGCAAATACGACTAACGCGGGTCAAACTTACGAAGGCGATACCTTCGTTTTAGGCGCGGATCTCGTGTTCCCAAGCGCATCTTCCTACGTTCCCGTAGGTCTTTACAATTCGGCGGAAGGGGACGGCAAACCCTTTAACGGTACTATCGACGGTAAAGGTTATACCATTTATATCAACGGTTCTATTTTGCAATCGAACTATTCGGGTCTCTTCGGTTATTTAGGAAGAGCAGGCACTATCAAGTGTTTGACCGTAGTTTACGGCGGAACGGATAAGACGATCAAATCGGACGGAGTTTTCGGCGGTATAGCGGCGGTCAACTACGGTACGATAGGTCAAGACAGTACGTCTAACAGAGTTACGGTAATATACGGCAAAAACGTAAACGGTAGCGTAACGGCGGGCGGTGTAGTCGGTATCAATTACGGACTTATCCAAAACGTCAACGTGGAATTATTGGATAATGCGGACGGTACGGGTCATATCGGTACTCGCGGTATCAACTCTTCGGGTTTGCGTTATTCTGCCGTCGCCGGCGGAGTTGCGGGTATCAACTACGAAAGCGGTATCGTTAAAAATACGTACGTCAAAAATCAAGTTACTTTGATAGACGAATATAGCGAAAGCATTTACGCTCGAGAAGCCAACGGTTCGGACGCTTATGCGGGCGGTATCGTCGCTTACAACTTGGGTAAGGTTTACACCGCAGTCGTCGAGCAAAATTATATCCAAGAAGGACAAATGATAGTTAGAACGTCCGCAAACGGCAAAGCGGGTACTTTGGTAGGCTATAACTCTTTGGGTGAAGTCGACGCTTTGTGGGGATTATATTCTTTGGCTAACTTTGCGCTTCCTTCCGACGAAAACGGTTATTACGACGCTTTGATAAACGGCGACGGTAGCGAAAAGGGCAATAGATTGGTTAAGTACGGACACGGCTCTATCGAAACGTCGGTATACGCCAACAACGCTTCTCAAGAAAAGGGCGGTAGTATCATATTCAAAGCCGTACAAAACACTACGGGCAATATAGTTCCTTTCTACGAATATACTTGTTCGTTGACCGAAGGCGAGATCGTAAGTTCTGCGGAAGGCGGTTCGGGTCAAAACTTTGCGCCTACCGTAACGACGGGATCCAAACCTTCTTTGGAAGGCAAGACCTATTACGCGATTTTCGTTCGTTCGGAAATAACTACCGAAGAAAACTACTTTGATTTTATCAGATCCATAAATAGCGGTTTCTCGGCTTACGTCAATTACATATTTAATCTTAAAGGTAGTAAATCCTTAAATATCAACCCCGATATGGCCGGTTACGCTTCTATCGGCGAAGGCGTTAAATTCGTCGGTAACCTAAACGGTAACGGTTACGGCTTGTATTATAGAATAGGTACGGGCGTTACCGCCGTAAAACCCATTTTCGGAGTTATTGCCGAAAAGTCGGTCATACAAAATCTTAACGTAGCGATTACGCGTGGATTCAATACCACTCAAACCGTTTACGACGAAAACGTATCGGCTACCGCAAGCGGACTATTTGCCGCTATCAATTACGGCACTATCACCGAACTCAACGTCGACGTTACGGGTATGGTAAATCCTTATCGAGGCGGATCTTACGACCTTATAGATTACGCGGGTATCTTCGTAGGTATCAACTACGGTACGATATCTTCGACCGTCGTCAATTATTTAAGCGAATCTTTCCAAGGTGCGGATTACGCTGCGGCTGCAAGCGGTAAATACGCGGGCGCTTTGGTAGGTTTGAATATGGGCGTTATCGGTTCGGATAGATTAGACAGCGTCAAGATGATACTCGACAACGTTACCGTTCCCGTATCCGTTTACGGTACCGAGGGCGTAGGCGTGGTCGCCGGTTTGAATAGGGGCATTATCAATAACGTCAATATAGATATGAACGGTAGATTGGCGGCTTTGCCTATCGCCGTGGACAGAGTAAACGTCGGTGCGGTAGTCGGTGTAAACGAAACCGATCAAGCGTACATCGGCATTGTTACTTTAAACTTGAACGGCTCTTGCGTAATTGCCGAAGGCGGAGCGGAAAATCTCTATTTCGTCGGTGGCGTTGCGGGTCTTAACGACGCTTCCGCCGTTATCGGAAGACAAGGCGAAAACAGCCTTTTGAAATTGTATTTTAACGGTAACGTAGGTTCGTTATCGAAAGGCGTTGCGGCACTTGGCGGCGCGGTAGGTGAAAACCGCGGTTTCCTTTCTTCTGTCGACGTGTATTTGGATAACTCTATGACAGGGTATCGCGGTTTGGGCGCTACCAATTACGCTGGCGGTGTGGTAGGACACAACTCGGGTTACGTAAGCGATTGTAACGTTACTCTCGCAAAGAATAATTCCTTGACTCTCGTCAAAGGTTCGACCGTATCTTTGGACGGTTTGTCCGAGATAGGCGTCGGCGCGATAGTCGGCGTAAATACTTATACGGTTGCCAATTCCACCGCTATAATAAGCGGTACTTTGGGCGTAACCTATACCGCTTCGGATAATGCGGATAAGATACAAAAAGCCAACGTCGGCGGTTTGGTAGGATTTAACAGAAGGGAAATAAAAGACAGTTACGCTATCGTAAATACTCCTTTGATAAATAGATCGAACGGCGGTAGAACGGGTTTGGTAGTAGGATATTCGTCCGTTAATCAAACGGCTAACACGCCTAACGTTTGGGCGGTCGTTTCCAATAGCGACGGTTCTCCCGCGTCGGGTGCAACCGAAACTTCTATTCAAGGTACCGATTCGGGTTATAACGTTTTGAAGATAGTCGGTAACGCTACCGTCAACGCAACGTTCGTAAAAGACGCTCAAAACTCTTCCACCTTGATAAGATTTACCGCAAGCACGGTAGTAGGTATGCCTATCGTTTGGTATACGGATATAAGTACTCAAAGCAGATTTAGCGCTCAAAGCACGACTTTCACGGCGGGCGCCGATTTGGTAAACTGCGTATATCACGTATGTTATTACGATCTACAAATCGATACCGAAGAAGAATTTGCTTCTTTGTATCAATATATAAACGCATATAATCTCTTTAACGGCGTTATGTTTACGCTCAATAAGAGCATAACCGTAAGATCCACGTTGCAACCCATAGGTACCAAAGAACATCCTTTCAACGGTATCTTCGACGGTCGTAACAATACTATAACCTTTACGTCGGGCGGTATCGCCGGTAATCAATACAGCGGTATATTCGGCTACGTAGCGGACAATGCGGTTATTAGTAACTTTATAGTCGAATATTTAGACGGCGTTATCGTCGGCTCGGGTATGAGTACGTCGGCGGGCGGTTTGGCAGGTAGACTCGGCGGCAAAGTCGAAAACGTATCTTTGAACTTGTTTAGCGCACCTTACAGTTTAAAGGATAACGCCTACGTCGGCGCTTTGTGCGGTACTATCGCAAACGGTACGGTATTAAATAACGTTTGGACTGTCATCTATAATAGCGCGGTCGCACCTATCGGCGCAAAAGAAGACGGCTCGGCGGTTACCGAAAACACGGGGCTTAATACTCTTGCCGTTTTAGGCTCGGGCGTTTTAAGAGTTTATTTTGAAGAAGAAGAGAGCAAAAACTTCGTTTATGCGGTTACCGAAAACAGAGATTATTACGACGACTGGTACTACAATATCGGCGATCGTACCACTATAAAAGAAATGTCTAATCCTCAAACATACGGCCACGTCGTCGAAACTCAAGACGAATTGTACTATATAAGCGTAGACAGTTTGAGAGATATGCGTTATACCGCAAGTTTCATAGATCTGATCATAAGAAATGCCGAAGACTTCGTAAGATTTGCCGAAAACGTAAATAGATACGGAGACGGCGGCGCTAAATTTACGATGGATCTCGGCAAAGTCGGCAATAATCCCATTACCGAGATCACGGTCGATCTAAGCGTATGCCCGCCTATAGGCACCAGAGTTCACCCGTTTACCGGTATCTTTGACGGTACGAGAAATTTAAGCGAAGTTTTGGATAACTCGGTCGCGTACACGATAAGAGTAAAAGGCAATTTGACTTCGGACGTAAACGACTATACGGGTCTATTCGGTTGCGTCGGAGAAAGCGCAATAATCAGCAACTTGATAATAAGAGCGGATAACTCGGACGACGACCCCGACTATCAAGGTCAAAGATTCGGCGATAAGAAGAGCGTTTACACGGGTTATTTGGCGGGTTACTTCCAAGGAATAATGCAAAACGTCGTAGTCGTATTGGGCGACGAGACCGAATTGTATAATATCAACTCGGACTCTGTCGGCGGTATGATCGGTATGATGGGTACTAACGCCAAGATCTATAACAGTTGGTTGATCTTGCCCGAAAACAGTTCTTATCGTACTATCGGCGGTTATAAACTTGCAAACGGCGATATAGTCGCATACGATAGAGATAAATTCTCGACCGAATATCCTTCTTTGAAAGTTCCCAACTTAATGTACAAGTGCGGGCAAGGTAAATTCGAGTTGCATTTGCAAAACGGCGAGACGGGCGCATACGCTACGTCCAAAGGCGCTTGGTCGTTCTCTCTCGTTCAGTTGACGGGCGGAGAACCCGCTTACGGTTTTATAGATAATACCGTTTTGGACCCTAGCGTCCCTACCGCTCAATTTATAAGCAAGTATTCGGATAATTTGGTCGGTCAAGAATATCTCGCTTTGTTCCTTGACAATAACGTAAAATCTTACGAAGATCTATTAAAGATCGCCGAACTTACCAATTCGGGCAGACGTTATATCGGTATCGAGTTCAAACAATCGGTAGATATAACCTTGCAAAACGGTTATACGCCTATCGGCGGTCAAGTCGCTATACAAAGCGGGTCGAGTATAGGTACCGAGTATAAACTCGTCGAGTTTATCGGCGCATATAACGGCAACGGACACAAGATAATAATACCCGAAAACGTTACTATCGAGTCCGCATACGCAGGGTTATTCGGTATATTGGGATCTTCTGCAAGAGTACGCAACCTTTATATTGACGTCAAAGGTAAGATAGGCGTAGTCAGCGGTTATTCAAATTCCACCGTTTACGCAGCGCCTTTGTCGGCTTTGGATAACGGGGCGACTTTAGAGAATATCATAGTGGTAGTCAATAAATCCGCCGCTATGTCGGCGTCGGTCAACAGTTCTCGTCTTGCCGTCAACAATTCTTTGGAATACGACGTATTCGGCAACGTATTGACCCCCGACGAGTCTATCAAGTACGCAAAGAACGTTTGGGTACTTTCGTACAACAATAAATATAACAACGCTCGTAACGAAGTCGAACAAAACTTCTATTACGATCAAAGCGGCGAATTTAACGGCGGTGTAAACGTACTTACCGTTATCGCGGCGGGCGAGATAAGGATAGAATTCTTGTTCGGTGCAAATTCCACCACACCTTCGGGCGTAAGAATATTCAACCCCGACAACACGGGCAACCCCGTAAAAGAGTGGTACACTTGGAATAAAGTCGGCGACGAGTTAGTCAAAACGCCTTACGGAATAAGCGGATACGAGTTCTTCCCCTCGACTTCTTTAAACAGTTTGTTGCTTTACGCTTCCTTCTTGAAAGCGGATATCACGACTGCCGAAGATCTTATCGATCTTGCGCAAGACACTAACGTAGGTTACGACCTATACGGCTTGGTATTCTATTTGAGAAACGACGTCGTTATAGACGGTACCGATTACGTATCTATCGGCGCAAGTATGCCTTTCAACGCGGTATTTGACGGTTTAGGACATACGATAACTCTAGCAGAAGGCGCAAGGATAGAAGGCGAGTATGCAGGCGTATTCGGTAGTATAGGACAAGACGCTATCGTTCGCAATACCAAGTTTAGAATTTTGGGTACTTTAGGTTGCGATAGATACACCGACGCGGATATTTTAAACGGCAAAGTAAACACCGTTTACGCGGGTGCGGTCGCATACATACAAGGTAGATTGGAAAACGTCATAATAGACGGCGTTACCGCAACTTTGGATTGCAAAACTCAAACTTCGGGTATCGCTTTTGGACACGACGTTCAAAACTTGATGAATAACGTTTGGTTGATAACGGGTTCGGACAACAAGTTCGCCCATATGGGTACGGTCGCCGCGGGCGGTGGCGAATCGAGTATCAACGTTATGAAAGTTATCGGTATGGGTTCTTTGAATACCGAACTTATAAACGACGGGGACGCTTGGTACGTCAAGATGAGTAACGACTACGATTCGTCAAACGATTATTCGATAAAAGGTTGGTACAGCAATTACTCAAAGGATAATCAAATATCCAAAGCGTTGGGCGTAAGCGTCGAAGGTACGGAGTTCGTCGCGGGCGATCACGGTACTATCACCTTTACCCCCGATCTTATCAACCGTAGATACGAAGTAGTTATCATCAATACGGTAATTACGTCGGTCGAGCAATTATTGAGTATAGCGGGCGACGTAAACGTAGGCGGTTATACTTACGAAAATACGAGTTTCTCTTTGGGCGCGGACATCTTATTGACCGATCCCGCCTTTACGTCCATAGGTACCGAAACTTCTCACTTCAAAGGTACGTTCTCGGGTTCTTATAACGGTAGTTACTACACTATCACCATGGCTATGTACTACGTAGACGAGTATTCGAGAAAGGTAGATTCGAGTTTACCTTTGTTTGGATATAACGACGGCGTTATAACCGATCTTGCGGTAGTACTTTCCACCGCTATCAACCGTGCTAACACGACGGTCGGCGTCATCGCTCAATACAATTACGGCAGAATTGCCAATACGATAGTTAGATTTAGCGAAGATAAGACGTTTGAAGTCGTAGGCGCGTCCGTCGGCGGACTTGTCGGCGTCAACTACAACAAAGCGTCTATCGAAAACTGTATCGTCGCTATCCCCGAAAACGTTACTTTAAGAGGTAGGTTCTCGGTCGGCGGTATCGTTGCCGAAAACCAAGGCGTGCTTACAGGTAGTACGGGCGGCGACAGAGTAGGCGATTTCTACGATTGGGAAAGCGAACGTTCTGCCGTCTTAGTCGGTTTGGATAACTTGGCAAACGCAATAATTTCCGGTAACGTAATAGTCGACAATACCGAAAGTTCGGACACCGTACTATACGTTGGCGGCGCGGTAGGTATTTCTTTAGGTCAAGCGGTCGTCAATAGATTGAGCGTTCGTTTGTTGTCTAAAGGTACCGTACAAGCGGAAGGCGCTTCCGCGGCGGTCGGCGGCGTAGTCGGTAGAAGTACCGCAAGTTTGCGTAACACCGTTTTGCAAGCGGACGGAACGGTAACTTCCAATTCTCGCAACCACAATTTAGGTTATTTCGTCGGTAGTATACAAGGTAGCACGAGTAACTCTTGGATGGTCTACACCTTGCCTCGCACGATAAATTCGATAGGCTTGGGATTTGAATCGGTCAACTTGTTACAAATCAACGGTAACGGCGTTATCGACTTCTATATAGACAGAGATAACAACATAATCTTTGAAGACGTTACGCCCGAAGGCGGTGCAAGTATCGACGGTTGGTATATCAATAACGGTGTAGAAGTTACCGACTCTATCGGTAACGTAGACGGTCATACCTTTAAACCCGCTAACAATATTTCGGGTAGAACGGTAAGCGTAGTCTTTATCAATACTACTATTTCTACCGTCGAAGATCTTATCGTTATCGCAAATACCGTCAACAGCGGTTTGTTCTCTACAAACTTAAGATTTACTCTCGTTTCGGATCTAGTAATAGACCAAAACGATATTTTGACCGCTTGCATAGGTACTTATACCGAAGACGGCGCTTACGGATTTAAACACACCTTCGACGGCAACGGTCATACCATCACTATAAAAGGCGGAGAAGTCGATACCTTCTTACCGCAATCTTATATGGGTATATTCGGATATACCACGTCGTCGGCAAATATCTTCGATCTTAACGTAGTTTATTTGGGCGGTACTTTCGGTAACGAAAATACGTTGGCTTTCGGCGGTATATCGGGTATCAACGCAGGTAGTATCACCAACTGTAAAGTATATATCGGCAAAGCGCCCGAAGACGTAGATCTTAACGCTTCTCCCGCCACTTTGGTCGGTGCGTCCGTCGGCGGTATCGTAGGCGACAACTCTCGTCTCGGCAAGATCACCGATTGCGAAGTTTACGTTTACGGTACTCTTTACGCGCAAAGCGTTATAAAGGACAACGTTGCCCCCAACGCTTACGCCGGTAGTATCACGGGTTCCAATAACGGTACTATCTCTTCGGTCAAGAGTTACTTAAAGACCATAAACGATTACAGTTTGCAAGCGGTATACGTCGGCAATTCCACGGGTGCGACGTACGTTGGCGGTATCACGGGATCCAACAGCGGTACGATAAGCGAAATGTTGATAGAGTTGGACGTTGCAAAATTGTTTGCAAACAGCCAGATCATCGCTTATGCGGGCGGTTTGGCAGGCTCTAATATCGGTTCCTTGCAAAACGCTTATATCAAAGTTAAAGACGGTAGCGAGATACGCAGTAGCAACAAGGTAGAAAATATCTCGGGCGGTATTTGCGGTATCAACAGTTACTATCTCGAAAACATACTTATAGATATAACCGATCAAAGCATAGTAAGAGATAGCGCTATCGGTCAATATAGAGCGGCAACGTCTTTGGCTATCAACGTTTGGGTATATAACAATAACAGCAATATCAATTCTAAAATAACTTCGGTCAACAATATGACTTACGAAGTTTTGAACGCAACGCCCACGGTTAGATACAACGACGTTAAAGACATCATCGAAAGACGCGGTCAAGGCGAATCGGTAGAGTATTTCGTAGAGTTCTCGGCGGCTATAGATAAAGATAGGGGCATTACGATGTTTGCGGACGCTCATACTTCGTTCGCAACCGTACTTGACCAAGTAGATTACGTCTCATACGGCGAAAACGTTTTGATATTGACTTCCCCCGCTAACGCTCAAGATATAAGCGTAAAAGCGGTAATGCGTAGAGACTTCGGCGACCAAACCGAACTTAAAGCGTTGTCTAACGCATTGTTAAAAGGCGGTCAAGAAGTTATAGGTATCTTTACCTTAACCAAAGATATTACCGTAAGCGGTAACTACACGGCAATAGGCTACGTTGCAACTCAAGAAGGCGACGTATCTCGTCCCTTCGGCGCGACCTTCGACGGTCATTACTATACCGTAACGTTTACCGACGTAACTTACGGCAATAAGTACAATTCGGTATTTGCTCTAAATACCGGTAATATCAATAGATTCGTTGTAAGTTACGATTATTCGTTGTTGGGCGACGCGGCGGCAGGTATTTGCGTCGATAACAAAGGTACTATTTCCAATAGCGTCGTATATATGGCGTTGGATACCGTAGTTAGCAATCCTATCGCGGCAAATACGTCAAGGAACGACAACGACTGGTTGATAGCCCCCGTATCGAGCGCAAACGAATACGTTATCGGTATGCAAAGCGAGTACAATAGATACGGCGCTATCGCAATTAACGGCAACGGCACGTTAAAGATAGATAGAAACGCCGCGGCTTTGACCTTTAATCCCGTTACCTTGGACGACAAGTCCGAATTTGCAGGATTTAGCGATCAAAACGTCATCTATACCGCCGAAACTTCCTTCGTTCCTTCCAATAACGTAAGTTCGTACGGATATTCGTTCAGCGCCGAGTTTATCAGCAAGTATATCTACACCATAAACGATCTACTTTCCTTGGTCGGCGCTCTCGATAAAGGTTACGGCAGTTTCTCGTCGGGTAAGACTTATTATTTGGAATCTTCGGACATCGAGATAGACGCTTCCTTACTAAAAGCGCTTAAAGAATTCTTGGGTACCTTCGAAGGTAACGATAATATCTTAAAAATAGTCGGTTCGGCACAAGATAACGTAGTATTCGATATAGGTTCGGATATTGAGAAATATGCGATATTCCAAAACCTTATCTTGGATTTAAGAGACTTAAACGAAGGCGTGTTCTTGTTCGATCCCGACAACGATTCGCATTTGATAAACGTCGCTATCTTCGACGACCGTCAAGACGCGCGTTTGTATGACGCTTACTTCGGCGCTAAGATCAGTTTGACTAGAGTATTCGTTGTTACCACCAATTCGGTAACCGCCGAAAATACCGATAATTATATTAGCGAAAACGTCGGTTGCATTTATTCTCAAGGTAGTTTGGACATTGGCTTCAAGACGGTAGACCGCAAGTTTATCGCTACCGCTAACGCCGCCGATGACGAAGTATTCCTTGGCTGGTACGTCGAAAACGACGGTTGGGATTTCTACGGCGAAGCGTCCGTTACTTGCGAATTGTCTCTTAACAATTACAAGACGACGTTTATTTCCACTACGATCACGCGTTCTTCCGAGTTCGATTCTATTGCGGAAGCGGTAGCAAACGGATTTACGTTTAAGGATAAATCCTTCGTTATCGCTAACGATCTCGTATTGAACGTAAGCGAGTCTATCGGCGATTACTACTATTTTGAAGGAGCTATCGACGCTTTGGGTAACGTGTTGACCATAAACGGCAAATCGTTATTCCGTGCTTTCGGCGGTTCTTTTGCTAACGCAAAGATAATCACCGACGTTTCTTACGCTTTGGCAATATCCTTGACCCCCGCGTCTTCGGTTTCTAACGTATTAGTCGTAAGTTCGGCTAAAAATTCCACGTTGGCAAACGTCGTCGAAGGTAACGTCAATAACGTATGGGTCGTTGCGGATTCGGTATCCGTAAAAGACAAAGTCGGTTATTTGATCACCGATCCTACCGTAAACGTAGACTCTTCTTTGGACGCTGAAAACGGCAATATCAAGATGATAGCAAGCCTTAACTCGTTAAACGGCGTCGTTGACGGTTTGATCTATTTCAAAGACGCAGCCGGCAAAGACTTCTATAACGAAAATTACGATACTATCGAGTCCAACGGTAACGTAGGCGTTTATTCGGTTACCGCTTCCGAAAAGATCTCTTCGGAATTTGCTATGAAGGTATTTGCCTTGGCGGTATCTAAGGGATATTCCAACAACGTTTGGATGGACTTCGATCTCTCTTTGGATTCTTCGTTCGAGCCTATTTCGGGCTTCGAGGGCGTGTTCTACGGTTGCGGTCATACCATTACCGTAAATAGCGATAAAGATTTTGCGCTATTCAAAGATATGACGGGTACGGCAAGAGAAATCAAATTGTCGGTAGTGGTAGACGAGCCTATCAACGTTTGTATAAGCCGTGATCCCGACGCTTTCGCATACGTCAATAATTCTATTATCAGCGTATTCGGCAGAGTAAACGCTCAACAAGAAGGCAACGTCAACAACGTTTGGATAGTAAGAAAAGGCTACGTTGACGAAAGCGAGTTCTTCTCGTCGTCCAACGACAAAGACGTTAATATGTTGGTATGGAATCAAGGTTCGATGGTAGCCACCGTCGGAGATGACGGAGTTATAACCTTCGAAGGCAAAAACACCGATAAACAAGTATTTATGGGTTATACCACGGGCGACTCTTTCAAGACTTCCGCCGTTTATACGTTTGCAGACCAAAATCAAAAGAAAGCAAGAGTATTGGCGTATAGCGCAGACCTTTTGATCGACGATATAGAGTCTTGGAACCTTTTGGTTACCGCTATGGATTCGACGGGCAACGACGCAAGCGATATGACCTTTACTTTGGGCGCGGATATAGTTATAACGTCCGAGTTCAAACCTTTGGCAGGCTTTAACGGTATTTTGGACGGCGACGCCAATAGTTTGGTGATAAATTCCGCCGTATCTTTCGACGGTATCGCAACGTTAGGCGGGTCTGGCGTTATCAAGAACTTGGCTATCGAAGTTTACGACAACTCTAACTTCCAAGTCGGCGCTACGGTCTTCCCCGTAAGTGAAAACGTTTTGAACGCCGTCGTTATCGACTACGTAGGCGTAACCGACGTCGGTTCGGCAAGACGTATAAGCGTTGACAATATGGCGGGCGTACTTCCCGGATTTGCTAACGAAAACGGGGACAAGGGCGGATTTATTACCGTAAACGGCAGTGGCGATAACTTTATCTTCGATACCAACGACTTGCCCGAATATAAATTGCGTTATTGGGCAAGAAGCGATACTGATGCCGAAATTACTTACGTAAACGGCGTATTTATGGACGGCGAAACCGAATACACGGGCGAAGTAACCGCTCACTACTTCAGTTGTTATACGGTATCTATCGTTGTGACCGGACTTGAAGACACCACTTTAAGACCCAACGTTACGCCTACCGAAACGTATTGGTCCGACCTTGCGGATATACAATCGGTCAGCGCGCAATCTACTTCGGGTTACGTATTCTGGGGCTTTACCTACGAGCCTAACGCGGCTATTACCGTAGTCAACCCCGTAAGATTAAATATAGACGTTACCAAACTTACTTCTTCCATAGTCATCTACGCCGAGTACAGCCTTATATCCACTTCTTGGCAAACCGTTACTTACGGCGATCTCACGGGAGAAGAGATGAGCGAATACTTGCAAATAGACAAAGACCAACGCGACAAAATGGCGGAAAAACACTACACCATTATTCGTAGTTGTCTACCCGAAGGCGACACGTTGGGCGTTGTCAACGAAGTGCCTCGTCACGCAGGTAACTATAAGATAACGTTTAGAATCATCATCGAAGACGGCGAGAGCATTTACGTAATGGGCGAAACCGATTTCGGATTTAGCATCAACGTAAGAGAATTGGTATTTACCGACCTTACCTTACAAGAAAAGATCTATGATACCACGATATTTGCGACGTTAGGTAGCAAGTCCTTGGCGGGCTTTATCGACGACGACGCCGATTACAAGTCCTTCTTGGATTTCAGCGACATCAAGTTCGCTTACTTCGATCCCAACACGCAAACCTTTACGAGAAACGCGGGTAGCGGTTATTACTTAAAGGTTTATTCGGGTGAATTGCAAAATACGGGTTACGGCAATTACGTACATATCGACTACAAGTTGCCCGACGGTATTTTGTATCAATACTCGGAAAGAAACGGCGAGTTGACTCGTTTGGCGCCCTTTACGTTCGCTATCCAAAAAGCCGATCTAACGCTCGAAATATCCACTATCGCCATAGATTATCTCGATCAATTCAAGTACGTGTTGGGCGAAGACGGCACGATAAGCTTCTTTGATATAGACGATCTATTCAAAAACTGCTATACCTTCACCACCGAATTTGACGATGAAGTGGATAGTGAGACCATCAAGAATACCAAGTTATTGGTCATCGAAGGCGACAGTTTGATAGACGACGTTTATCATTACAATATCAAAGCGCCCGGCGACTACTACATTACCACTCTTACCGATGCTTTGGTAAACTACAATCCCAAGATATTGGGCGGCAACGCTCGTTTCCGTGTAGAGCCTTCCTTAATATCCGTCGTCTTGGACGAAAGCGAAATAGAGTACGGCGACCCGCTCGTAACACCCAATTATCATATACACCAAGGCACGCACAAATGCATTGACGCAAACGGCGACGGTATTTGCGATAACGCCATAACGATGAGTGCGGACGTTTACGCGCTTTACGCTGATGAATTTGGTATTACGTTAAGTTACGACGCTTTCGTTAGTAAATATTTAAGCGTTAATATGGAGATAGTCGATATCCACGACGCAAACGGCAACGTACTCTATACGCCTATCGTTTCGGACGGTTACGTTTACGGCGTAACGTATAAGTTCTTGGCGGACAACGTCAACTTTAACTTTGACGAAGCGCTATACGGTTTACAATCCGAATACGACGACGAAGGTTTGTTGGTCAAACTCGTTTCTTCGCCTTATAACGGTTCAGTTAAGGAATACGTACTTTCTATCGAAAACGTTCTTAAAGTCGTACCGAGAAAGATAAAAGTCCACTATACCGGCGAATCTTCTAAGGTATTCGGCGCACAAGACGGAGATTATAAGGTATCCGCAAGAGTTATCGGCAAAAAGTCGGTTCAAGGAGATACCGTTATTGTTACGAGAGCCGCCGACGCAAACGGCAGAAGCGAAATTGTCGGCGTATACGATTTGGTATTTAGCGTTGTAGACGCAAACGGTAAAGACGTTACAACGTACTACGATATTACTTACTCTAACGGGGTAGGTTATACCTATTCGATAACCAAGCGTACCGCAAAAGTTACTCACAACGGCTATAACTACTATTACGGCGACAAGGCTTCTATGAGTAATATGCCTTACGTTACCAACCTTTCTCAAGACCTTATCAAGACTATTTACACGGTATTCGGTAAGCCCAAAGCCAAGAGTTTGGCGGACGTTGGTATCAATATCAAGTTGGGTTACTTCGGTTCGGATATTTTGAACGTAGGTAAGCACGAAGCCGAACTCGTTTATACCGCACCCGAAGAAGTTATGAACTGTATCGACTTCGTATTGGGCAACGCTACGTTTGTTATCGTGCCTTGTAAACTTACCGTAAAGGTCAATCCGTTTACTCGTCAATACAACAAGTCGGACGCTTTGTCGTTTAGTAGCGGTTTCGTTCCCTTTACTGTCAGCGGATTTGTCGGTAACGATCAACAAAAACTTACCGTAACTTATACCGATTTCGAACATAACTTGTCGTCGGGCGCGGGTAGTTACTTCTATAGACCCATAGGTTGCCAAGTTGTTCTTAAAGACAACGTATCTCAAAGCGAAAACGCTTATTTGTTGGAAAACTACTCGGTCGGCACTATCGCTTACGGTACGTATACGATAACCGCTTTATCTACCAACGTAGAAGTAGAAGTCGGTTACTTCGACGGAGAGGGTGTTTTCCATGCGTTTGAAGATAACGAAATGTATTACGGCGATACCAACGCCACTTTGAGATTTACCGTCGACGAATATCCCGGATATATCGCAGAGTTGTATCAAGACGAAGTTGAAGATCACAACTTTACCGATAAGCAACTTAACGATTGGTTGATCGACGTATTCTCGATAGCGTACACGCCTTTGAGTTACTTTGCGCAAGAAAGTTACGGTATCAACTTTGCCGCAAGCGACGATCCCGAAGAATTGTCTATCTTCTTGCATAGTTCGGACAACAATATCAAGTTGTCTACGGAAGGTACGTTCAGCGTTTTGGAAGTTTATTTCAAAGTCAAAGACGTCAAGATCGTAAGCGATAGCAGTTTGGAAAATCCCAAAGCCGTATTTACGGTTTCCGCAATGTATTACGATTATGCAAATAGGACTTACGCCGAGATACCTAATTATGGTATAATGAAAGAAGTCGAGATCTCTAAGGATCAAAAAGTCAGACTCTCGGACAACTTCGAGATAGCGTTCAACGTCGTCAATATCGACGCCGATAGTTGTACTTATAAACTTTCCGCAAATACTTATTCCAACGGTCGTTGGTCTCAAGTGGAAAGCGGTTCGTTTATGATCGAAAACGAAGACGGCGTTAAGACGGTCGACGCGACAACACCTTTCGTTAGCGGCGTTGAGATAGTCTACACCGAACAAGAAAAGTTAGTATCGTTCATAAAAGAACATCCCGTTGCGATAGCGGTCATCATACTTGCTTCCATCGCGGTCGTGGTAGGACTTAGTTTGTTGGGCGCGTTCATATACCGTAACAAGAGAATAGCAAGACTTGCTTATCACGAAAAAGTTAATACTCAATTACTTGATAAGCATAACGACGAAAACGCAAAAGAATAAATAAGCGTTTTAAAACGTTAAAAATAAATGATGGGAAATGATGGATGAAGGAGTATACTTTATGAAAAAAACAGCTTTGATCGTGTTAATATCTTTGATCGTTACTATTCTTGCAGCGTCGACTTTTATGGTCGGCTGCAAGAAAAAGAAACAAGACGTTAATTACGAAAATAACGACCTTAAAGGTATCGAGTCCGACGCTTCTATCGCCGAATGGATGATCTATGACGAAAATTCCACTCAAGAAGAATTGAAAGCGCTTGTCGAAAGAGTTTACAAAAACGCTTGCGAACTCGACCAAAAACTCGAATATCGTAGAACCGACGTCGTATGTAACGTTACTACGGTCGGCACTATGGTACAATACGTTACCACTATCAAAAACGGCAACGAGTACGTTCGTTTGGAAACTCAAGTTCCCGACGGCGAGACCCCCTCTTTGATGAAATCTATTTTAAAAGATCAAATCTATTTCAAAGGCGACTATGCGGATATGCAACACGAAAAAGCCGTTGAGATAGAGACCAAGAAAGGCGTATCTTACGAAGACGGCGTTATAAGTGCGGATTTGGATAGCGTAAACGTATCTTACGTAGACAAACCTTACTTTAACGCTTCCCAAGAGTTAAAGTACACTCAAACGGATTTCGTTATAACCAAGGATACTATAAAAGACGTTTCTATCTCTCATAACGACGAAGAAGGTTTTTATATCGTCGAGTTAAGCGTCGACGTGGAAAACGAAGAAGCGATCGCTAAACCTTACGCAAATTTAAGCAGTAACGTTAAAAAGGCAAAATACTTGTCGGTTAGAGAACATATCGAGATTTGGGATAACGGCTATTTTAGAGCCTTCTATTCGTTGGATAATTGGAAAGGCACGGTAGTAGTTTCCATCGAAGGCGACATCGACTATCGCACCTATTTCGTTTACGACGAAGCGCAATGCCAAATCGACGGACTTTTTGCGATTGACAAATTAAGGGAGGAAATAGCAAAACAATGAAAAGGAAAAATTCGGAAAGAGTAAGACAAATTGCCGTTGCCGGCGTACTTCTTGCGTTGATTTTAATATTCTTACTCGTACCTTTGGCGATCGGTCCGTTAAGTTTGGCTGTCGTCGCGGTTTTAGCGGTAATAATCGCTTGCGAATTTGAAGGATTAGGCATGGGACTGTTTGCGGGTCTTGCCTTTGGCGTAACTAGTCTTATCGCTTCTTTTACGACGGGAGCGGGCAGTCCTACCGCTGTAATATTCCATAATCCTTTGGTTTCTATATTGCCGAGAGTTATTATCCCTTTGACTTGCTATTTTTCCTATAAGGGCATACGTTTGGCTTTTAAACGTTCGTACGACAAAAAGGAAAATTATGATCCCAAAGCCGTAAACAGACTCTCAATTAGCGTTGCGTCTATCGTCGGCGCAGTCGTTGCGACGGTTACCAATACGGCGCTTGTAATGGGTATGTTGTTTGCGTTCAATGCGGGCAAAACGTTTGGAAACGTTTATATCGGTACCGCGATGCTCGTATCGACTTTAAGCGTTAATTTCCCTATCGAATTGGGCGTTTGCGCCGCCGTGTCCGCACCCTTGATGTTGGCTTTGCACGCGACTTTCCACTCGTTTGACAAAGACGGCTTATCACCCGTTCCCAAAAACGCAGTTAAGGATGCGTCAAACGAACAAGTTCAAGAACAAGCCGACTAAGGATAAAGTATTCGATATAATAAGACGACAAAAAATGCTGTAAAACTTGTTGATGGTTTTACAGTATTTTTTATTTTAAACCGTTTAAATTTAACCGTTTTTAATATGAATTGACGGCGTTACCGTCATGATTTGGCTATGCCTTGATTTCTCGCTTCGCTCCGTGAATTGAATTGCAACCGCAACGTGCCGTTAGGCGCAATTCATGACGGAAGGCAATTCATGACCGTCAGGTCAATTCACGCAACCATTAGGTTGCAATTCATTGCTTGCGTAGCAAGCGTAGCGAAACAAATTGATTATCAATCATACAAAACATATTAACAAATGAATTGACGGCGTTACCGTCATGAATTGGCTATGCCATAATTTCTCGCTTCGCTCCGTGAATTGAATTGCTACCACAATGTGCCGTAAGGCGCAATTCATGCCGTAAGGCAATTCATGATCGATAGTTCAATTCACGCAACCGTAGGTTGCAATTCATTGCTTGCGTAGCAAGCACACCGAAACAAATTGATTATCAATCATACAAAACATACTAACAAATGAATTGACGGCGTTACCGTCATGATTTGGCTTTGCCTTTATTTCTCGCTTTGCTCCGTGAATTGAATTGCAACCGCAATGTGCCGATAGGCACAATTCATGCCGTAAGGCAATTCATGATCGATAGTTCAATTCATGCAACCGTTAGGTTGCAATTCATTGCTTGGGTTTATCAATCCGATCTCAATGCGTCTACGACGTTTTTCTTTGCGGCAAGCAAGGACGGAATAAAGCCCGAGATCACCGCTAAAACTATGCTCAACGCAAGTAACGACCCCGTAGCGACGGGACTTACTACCGCCAAACCGCCAATTGAAGAAAAACTCTTGATTATAGCGCTTAAAGCGGGGGCTAGTGCGTAAGTCATCGCTATACCCAAAACACCGCTTAAAACGCCGATTATCACGGTTTCCGCTATAAATACGTTCAAAATATCCGTTTTCTTTGCGCCGATACTTCTCAATATACCTATCTCTCTCGTTCTTTCGGTTACCGAGTTGCTCGTTATTATCGCTATCATTATGGAAGATACCAACAAGGATATTGCGGCTACCGCGACTAACGCTAACGTCGCAAGATTAGTTATCGTTTCCATATTATACATAAACATTTCGGTTACGTCAAAATATTTGACTTTACCGCCGTAATTATTATTCCAATTATCTAAATATTTGGTAATTATTTCTTTTCCGTTAAAGTTAGAAGCGTAAACGTTTATATATATGGGCGTTCCGTCCGCTCCGACGTATTTGTTAAATGCGGATAGGTTTTTACCGTTCGATAACAAACTTAAAATTGTTCCTATCCCCGAGCCTTCGGGATTTACGTCTTTTGCCATCGTGTCGGAAAATACGTTTTTCTTGCTTCCGTTCTCTAAAAGTTTAAGTTGAGAAGCGGCAATTTGACTATTCATCGCTTCTTCTCTTACGTACTCTGCAAGTTCGGGCGTATAACAAAAATTGCATTGAACTGCGGACATCGGGGCGGTATTTTTGACTCTTAATATCCCTACGACTTCCAAAAACATACCTTCGTTTTCGTAAAGTTCTTCAAGTTTTTCGTCCGCGGGTATGCTATATCCCGTATCCGTGCCGTCGTTTTCAAAATAAACGTCGTTGGGTATCAATTTTAGTTTGTAACCGGTGATCTTCGAGAAATCGAGTAATTGATACGGCTTGCCGTTTTCGTCCGTTTTGTTTTCGCTGCCAAAAGCTTTGTCGTAATAACCGAATTGGTTTAAAAATTTATACGAGATCTCGTTGTCTTCGTTTACTACTAAAACTATCTCGGATTTGTCGGTAGGGTATTTGCCGTATAAAACGTCGTAATATTTTTCCATATACTCCTTGCCGACAAGTTGATTCCACCCCGTCGCTTCCAATGAAGAATTACCCAAAACGTTACCCGCCATCGTGGAAAGGGAAGTTACTTTATAACTTTCGGGAGATACGTCTTCGTAATAACCGTAATAATCGTTTTTTGCGATCAAATTCATACGGGTGCCGTAATACTTGTGTATCGCCAAATACGTATCTTTGGGCATTTTATCAAGATATTCTATAAACTCGGGCGTTATTTCGTTAAAAGATAGACTTTCGGTCATCGTGGATAGCATTTGATCGACCGTCGACTTTGAAGACGCTTCTTCCACTATTCTCGCCTGTCCGTCTGTCGGGAATTGTCCGCTTACCCCCGTTCCTTTACTAAACGTCTCAAAAAGTTGGGTCATTATATCGTAGTCCATACTGTATTCGTAAACGCCGATGGGGACTGACGCCAAAAGAGAAGTCTTCATATTTTCCATCCATACGTTGATACCGTTGCTTAATGCAAGCACCAATCCCATACCTATTATACCTATGCTTCCGGCTATGGTGGTCAAAGCGGTACGACGTACTTTTGATATAAGGTTTTTCCAACTCAAATTCATCGCCGTTATCCATTTCATTTTTGTATATTTAAACGGAGCGTGCGGATTCTTTTTGAGTTTAGGCAGTTTCTTCTTGTTGATTTCTTTAGTTTGCGTCTCTTCTTCTATATCGTAAGGGTTACTGTCGTCGATTATCTCGCCGTCTTTTATCTTGATTATTCTCGTGCTAAATCTTTTTGCAAGATCGTCGTTATGGGTAACCATTATCACCAATTTTTCTTTGGCGACTTCTTTTAATACTTCCATAACTTGCTCGCCGAGTTCGCTATCCAAAGCGCCCGTGGGTTCGTCCGCTAAAATGATATGCGGATCGTTTACCAACGCTCTTGCTATGGATACCCGTTGCATTTGTCCGCCCGATAGTTGGGTAGGTTTTTTGTGTATATGCTCTTCCATATGCACTTTTTTCAAAGCTTCTATCGCTTTTTCCGCACACTCGTCGTGTTTGTACCCGCTTAAATTTATAGCGAGTTCTACGTTTTTCAAAACGGTCAAATGGGGTATAAGATTATAGGACTGAAAAACGAATCCTATTTCGGAGTTTCGATATGCGTCCCAATATTCGTCGGTAAAATCTTTGGTCGATATTCCGTTTATCTTTAAGTCGCCGTCGGTGTATCTGTCTAAACCGCCGATAATATTCAAAAGGGTGGTTTTTCCGCAGCCCGAAGGTCCTAATATGGACGTAAATTCACATTTTCTAAAATTGACCGTTATACCTTTAAGCGCATGTACGGTCGAATCGTTCATTTGATAATCTTTCTTTATATTTTCTAATTTTAACATACTATTACCTATTATATTTTTCCCATTATGTTAATTTGCCAACTTTTAATTTCCATTAAAATTTGCAATTATTTGAGTTTTTTATCTTTTGAAATTTTAGCATAGTATAGTTTAATAAATTCTTTTTGTCAAGAAATGTTGCGTCAATGTTAAGTTTTTATTGTTTTAGTAATTTAAAATTTACAAAAAGTCTAAAAAAAACTTCCTATGGCAAAGGTGCCGTAGGAAGAATAAATTTGTTAGATAAGTTGAAAAATTTTTGCGTTTAAGATTATTTAAGTTTATAAACGAACGCTTCGTAAGGTCTTAACGTCATCGACGACAAGGGCAAACTGTCGTTATAGTTGGATATTATCAATTTAGCGTCGTTAAACGCAATATCCTTGGGCAGTTTAAAGTTGACTTCTTTGTTTTTAAAGTTGCAAACTACAAACAAGGTTTCGCCTTTGTAACTTCTTTCGTAAACGTAAAGATCTTTATTTTTGGGATAGTACTCGGTATAAACGCCGTTTTTGATTATCTCGGCGGTTTCGGGATCTTTGCGTAACGCTATCAATTTTTTGTAGAAGTTCAATACGCTGTCGGGATCGGCTTTGCTCTCTTCTACGTTTATATCAACGTAGTTGGGGTTGGGTTCGTACCAAGGTTCGACGGTAGAGAAGCCCGCGTACTTTTCGTTGTTCCAATGCATCGGCATTCTTCCGTGATCGCGAGAACGTCTGTTCATAATAGGCACGAATAAATGTCTGACAATGGGGATATATTTGACCATATTCCAAATGTTGGTCGCAAGTTGGTCTCTCATTTGGTCTATCGATTTAAATTTAAAGTTGGTCATACCGAGTTCTTGTCCTTGATAGACGTACGGAGTGCCTTGTTGTAAATGTAAAGATATTGCAAGCATCTTTGCGGCTTCCTTTCTAAGATCGCCGTACTTGCCCGTAAATCTTCCCAAACTTCTCGGTTGGTCGTGATTTTCGTAATATAAAGCGATCCAGCCTTTGCCGAACATACCTTTTTGCCATTTTGTAAATACGGCTTTTAATTTGGGTAAACTAAACTTTTTGGGGATAACTTGCAAGAACATATCCGACTCGACGTGATCGAAAAAGAATATCGTATCCAATTCGTGTCTATCTTCGGCGGTGTAGCGCAAACCTTCTTCCAAAGTAACGTTTGCGGCTTCGCCAACCGTCATACTGTCGTAATGGGATAGTACTTTTTCATTGAGTTCGCGTAAATATTCGTGAATGTGCGGACCGTGGCAAAAATACTCGTCCCCGCAAGCGATGGGGTTAAATTTGCCGTTGGGTATGCTTCCGTCGGGATTGATGGTCTTGCTTATATAAGTTATAACGTCGCATCTAAATCCGTCTACGCCAAGATCCAACCAATATTTTACTAAATCTTGAACTTCTTGTCTTACCTTTGGGTTGTCCCAATTCAAATCGGGTTGTTTTTCCGCCCAAAGGTGCATATACCACTCGTCCGTGGTCTCGTCGTATTTCCAAGCGGGACCGCCAAAACGACTCGTCCAGTTGTTGGGGGGCTTTTTGCCGTTTTTACCGCGACCTTTACGCCAAATATAATAATCTCTGTAAGGATTATCCTTGCTCTTTCGACTTTCTTGGAACCAATAATGCTCGTCCGAAGTATGATTGACTACCAAGTCCATTATGAGTTTTATCCCCCTTTGGTGTAGTCCTTCGACCATTTCTTTCCAGTCGTCCAAAGTGCCGAATTCGTCCATTATATCTCGATAATCGCTAATATCGTAACCGTTATCGGCGTTAGGCGATTTATAACAAGGGGAGAGCCATATGGCGTTAATACCCAATTCTTTTAGATAATCGAGTTTTTCTATAATACCGCGAAGATCGCCTATACCGTCGCCGTTGCCGTCTTTAAAACTACGGGGATAGATTTGATAAACTACGCTGTCTTTATACCATCTGGTTTTGACCGAATTCTCGGGATTTGACATATTATTCCTCCAAAAAAGTTTATAAATTATTTTATCATTTTGTGCGTTTTGTTGTCAATACGGGTTTTTGAGTAAAGTTATTATTTAAAAAATATATTCTTATATTTTTGCGTATTCGCATATCCTTTAATATGTCTAAACTATATTTTCAAAATATCGTTTTTATAAACGGGGTAGGAGTCAGATCTTATTCGTTATCAAAAGGGGAAAGGGTAGAAGCGTATTTCCCCGACAAAGGCTCGACCGCTATTTATCACGTAAACGATAAACCTTTTGGCAAAAACTTGATTTTTTTATTTGACGGTAAGGGTTATCACGTTGACTTTCAAGTTAATAAACCAAATTACTTCGTTTACCAAACGCAAGTGTCTTTAGTCTTTTCTACCGTTCTCGTTACGGTATTTTACGATAACGGTTACACTTTGGTTTTGGATAAAGGGGATAATTGCAACGTCTATCCTTTGAATGATCCGACAAATATCGAAAGCGGGGTTATAGGCGATTATCTTTTTGTCAAATATAAAGAAGAGGACTTATTTAAGTTGCTCGTTTTTTCGTTCGATACTTTGGAACTTGTATTTAAAACGAAAGGGCAAAAGATAGAGATAGGGCAAAATATCGAAAGGGAATTTTTTGTCGACGACCTTTGTAAGCACCACGTTACTCAAACTTTTGACGTAAACGGTCAAGGGATAAGTGAAAACTCGTTTTTTGTCGAGTGCTCAAGAGCGCACACTTTCACGTATAGATTATACCCGCTTCTTTTGTTGCAAGCGATAAAGTGCAAAGATGCAAACGTGCGCACTTATTTACACGACGATCTAAAAGAGTCGGTATCGGCATTTTTCGACTTTTTTGGGGATATTGAGCAAATTACGCCATTATCCGACACTTTAATAAAGGTTCACGGAAAAGATAGGGTCAAACTATATTCGTTTACTCTAAAAGACGGGTTAATAGCGGATATTGACGAGTTGGAATAAACGTAAAACCATTATAAAATCTTTACTTTGCGTTGCTTTTGATAAATAATTGTAAATCGACTCTAAAAATGTTATAATTTAAAAAAGGAGTTTGATTTATGGATATACGTATAAAAAAATTGAGAGAAGACGCGGTAATCCCCACGTACGCAACGGTCGGCTCGGCAGGTGCGGATCTATACGCTTGTTTAGACCAAGATATTACTATAAAACACGGCACGTCGGCGTTTATTCCTTGCGGTTTTGCTATGGCTATTCCCGAAGGCTACGTAGGTTTGGTTTACGCTCGTAGCGGTCTTGCTTCTAAAAAAGGTCTTGCCCCTTCCAATAAAGTAGGCGTTATCGACAGCGATTATCGCGGTGAGATAACCGTGTCTCTATTTAATCACTCGTCGGAAGATCGCGTTATTCAAAAAAGAGAAAGGATAGCGCAACTCGTTATTGCTCCGGTTATCCAAGCTAATTTTGATTTGGTCGAAGAGTTGGATCAAACTCAACGCGGACAAGGCGGATTTGGCTCGACCGGACGGGAATAAGTCGATATATCAAAGTGTTTCCAAGTAAACAAAATACATTTACGTCATCCTTCCACTTCGGTCAGGATGACGACAAAATGCTTAGAGTTATGTATAATTCGTCATTCTGAGCAAGCGAAGCGCCGTCGAAGAATCTTTTTTTCCAAATAATAAGGATAAAGATGTTTCGACTACGCTCAACGACTCATAAGTATCTCTTTAGACTTGTCTTAACGCAAGCGTAAAGACTGCGTTTTTTAGAGAACTTATTCGTCTCCGTCAAAAATCTTTTTGGATTTTTGACGGTTTTTAAATCGGATAAAGATCCTTCCACTTCGGTCAGGATGACGACCTACTAAGTGCAACAATTATAATTATAGCCATTGCTAACGCAATTCTTTTCTATCAAAAGGACTGCTATTTTTCGTCAAATCAAATCATTACGGTAAAATAAAAAAAAGCATTTCGCATCACGCGAAATGCTTTTTTTATCCTTTTTAAAATTACTCTTCGGGAACGAACTTTTTGCAAGGAAGTATCGTTGCGCTCTTAACGAAACGCTTTACGGATTCCGAAGACTTCTTTGCTTGGCTTTCGGTGGTGTAGGATTCGCCAACGTAAGTTACGGTATTTGAACTACGCAATACGTAACGGAACTTGCCGAACTTATCTTTGCCTATCACGAAATTGCCGATATAGACCGCTTTCTTAAAGTTGTCTATAGCGCCTCTTACCGTGCTTGCCGAAGCGTAAATGGAACTTGTGTAAAGTATTTGCTTGTTGTTTGCTACCAAGAAGAAACGGAAGTTTCCGTTTTCGTCTTCGTAAGATTCAAACGTACCGAGTCTCGGGGTCTCTGCCTCTTCCTTTGCGACTGCGTCCCAATCTATATCGCTTGCTTTCTTTTGTTCTTTCAAAGATTTTTCATAAGAAGCAAGTTCTTCGTCGGTAGGCTCTATTACGTTGATTTTGGTGCTGTCGGCAAATCTAATTACAGACTTGATACTGCTTTCGCAAGCGGATTTGCTGGAGTAGTTTTGACCTTGATATCTCTTGTTAAGGATAAATCTGTAACGGCCGAATTTATCACCGCTTGCAAAGAAGTTTCCTTCTTTGACCGCTTTCTTAAACGTGTCGATACCGTTCTTAGCCCCGTCTATCGTAGAATAACCAAAACTGTCGTACAATAGTTGACCGTTGTTTGCCAATAAGCTAAAACAATAACCTTCCGAGCGAAGTGCGATCTCGTATTTACCTACTGCGCCTTTCTTTTCGGACGAATCTTGAATATCGTTCAATTTGCTTTCTTCTGTACTCATATTATCCTCCGTATTTTTATTATTTTGTTTTGTTTTTGCTTTTTTAGGTGCTACCGTCAAAGGTACGTCCACGGTGTTCTCGGGCTTCTTTTGTGAGGGTTTTCTTTGTTGTTTAGCCTTAGGTTGAGTGGTTTGTTTTATAGGTTTTTCCTTTATAGGTTCTTCCTTTATGGCTTCTTCCTTTATGGGTTCTTCCTTTACGGGTTCTTCCTTTATGGGTTCTTCCTTTATGGGTTCTTCTTGAACTTCGTCGGCGGCTACTTGCTCTTCTACTTGCTCTTGAACGGGTTCTTGAATTTCTTCTTGTACTTCGGTATCTTTAACTTCTTCTATCTCGGGTTCTTGCTCTTGCTCGGGTTCTTGCTCTTGAACTTGCTCGTTCTCTTGAACTTGCTCGGGTTCTTGAACTTGCTCGGGTTCTTGAACTTGTTCGGGTTCTTGCTCTTCTACTTGAATTTCTTCGGAAGAGTTATCTAAAACGTCCGCGTTTTCGTCATCGCTTTCTTGCGTTTCTTCAACGGGTTCTTTTACTTCTTCCGCAGTTTCGACCGCTTCTTCGTTTTCGACGGGAGTTTCGGACTTTTCGTCTTCTACTTGCTCTTCAACTTGTTCGGGTTCTTGCTCTTCGAGTTGCTCGGGTTCTTGCTCTTCAAGTTGTTCGGGTTCGTTCTCTTGAACTTGCTCGGGTTCTTGAACTTGCTCGGGTTCTTCTTGTTGAGTTGCTTGTTCTACCGCTTCGTCAACTTCGGCAATAGGTTCTTCTTTTATCTCTTTTTGCGGTTCTTCTTCCTTTATCTCTTCGACCTTTACGTCGTTTACCGCCTTTACGCTTGCTTCTTTTTGTTGCTCGCTCGCTTTCTTTTCGGCTTCGGCTTTTTGTTTCTTTTCCTTATCCGAGTTGATTATCAAAGTCGCAGCCAAAATGATAAAAACTATCAAAGCGACGCCCGCTACGATAACTCCCCAATAAGGAACGTATAATTTAGTGCCTAACCATATTTTTTTTGTCAAAAAATCAACAAATGCCGATGAAAGCAAAGAATTTAACAAATCTTTACCGTAAAACATCCCAAACCTCCATTAAATAACTTTATATATTTATTCTAACATTAAAAAAAAGTCGTGTCAATGGAAAACCAGACCATTGAACCCCCATAAAATACCTTTTTTTGGAAAATATAACTATTGATTTATGCAAAAAGCGGTCTTACGCCTTTAGTTTAAACGGCGTAAAACCCATCCCTTGCTTGGTTAAGATAAGCGTAATATCTTTTTGTCTACTCTCCAATCATCGCCTTAAACTTTACTCTCTTTCCTTTATGTATTTTTCGGTCATTTTTACGTAAAGTTTGGATAATTCCAATACGTATCTTTCTCTGTCTATCGGCGATAAGTCGGCAAATATCCTTTCGTCTATCAATATTCCCAAAGGATTGGTTATCGGCTCGTCGCTATTTAAGATTTGTACGACTTTTTCGTAAATGCGTTTTTCTTCTTTGTCTAAACTCGGTATATTGTCTCTCGCCATATATTCGTCTGCAAAATAGCCCGTTCTCATTCTGTATTTTGCATTTTTAGCCATTTGTTTTAAAGTGTTTGCCATAGTTGACTCCTTTTTGGTGTTAGCCCAATTATACCAACGTTTATATGCGGTATTTATAGACAATTTGTTAGATAAACTCTAATGTTGTCGAAAGAGTATCGTTAGGGTTTTATAACGCTTTACGCTTTTATAAAAAAGTGATATAATAAAATAGAAATTTAAGAGCGAAACGCAAGGTTTTAAGGTGTATAATGGAAGAGTTTTCAAGGTTTATCGCGTTGTTTGGTAAGGACGCTTATAAAAAATTGGCACAAAGCAAAGTCGTTATAGTCGGGCTTGGCGGCGTCGGCGGATACGTGGCGGAAGCGCTTGCAAGATGCGGGGTCGGGGCTTTTATGCTTATAGACGACGACGTGGTAAAATTATCCAATATAAACCGTCAAATCATCGCTTTACACTCTAATTTAGGTAAATATAAAGCCGAACTTTGGGGGGATAGGATATTGGATATAAACCCTAACGCCAAAGTGGACGTAAGGGTTTCTCGCTTTAATCTCGAAACTCAAGATCAATTTGATTTTTCTTCCTACGATTACGTAATAGACGCGATAGATTCCACTTTATGCAAAACTCAACTAATAAAAAAAGCCAAACAAAGCGGAGTCAAGGTCATAACTTCTTGCGGGACGGGTTGTAAAACCGACCCCGTATACGTCGTTACGGACGTTTATTCCACTCATAACGACAGACTTGCGGCTATATTAAGAAGAAGGTTGCGTAAGGAAGGTATACAAGACGTAAAAGCAGTTTATAGCGAAGAGCAAGCGCACGCTTACGCGGTGGACGAGACGGGGAAGACCGTGCCGGCGACCTTCGTATATTCACCCGCAAAGGCGGGGTTGGAAATAGCGAAAGAAGTGGTTTTCGACCTTACGGGATATAAAAAGTAATATTTTTTGAGTTATGAACGATAAGATAAGTTTAAAACTAAAAGAACTGCCGACGGATCCGGGGGTCTATATAATGCGAGACGCGGCTAATACGGTTATTTACGTAGGCAAAGCGCGTAACTTGAAAAACCGCGTTAGGTCATATTTTAATTCGAGCGTTAAGACCGAAAAAACGATGGTTTTGGTTAGCAAAATAGAAGATTTCGACTATATAATAACCAATTCCGAAGTTGACGCGTTGGTTTTAGAAAATACTCTTATCAAAAAACACAAACCGCAATACAATATTCTTTTAAAAGACGATAAACTTTATCCTTTTTTAAAGATCAATCTCAAAGAAAAATATCCAAACGTCAAAGTCATACGCCGTTTAAAAGCGGACGGCAGTAAATACTTCGGACCGTATATGATCGGTATAACCACAAGGGATATGTTGACCTTGTTACACTCGGCTTTTCCGATAAGATGGTGCGATCACGATCTCGATAAATTACCTAAATCTCATCGTACTTGTTTGTATCACCAAATGGGCAAATGTTTAGCGCCTTGCGTCGGGGCGGTAACCCCCGAAGAATACGCTAAAATGATAAACAAGATAATTTCTTTTTTGCAAGGAGAAGATAAAGAGATCGCCGAGATAATCAAAACCAAAATGCTCAACGCGTCGGATAACTTGGATTTCGAGAGCGCTTTAGAGTATAAAAAACAACTTGCCGTTTTGGAAAAAATGGTCAGATCCCAAGTCGTCGCTTTGCCTAAAGAGTTTAATTTGGTCGTATTCGGCGCGGCTTTCGGGGACAAAAGCGGGGCTATCGCTTGTCTTTCGGTTAGGGGCGGAAAGGTAGTTTCGGCGGAAAAATACGCAATACCTTCGGGGTTTGACGACGGGGACGGTATAAGCGCTTTTATATATCAATTCTATTCGTCAAGACCCATGGTCGCGGACGAGATAGTTACTTCGTTCGAATTGGAAGACGCTCTCAAAAACTTACTGCTCGCACAAAAAAAAGTTACTTTCGTTTGTCCCAAACAAGGAGTACGCAAACAACTTGCGGATATGGCGGACACCAACGCTTCAGAGTATTTGTCAAGATCGGAAGAACTAATAACCAGAAAGGACAAAATGACTTTGGGCGCTACCGCGCAACTTGCCAAAGTTTTGGGTATAGAAGAACCTTTGTTTAGGATAGAGTGTTACGATATTTCAAACATACAAGGCACGGATAAAGTTAGTTCGATGGTCGTCTTCGAAGGCGGAGAAAAAGCGGCTAAAATGTATCGTCATTTTAAGATAAAGACGGTGCAAGGCGCAAACGACTTTGCGAGTATGAAGGAAACTATCGACCGTAGGTTAAAACGTTTAAAAGAAGGCAAGGAAGAGAGTTTTAAAAATAGACCCGATCTTATTATAATCGACGGCGGTTTGGGACAAGTCGGATATGCTTTGCAAGCGATGGAAGAAAACGGCTTTACGGATATACACGTCATAGGACTTGCCAAAAGAGAAGAAACCATCGTTTTGCCCGACGGCAAAGAGATAAATTTACAAAAGGATTCTTATGCGTTAAGGCTTATACAACGTATAAGAGACGAAGCGCACAGGTTTGCTATAACTTTCCATAGAAAGTTGCGTTTTCAACGCACGTTGGAGAGCAAATTAAAAGAAGTTGAAGGCATTGGAGACGCGTCGGTCAAAAAATTATACGCACACTTTAAGTCTTTCGACGCAATTAAAAACGCTTCTTTGGAAGACCTTTCAAAGGTCGTAAACAAACGAGCGGCGCAAGCGTTATATAAAAAATTACACGAGGAGTAGACAATGAAATACAAAATGATTGCAAGCGATTTTGACGGTACTATTTTTTCACACAAGTCGTTTACCGTACCGCAAAACGTAAAAGACGCCATCGACGATTACAAAGCCCACGGCGGTAAATTCGTTATAACTACGGGGCGTATGTTCGATTCGATATTGCCGCATTTGAAAAAACTCGGTTTGCACGGGGATCTTCTATGTTTGCAAGGCGCGATGTGTTACGATATAGATACCGAAAGAGAACTGTTTAACACGGATATGACCAACTCGAGTGCTATCAAACTTTTAGAGATCGTCGAAGAAAAAGGTTGGATCGCTCAAATATACGTTGGACGAAATATGTTGACGCAAAAGCCCAACTCTTACACCGACGTCTACAAAGTGCTTTGCGGAGTTACCCCTATATATACTCAAGAAAAACTATCCGATTACGTCAAAAGAACGGGAGTGAGTTTACATAAGTGCATAGTAATGTCGACACCCGAAGAAGCGGACGCAAAAGTGGAATTTTTAAAAAGCGTTTGCCCCGACCTTGACTTTACGAAAAGCACGCCCGAGTACGTCGAAGGCGTGGATATAAAAAGCGGCAAAGGCAAAGCGGTCAAAAGATTGGCGGAAAGTTACGGGTTGACTTTAAACGAAGTCGCGGCTTTCGGCGATCAAACCAACGACGTAAGTATGCTAAAAGTGGCGGGGTTTTCGGCTTGTCCTAAAAATGCCGTCGACGAGGTAAAAGCGGTAGTCGACGAAGTCGGCGACGACGTGGAAAACGGCGGTATGGCGGAGTTTATAAGGCGTTTTACCTATTGATGACAAACGCTCGTTTTCTTTCATATAATTGAGATATGACGGAACTTGACAGTATAATCGCGGAATTGGAAAAATCGGGGAACGTATTAAAAGACGTTAGCGCAAGGACTTTAACGACGTTCGGCTCGGGCGGGTTCGTATCCTATTTGGTTTTACCAAAGACTCAAGAAGAACTTTTGAAAACTTTGGATTTGCTATCCGAACAAAAGTACCACGTTTTGGGTGCCGGTAGCAAAGTGATAATAAGCGATAACGGGCTTAAGTGCGTAGTAGGGTTAAAAGAATTAAAGGGGTATTCCGTTAAGGACGACGAGATATGCGCTTTTGCGGGAGAATACTTGCCGATATTATCCAAAGTTGCCGCCCAAAACGACTTGACGGGACTCGAATTCGCAAACGGCATACCGGGGACTTTGGGTGGCGCAATAAGAATGAACGCCGGCGCTTTCGGAAGCGATATGTCCAAAGTTTTAAAAGAGATAACTCTTTATAAAAACGGTAAACTTTATACCGCTACGCCCAAAGAGTTGGGTATGAGATATAGAGACGGCTCTCTAAAAGGAGCGATCGCTATCAAAGCGGTTATAAAACTATCCAAAGGCGACCCCGAAAGGATAAAATATCTAATGAAGGAAAACTTTAAAGCAAGGGATATATCTCAACCCAAAGAGCCGTCGGCGGGTAGCGTATTCAAACGAATAAACGGTAACAGTCCCGCCGTATACGCGCAAGGTGCGGGCTTAAAAGGAGTTCGCATAGGGGGCGCTGCGGTCAGTGGTAAACACAGCAATTTTATCGTCAACTTAGGCGGAGCGACAAGTAGAGATTATTTAAGACTCAGCGAAGTCGTCAAAGACAAAGTAAGAGATCGCTACGGAGTGGAATTGGAAGAAGAATTTATTTTTATGAGGGATAAACTATGAACGAAAAAGAAAATAACGCTTTAAACGTTATAACCGACGCCGAAGTCAAAGAGTATATAAAAGAAAAATTTACGCTTGACAAAAAAACGGCGAAAGGCGTTTTGCTTTCCGCTTATATAATGTCCGGAGAAATATCTATCGGTCAAAAGGGCAAAAGTTTAACTTTTACTTTTAAAAACATTTTTGCGGCGTTTTTATTTTGCGACGCTATGAACGTGCGTTTTAAGTATTCGCCCGAATTAAAAATGGAGATACCTACCGACGGCAGGCGTTCGAGAAAACTAATTGCCGAGATACTCGAGTTTAAAGCGTTGGACTTTTTAGTGGATTTAGGGATGGCGAAAGTGGATAAAAACGGCAAATTCAAATCCTTAAATTTTGACTTCGAGTTAGAAGAAGAATTGCGTTCGGGCTTTTTTGCCGAGTTGTATTTAGAAACGGGAAAGTTGTCTTACTATGACGATTATAGGTTGGAGTTGAGTTTGCCCGACGTAAACAAATGTAATAAGATAGCGCACTTGTTAAGGGAAATAGAAATAAACGTAGGCGTAAAAGACAACGGAGTAGTGCTTTTGCGTACCAACGCGATTTACTATTATTTAGCGTTGTGCGGAGCAAACAAATACGCGATAGAAATAAGCGAGTATTACGTTCAAAGGGACAAAAACAGACAGCTTTCGAGATTGAGTAATTTTGAAACGGCAAACACGGATAAGGCGTTCGCGGCGTCCGCGTATCAATGTTGGGCTATACAAACTTTGCGTAATGCGGACAAGTTGTCTTCTTTAGGAACGGACAGATTAAAACTTGCCTTGTTAAGGGAACAAAAACCCGAAGCGTCTTTGGGCGAATTGGCGGCGGAACTCGGCATAAGCAAAAGCACGGCGTTTCATCGTATGAAAGCGATAACCGATCTTGCCGAGACGTATAGACAACAATAAAAACTCTTTTTTGTACACTTGTTTTAAAGGCTAACTAAATCTTGACAAAAGGCTTTTAAAACAATATAATTTTTTTACGTATTGACCTAATCGTTTTTATTTTTACTAAAGATACGGTAAATATTTTTGTTTTAAGCAAGTGGAGTTACAATGGACAATCCCGATAAAAAATTCGTGCATTTGCACGTTCACACAGAATATAGTTTGCTTGACGGCGCCGCAAGGATAAGCGAGATATTTCAAGTTGCGCGTAGTATGAATATGCCGGCTATCGCTATAACCGACCACGGCAATATGTACGGCGCAATGACCTTTTTCCACGCCGCAAAAGCGGACTGGGAAGGACAAGTCAAAAAGAAAAAATTGCAGTTGGCTATCGCCGAATACGAAAAGAAACTTGCCGAAGATCCCGACAATGCGGGCAATATGCCCACCAAAGACGATATAGTTATCAAAAAGGAAGATAACGAGATATACAAGGATCTTTATATCAAGCCCATAATCGGTTGCGAGTTTTATATGGTGCCCAATATGCACGAAAGAGGGGGCAAAAACGACCACCTTATTTTGCTTGCAAAAGACGACGTCGGGTATCATAATTTGATGAAACTCAATTCTTTGGCGTGGCTCGACGGCTTTTACGCCAAATGGCCGAGAATAGATTTGGAGTGTTTGGAAAAATACAAAGAAGGTCTTATTTGTTTGTCCGCTTGTATTGCGGGTAGAATACCGAGATTTTTGATAGACGGCGATTACGAGTCGGCTTTGAATTACGCAAAGAAGTTCAAAGATATGTTCGGGGACGATTTTTATTTGGAAATGCAAAATCACCGTTTTACCGAAAACGGTAGAGATCTCGAAAAGATAACCAATTTGGGACTAATGAAAATATCCAAGGAATTGGGTATAAAATTGGTCGTAACCAACGACGCTCACTATTTAAGAAAGGAAGACGCAAAAAGCCACGACGTATTGTTGTGCATACAAACGGCGGCTCATATATCCGACGAAAAGCGTATGAGATTCCCCAACGACGAGTTTTATCTTAAATCGTACGACGAGATGTTGGAACTCTTCCCCGAGCATAAGGACGCTTTGGACGTAACTTTGGAGATAGCCGACAAAATAAATTTGCCGATGCCTACCAAAAAACCCCTTTTACCGCCTTTTAAACCCGCAAACGGTATGAGTGCGGAAGAGTTTTTACGCTCTATGACTTGGGAAAATCTCTACAAAAAATATCCCGAAGTTACCGACGTTATAAAGAAAAGAGCGGAATACGAGTTGGACGTTATTTGTAAAATGGGTTACGTCGAATACTTCCTTATTGTTTGGGACTTTATACGTTTTGCAAAGGAGAACGGGATCCCCGTCGGTGCGGGACGTGGCTCGGGCGTCGGCAGTATAGTCGCTTATTCGATAGGTATAACCAACGTAGAACCTTTGCGTTTTAACCTTATTTTCGAGAGATTTTTAAATACCGAAAGAGTTTCCATGCCCGACTTTGACGTAGACTTTTGCTCGGAAGAAAGAGAAAAGGTCATCGAATACGTCAGAGAAAAATACGGACACGCCAACGTTACCCAAATCATAACCTTCGGTACTTTGGCGGCTAAACAAGCGATAAAGGACGTGGCGAGAGCGTACGAATTACCTTATTCCGAAGTCGATAAGATAACCAAAGCCATACCCACTATGCCGGGGTTGGAGTTAAAGGGCGTTTTAGGTAGATTTGACGAAAAAGACGAGAAGCAAAGGGAAAAATACGGCAAGATGAAAAGTCCCGACGTTATCGCGATGTACGAAAGCGATCCGACTATCCGTATGATCATAGACGTCGCCGTAAGTTTGGAAGGTATGCCGAGAAACACGGGTATGCACGCGGCGGGCGTAGTTATTTGTAGCGACGACGTATCCAAACATATACCTTTGCAACATAACGACGGGGTTATTACTACTCAATATCCAAAAGATCAAGTGGAAGAGTTGGGTCTTTTAAAAATGGACTTTTTAGGACTTACCAACTTGACCGATTTGAAGTACGCTAAAAGGTATATAAAAGAAAATCACGGCGTCGAAGTCGACTTCGGCAAACTCGGATACGAAGATCCCGCGGTCTATCAGTTGATTTCTTCGGGCGAGACGGACGCGGTGTTCCAATTGGAATCTTCCGGGATGAAGAGTTTTATGCGCAACCTTGCTCCGTCCAATTTAGAAGATATAATAGCAGGTATATCCCTTTTCCGTCCGGGTCCTATTAACAGTATACCCAAATACGTGTACAACAAAAAACACCCGTCCGAAATCGTTTACGTCGACCCGAGATTAGAGCCTATACTTAGCAACACTTACGGTTGTATCGTCTATCAAGAACAAGTTATGCAAATAGTTCGTGAAATAGGCGGTTACAGTTTCGGACGTGCGGATATCCTTCGCCGTATAATGAGTAAAAAGAAGAAAAAGGAAATGGCAGTTCAAAAGCATATTTTCCTTTACGGTCAAGCGGGCGACGCCAAAAACTCACCAGTTGAGGGCGCTCTTTCAAGGGGTATGGCGGAAGACGTTGCGATAGGACTTTTCGACGAGATGACCAGTTTTGCGTCATACGCTTTCAATAAATCGCACGCTGCGGCTTACGCCGTATTGTCGTACGAAACGGCGTATATGAAAAAGTACTATATGCCCGAGTTTATCACTGCCGTATTAAACGACCGTAGCAAAAATACCGACGACGTGGAAAAGTATATCGGTTATTTAAGAGATCACGGCGTTCCCGTAGATAAGCCCGACGTAAATCTTAGCCAAGTTATGTTTTCGACCGACGGTAAAAGGGTAAGATACGGTCTTTCGGTAATAAAGGGTTCGGGACACGAAGCGTCTCAAAAAATGGTGGAAGAAAGGGAAAAGAACGGACCTTATACGTCCTTCCAAAACTTGCTCGAACGTCAAGAAGTGATGATAAACAAAACCATGATCGAAGGGCTTATCATGAGCGGCGCTTGCGACTGTTTCGGTCATACGAGAGCCACTTTGATGAGATATTACGACGCTATCACCGCGTCAATAGTTGCGGATAAAAAACACAAAAGCACGGGACAATTATCTTTGTTCGACGGATTTTTCGAGGACGACGCCATGGTCGTAGAAATACACATGGACGAAGTAAAAGAGTACGACAAACAAACCATACTCGAAGAAGAAAAGAAACTTTTGTGCGTTTATATCTCGGGGCATCCTTTGGACGACTACCGCCAAGCCTATTCAACCGTACCTTTCAAATTGTCCGTCCTGCGTGAAGAAAAACCCGAAGGAGAAGACGAAGGACAAATGATGGAAGAAACGGGTAAATATGCGGGGCAAACCGTAAGCGTTGCTGGTCGTCTTGCCGAAGCGCAAAAGCGTATTGATAAGCGCGGAAACGAGTTCGGTAGCGGTATATTGGAAGACTTGGATTATCAAGTGGAGTTCGTCGCTTACGGCTCACAGTTTTCAGCGGTTAGAAATTCCATGCGCAAAGGCAACATAGTAAAAGCCGAAGGTCGACTTAACTATAAAGACGGTCTATACACTTTGATGGTTTCCAAAATGACCGACTGGATTTTGGATAAGAGTCAAAACACAAACGTTCAAGACGTTACGTTTGATCTTCCCAAAGTCGACTATTCAAATAAGGTTTTGTTGATAACTTTCCCTAACGCAAATCTTAACCGTAATCAATTAAACGCGGTATTAAACACTTATCCGGGTAATCAAGAAGTTTATTTAATGCTTGCCGGCAAGTATTTCATATCCGACGTCAAAGTAAACTATTCGGACAAACTATTAGCCGAATTAAGAAATCTCTACGGGGATAGGGTCGTTTTAAAGGATAGAAAAAAATAAGGCACTATGTCAAATGTCAGGGCGTAGGATTTTATAATTAAATCAACTTTTTACTAAAGATAACTGTGTTTGGTTTCAAATGCAGTTTTTTTTGTTTAGGACTTGAACTAGCAAAAATCAATTTTTCTTGCCACATAGTATTATCATCAACTGTTCGTTTATTCGATAGATAAGAAATGTTAAAAGACATTATCCCGTTTTTGGGATAGTGCTTATTATACAATATAATCATAAAACAACACGGGAGAAAAGTAAAAATGAATGGATTCGAAGCAATTATTGGTTATGAAAAAGAAAAGATCGAGCTTATGCGTCTTTGCGATGTAATGAATAACAAGGATAAGTATTCTGCTTTGGGTGTAGAAATGCCGCGAGCAATCCTTATATATGGCGAGCCGGGTCTAGGAAAAACCCTTATGGCAAAAACATTAATCGAGGCAAGCGGAAGGCAATTTTTTTCGTGTAAAAAAAATCGTACGAATGGTGTATTTGTGGATAAGATCAGAGAAACTTTCGAAAATGCTATTAGTAACCAGCCATCCATAGTCTTTTTGGATGACATGGATAAGTTTGCGGAAGATAATTTAAGAGAGGATAGCAACAAGGAAGAATTCGTAACTATTCAGTCATGTTTGGAAGATTTGATAGGAAAAGATGTGTTTGTTGTAGCAACGGCAAATGATATTTATAATATTCCTAACTCTCTACTAAGAGAAGGTAGATTCGGAAAACAAATAAAGGTAGAAATACCTTGTTATGAGGATCTGATCAAAATAGTCGCTCATTTTTTGAAAAAAAAGTCAGTTTCAGATGATGTTTCGGCAGAGTTTGTGGCGAGTTTTTTAACGGGGAAGTCATGCGCTTTTTTGGAAACTGTTATAAATGAGGCTGGTATTTATGCTGGTTATGAGAATCAAACATTAATAAACAAAAAACACATTATTGATGCCGTAATGATATTATCCACAAAAAACTTACCATCTAAAGGAATGAGTGCAAAGGAAAAGCAGATGGTTTGCTACCACGAAGCTGGACATGCGACAGCAGCCATATTATTAGGAAAAAAAATTGCCTTGCTTACTTCAAAAAAGCATGGGGATGTGGGCGGGTTTTGTTCAACATATGAATATAGCGAAGAAAATCATACATTTGAAGAGTTCAAAAATGAGATTATTATATTGCTATCAGGCAGAGCTAGTACTGAAATTACTTTAAATACAATAGATTTAGGCGCTGAATCAGATATTACAAAGGCATGTCAATTAACAAGATATTATATCGAAAAACTTGCCATAAAAGGTTTTTCTTTTATTTATGATAGTAACCCATATCAAGAAAAACAGCCAACTAAGCGCAATGAAGCAATAACTGAAAAAGTGTCGGAGACAATCGATGATTTATATAAAGAAACTATGGCTTTGTTAATCAAACATAAAGAATTGCTAAAATCAATTAGCATGGCATTGCTTGAAAGAGAGATTTTGTTATGGGACGATATTTGTGAGATAGCTCGAAAACACGCCTCTTGATTTATTGCGACATTTTTTGGTATAATATGCGTAGATTTTTCACAAGGAAGGTACGCATGGATAGTTTTGAACCCAAGAAAGCAGCTTTGCTTAGGGTGCTACAAATCTTACAGTATTATACGGACGTTGATCACCCTTTGAAACATGACGAAATTGTTAGCCTTTTAGATAAAGACTATGGATTGATTGTAGAACGAAAAGTGATAGGTCGAAACATTTCATTGTTGAATGAAATGGGCTATGATATAGTAACTACAAAAAAAGGATCCTATCTTGCTGAGCGAGTGTTCGAAGATTCAGAACTTCGTCTTTTAATAGATGGTGTTTTGTCGGGAAAACATGTGACAGAGACTCATTCCCGCGACCTAATTGAAAGAATATCATCCTTATCCAACAAATATTTCAAACCGAGAATAAAGCATATTTCCCGTATGAACGAATGGGATAAAACAGACAATGCCGACCTATTTTACAATATGGAACTTATTGACGAAGCGATTTCAACTTGCAAGCAAGTCTTTTTTCACTACAACAAGTACGGCGCAGACAAAAAGATGCATGTTTCGTCTAAGATTACCGCTTCGCCATATCAAATGATTCTACACAATCAACGATACTATTTGATGGGATACAACGATTACTTCAAGCAGATGAAATACTACCGTCTCGACCGTATTACGGGTATGAAGATTCTCGACAAACCACAAATACCGTTGCGGAGTATTCCAGGGTTTGAACACGGCATTGATTATAAACGGTTTTCCGCTCAAATGCCCTATATGTTTGCCGACGAAATACAAGTGATAACGTTTGTCGCAGAGCCATGGGCAATCGATCAAATTATCGATTGGTTCGGCAAGGATATTACAATCAAGTCTAACGGCGATAAATATCACGTTACCGTCAAATCAAGTCTGTTGGCAATGGAGTTTTGGTCAATGCAGTATCTCAACGCTATAGAGATTTTGACACCAACCGCATTGCGGGATAAGATAAAAGAAAATTTACGTTCAGCAATAAAGAAATACAATCAATAAAAGGAGTTTACCTATGGACAATAAAAGAAACATATTTTTCTTTGCAACGAAGGAATTGACACAAGACGCGTTTTTAAGATGGTTATTTGAAAACTACGAAGATCCAGATTTGGAAAATGCAACGTATTCTCTTTTGACTGCTATGTGCGAAATGACAGAAGATGAAAAGATCGTAAATATTGAAACCACGGCACAATGGCACCATATAGATATTTCGGTTTGGATACAAACAAATAAAAGAAAAATCGCATTGTTTATAGAAGATAAAACGTTTTCGTCCGAGCATGATCAGTTGGTCACTTATAACAAATATATCAACTGGTGTACAAAGGAATATGGAAAGAACATTTATTCTGTTTATTATAAAATTGACATTATCGACGAGAAAGAAAGGTCGAGAATTGAAGCAGCAAGAACAGAAGTGAGCAAATGGAAGATATTTACTGTAACTCAAATATATGAGTTGCTAAAAGATTTTTCTATGAGTCCTAATATGTTAGTGCGTCAATACGTTGAATATATGGGAACAGTTTACAATGCGTTATTATTCCCTATAAAACCACGTACTAACAATACCAAAATAGATCTTATTCAATGGAAAGCCTATTTCGATAAGGAGATTATTCCGAAATTAAAAGGGGTGGACGATTTTTTTTGGTGTGGAAGTTGGAAAGCAGGGCAATACCCCTATATAGTGTTGCATATAGAAAAAATAAGTGAGAACAAACAAATCCCATATTTGGAAATTACGAGTAGAGATTGTATTGGCGATCATTTTGTTTCATCGATTTTAACATACAATATAAAAGATGATAAATTTTTTGATAAAAATATGGCATTTTTTAAGGAAATAGAAGATGGAGATAAGATGTCTCACTTTAAACCCACGAAACAAAGAAAAACGATTGGAAAATCACAAAGGCATAACAATGTGCGCTCAACGGAAGACTTTATTAGGCTAACAAATGAGTATGTCAGCTATTACCTAGATTTGATGGAAATGTGGGTGTCAGACTAAATATAGTATAGAAAAAAATTCTTTTATCCCATAAATGGTATAACAAATCTGATACACTTTTAATAACAAAAGAAATTTTGTAATAAGCAGTTAAGGAGAATAATAAATGAGTACAATTTCAAAAAACAGTAAGTATTGTTGCACGTGCGAGCACTTTGGCGGAAAAGCAACTTTAAAAGGAAGTATTGTAGAATATGAAAACGTGTGGCACGTTTGTAAAATATCAGGTAGGGGTAATTGTTGCGGTCAACCGGCAATGAATCCTGCTTGTTCGAAGTGGCAGGAAAAGAAAAAATAACGAAGGTAAAAATATTATGAACAAATGGAAAATTCGTTATTACCTAACGGAAGTCGCTTTTCGTAGCGGGGTAGTGGCTTATACGGAAACAATAAGTGGAGATCGCAACTATGCCGTAACGTGGGCTCAAAACAAAATTAAACATTCACAGTTCAAGTTTTATGATTTAGTTCAAGAATAACTATAAGTGTATAAATATGAGCACGCATTATATGGTGTATATTTGTTTTTTTGCTCTATGTTTAACGTTTGCTCGTATGAATTTGTAATATAATTATATTTTTTATTAAAGATAATTGCGTTTAGTCTTAAATGCAGTTATCTTTTTAGTTTAGTTGCAGTATCCTAAATATATCAAAATCTTTGTAAGGTTCCCATATATCCATTATAAAATGGTTGATGTTGCCCTACTATAAATACTTAGGTAATAATGCAGTTAATCTTTTTCTTTTGTTGCCAGAATATCCGGTAGTTTACGATTAGTAGGATTGGTCATATACATTGATTTTTAACCCGCACGAGTTCCTCTTAAACTCATTGATAGATATAGTTTCAGGTAGCTTATAAAGAGTATGATTTAACATCTCTTTATCGAAGCGTTACGATATCAAAAAGCGTCGACTCGACGGTTTTGTTTAAAATCGTATCGGTTTATTACTTCGATTATTTTGGATGCGATAGGCTAAAATTCAGTTGATAAATAAACGTATATTTGCTATAATCTATTACGGTAATCTATATAAGGAGATAAACTTATGAGAATAGCGGTTTTGACTTCGGGCGGAGACGCACCGGGCATGAACGCCGCGATAAGAGCCGTAGTGCGTTATTGCGGATATGAAGATATCGAAGTTTTCGGTATCAATAGGGGTTATTTGGGGCTTGTCGAAGACGATTTTTTAATGCTCAGTAAACGTAGCGTTTCGGGTATCGTTCAAAGGGGCGGCACAATGCTTATGACCGCTCGTTGTCCCGAGTTCGTCGATTATAATGTTCGTAAAAAAGCGGCGGAAAATTTGGCGGCAAGAAGGATCGACGGTTTGGTAGTTATCGGCGGCGACGGTAGTTTTAGGGGTATGAACGAGTTATATAACGACTTCGGCGTTAAGACCATTGGTATCCCCGGCACGATAGATAACGACCTTGCTTATACCGATTACACATTGGGATTCGATACCGCGGTCAATACGGTCGTTGAAAACGTCAATAAGTTGAGAGATACCATGAGTTCGCACGAAAGAGTCGTCGTCGTTCAAGTTATGGGACGTCGTTGCGGCGATATAGCGTTGTATTCGGGTATCGCTTCGGGCGCGGAGATAATTTTACTTCCCGAACACAGGGTCGATTACGATAACGTAGCCCAAGTTTTGTCAAGGGGCAAAAAAGCGGGTAAGCAATCGGCTATAATCATGTTGGCGGAAGGCGTAGGTAGCGTTGACGACGTTATTAACGAATTAAAGAGCCGTTCCCCCGATATGCATTTCCGTTCTTGCGTTTTAGGTCATATCCAAAGAGGCGGCACGCCGTCCCAAGCGGATCGTATGCTTGCCGCTCGTTTCGGCGCAAAAGCGGTTCAGTTGTTAAGCGAAGGCAAAGGCGGAAGGGTAGTCGGCATCAAAGATAATAAGATCATCGATATGGCGGTCGACGACGCTTTGAACGCGCCGAGCAATTTCGACGAAAATCTTTACGAGTTAGCAAGAATTTTAAGTTTATAAAAACAAAATCATTTGGAGGCATATATAATGAAAAATTTAGTTGGAGCAATGATATTCGGTCAATCGGGCGGTCCTTCGTCCGTTATCAACAGCAGTGCGGCAGGCGTTTTTATCGAAGCGTTAAAGCATCCCGATAAGATCACCGCGGTTTACGGTGCGGCACACGGTATCAAAGGTATTTTGGACGAGAACTTCTACGATATCGGCAAAGAAGATATTAAGGAACTCGAACTTTTGAAGAATACCCCCAGTTCGGCTTTGGGTTCGGTACGTTACAAACTCAAACCCGCCGAAGTCGACGAGACCGATTACAAGCGTTTGCTCGAAGTATTCAAAAAATACAATATCCGCTATTTCTTCTATAACGGCGGTAACGACAGTATGGACACTTGCAACAAAGTCAGCAAGTACTTGCAAAGCGTCGGTTACGACTGCAACGTTATCGGCGTACCCAAGACCATAGATAACGACTTGTGGGGCACCGATCACTGTCCCGGTTACGGTTCGGCGGCTAAATATATCGCTACTTCCATTATGGAATTAAAACTCGACGCTACCGTTTACAACACCGGTATGGTTTGTATTTTGGAAGTTATGGGCAGAAACGCAGGTTGGTTGACCGCTGCCGCTCAACTCGCTACCTATAAAGGTTTAGGCGCGGATCTTATCTATTTACCCGAGACTCCGTTCGACATCGACGAGTTCGTACAAAGCGTTAAAGATATTTGCGCTAAAAACAATAACAAGTGCATGGTAGTAGTTTCCGAAGGTATCAAGACCAAAGAAGGCAAGTACGTCGGAGAATTCGTTGCGTCTTCCACCGACTTGTTCGGACACGCTCAACTCGGCGGCGTCGGATCTATGCTCGCTGACATCGTAAAGAAAGAGACAGGCATCAAGGTTAGAGCGATCGAGTTTAGTTTGTTGCAACGTTGCGCCGCTCATTTGGCAAGCAAGACCGACGTAGAAGAAGCGTTTGCTTCGGGCGCTTTTGCAGTCAAGTCCGCGGTTGAGGGCGTCACCGACAAGATGGTAATTTTGAAAAGAGACGAATCTTCCAAAGAGTATAAGTGCGAACCCGCTTTAATGGACGTCGCTCTCGCCGCTAATACCGAAAAGAAGATACCCGAAAGTTGGATACTTCCCGCAGGTAAAGGTCTTACCGAAGATTACGTCAAATACGCGCTTCCTTTGATACAAGGGGATAGCAAAGCGCCTTTGGAAGACGGTCTTCCCAGATTTGCAAAACTCAAAAAAGTTAAAGCGAATTTCTAATTTAAATTTAAGATAACGCATATATTAAAAAAGGAGACGTTATGAAAGAAATTTTAGTTACAGGCGGTACCGGATATATAGGTAGTCATACCGTAGTTGAATTGATCAACGCAGGTTTTAAACCCGTTATTATTGATAATCTTTCCAATAGCAAAGCGGACGTCGTAGATAAAATAGAAACTATCACGGGAGTTCGTCCCGACTTTTATCAAGTCGATATTTTGGATAGCGACGGCTTAGACAAGGTTTTTGCCGCGCACGATATTTGGGCAGTTATACACTTTGCAGGCTTAAAGGCGGTAGGAGAGAGCGTAAGACTTCCGTTAAAGTATTACGACAACAACATTACCGGCACTTTAAGACTTTTGGAGATCATGCGTAAATATTCGGTCAAAAACATTTTATTCAGTTCTTCGGCAACGGTTTACGGCACTCCCAAAACAGTACCTATTAAAGAAGATTTCCCCACGGGTGCTTGCACTAATCCTTACGGCAAAACCAAGTATTTTATCGAAGAGATACTCAAAGATACCTACGTTTCCGATAACACTTTCAATATTGCGTTGTTAAGATATTTCAATCCTGTTGGCGCACACGAGTCCGGACTTATCGGGGAAAATCCCAACGGCATACCCAACAACTTAATGCCTTATATAACCCAAGTCGCTATCGGAATCCGTCCTTTCCTTAACGTATTCGGCAACGATTATCCTACCCACGACGGTACGGGCGTAAGAGATTATATCCACGTCGTAGACCTTGCAAAAGGTCATCTATTGGCTTTAAAGAAATTGGAGCAAACGGGTAACGGCGTATACGTTTACAATTTAGGCACGGGCGTTGGTTACAGCGTTTTGGATATGGTCAAAGCCTTTTCGGAAGTGCTTGGAAGAGACCTTCCTTACAAGATAGTAGATCGTCGTCCCGGCGACATCGCAGAGTGCTACGCCGACCCTTCGAAGGCGGAAAAGGAACTTGGCTTTAAAGCGCAATACGACTTACGCCGTATGTGTGAAGACAGTTGGCGTTTCCAACAAAAATTAAATAAATAGTTTATCTTAAGGCTGTAAATAGTGTCGTATTCGCTAAACGTTCGTTTGTTTCTTCTTGTTATTTCCTTTTCGGTTTTTAAAAGTTAGATTTAAACGCAAAACGTATAATATAAACTATTTTACAGCCTACTTTTTTATGTCCCGCTTACGGGCAACGTCTTTTATTATGGATCTCAAAATCGAGCAAGGAAAAAAACTTGAATTGAGAATAGAAGATTACGGAGTTAACGGTGAAGGCATAGCAAAAACTAACGGCTTCGTAATTTTTATTAATTACGCATTGTTAGGAGAGCGGGTTTTAGCAAGGATAGACCACGTTAAAAAGGACTTTGCTTACGCCACTCTTTTGCAAGTGTTAGAGCCGTCCGAATTTCGCGTCCAAGTCCCTTGCAATAGGTTTACCCGTTGCGGCGGTTGCGATATTTTGGCGTTAGATTACCAAAAACAGTTAGAGTTAAAAAAACGTTCGCTTGTCAATACGTTTTCTAAAAACTATGGACAAAACGTGGATATTCAAGACGTCGTCCCCTCCCCTAACTTGGAATATCGCAACAAACTTACTATTCCTTTCGGTATGGTAAACGGCAAAGTCGCCGTCGGATTTTACAAGGAAGGCACGCACAAAATAGTGAGTATCACAAAGTGTTTTTTGTCGGGGAAATGGGTGGAAAAATTGATAGCCATAACCTTGGATTATGCCAACTCAAATAATATCACCGTCTATGACGAACAAACGCAAAAAGGCGTTTTAAGGCATCTTTACGCAAGAAAGGTAGACGATTTTTATTCTATAACTTTGGTGGTAACTCAAAGACCCGATAATTTAGATTCATTTATCCAAAGTGTAGGGAAAGAATTTGATAATTGCGCGGTTTATCTTAACTACAATACCCAACCTAACAACGTCGTATTGGGCAAAAAAAGCGAGTTGGTCGGCGGTAGAGAAGTCGACGTAACCGTAAGGGGCGTTAAGGTATCTATCGATCCTAATTCGTTTTTACAAGTCAACGACTATATAAGGGATAAGATTTACGATAAGGTCGAAGACTTGATAAAAGTTGGTGCGGGTAGCGTGGTTATAGACGCATACTCGGGCGTTGGTTTACTCGGCGCGTCTTTCGCTAAAAGAGGCGCAAAAGTTTACAATTTAGAGATAGTACCCGAAGCCACCGCCGACGGCAAAAAACTTGCGGATAAAAACGGACTATCTTTGTACGTTCAAAATATATGTTGCGATAGCGCAAAGGAATTACCTAAACTCGTCGAGTCTTTAAAAGATAAAACGAAATGCGCTATCCACTCGATGAAACTTCAAAACGAATATTTTGATAAGATAAAAAACGGCGTTAAGACAATAGAATTAAGGCTAAACGATAAAAAACGTCAACTTATCAAAAAGGGGGATAGTATTTGCTTTACGAGTCAAAGGGGAGAGCAGATAGTTTGTAGGGTAGACGAGTTATATAACTATCCTACGTTTAGAGAATTATTCGATCACGTACCCCTTTCCGCTTGCGGTTTTTCGGATATAACAAAAGACGCTGCGGCAAAGTCGATGCGGGAATTTTATTCAAAAGAAGACGAATCGACTTTCGGGGCGTTAGGTATAAAGATAACCCCCGTTGACGTTTCGGTAAACGTAATATTAGACCCACCGCGTAAAGGATGCGACAAAGCGGTTTTAGACGCATTAAAAACCATCGACGTCAACGGTTTGATATATATATCTTGTAATCCCGCCACATTGACGAGAGATCTTAAATATCTTTCCGACGTCTATACCCCCACTCTCGTGATCCCTTACGATATGTTCCCCAACACTCGCCATATCGAAACAGTTTGTTTGCTGACAAAGAAATAGTCCAAAACTAGTGAAAATAGGGTTAAAATAGGGTATTTTAAGGTATTTTGACCTTATTTTTATGATTTGGAGATTTAATGACTGCGTACGATTTTTATAGTTTATCAGCATTTAAGTGGTTTCGGTTTAGGGTTGAAGCAATAAAACGAGATGTCTTAATTGTCAGCACTAAAACCTTGTTTTTATTGAGACAAGCATATTGTATTTATAAACATATCGTTTAACTGATTTTTTGCTTCCAACTTATTCAAATTTTGGAGTGAAATCAGTATAATATATTTGAGTAGTTGAAAATGCTCCGTAGATGGCACAATGATTGCCGTTCATAAGGAACATACTAAAGGTGAAATCTCAACTGAAGACCATCAAAAGCTTGGTGGAGAAATCTCTAAGAAGACTGATGCTATCAAATCCAAGAAAGAACAAGCAGAAGTATCAATTAGTACTACAAACCTTGTTAAAAGGAGATTAAAAGCAATAACTGAAGCAATCGGTAATATAGGTTCTATGGACTCGTTTAATGAATTAATCTTTAGAAGACTTGTAGAATCAATAACTATAAATGAAAGATATAAGGTCACATTCAAATTCAAGGTTGGAATTGAAAGCACAGTTGATATGACCGATAAAGAAAAGAATAGGTTTGAACGAAAGAATTCCTCTCATTAATTTGAGAGGTCTTTTTTATGCAATCCATAGACCAATGGTCATAAAAGTGTTATAATATAGTTATATATTATTTCGATATAGACATTTGACATAATACAATTAAGAGATATTGGAGGTATAAAATCTGATGAGTGATTATAATTATCAAGATTTAATTAAGAAATTAAGAAATAAACTTATTATATCTCAAGAAGAATTAGCTAAAATGCTTGAGGTCTCTTTTGCTTCGGTTAATCGCTATGAAAATGGGCGTAATGAACCAACAATAAAAGTTAAAAGAAGAATAATTGAATTGTGTAAAGAAAATGGAATTGAGGTTGATTAAGTATGGATTTTGATGTATTTAAAATTAAATATGCAGAAACAATGCTTAACTACCAAGCGATAGAACATGATATTAAGTTCATATATGCTTTTATGAAAGTTGGAGATGTCAATAAGCATTTTGATGAAATTGAAAATAAGACACTTGGGCAAATGATTAGAAAACTTAAAGCACTAGATAATGAGGATAATAAGCCTTTAATTAGTGCTGGTGACTATAATTTTTTAACACATATTTGTGATAATAGAAATCATTGGGCTCATAATGTCTTCTTAGAATTCATATATAAGAATGATTGGATTAATTCAAAAGAATATCAAAAGCAATGTGTTAAGTTGGAAAAAGACCACGATAGAGTGGAAGTAGCTTCAGATATACTTGAGAAGATAAGAATTGATTATTGCAAAAGTATAAGAAAGTAGGTGGTGTTAAATGGCAAAAGCAAACAAGGCAGAGTTATCTAATTTAACATTACCTCAAGTAATACAAAGAAAACTAAAATCAAAGCTAACTTTTGAAGAGTTAGAAAATTTTGATAAAGGATTAATAATTCAATACATCCATGACAATGAAATTCAAATAAGAATATTCAAAAAGATTGGTTATGACATAATAAAAAAATCCTTTTTTGTAGTTGAGTACGTTTATAGAGAAGATATTTCAAGACATTATGATATTGAAAGAAAAGACTTTGAAAATTTTGAAGTCTTCTTTGAGTATGTAAAAGGGAGTATTTACGATTCATCTTGTTATTATGGATATGATTTTACAAATGATGAAATCAAAAAATATAATATCGAGGTTGAAAGACTAAATTTTGATGCTTTTATTGACTACGATATCTCCAAAAGTACTTTCGAATCTGTTTTGAAAGATAGAAGAGAAAACAATCAAGAGAATGTTGATAGTGGAATAAAAATTAGAAAATGGATATCAAAAATTGAAGGTATTGATTCATATGATACCTTGGTAAAAAAATATAAGTATTTTGAATCCAAATTTACTTCGTTTGGAGCAGGCAGAATATTCTTCTCATTAATTATTCAAAAGTTTGGGGAATCAATAAAAGATTATGTTGTGGAATTTAGAAGAAAAAATGATTCCTTTAGAGGTGTAGATGTTGAAGATATTGCATTTTATTATGGAATAGATTCAGCCGAACAAGTACTAATTGATTTTGATGGTGGTTGTTGGACAAATAGTACTAGAGCTAGACATAAGAAAAAAATTAAAGATAAACTACAATTTTTTAGAAATGAAAATTTTGTTGTGCAAAAGCGTGGCTCGTTTTCTAAATCCTACCAATTATATGTAGTAAATTATTTGTATTTTGAAGGAGAAGAAAAATTTGCTTCACTTAGAATTGAAAGATATTTTGTATCATTTGATGATTTTGTGAAAGAACTAGATGGAGATTTATCAAATGTTGATCTTGAAAATGCTCCTATTGAAGTTAATGAAATTTTAAAATATAAGACTAACGAAAATACCAAAATGCCTAAGCCAAATACCTATTCCTTATATAAGGTAAAAAAGCATTTTAGGGATGGAATTTTTTATGTAATTCAAGGTTGGTTTGATAAAGAAGAAAACCTTGTTTTATCTCATAGGGAAGAGTTTAAATTGTTCTGTGATTTTGCTCATTATTTAAATAATGACTTATCAGATGCAAATTTAATAATGTGCGATGGAATCGAGAACATTTCAATCATTAAGAATTTGAAGCTGGAAGGACTAAGGGTAAGAAGCAATGTTGCAGAGAAACTAGGTTTAAATATTGAAGCAATTCCAACTAATAAATATGAAATAGTAGAATTTGAAGAAACTCAAATATACGAACTCGCTACATTCAACGAACTTATGATACAAAGAAGTAATGATGAAGATTATTCTGGATTAGTATCATATGTTACTGATGTTCATATGCTCCATAGATTTGTTGCTTGGAAATGTGTGAGTTTTGATGATATAGATTATGTTACGAAAATTGTCACTAAAGAAATAGGTGATGATGATTCATCAATAAAACTTATTGGTGGAGATATAGCAAGTGAATTTGATATATTTGAATCATTCATTAAGAATTTAAAACAATCAAATTCTCGAGGAAGAATATTCTTAACTTTAGGTAACCACGAATTGTGGCCTTTTAAAGATTGCTCTTTGAATACCATAATTGATAAATATAAAGAAGTTATTAATGTGAATAAGATGTATTTAGTTCATAACAATATTTTCTATTTAGATGATGGTTGGAAAGAAATAACAACGCAAAAATTAGAGAACATTAATGGTGATGATCTACGAAAGAAAATGCGTGGGGCAAGTCTAATTATTTTTGGTGGATTAGGTTTTGCTGGCAAAAACGAAGAATTTAATGCAAATTTTGGTATTTATAGAGATACATTGACTAGAGAGCAGGAAATTGAAGAAAGTAACAAATTTGAATCATTATATTTAAAGGTTGTAAATTCTTTATATGATAAGAATGTAATTATCTTTACACATATGCCAATGAAAGACTGGTCAATGAATGACTATACAAAAGGATTTGTTTATGTTAGTGGCCATAGTCATAGAAACTATTTCTTTGATGATGGGATAAAGAGAATTTATTCTGACAATCAGATTGGATATAAAGGTAAAAATGTTCAGATGAAGCACTTATCAGTTAGTATGGATTATGACTGGTTTTCTGATTATAAAGATGGTATTTATGAAATAACAAAAGCTGATTATGAAAACTTTTATCGAGGTATAGGTGAAGGACTAATATTCAATAGGCAATTTGATAAATTGTATATGCTGAAAAGAGAAGGAACGTATATGTTTATAATAACTTCTCCTAAAGGCACTATGCAAATATTAAATGGTGGTGCTATAAAGAACGCTGGCGGACATACATTGGATTATTTCTATGAAAACTTAGTTCCATATTCAAAATCTATTAAGATGTTTTTGTCACAATTTGATGAATTCCAAAAGAATGTATCAAAAGAAATCAAGAGCATTGGAGGAGATGGAAGAATTCATGGAAGTATAGTAGATATTGATTTTTATAATCATTTATATTTAAACCCACTTGATGGAAAAATAACTCCATATTTTGCATATTCAATGGTTGATAAATATGTTTATAAAAATCTGCCTAGTTTACTTAAATATGAATGTCCAAAAATTTTTGCTAATTACGAAAAAAAGTTACTTGGTGATAAAAAAAATAATGCATTGGTTGTTGCAAACGCAAATCTTCCAGTTACAAAATCAAGAACTTATGTTGATAGTACTGAAATGTATAAAGTATCAAGAATACTTAAAGGACTTCAGTTCACAACAAAATATAATATCGTTAGATTGTGGAATGATACAATTGCCGGAGAAGCCTCAGAAGAAAATGGAAGATTGATTGTTAGTGGAATTATCAATCCAGAAGAAATGGAATTAATTCATAGAGAACAAAAATTAATTGCTCAAGCAGAAAAAAGAACTAATAAGCCCAAAATTGAAATTCCAAAAATAGAAAAACCAGTATTATCAGAAGAAGAACTAGCACAAAAAAGATTTGAAGATTATAAAGAAAAAATAGCTGAATTCACTCAAACAATTGAAGTGTTAGAATACAATGGTTCAAGATTAAATTCTAAATATCATTGTAAATTATGCGGAAATACTTGGGAACAAAGGTCAGATCATTTTAAAGGTCGTGGAACGTTACATTATGTTTGTCCAAAGTGTAAGAGGTAATTTAGTATGAGTGATGAAGAATTAAAAATAGAAGAGTATAGACAACTATTACAACAAATGCATAGTTTGTGTGAAGAAATGCCAGAAATAATCTTTACACAATATTTTGATTCAAATAAATATCTTTATAGTTTGTATAATGAGGCTTTTAATTCTATAAAAGGATTTTGTGTATTATTAGGCAATGGTGGATTAATACCACAAGCTTGTGTAGTCCTTAGAATGGCTCTTGAGCATACTGCAACTATTAGAGTTTTAGAAATGCATAAAGAACTACAAGATGATTACGTTGAACATCATAAGTATAGATTTGAAATTAGAAATAAAGAAAATAGAAACGAACTAATAAAGGAACATTACAAAGGAAAGTTCAATCCTAAAAATAAAAAACCACTAGACTTTTTGGAGTATGGTTGGTTGAAGCCATTAGATGAAGATTATGGACTTGATTCGTTGATAAAGTTATCAAAGATTCAAGAACAAGATAATGCTTTTCAAAATTGGAAAGATGAATTTAATCATTGGACACATGGAATTATGGAGTTTGCAAATTTGGCTTCTGATATTAATGGTCCAATAATCTATGGGCATACTTTAATTTCTATAGCTGCCAAATTATTAGATATTCTTGTGTGTGAATTTCATAACGAGAGTAAGTTTAATTTTGTGATTGATAGCTTTGATTATCGTGAAATATTTATTGATTCATATAAGTCAACAAGAAAGGATTAATCTATGTTTGGACTTACAATGATTAAGGGTTATCTGAACGAAATCCTTGATGGTTCTAAAACATTTGATGCTAGAAGTTATCCAACCAACAAAAGAGGAGTAATTGCTCTTAAACCTCTTATTGATGCAATTAAAGATTTACAATCAATGCACATTGAAGCACTTGAATTAATCTTTAAAAACCATATGAATGGTGGAGATGGAAAACCAATTTGCTAGATTTTATCAGCATTAAATTCAACTGCATCCATATCGTGACGGTGTGCTTGCTTCGCAAGCAATGAATTGCAACCTAAAGGTTGCGTGAATTGACCCAACGGTCATGAATTGCCCTACGGCATGAATTGTGCCTATCGGCACGTTGCGCTTGCAATTCAATTCACGGAGCGAAGCGGGTATATATCGCATTTGCACAAGCAAATATATCGCGTTGCAAAGCAACGTATAGCATTAAAGCACCGTAAAGGAAATATCCTTGATAGTCAATTTGGATATTTCCTTCGTAAGCGTTGCAAGTTAAGATATAATAAATAGCATTAAAATAATCTTCTTCCAAACTGCTATATTAGATTGTCAACTTACGTGTAATATTCATTTGGAAATCATTATTATACATAATTATTTGACAAAATAACCCCATATAACCCCTTGACATAAATCATAACGGGGGTTATAATGGGGTTGTTTAATATGCGGAGGATTTTATGGATATCGAACGGCTGAAAGATGAACTGGAATCATTAAAAAAAGAATTTGAGATTTTGCCGAAAGGATATATCTCTAAAAAAACGATACAAGGAAAAATTCGTTATTATCTTCAATGGTCGGAAAACGGCAAAAAAAAGAGTAAATATATCGACGAATCCGTCGTCGATATTCTTCGCAGTCAGATCGAACGTCGAAAAGAGATACAGCGTAGGATCAAAGAGATAGAAACTGTTTTACCCCAACCACGCAAAAAAGCGTCGGAAAAGATGTTTCAGACAAGCGTAATGGTAGGCGAAGAATTACGTTCTTTTTCAAAAGCCGTCGCATCTTTCAAGAAGAGAGAGTGTTTTGTCAATGTTACCGATTATATATATGGTAATATAATTGACAAAGTTTTAATTTTATACGGTTTACGGCGTACCGGGAAGACGACTTTGATACGGCAGGTTATTGGCGAGATGAAAGAAAACGATTTCATCCATACGGCGTTTGTGCAAATTCGCACGGGAGATGATCTTGCCGCCGTAAATGCGGACATGAAAAAGTTGCTTTCCGACGGATATAAATACGTATTTATCGACGAAGCAACGCTTCTCAAAGATTTTATTGACGGAGCGGCGCTTTTCTCGGACATTTTTGCTTCTTGCGGTATGAAGATCGTGCTTTCCGGTACCGATTCTCTCGGTTTTTTGTTTTCCGAAGACGAACAGTTGTTTGATCGGTGCATTTTGCTTCATACGACGTTTATCCCGTATCGAGAGTTTGAAAACGTTTTGGGAATAAAAGGAATAGACGAGTATATCCGTTTTGGGGGAACGATGAGTCTCGGTGGTGTACATTATAACGAGGATTCAACCTTTGCAACAAAAGAAAAAACGGATGATTACGTCGATAGCGCCATAGCTAATAATATTCAACATTCTTTGCAATGCTATCAACAAGCCGGACACTTCCGCGCTCTGCGCGATCTGTACGAACGAAACGAGTTGACTGGTGCCATCAATCGAATCATCGAAGACTATAACCATGAATTTACTATCGAAGTTTTGACAAGAGATTTCGTTTCGCACGACCTTGGTGCGTCGGCAAACAATTTACGCCGTGATAGAACCAATTCCACCGATATTCTCGACAAAATAGACAAAGAAACTTTTACCAAACGACTTAAAGATCTGTTGAACGTAAAGAACACATCGGAACAAACCGTAACGATCACCGATGCACATAGAGTGCAGATCAAAGAATATCTCGATTTGCTTGACCTTACAATGGATATAGAAAAACAATCCATTCCCGTATCTAATATCGAAAAGAGAACGGTTTTTACCCAACCGGGAATGCGTTATTCACAAGCGGAAGCATTGGTAAAGTCATTGATGCTGGATAAGACGTTCGAGATGCTTCCTTTAGAAGAGCGGAAGAGAATCACGGAAAGAATACTTAACGAGATCAAAGGCAGGATGTTGGAAGATATAATTCTTCTCGAAACAAAACTTGCCAACAAGAAGAAAACCGTATTTAGACTTCAATTCGCTATCGGTGAGTTTGATATGGTCATTGCGGACGAAGAAAGCGCAACGTGCAAGATTTACGAAATCAAACATAGTGCCACTCGTACGTGCGAACAATACAAACACTTGATTGATGCCAAAAAATGTTCCGACACGGAGTTCCGTTACGGCAAGATCACACAAAAGGTAGTCCTTTATCGCGGCGAAACTTGCAAGGAAGGCAATATTGACTATATCAACGTGGAAGAATACTTAAAGAGTCTGTAATTAAATCTGCTCAAAAGCAATAAGTAGTACGTATATTCGTACAAATTAACAAAGTAAAGTGATAGAATTCTCTCGAAGCGATATAAATCCCTGTTTAGAATTTGAGATAAAGCACTAAAATGTGATATATTCGGCGGGGCGGTTAAAACAAGGAGAAAGATCTATGTCGATAGTAATAGAAAAAGCAAAAACGACTGATGCGGAAGATATTTTGAATTTTACAAAAATAATCGGATCGGAAACCGATAATTTGAGTTTTGGAGAAGGCGGTATTCCCATATCCGTAGACCAAGAGAGTTCTTATTTAAAATCTATCGAAAATTCAAATAAGGAAATATTTTTGATTGCAAAGGACGAAAACGAGATCGTAGGAACTGCAAATTACTCTTGTTTTTCTAAAAAAAGGATGGCACATAGGGGTGAGTTTGGGATCGCCGTTAAAAAGTCATATTGGAATCAAGGTATCGGAACTATGCTTTTAGAACAAATACTTGATTTTGCCAAAAACGTTGCAAAGTCCGAGATAGTTTCGCTTGAAGTAAGAAGCGATAACAAATCGGCGATACGTCTTTACGAAAAATTCGGATTTAAAAAAATCGGAACGTTTAAAGGCTACTTTAAGATAAACGAATCTCTTGTGGATTTTGATATTTTTGAGTTATTTTTATAATTTTTTCCATACGGTTTATTTTGTTATAGTTTTGCAAACGAAAGCAAATTAGATATTTCAAGAAAGGATAGTTACTATGAGTATTATAAAAAACGAGATACCTATTTTAGAGTTCGATACGGATAATACCGCCGTTATTATGCCGAGCCACGAGGGATTATCGATGAGTTTGCCCCCTAAGGCGGTGTTTGCTTTTCTTGGTGATACGATAGACGATTACGCTAAACGGCATAACGCTAAATTGGTGGGACGCTTCGAGTCCGCTACAAAAGTATATCCCGTTTACGTATTAGACTCGGACGGTCAAGATATTTGTTTGATGCAAGCGCCTGTCGGCGCGCCTGCAGCCGTTCAAATTTTGGATTGGTTGATTTCTTACGGCGTTCGTATAGTCTTTAGCGCCGGCTCTTGCGGAGTACTCGAAGATTTAGACGAAAACTTGTTTCTCGTCCCCGTTAAAGCGTTAAGAGACGAAGGCACTTCGTATCACTACGTAGCGCCTACACGGTTTATAGATATTTCAAAAGACTCTTTAAAAGCCGTAGAAAAGGCGTTAAACTCTCTCGGGTTGCCCTATAAAGAAGTGGTTACTTGGTCGACCGACGGTTTTTTTAGGGAAACTAAAGATAAGATCGAATATCGTAAATCGGAAGGTTGTTCGGTCGTTGAAATGGAGTGTTCGGCACTTGCCGCTTGCGCGCAAATGCGTGGCGTAATTTGGGGCGAAATACTTTATACTGCGGATACGCTTGCCGGTGCCGAAAAATACGACGAGCGAAATTGGGGGCGGGATTCGGCAGAACTTGCTTTGGAACTTTGTATCCAAGCGGTAAAGAATTGTTAAACGAGAACGGTTGATTTTTAATTTTTTTATTGATTACGTATTTAAATTTCAATTAAAACAAAGTATAATTAAACTTATAAGATAATCGTAAAAAAAGAAACAATAGTAGTAAAGATAATAATAACACAAAAATTGTTTTAATTAAAGGAGATTTTATGTGCAAAAATGGATTTAAATCAAAACCCATTAAAACTTTAAAAAGTTTATCGTTAAGACTAAGCGGAATGAGGCTTACCGAAATTTTCGAGATAGAAGTAGACGGAGAAACCGCGACTATTTGTTATTATCGTCTTAATTATCGAGACGGGGAAGAAAAAAAAGAACTTATATCTCAAAAGGCGATACCCGCTACCGAAGCCGTAGTTTTTTTAAACCAAATCAACGTCGGCGCTTGGGACGGTTTTTATGGCGAGCATCCCAAATACGTTACGGACGGAGAAATGTTTTTGCTAAAAGCCGTCGTGGACGGAAAGACTATTCGCGCGGAAGGTTCTCAAAACTTCCCCCCGCATTATCACGACTTAAAAAAGTGGCTTTATAATTTAACAAGATAAATTTTTTTATAGGTAATACGATATAAACGATTTTATCATTTGGTTTTGATTTTAACTGTTTATCTAATTTAAGGAGATAACGATGACGAAAAAACGAAAAAGAGACGATTCTTCTTTAGATAATAAAAATATTTTAGATAGTACGCTCGACGAATTGATTACTCAAGCGGAATATCCCGTTTCCGATATTAACTCAGCCGACGGCTTTTATGAAAACGACGTCACATCCGATTATCCCGAAAGAGAAGAAAACTCGGAAAATGTAGAGTCGCAAGAGCAAATACTCGATGTTGCAAATGTCGATCAAGAAGTTATTGTTCCCGAAAACGCACTAACCGAAGATAATTCGATAATATCTGAAGAAAAGCAAATTGTAGAAGTACCTTCCGAGCCGTTGAAAAAGAAAAGACGTAAGAAAAAGCGTTCTATTGCCGATTATTCGTTGGATAACGATATAAAGTATAAAGCACCGCTTTCTTATCGTCATTTGCGTATTTTGGCGTGGGGTTGTTTGATCTTATCTCAAATAGGCGCATTGATGAGTTTGGTAGGTCGTGCCGACCCGACGATATTGGAAAGAGATAATGCATTGATAAACTTCTTGTCGATTTTCTCGACTATGATGATGCCTTATTTCTTGCTCGCAACTTTGTCGACAATTCTCAATAGGTCAAAGTCGTTTTATTCTATGCTTATATTGTACGGTGCTGCGGCGTTATTGGTTTACGCTCTTTCCGTACTTGTTCACGAAAGATTTTTAGTAAACACCGTAGCCGTGCTTATGAAATCTTCTCGCGCGGACGCGGCAAGTTTGATAGACGGTTTTTTGAGTTTGATAGTCAAAGGCGGATATTTATCGTTTAACATATTTATCGACTTGCTTATTTGTACGCTGTTCGCTTATTTTGTATTATATAAGCCTACAAAATATTTTGTCGGGAAAAAATTGACGATATTCCGCCTTTTTGCTTTGTTGCCAGTTTTGTACGAAGTGGCAAGTTTCGTCTTAAAAATGTTAGCGTCTTTCAATATAATAAAATTATCTTTCTTTATTTATCCTTTGCTAACTACCAAACCGCCTTTGACGTTTATCGTATTTGTATTGTTGGCTACGTACGTTAAGCACTGCGAATACGTTTTTCGTAAAAAAGGCAAAACCGAAGTCGAGTATAACGATTTTCTTAAAACCCGTGCTAATTCTTGGTTGTTTTCCAAATTTGCCGCAAGATGGATGTTTATTGCGGGGATAATCGACGCTTTGCTTTTACTTGTTTTGTCTCTTGGCGCTTCTGCTCGTTTTATGACGGAAGGCGTGGATTTCGGGGACGCGTTTAGTTTAGGTTCATCAGCCGTATCGAGTTGGGGTATCGGTAAAAGTGTTCCGTTGATTTTGGTTTCCCCCGTCGTTTTATTGTTTTCTTATACAAAACAACATAATCCGAAAACTAAAATATTAGACACGGTCTTGCCATTGCCCGCATTATTGTGTTTGGCATTGATCTATCTTGAAGCCTTATCGAGATTGATAATCGCTCTTGCCGATAAAATTTCACAAACGGGTACTTGATAAGTATGATCGTATAATGACGAGCATTATAAAAAAATAGTTTTATACCGTTTAATAGGCTACAATAAAAAATATAAATAATCGTACAAAATTTAAAAGTTGAGTCTATTATATAAAGAGTCGAGCAAAAATAGCCGATTTATTAAAAACCGTAGATAAATAATAAAACGAATATTTGATATTTTTAAGGAGATTATTATGAAATTAGCGGAAGCATTACAAGAAAGAGCAGATTTAAATATAAAAATCAATCAATTAAGCGATAGAATAGAAAATAATGCACTGGTTGTCGACGGCGAAGCACCTGTCGAAGATCCCGTCGCTTTGATGCAAGAGTTAAACGAGTGTCTTGATAGATTAGAGTATATTATAAGACAAATCAATTATACAAACTGCAAGACGATTTTAGATGGTTACTCTTTGACGGATCTTATAGCGCAAAGAGACGTTTTAAAACAAAAACGCTCTTTATATAAGGATATATATTATGCCGGTTCTCAATCTACAAATAGAACGAGAAACAGCGAAATAAAGATAGTTTCTACTATCGACGTGGTATCTATTCAAAAGCAAATAGACGAAATAAGTAAAGAGATCAGACGCGTCGATAATATAATTCAAGCCGCAAATTGGGCGATAGACCTGTGCGAGTGACGAATAAGCGTTATAATAAGGATAAAGATGTTTCGACTACGCTCAACATGACGATAGACAAAGTGCGAAAGTATAATCTATAATTATAGCCATTGCTAACGCAATTCTTTCCTATCGGAAAGTGTATCCTTACGGATACGGCTATAATTCACCGCACTGCACTCGGCGAAAATATACAAGTGCATTTTCGCTTTCGTTTGTGCTTCATCCTGAGCGAAGCCGAAGGCTCTCATTTATCGTCGCAGACGTAGTCCACGACTATAGTCGTGTCCAAACGAGCGAAGCGGGGTTGCACCCTTGTCGCGAAGCGACGAGAAAGGGGGCTCGATTTTATCCAAAGAAGACTTGTTTACAAGGCTACGACGATAAAATGGGGGTTTTAAAAAAAATGATTATGGTTTATTATTTTTGTTTAGATTTTATTGTGATTATAAGATAAAAATAGTCTACACGAAAATAAAAGCGTAAAAACCCCCTCTCCGCAGTCGTAGTCAATCAATGATTGCCTACTTTGTGCGCAGACAATCCCCCTTTCCTTCGTCCGTAAACGTCCGAAAGGGTGCAAACGCTAACGCTTTATAGGATATAGATTCTTCGACGGCGCTTCGCTTGCTCCGCATGCCGAACAACCAAGTGCAAATATATCTGCGGTTATAAACGTTCCGTAAAACAAAAAATAAAAATATAGGTGTAATTAAAAAATAACGAGAATTTTTCGGTTTCAACTACGTTAAGTTGTAAGATGTTTAAAAAAAGGATTTAGGATTTTAGAAGCAGGGGCTAGCTATTTTTTTTACAACGTAAGCCCAGACATCGTACAAAAGTAAAACGTAAAGCGTATAGGGTACAAATTAAAAATTATCGTTTATTTTATAAAGAGGGTGGGTCGTGGGAATTTTAATAACGTTTTGGCATTTTTCACAGCCAAACGCAAACAAGAGTTAAACCGTAAAGTATGGTAAACTCTTGTTTTTTTATATATTGTTTTGTTATAATAAAAAAAAGGAGATAGTATGAGAAAAGAAAACGTTTGCGGCGGAACCGATACTTACTTTAATAAAGAAGCACCTACCGAGATAAAATCTAATGATTTGGTTTTCTTTTCGGTTGCTTCGGCTTTTAAAAGCACTTGGACAAACAAAAATGATTTTATCGATTTTTGCGCTTTCGTTGCACCCGTAAAAGACGGCTTTTTTACTTATTTTAGATATAGCACGATCAATGATAATATAGAATCTTCCTTGGCTGTCGTAGACGCTAATCCGTTGCCACGCCTTGCCGAACTTGTAGGAAATTATCGCCTTGCTCTTAATAACGGTAAATCTTCTTTTACCCACGGTTTGCCCGAAAACTTCGGGGGTAGCGTAGATATTAAATACGCAAGCGGGGAAAGTATCTATTATTCGGATAACAGTTCGCCCGTTTTTAGCTACGAATTTGCTAAAGACGTATTAAAGGTTATTAAGTCCGCGCAAAACGGTAAAAAAGTTAAATATCCCGATTTTTCCGCTTTGACCGAAATATATTTTGAAGAAAAAAGCAAATACGGCAACTCTTCTTCGACGATAACGCTAAGAGACGGGGTTTGGAAAAACACGATAGAAGAAAGTTTTGGCGATGACAAGTCTTATGTGGTCGATACAGAGATCTCGGTCGATACTTTTAACTATATCAAAGAAAAAGTCGAAAAATATAGCGTGTTGGCATGGTCGGACTTGCCCGTTTGTAACTATTCCCCTATCTCTCAAAAGAAACTTGTTTTTAAGTTTGGCAAACAAGAGTTTGTCATTGATAAAAACGTATTGTTGCCCGAAGATTTAAACAGCGTTTTCTTTAATATAGAATTAAAACTTAAATGATTTATGAATAACGTAAAGATCACGGTCGCCAAGGTATCGAGATACGACGATCTTATAAAAAAATACGAAAACCCTATATATCAGCCATGCGTCATGGTCGAAGGCATGGTTTTTTATACGGACGGGATAAATTGTCCCGACAATTTTTGTCTTTCCGCGTGGGCTACTTTGATGCCTTTTGCAAGGGCATTGGCTATGGGTGCGACCGCTCTTTACGATAATTGGATGCAAGATCCAAAAACGTTGATGATATCTTGTAACGACGGATTTCGTCCCGTTTCATTTTTATTGGAGATAAACGATGATAAAAACGGATAGACTGACGTTAAAAAGCATAAAAAAAGAGAACTGGACGGATCTACAAAAATTATGGCGCGATTTTTCTTTATCACAATATGCGATCTACGATTCACCGCACCCGACCGACGATATATCCGTAAAAAATAAAGCCGAACTATGGGAAAACGCCCAAAACGACGTATCTCATTTTTTTTACGGTGTGTATTTAGACGATACTTTTATCGGTTACGTTGCCGCTCATACAAGGGTCAAAGGGTTTGAATTAAGTTATTGTTTTCTCTCTGCTTTTCAAGGCAAAGGCTATGCAAAAGAGTCCTTGACCGCCGTTATAGATAGGCTGTCTTCGTGGGGAGAAAAAAGTTTTGTTGTGCGAACGGCTTTAAATAATACGCCGTCGGTAAAATTGTTAAACTCGTTAAATTTTAAACTCGTCGGTACCGAAAACGTAAGTTTTTATAAGGATCTAAAAGGTCAAGACGTTTTCTTTGACGGCGGGATCTATCAACTTTGTTTAAGTTAAAAGGAAGGTAATATGTTTAGAAACGATTATAGTGAATTGGCGGATAATAGGGTATTGCAAGCCTTACTCGACCACGGTACGGAACAAAATATCGGATACGGACTTGACGATCATAGTAAAAATGCGGCAAAAATGATCGCCGATTTCTTTGGATTAAATGCTCCGTCCGTACATTTTTTAGCGGGTGGTACCGTTACCAATATGACGGTATTATCTCATCTTTTATTGCCCTATCAAGCGGTCATCGCTTGCGATACGGCGCATATAAACGTTCACGAAACGGGCGCGGTTGAAGCCAGCGGACATAAGGTATTGACGGTACCTAATATAGACGGAAAGATTACGGCGGAAGGGATAGAACATATCGTTAAAAAACACGGGGACGAACACATGGTAAAGCCGTCGGTCGTTTATATCTCTTTTGCTACCGAAACCGGCTCGGTTTATAGTAGTTCCGAATTAAAAGAGTTAAGAAAGATATGCGATAAATACTCTTTAAAGTTGTTTTTAGACGGAGCAAGGCTCGGGGTTGGTTTGGTCGCTTCGGACGTAACTCCCGCTCTTTTAGGTGAAGTGTGCGACGTCTTTTACGTAGGCGGAACAAAAAACGGCGCGTTGTTCGGAGAAGCCGTAGTCATTAAAGACGAAAAAACTGCCGAGTATTTTAGGTATCACGTAAAGAATAGGGGCGCGATGCTCGCAAAAGGATTTGCCGTGGGTATTCAGTTCGAGACCTTGTTTAAAGACGGTTTGTATTTGGAGTTAGCAAAAAACTCGGTCAAGACCGCTCTTAAATTAAGAGAAGGCTTAAAAGAGTTGGGCTATAAACCTACTTCTTCGCCTACAAATCAACAATTTGTCGAGTTTGACAAAAAGACCGCTAACGTAATAGCAAATAGATACGGTTGCGAAGTATGGGAAGATAAAGGCGAAACAATAGTTTTACGTTTTGTAACGTCTTTTGCCACAAAAGAACAAGACGTCGACGAAGTTTTGGAGTTTTTAAAAGGTTAGCGATTTTTTAATTAGATGTTTCGACGTCGCTACGCTTGCTCAACATGACACAATACAAAGTACGAAAGTATTATCTATAATTATAGCCATTGCTTTGCAATTCTTTCCTATCGGAAAGTGTATCCTAGCGGATACGGCTATAATTCACCGCCCTTCACTCGGCGAAAATATACAAGTGCATTTTCGCTTTCGTTTGTGCTTCATCCTGAGCGAAGTCGAAGGATCTCTATCCTTAAAAGCGTAAGCGTTTACACCCTTTCGGCTATTTTAATAGACGAAGGAAAGGGGGCTTGATTTTGCACGAAGAGATGATTTTAATCATCACGGCTGCAAAATGGGGGTTTTTAAAATCCTTGATGACAACACAAAAACTTTCAAACGCTAAAGCGTACATGGATATTTAAAAAAAAGATGTTTCGACTACGCTACGCTTGCTCAACATGACGAATAACAAAGTACGAAGATTATAATTTTAGTTATTGCTTTGCAATTCTTTTTTACCGTATATATGTTTTTGAAAAACCCCCTCTCCGCAGTCGTAGTCAATCAAAGATTGCCTACTTTGTGCGCAGACAATCCCCCTTTCCCGTCGCTTCGCGACAAGGGTGCAACCCCGCTTCGCTCGTTAGGACACGACCACGGTCGTGGACTACGTCTTCGACTATAAAAAAGATGTTTCGCCGTCGCTACGCTTGCTCAACGTGAAGCCCGACTAAGTACAAATATATTATAATTATAGCGATTGCGTTGCAATTCTTTTCTATCGAAAAGAGTATCCTTTCGGATATGGCTATAATTCACCGCACGGCACTCGGCAAAAATATACAAGTGCATTTTTGCTTTCGTTTGTGCTTCCTCCCTCTAATCATCATCGAACGGTTTTTATCAAAGCAATTAAAACATTGTCGAAATCTATATCTTATTTTAACACCTAAAATTTTTATCGCTATTGACTTGAATATTTAAAATAAGTTATCATATTATTATCTTATTTTATTTTGGAGACTGTTTTCATGGGAGATACTGCTAAAAAAGCCAAAATCTTATCTACTAAATCCGCTTTGATATATGGCATTGGTATATTAGGCGTACAGTTGATGATAGGATTCGTCAATGGTTATCAAACCGAGTTTTATAACAAAATGTACTCGGGATTTGATACTAACATCTTTTATGCCGCGGCTATTATTATTTTAATAGGCAAACTAATAAGTTGCTTTGCCGATCCTATAATAGGTACCATCATTGACCGTAGCAATTTAAAAGGCGGAAAAATGAGACCTTTTATCTTGTTTAGCGCTTTTCCGATAGCAATTTTGACGACTTTAATGTTTATATATATTCCTTTCCAAAATCTCGGTTCTTCGGGTAAGATAGTAATGTATGCATATATAACCGTTACCACCGTTCTTTGGAACGTAGCAATGACTTTTGCGGATATTCCTTCACAAGGTATGTTATCATTGCTGACCCCTAACGAAAACGAGCGTAACTCGGCGGCGGGTATAAGCAATACTTTGCGTTCGGTAGGTCTCGGTATTCCTTCTTTGTTCGTTACTGTCGTTATGCTTATCATGAGCGCTATCAAGGAACGTGATGACGCGGATCCCGAATATATCAAAAAGTATTTCCTTATAACCGCAATAGTGATTTGCTTGATCGGTATGGGACTTTATTTGTTGATTTATTTCTTCAATAGAGAAAAGGTTCAAGCGCTTCCAAATAAAACGGTTTCTATGAAGGAAATGTTTAAGGAATTAAAGCATAACAAACTTATTTTTATAGTTTTCATATCTTATATTTTAGGTTCGACTCGTACCATAGGACTTGCCGTCGCTTTGCAAACGGGCGGCGCTATTATCGGCAAAGTATATATCCCCGTATTATCCGAGGTATTTGCGGGCGGCGGTATGCTTGACCCAACGTCTAATGCGGGTTGGATACTTGGCGTAACTTCCGCAGTTACTTGTATGTTAAGCGTAGTAGCCGCGCCTTTTATCAATAAGAAATGGGGCGAGAAAAAGACGTTTATTTCCTTTGCTTTGTATGGGTTTATCGTTTGTATGGTTTTCTTTATCGTCTACGTTTGTTTGCCCGTAGGTCATACGTTGCGTAGCGGACTACCCGCCTTGATAATGATTTGGATAATGAATATTTTTGCGGGTCTATTGTTTGGACCGCACGGATATATCCCAATGGTTATGACTGCGGATATAGTCGACTATACCGAGTGGAAGACGGGCGAAAGAAAAGAAGGCGTAGATTTTGCTATCCTTTCCATGGCTTTCAAGTTGAGTCACGCCATAGGCGTTGCTTCGGGTATATTCTTCGTCGCCATTTCGGGTTATACTCATTCCGCTTTCGTTGCGGGAGAAATAACCCCCAAAATGCAAAATATTTTATTCTTTGCATATATGGCTTTGCAAGGTATAGGCTGTTTGTTAAGCATGATACCTATGTTCTGGTATAAGATAGACGCAAAAGTCAAAAAGCAAATGCACACCGCTTTGGATATTCGTCGTAAGATGAGAGCCGAAGGTGCGGACGAAGAGACTATCGCTCTTGCCGAAGCGGAAGCGTTAAAGGCTTTGGAAAACGAGTAAGAAATTATAATATTTTAAAATTGCCGTAAACATATTTTGCTTACGGCTTTTTATTTTGATAGGGTAACTTAGACTCATAAGTATCTCTTAAGACTTGTCTTAACGCAAGCGACTCATAAGCACGTCCTTTGACTTGTCTTAACGCAAGCGACTCATAAGCACGTCCTTTGACTTGTCTTCACGCAAGCGTAAAGCCTGCGTTTATTGGACGGCTTATTCGTCTCCTCCAAAACGCAAGCGTTTTGTCGGGTTTTTAATATATGGATATAGACCCTTCGACGATGCTCAGGGTGACGAAAAAATGTTAAGCACTATTCATGATACGTCATTCTGAGCAAGCGAAGCGCCGTCGAAGAATCTTTATCCAAATTAATTATTGCCTTTTGTAAACGCAAGTTTTTTCTGTCGAAAAAAGTTTTTTATCTTATCGTCGCAGACGTAGTCCACGACTAAAAGTCGTGTCCAAACGAGCGAAGCGGGGTTGCACCCTTTCGACTGTATACGGTCGAAGGAAAGGGGGATTGATTTTATCCAAAGTAGACTTGTTTTTAACAAGGCTACGACGATAAAATGGGGGTTTTTAAAGCCCTTGATGACAACACAAAAAAATCAAACGCTAAAGCGTACATGGATATTATTTTTTTAAAAAGATGTTTCGACGTCGCTACGCTTGCTCAACATGACGAAATACAAAGTACGAAGATTATAATTTAGTTATTGCTTTGCAATTTTTTTTACCGTATATGTGTTTTTGAAAAACCCCCTCTCCGCAGTCGTAGTCAATCAAAGATTGCCTACTTTGTGCGCAGACAATCCCCCTTTCCCGTCGCTTTGCGACAAGGGTGCAACCCCGCTTTGCTCGTTTTGACACGCCCTTTGGTCGTGGACTACGTCTTCGACTATTAAATAGATACTTCGACTGCGGTCTTTGACCTTCGCTCAGTATGACGAACCACTAACGGCAACTATGATTTGTCATTCTGAGCAAGCGTAGCGCCGTCGAAGAATCTTTATCCTTTTAAATAGATACTTGTACGGATACAGTATAATTTCCCTCCACTGCTTACTCATAAGCGTTTCTATTGACTTGCCCTAACTCGAGAAAAAATGTACGCCTAATTTGTTATTAGGCGTATTTTTTTGTGATTAAGCAAAATTGCCTTAGCAACTAACCGTAAATCCCCCCTCGTAAAGGAAATATCATATTTTTAGTTGACATTTTTATATAACAATAGTAAACTGTAAATGGTTAATAGGGCACGTCTAATAACAAATTAGGCGTCAACGCAATTTTGTGAAGAGTATGTTGTATATTATTTGTATTGCAATAAACATTATAGCGATTATCAGCTTTGTTAAAAGGAAGTGGCATTTTGCCGCATTAGCATATTCCTTTGCTCTTCTCACGCTTGTTTCGATTTCTTCTTTTTTGGTAAATATACCGCCATATATCAACGTTATAAAAAATGTTTTAGGAGAAGATTTTTATAAAGAAGTTTTAGAATTTATAAAAGATTTTTCCACCGTTGCTTTAGCGCCTTATTTGGGCGTTGAACTTATTTCGTTGATATACGCATTAGTAGTCGTTTTAAAGACTGCGGAAAAGATTATCAATGATTTTGTAAATAGTAAAAAAGAATTGATTTTTAGAAACAATGATTTTTACTATTTGTTAAATGATAAATTAGACGATTCTTTTGAATTAAAGCAAAAAACTTATTTGCTTAATTGTCAGTTATTATGTTGATGGGTAAATAATTTTTATTTCATTTTGGCATACTATATTCGTGATCGATATTTTTTCTCTTATCGACGCTGACAATTAAAACGTGGTTTACGCGTTAATTTAAAAGGAGATTATATGAAACGTATTAATAAAAAAGGCTTTACCATTGTAGAATTGGTAATAGTTATAGCAGTTATAGGTGTATTGGCTGCGGTCCTTATACCTACTTTTACAAAACTTATCAGAAAATCGAGAATCAATTCGGATACTCAACTTATCCGTAACTTAAATACCGCCTTGGAAGCCGACAAAGTCGAAACCGAGCATAAGACTATGGAATCCGCTTTGAACGCCGCCAAAGCATACGGTTACGATATTTCTAAAATCAACGCTTCGGCAACTAATAACGAAATTTTGTGGGACTCCCAAAACGACGTATTTTGTTACGTAAACGGTGGCGAGCTCGAATATTTGCCCGATAGCGTAGACGCTGACAAGAAACTTAAACCAAACAGCTTTAAACTTTGGAAAATCTATTCCGCCGCACCCAAAGCCGGCGACAATTATTCCATTTACGTTGCGAGCCAAGCAGCTGCCGATTACGTTAATGACAACGACGTAAGCGTTGGCGTTGACTGTGGCGACTATACGATTCAAAACGTAAGTTATAAAAACACCGGCGACGCTCGTGACGTAGTTATTCGTACTAATGGCGGTACGCTGACCGTCGACGCAAAAGATGATACTGTAAATCACTATGGTGAAGCAACTGTTTTGAATATTGAAGCTGTTGATACTAAAAACTGTTATCGTGAATTTGGTACAGTAGCAAATGCTCAAATCAAAAAAGGAAAAATTGTTATTGAAAGTGCAGAAGCAAAAGTTGAAAATCTTTTATTGGTTGCAAAAGCAGATAAGAGTGGTTTTGAAAAAATTGTTGTAGAAACAAAAACAGGCGCAGAACTTCCTACACTTGACAGAACTGATGTTAATATCGCTGAAAAAGGAACTCTCGTTTTGAATGTTGTAACACCTTCTACTGATGAATATATTTATCTTACTAAGGCTGGTGTTATTGAGCAAATTGTTATTACAGATGAAATCAAGTCAGATGTATCAGGAGAAACAGCAAATGTTGCTAGTAAGTCAGCTTCTACTCAAGCAGTTGCTGAGCAAGTTGCAAATGTAGGAACTAAAGATGCAAGCGGAAACTATGTTGATGCAAATAATGAAATTGTAATTTATGCAGATGGAACAGTAGCAGAAGGTAAAGATGCATCCTCAATTGCAACAGAAGCAAAAGCAGATGACACAGCTGTTCAAACTGGTTTGACAAAATTCTCTGGTGGCGTAGGAACAGAAAAGAGTCCATTCTTGATTTCAAACCCTGAAGAATTCAATAATATTAATGAGTATGCAACCGGTGGATATTATTTCCTCCAAATCGATAATATTTATTTACAAAATAATGAAGTTGTAGCAGAGTTTGCTGGAACTTATGACGGAAATGGATATAAGTTAAATACTACCGCAGATTGCTTTTTCGGTTGGTTGGGAGGACATACCTGTTTTAAGAATTTGGTTCTTGATTATACTGATAATTTACCAACCTTTTTATGGGGCGCAGACTGGAACACCGCATATGGTGTGGAATTTAACAATGTAATTATTAATGGATCAAAAACATACAATGTTAACGGTACTAACTTTGGTTTATTAATTAGAAATGCTTTATATACTTCTTCTAGTGGAGTTGTAGAGTATAAATTTAAAGATATTACTACAAATGTTAATTTCCAAAATGCTGGAACATGTACTGGCGTTATCATTGGATCTGGCCCATGCTTTAAAACTAATGCGGAACTGGTTTACGAAAATTGTATTAATAATGGGAATGTTGTTGGTTCAAATAATGTTGGTTTTTTATATGGAAATCCTACTTATATTGAGACTTTAAATGGTACCACTAAAAAAATGACTATTATTAATTGCCAACAAAATGGTATTTTAAATAGTACTAGTAATTCTGGTACTGCAGAATTTGCTTTAGGAAATACTGAATATATTACTAATATAAATAATACATATAAATCACAAGGAACTGGTTCTTATATAGTTGGAAACTATCTTGATGGAAAAGTATTATCTATTTGTCAAAATGGTAATACATTTGCGGTAATGTCAGATGATTCATCTGTAACTTATAAAATATCGGTAGGCATCAATTCGTTATATTTTAACGCTAATGGTAATGTATGGACTGAATCGGATACAGAAAAGATACCGAATTATACTAACTATCAGAATATTCAAATTAGTAATAATAAGAAATATATCTTTAGTGCTGAAACGGTCAGTCAAGGCACCGCTATGACCAATACTTGGCACGCGTATACTGTTAATGTTGCAGTTCAAAGAGGAGTTATTTCTTCTGAATTCAATTCATTTGATGAAAATGGATTTGCTTTAGTGGTTAAAGATGGCGTCAATTATGTCATTTATGATGACTATGCAGGTTATGCAGATAGTAATGTTGAAATAAGTGTTCTGGCTTATAGTGGAGACAAATTGGTCGGTCAACTAATTATTAATTAAGCGTTAGATATTTTTGTCTTTAGTAAGCTTTATCGCAAAAGGCATACCGTCATGCAGAGACTATACCCTGCCGTCAGGGGTAAATGACGGAAAGCAAAACTAAATAGAAACATTCAGAATTTGTAGACATCTCCCTTATTCCCAAAGGGAAAAACAACAATAAAACCTAAAAATGGTTATAAAAAAGCGCACTCATCCGCTAATAGGTGAGCAAAATCTGTAAAATTAAATGAGGGTTATCAGGCCACGCTTGGTAGCCCTTTTTACATGTACCTGTAATTTTTTTGAAGGCCAAATACCGCTTTTTCAAACGGGGGATTGAGCTTTTTTTTATCATTGCTCGGTAGTGGTCATTTTGTTCCAATATTTCAAATAATTTTTGAAAGTTAGTCCTTATTGTATCGGCTGAAAAAGCAGAAGCGGCATAAGCAAAATCATCATCAAGTGTACTTGTTAGGCAACTTAGAAGGCTTGAAACCGTGTTATAATACTTGATTAATTAAATCAACTAAAAAAGGACTCGTCGGGCGTTGTCCGACGGGTCCTTTTTTTTGAAAATGAGTGTTTATTAAAAAGCAACGTTTTGCAAATAAAAAGCCTTTCGAGTCCGAAAGGCTTTTTGTTAAAAATTTTTTTAAATTAAAGTTCGGTTTTCCAAAGACCGTGCAAGTTGCAATATGCGTAAACGGCAATAGGGGTTTCGTCGCAAAGAGCAAATGTAACGGTGGGAGCAACGTTTGCGCCCAAATTCTTTCTATGACCGCCTTTATCCGTTTGGAGATATACCCAACCGATGTTGTGCGCTTCTACCATAGGATGATCTACCGATCCGACGTTTACTTTAACAAAGTTGCCGTCAACGGTAACTACGGGCAAATGCTTTTCTTGACTTGCTTCGACAGTATTGGGTACTAATGCTTCCATTTTTTGACCACAGCATACCAAAGGTGCGCCGCTTGCATTGATAACGCCTACTATATTGCCACATTCTTTACAAATATAAAATTTTTCCATAAATTCCTCCAAAAGTTTATAATATATTGTTGCTTATTTTTGATAAAAAGTCAATAGTTTAATAATTAAATCCGTCGGCAAAAATCAATTCCGCCATGTTTAAAAGATCTATCCTACACTCTTCTAAATTGTCGGATAATTCCAACGGCTCGTCCAAAAGCGACTCGGACAAATCATTATCTAAAATAAAGTCTTTTTCGGTTTGGGAAAGTGAATCAAACACTAACGCTATCTTTCTATTATAAAAGTCTACTTTACCTTTTAAGAAGGTAACTAACGCGCGATAATCCGAAAGTGAGTCGTTGGATATTGCAAAAACAATTCTCGAATATTTAAAAACGAGTAGGGCAACGCTTTTTAAATCGTCTATTGAGAGTCGACTTATTTTTACGTTTTCGGCGCCTTTCGTCGCAAGTTCGGTCGCTAATACTTCCAATGAGTTCAATAGTTTATATTTGTTTTGTGGGTAAATCATCAAAACCCCGTCTTGATCGGGGGTACCGTTCGCTCTTGCCAAATAGTTTTCCAAAAATGCTTTTTGACCGTCTTCTATGATTTTCCCGTGTTTAGGCAATATCATACGGGGCGCATTATCGATTATCTCGTTTATAATAGTTTTTAGGTTTTTATATGAGACGTTAGCGTTTATAAATAATTCTCTTGACTCTTCTACCCAATTTTCAAATTGATCTTTTCCCGTATACATCAAGCCGTCGATAGCGCCAATGGAAGTAAATAGATCAAAGGAAAACAAAATCTTATCTTTTTTATCAAAGCAAACCGAGAGTTTATCGTTAAATAAAAAATCTAACGCGTGGTCGCCCGTTTCTAAATGGTCGACGGAGATAAACTTGATGGGCAACGTTATTTGCGTATTAAAACGGTACGCCGTAGGCGAAGAGATTATCCTAACTTCGGGGTATCTTAAAAGTAACTCGTCAAAAACGACGTTGTCGGCTTGTTTATCAAGTATCCAATAGTCTAACTTGCGATCGTTTAAAGCGTGCTTTATATTCTCAAAAAATCTATCTCCGCACTTTAAAGGTACCGTATCGAATAATACGGTATAGTCGTCCAAAAGCAAATATGCGTTATAAGACAAATTTTTATCTCGGTCGTTCACCCCGACGTATATTAGATCTTCGGTTATAAATTGAGTATTATACATAGATTTTAAGGTTTTATTATTTTAATAGGTTGCAAAGACTCATAAGCACGTCCTTTGACTTGTCTTCACGCAAGCGTAAAGCCTTCGTTTATTGGACGGCTAATTCGTCTCCTCCAAAACGCAAGCGTTTTGACGGGTTTTAAATAAGGATAGCCTTAATAAATAGATACTTCGACTTCGGTCTTTGACCTTCGCTCAGTATGACGTATCGCTAAGAACTACTATGATAATTATAGCCTTTGCTTTGCAAATCTTTTCTACCGAAAAGAGTATCCTTTCGTTTCGTCGAAGACGTAGTCCACGACCAAAGTCGTGTCCTAAAGAGCGAAGCGGGGTTGCACCCTTTCGGACGTTTACGGACGAAGGAAAGGGGGATTGTCTGCGCACAAAGAAGGCAATCTTTGATTGACTACGACTGCGGAGAGGGGGTTTTTACGCTTTTATTTTTGTATAGACTTTTTTTTTATCTTATAATCACAATAAAATTTAAACAAAAATAATAGGTCGTAATTTTTTTTATAAAAACCCCCATTTTATCGTCGTAGCCTTGTAAACAAGTCTACTTTGGATAAAATCGAGCCCCCTTTCTCTCGTCTATTAAAATAGCCGAAAGGGTGTAAACGCTTGCGCTTTCAAGGCGAAACTGTTCCCATTTCCACGTTGGACGCCATTTTGTCGTCCTTTGGCGGTTGATTTTGCACAAAGAGATGATTTCTAATCACCACGACTGCAAATGAGGGTTTTTACGCCCTTAATCTCTTTCAAAAAGGCTGTGTTTAACACAGCCTTTAACTTACATTGCCTTTTTTATAAAATCCAAAACGTCTTGTACTACTTTATCAAACGTATCGCTTTCGTTTAATATCTCGTGGCGAGCATTGGGATAAAGCTTAATTTCAACGTCGTGTCCCGTGTTTTTGAGTTTGTCGTAAACTTCCTTGACGCCTTTGCCGTAATTGCCTACGGGGTCGTTTTCGCCCGCTATCAAAAGTATGGGCAAACTGTTTGGAACGTCGCTATACCACTTTTTTGTATTTGCGGCTTTAAGTGAGCCGAACAAACCTTTAAATCCGTTGACCGTAAATAAAAATCCGCAGTCTTCGTCGGCGACGTACGCGTCAACTATATCGTTGTCTTTTGTCAACCAGTCAAAAGCGGTACGGCCTTCAAACTTTTTGTTGTAAGCGCCAAAAGCGATACCGTCTATCATTTTACTGCGATGGTGATCTCCTTTAAACGTTTGTATGCAATTACAAAGGGCAATGCCTACGCCCGCACCGGGATTTGCGCCGGCGGTACCGCAAGCGATCAATGCATCGATTTTTTTGTTAAATTGAGAGTCGGCGGCGTAATTTCTTACCAAGAACGACCCCATACTGTGTCCAAAGAGTATGAACGGCAAAGAAGGATAGTCTTCTTTTGCTATATCGCTTAATTTTGCCATATCTCTAACTAACGTTTTATATCCGTCGGGACCGAAATATCCTTTTTCGGACGGTGCGGAAACGCTTTTGCCGTGTCCTAAATGATCGTTGGTATAAACGGCTATCCCCTCGGCGCAAAGAGCGTCGATGAATTTTTCGTAGCGTTCAAAATGTTCCGCCATACCGTGTGCGATTTGAAATACCGCTTTGACTTCTGTATTAGGTATATACTTTGCCGCGTGTATCGCCGCAAGACCTGACTCGGAAGGGAATGAAAACTCGGTTTTAGTATAGTTCATATAATACCTCCAAATTTCGGATATATAAATAATTTAACATATTTTACTACTATTTTCAATAGTAGTTTTAAATTTTTTAGTTCTTTTTGCGTATAAAAAATATATTTTTACCGACCTTTCAATGGTTTGACAAAACAAAAAGAGTTGATATAATAATATAGAAGGCAAATGACTTGCTTAATAATATCACAAAAGGTGTTTTATGCTTACAATTAAAGATCTTAAAGTTTCCGCCGACTCAAAAAACGGCGTCGTAGACATTTTAAACGGTGTAAACTTGACCGTAAACGATAACGAGTTTATAGTCGTCACCGGTCCTAACGGCGGTGGCAAAACCACGTTGGCAAAAGCTATTATGGGTATTATGCCCACTTGTGGCGGTAGTATCGTTTATAACGGTATCGACGTTACCGATATGAGTATAACAGAGCGGGCAAACGTCGGTATAAGTTTCGGGTTTCAACAACCACCGAGATTTAAAGGGTTGACGGTTGCCGATCTTATCAATTTATCGGCGGGCAAAAAGTTGCAACATAACGAGACTTGTAGTTTGCTAAACACCGTAGGACTTTGCGCAAAAGATTATTTGGCAAGAGAAGTCGGCAATGACCTTAGCGGTGGCGAGATAAAACGTATAGAGATAGCCACGGTGTTGGCGCGCAATACTTCTTTGATGATCTTTGACGAACCCGAAGCGGGCATAGACATTTGGTCTTTTACAAAACTTACCGAAACTTTCGGCGCGATAAGGGACGCAAGAAAGTCTACCGTTATTATAATATCTCACCAAGAGCGTATCATAAAAATGGCGGATAGAGTAGTTTTGATAAGAAACGGTTTGGTTGACGATATAGGTAGCCCCCAAGAACTTATGCCCAAAATAGTGGGTACTACCGTTTACACTTGTAACGTTTTGGCGGGTAAAAGGTGATACTATGGATAAAGTAGATTTAGAATTATTACAACAAATAGCCGATCTTCACAAGGTACCCGAAGGCGCTTATAATATCCGTAAAAACGGCAAAAGCGACGGCAGACAAAGTACCGAAAACATTATCATTACCACTTCGGACAAAGGCGGCTTAAAGATAGAGATCAAGGACGGCACCCAAAATCAAAGCGTGCATATCCCCGTTATAATTTCTCAAAGCGGCTTGCAAGAAATGGTCTACAACGATTTTTACGTCGGTGAAAATTGCGACGTTTTGATAGTGGCGGGTTGCGGTATATCCAACTGTGGCAAAGAAGACAGCCGTCACGACGGCGTGCATACTTTTTATATCGGCAAAAATTCCAAAGTCAAATACGTGGAAAAACACTACGGCACCGGCGACGGTAAGGGTGGTAGAATAATGAATCCCAAAACCGTAGTTTATCTTGAAGAAGGTGCTCAAATAGAAATGGATACCACTCAAATAAGGGGTATCGACGACACGATGAGAGTTACCGAGATACATCAAAAGAAAGATTCCGAAAGCCTTATCACCGAGCGTTTATTGACTCACGATAAACAAAAAGCCGAGTCTAAAATGGACGTATTTTTAGAAGGGGAAAATTCAAGAGCGCGTATCGTGTCCCGTTCGGTCGCACAAGGAGAGTCGCAACAAACATTCTATCCTTGTATGACGGGCAAAAACAAATCTTTCGGACACGTTCAATGCGATTCCATTATTATGGATAACGCAAAAATATCTTCTATCCCCGCAATTAGAGCGGAAAGTACCGAGGCGCAACTTATCCACGAAGCGGCTATCGGTAAGATAGCGGGCGAGCAAATTTTGAAATTACAAACTTTCGGACTTACCGCGGAAGAAGCCGAAGAGCAAATTTTGAAAGGGTTCTTAAAATAAATGGATATACAAGAGTCTAACGATAGATTATTCTCATTGCTTGCCGCATATTTATCCGAAGCCCCCGACTTTATCACGGCGGAAAGCGTAAAGGAATTAACGCATAATTACGGTATTGACGAAAGGACCGCCGTGGCGTTTCTTTTGGCGGGAGCAATGGGGCTTGATATAGTCGACGACGACCAAGATAAAAAACTGTTTACCGACTATTTCCCATTGATGCTTAAAAAACTATCTACCGACCCGTACGAAAACGACGAGTATATGCGTGCGGTTAAATTTAAACCTTGTAAAAATCAAGACTGGGAACTTAATTTCGGCAAGTTTAAACCTTTTGAACTCTTCGTTAGAGACGAGCCTATTTTTTTAGACGACGGAAGAGTCGTACCCATGATCGGGTATTTTGACAAAGAATATCGTTTTCCGCAAGTTTTACAAAACGGCAGAGAGTGGATGATGATAAATCCCGACGAATTGGACACTCAAAAACCATATATCCAAAAAGCGCACGGCAAGGTGCTTACCTTTGGTTTAGGTCTTGGGTATTACGCCTTTCAATGTCTTTTAAAAGACGACGTTACCGAAGTCGTCGTCGTTGAATTGGACGAAAAAGTTATCTCGTTATTCAACCAAAATATATTGCCGTATTTCCCAAAAAACAAACCCTTTAGAATAGTAAATCAAGACGCTTTTAAGTATGCCGAGACCCAAATGGGCAAGGAAGGTTTCGACTATATTTTTACGGATATTTGGCACGATCCGTCGGACGGGGTAGAACTTTATTTAAAAATGAAAGAGTGCGAAAAGTATTCCCCCACTTCTGAGTTTGGTTATTGGATAGAAAAAACTATAAAGATGTATATTTAAGGATATAGTTTTCGGTAGAAAAGAGTATGCAACGTAATAATTATAGCCATTGCTGCGCAATTCTTTCCTATCGGAAAGTGCATCCTAACGGATACGGCTATAATTCACCGCACTGCCGACTCATAAGCCCGTCCTTTGACTTGACTTTACGCAATCGTAAAGCCTGCGTTTATTGGACGGCTTATTCGTCTCCGTCAAAAATCTTCTTGGATTTTTGACGGGTTTATAAAGCGGATATAGACCCTTCGACGATGCTCAGGGTGACGATAGACCAAGTGCGAAAATAATAATTATAGCCATTGCTGCGCAATTCTTTTCTACCGAAAAGAGTATCTTAACGGATACGGCTATAATTCACCGCCCTTCCGACTCATAAGTATCTCTTTAGACTTGTCCCAACACAAAGTGTTTGGACTGCGTTTTTTAGAGACCTTATTCGTCTTCTCCAAAACGCAAAAGCGTTTTGTCGAGTATATAATAAAATATACAAGTGCATTTACGCTTTCGTTCGGGCTTCATGTTGAGCGAAGTCGAAACATCTATATCCTTAAAAGCGAGAGCGTTTGCACCCTTTCGACCGATTAAGGTCGAAGGAAAGGGGGATTGTCTGCGCACAAAGAAGACAATCTTTGATTGACTTCGACTGCGGAGAGGGGGTTTTTAGACTATTATTTTCGTATAGACTATTTTTATCTTATAATCACAATAAAATCTAAACAAAAATAATAAACAAAAATCATTTTTTAAAAACCCCCATTTTATCGTCGTAGCCTTGTAAACAAGTCTACTTTGGCAATCAACCGCCAAATGTTGTTATTGCGTTTGCAATAACGTATTATCGAAACAATTCGATAATACCCTATTCTTCGAATAGACATTTGCCGTCCGCACTGCACTCGGCGAAAATATACAAGTGCATTTTAGCCTTCGTTTGTGCTCCCCCTTTCCCGTCGCTTTGCGACAAGGGTGCAAACGCTTACGCTTTCAAGGCGAAACTGTTCCCATTCCCACGTCGGACGCCATTTTGTCGTCCTTTAGTGGTTGTTTTTGCACAAAGAGATGATTTTTAATCATAACGACTGCAAAATAATGTAAACCCAAACTGTCTAACTTTTTGGCTTCTACCCGCAAACGGATTTTTCGATACAACCTTGGATAAAGAAATCTTATTCGTCAAGTATACAAGACGGCGATTTAGTCGTAGGTGCAAATATAAACGTGCCCGACGATAAAAAAATAACTTTTTATAATAATGGTTATACCGTAGTCGCTAATCTCGCTCGAAAGAAGTCGCCGTAAATCTCGAACACGCGGTCGATGACGATATTTACGATTTGATAATGAAAAACGTAAAAAAAGTATAAAGCCCCCGACGACGATATTTAGATATTAAAAACGGAAAAAGTATAAATACCGTATTTTTATGCAAAAACACTCTAAATCACGAGTGTTTTTTTATACCCGGTATTGACTTTGGTCTTTTTTTTCTTCTATAATAAGAATAACGTTTGTATTTTTATAAAGGAGAGGAAGGTTTATGATAAAAGAATATGACGTTATCGTAGTCGGCGCCGGCAACGGCGGTTTGGTTGCCGCTGCTACCACGCAAAAGGAAGGCTACAAAACTCTTTTGCTCGAAAAACACAATTTGCCCGGCGGTTGCGCCACAAGTTTTGTTAGGGGTAGATTTGAGTTCGAACCGTCTTTGCACGAGTTGTCAAACGTCGGTACCGAAAAAAATCCTATGGAAGTCTATAAGATTTTAGCGGGATTAGGCGTAAATATCGATTGGCAATACGAAGAAAGTATATTCAGAGCGATTTGTAAAGGGGAAAACGGTTACGACGTTACTTTGCCGAGCAACAGAAAAGGCTTTGTCGACGCAATGGAAAAGGCGGCGCCGGGGTCGAGAGAAAGTATCGAAAATATGCTCGATTTAATGGACGGTTTAAGTGCGGCGATGGACGAGGTCAACGCACACGACAAGATAAATCCCGTTACTTTGCTTAGGAAATTCCCCGATTTCGTTCGTTGTGCGGGTCATAGCGTAGACGACGTGTTAAACGCTCTCAATATGCCCGAAAAGGCTCAACAAATAATCGGTACTTATTGGAGTTATTTAGGCGTTCCTACCGACGAATTGAACGCTATGCACTTCTTGTCGATGTTGGACGGCTACGTTAGCGCAAAGCCCGCTATGCCTTTAAAAAGAGCCCACCAAATATCGGTATCCTTGGCAAACGTATTTACGGATAACGGCGGTACGCTTTTGTATAATACGCCCGTTACCAAATTCCTTTACGACGCCGGCGGCGCTTGTTACGGCGTAGTTGCGGGCGGGGTGGAATATCACGCCAAAAAGATAATTTCAAATATCATACCCAACGCGGTCTATAATATGTCAAAAGGCAACGTTCCCGCCTTCGAAAACAAACTTGCCAACGCAAGATCTTTCGGTATCTCGGTTTGTACCATATATTTGGGTTTGGACTGTACCGCCGAAGAATTGGGGGTTAAAGATTATACCGTTTTCGTTTATGACGATCCTAATACGAGAAAACAAAAGGACGGTTTGTATATCGTCAACTGTCTTAATACGGTCATACCCGATTGTACCCCTAAAGGAACGTCGACGTTGTTCTTTACTATGCCCATTTTCGGCGAAGATCTACCTATAGATCTTACCCCCGATCAATATAAAAAGTTCAAAAACGAACTTGCGGCAAAATATATTCAAGATTACGAACGCTTGATGGGTATTTCCATTATGCCGCATATCGAAGAAATATCCGTCGCTACGCCCGTTACTTTCGCAAGATATTTGGGTACTCCCGACGGCACTATTTACGGTTATTATTGTGCGGATTGGGATAACGTAATAATGCGTACGATGAATAGCGATAAAGAGCATACCATAGAAAACTTGTATTTTTGCGGCGGACACGCCGAAAGAGGCGACGGTTTCAGTAGCGCATATATGTCGGGTGATACGACCGCTCGCAAAGTAATAAAAGATTTAAAGGAGGGCAAATAATATGGCAAAGAGCAAAATCAAATCTTTAAGCCCCATTAAAATAGTTTCGTCTATTACGGGTAGAAATTCCAAGATCAAAAAATCTTCAGCCGATCCCGTTCCCCCTATCTCTTCTTACAAAGCAAATCAGTTGGCTCAAGCGTTACATCCCGATCATCAATTTGTAAAAGTCGCCAAAGTAGTTGCGCATAACAAGGACGTAAAAACCTTTACGTTGATACCTAATAACGTTAAAGGCACTTCGACTTTGGCATATTTTAGCGCGGGACAGTATTTATCCGTTACCCTCGACGTAAACGGTATGCCTTTGACCCGTCCTTATTCCTTGTCGTCTTCGCCAAAGCAATCAATGGAAGGCAAATACGAACTTACTATCAAAAGAGTAGACGGCGGACTTGCCACTCAATATATTTTGGATAATTGGGAAGTCGGTACCGAAGTACAAGTAAGCGCGCCTTTGGGCGTGTTTACCTACGAACCTTTAAGAGACGCAAAAACCGTAATAGGTATTGCGGGCGGTAGCGGTATAACCCCCTTCTTGTCTTTGGCTCAAGCCATTGCCGACGGGGACGAAGATTGCAATTTGACCCTATTATACGGTAGCCGTACTCAAAACGACATACTCTTTAAAGACGTTTTCGACTCTTTAATGCAAAAGACGGATAAGTTTAAGGTAATACACGTACTTTCCGCCGAAGAAGCCGACGGTTTCGAGCATGGATTTATAAATGCCGAACTTATCAAGAAATACGCGCCCAAAGGGGAATATTCGATATTCCTTTGCGGTCCGCAAGCAATGTATAACTTTGCGGACAAAGAGATAGCGACGTTAGGGTTAAGACCTAAATTCATAAGGCACGAAGTATTTGGGGAATATCGCGATCCTTTCAAAAACGCCGACTATCCTAAAGACGCAAAAGACAATAAGTTTAAGATAACCGTCAAGATCGGAGACGACGTTAAAACGGTCGTTGCAGACGCTAACGATACTATCTTGAATACTTTGGAACACCAAGGTATCGCCGCTCCCGCCGAGTGCCGTAGCGGTATTTGCGGTTGGTGCCGTTCTAAATTGGTAAGCGGAAACGTGTATATCCCCAAATCGGTCGACGGTCGTCGTATGGCGGATAAAGATTTAGGATATATTCATATTTGTTCCACTTTCCCGCTTTCGGATCTTGAAATCGAAGTACCTACCGTTAAATAAAGCCGAATCCTTAAAAGCGTAAGCGTTTGCACCCTTTCGCCCGTTTACGGGCGAAGGAAAGGGGGATTGTCTGCGCACAAAGAAGGCAATCTTTGATTGACTACGACTGCGGAGAGGGGGTTTTTATATAAATTATTTTTACCAAAGCGATATAAATTCCTTACGGAATTTGCGATATATCCTTGCGGATACGATATGCCCGTGGCACGATATGTCCCTTTCGGGACGTTATGGAATTTATATCATATCGAATACGAGCAAAGCGAGTATATATCGTATTTGCAATAGCAAATATATCGTGTTGCAAAGCAACATATCGCCTTAAAGTATTATATCGTCTGTTGCCCGTAGTCGAAACATCTCTATCCTTGACTCATAAGTATCTCTTAAGACTTGTCTTAACGCAAGCGTAAAGACTGCGTTTTTTAGAGAACTTATTCGTCTCCGTCAAAAATCTTCTTGGATTTTTGACGGTTTTTAAATCGGATAGCCAATAAAGGCTACGGGAAAGGGGGAGCACAAACGAAAGCGAAAATGCACTTGTATATTTTCGCCGAGTGCAGTGCGGACGGCAAATGTCTATTCGAAGAATAGGGTATTATCGAATTGTTTCGATAATACGTTATTGCGAATGCAATAACAACATTTGGCGCTTGTCTGCGCACAAAGAAGGCAATCTTTGATTGACTTCGACTGCGGAGAGGGGGTTTTTACGCTCTTATTATCGTATAGACTATTTTTTATCTTATAATCACAATAAATTTTAAACAAAAATAATAAGTCGTAATCAATTTTATAAAAACCCCCATTTTATCGTCGTAGCCTTGTAAACAAGTCTACTTTGGATAAAATCGAGCCCCCTTTCCCGTCGCTTCGCGACAAGGGTGTAATCCCGCTTTGCTCGTTTTGACACGACCACGGTCGTGGACTACGTCTTCGACGATATATGAGACAATCTGGGACTATCATTAAAAAGCAGTGTGAACAGTTTCGCCTTAAAAGCGTAAGCGTTTGCGTCTATCAAATAAGTACGGTTTTTTTTATTTTCCTTTTAACACTCTAACCGAAAAACTCAACGTGGTTTTTATATTTTTATCCAAAACTTTTTCCAATAGGTCTTTAGGCGTTTTATAATAGTATGGAGTCATCGTCAAAACGTTCAAAAGATATTCGCCGTTTAACTCGACAACGTCTTCAACGGTGGTTTTTTCTATCAATTCAAACCCTTCTATATCTTTGTCCGGCGGATTAAGATAAGGCGACGGATATAATTCTTGTTTTAATTCAAATAAGTGGTTTTCAAAAGGGGTAACTTTTATCAATACGCCGTCGCTTTTTAAAACGTTTTTTACGCTTTTGGGATATATGGGAGCAAAACAATTTAAAACGACGTCGACCGAGTTTTGTTTTAAGGGTATATCCGCGCCGCTTGCCACAATATAAAAAGTGTTTTTATCGCTTGCCGCCGTATTTATCGCGTCTTTCGATACGTCTAAACCGATAGTCGTTTCCGAATAAGCGGAGATCTTTTGGGTCAAACTACCGTCCCCGCACCCGAGATCGAGCAAAACTTTCGGCGATATACTCTTTAAAATATTGCCTAAAGTATCGAGCAACTTATTATAATATCCCGCTTCCATAACCTTTTTTCGTGCCAAAACCATGTTTTTGTTGTCCCCGGGATTTGCGGATTTTTTCTTGTTGCTTACCAATAGATTAAGGTATCCCTTTTTTGCATAATCAAAACTATGACCGTTTTTGCAAACGGCTATTCGATCTTGCCTTATTAATTCTTTTTTGCATATAGGACATATAAATAATTCCATATTATTTAGGGAATACCAAACCGAGATTACCGTTAGTCAAATTTACGTTTATATCGACCGACGGATAAGCGAACGAGCCGTTTTTCTTGTATACGTACGTGGTTTCGTCTTTCTTCCCGTCGGCAACTATCTCGCCGTTTAAAACGTTTGCCGACGTTTCGTATCCGCCGACTTTATCGCTAAATCCAATGGTCAAATTTCCGTTTTTGCCGTTGACTGTTAAGGCGTTGCAACTCAAATCGCCCAAAAATGCGTTATCCCCGTCGTAATTTAACTCTATTTCATCGGCGATGACAGTCAAAGCGTTTAGTTTACCGTCGTTTATTTTTAACGACTGTTTTAAATAGTTTATTTGGGTCAAAGTTGCATTTTTGCAAGATAAATTTAAATTTGTACCCGCGGCGTTTTCTATATTTATGCTACCGTTTATCGTTAGATCCGTATCTCTTGCGGTCAATACGTTAGCTTTAAAATCACCGTTTTTTATGGTAACGTCTATTTTTTCGTAAACCTTCGTAGGAAGAGTAAGTTCCAAGTCCTTGCGAGTGCCGTTTAACTTCGTTTTTGCCGACGCATAATATACGTAAAGGGTTTTATTATCTATTTTATATCTAAGTTGAAAATTATCGTTATTAGTTTCGTTTATCGATATTTCGTTTCCCGTCGTTTTTATAGTTACGTTACCGTTTTGCCATAGTACAAAAACGTCGTCTACTTCTTGAGTCAAAACGGCGTTGCCAAAAGCAAAGTCGCTATCGTCATAGTTTAACGACGCGTCGGCTCTATTGCACGCTACAAACAAAAACGAAAATATTAAAACGACAACACAAACGAACGATTTTTTCATATCTTAAATAATATATCACTATCGCCAAAAAGTCAATTTTATCTTATTATTGCTTTGATAAACGGTTTTATGTTATTATTTGATATATGATATAATAAAATCTTATTTAGGAGACGTTATGCTTACAACCCTTTCGGCTTTGTCGTCGCAATCTATATTTAATTTGGTCGTGTTTGGTATTATAATCGTCGTATTGATAGCGATAGCGGTCGTTTTTAGTTTGTGGAAAAAGGGTAAGGTAAGGGCAAAATCAAATTTTTTCTTTAAAATGGACGGAGCGTTAAAACAAATAACGCCGATGGTAAAAGCAAAATATTTAAAAAATTCGAACGTTCCGGAAGCGTGTTTTTTGTGGATAGTCGCACTTTTAGGATTGACGGACGCAGTTTTGTCCCTTGTCACCGTTATAAGTTTAAAAGCGTTCTCTTTGGACTTTTTGCTTTCTTTATTCTTCGTTATCCTTTTGGTTTTGTTGAGTGCTTTAGACTATAAGTTGTCCGCGTCCTATCCTTATTATTACGACTATAATCCGTCTTTATTGATGTATTCTATTATATCGTTGGTCTTGGCTTTTTTAAATTTCGTGGGAAAAATGTCAAACGGTATTTTGTTGTATTTCTTGTTTGGAGTTATTGGGTTTGTGGGCAACGTTTTATTATACGGTTTTATCGTTTTGGCAAGATTTTTTAAACGAGAGTTTAAACCATTGGATCTTATCGTTTATTTAGGCGCTCTTTTGACGGTAGTTTATTATTCTTTGATCTTCGGTTTTTACCAAATTACTTCCGACGCATATTTCTTGGCTGCAAACGTAATATCTCTTGCTTACTCTATAGGCATCGTTACGATAGTTTTGTACGTTTACGACGGGTTTGCGTTTGTTAAAAGATTATTTAAACGTTAAGTTTGTCGCTTATCCTTTGTAGATATTTTATAGCAATATCTTCGTTTGTAGTCGCATATAAAGTCCTTGCCCCGCAAACGTCTTCTATTTCGTTCAATACCCAACCGCCGTTATAAATAAAATCTACGCCGATATAATCGCTATCAAGTTCTTTCGCAAGCGTAGTCGCTATTTCTATTTGTTCGTTAGTCGGCTCAAATTTTTCCACGTTGCCGCCCAAAGAGTAATTGCTTTTAAAACTATTATCGTTATACCTTTTTACGCACCCGACAACTTTGGTACCTATCAAAAAAATCCTTACGTCTACGCCTAATGTTTTAGCGGGAGCTTGGGTAAGGTATCGTTTTCCGATAGAGTGTAGTTTTTTTGTTATCTCTTGATACTCATCTTGGCAACTTATCCAAAATACTTCGGATCCGCCGTGTCCGTCCAAACTTTTTAATACGAAGGGGTATTCTTTAAAAGGTTCGTTTAAACAGGTTTGCATCGTCGGTATTCCCAAGTTTTTGGCAAATAGGTAGGTTTTCCACTTGTCGTTTGCGATTTCCGCGGTTTTAGAATTGTTAAAAACCTTGATACCTTTTGCTTCGAGAGTATGGGTAAGTATGGGATCTATAGTTCTGACTATTGCAAAAGAAGCGTTTTCTTCTATCGCTTTTTCGGGGGACGTCAAAGCGATATTCAAGGAAAATCTCTCGGCTTCGCTTATCAATTTATCAATAAACCAAGTATTTCTTTTTCGACCTATCTCGTCGTATATCAATATACCTTTCATTTTTCGTGGCATTTTATCGAGCGTTTAGTTCGTTTACTATATATTTTAATATTTCCATACTTGCGTCTACGCCTGTCGTTAAATAGGTAGATTTAAAGTGCGGGTTAGAGTTTACTTCGCAAACGTAAGGCGTATCGTTTTCGCCAAACAAAAGATCCACCCCTGCAAACGTAAGTCCAATATGTTTGCACGCTTTTATCGCTATTTCCTTTTGTTCATCGCTTGCTTCGTATCGGTAAGCCTTTCCGCCGTTTGTAACGTTGGATCTAAAATCGTTTTCGTTTACTCTCAACATACAAGTTATAACTTTATCGCCCACCACCACTACTCGCAAATCTTTGCCGTAGGACGTGGATATATATTCTTGTATCAAAGCGTCCTTGTAACTTATTTTATTAAAAATGCTTTCGGCTTTAAGTCTATCGGTCGCCAAATAAACTTGTTGACCAAACGACCCGAACGCTTCCTTTATTACGAAAGGGTAACCGAGCGTAGTTTCGGCTTTTGTTAAAAAGTCAAAGTTATTGTAACCGACGTTTTCAAAGGTTTTTGGGACTACAAGGGTTTTTGGCATATTGACCTTTCCGTTTAATTTTAGAGTCGTCAATATCTTGTTGTCGCAAGTCTCTATTGAGTCGGCGGAATTATAAATTTTTACTCCCTTTGCTTCCAACCTTTTTGCAAGATATACGTCTTTATCCCAAAAAATGACGAAATCTGGTAGGGTAAAACCTAAAAAATCATCTTGTACGACGGATACTAATTTATCCCCCGACAAAAGTTCCAATTCAACGTTTAATTTTTTTGCCGAATTCAAAAAAAACGTATAAAGTTCGCTAAACTTATCCGTTTTTAAAAAACTATTTACAACTATCCAACCCTTCATAAATTAAAATACGAACCACTCGAACACGCTTACGACGTATCCTACCACTAATCCGGTCAAAAGCAATATCAAGGTAACTAAAAGATTTGTTTTAAGGTTTTTGGTGTTTTTAAATAAAACGAATAATCCTAACCCTGCGTTTACGCACAAACCGCCCACGCAAGCGCCGAAAGGTATACCGCCCAACATAAACAATTCGGAAATAATTACCGAAGACGCACAGTTAGGGATAAAGCCTACCAAAACGCTAAATAAGGGTGCCAAATAACGGTTGTATTCCAAAAAACCTATTACTTTGTCTTCGCCTATCAAATATAGAATAGTTCCAAAAATAAAGTTGATAACGAAAATATACGCAAAGATCTTTAAAGAGTGCAACAGCGGATGTATAAAGTTTTGTTTTAATACGTTGTGCTTGTCTTCGCCTTCTATATCGTGTCCGCAACAACCTTTGTGATGAGTTTCTTCACAATGGCAGTCTTCTTCGTGGTCGTGCGTTTCGTGTATGTGTTTTCTAAAAATAAAATCAACTAAATACGCGACTAATAAACCTACGATAAATTTGATACCCAATAAAGGCAATACCATAAATATCTTTTGGGGGTCTTGAACGTTACCTAAAAAAATGGGCAACGCTTCGTCGCTGGTCGCGATAAAAACGCCGATGACCGTGCCTATCGTAATATGTTTTTTGTTAAACAAATCGGCGGCTACTACCGAAAAACCGCATTGTGGGATCAAGCCTAAACTAACGCCGACTATCGGCGCCCATTTGTGGCTATGCTCAAAAATTCTTGCAAGTTTAGTCTCGAAAAAAGAGAGTAAAACGTATAAAACGAATACAAATGCAAGTATTATTGCGCTATCTTTTAGTGCGTCCAAAAAAACTTCGAGCATTTTGATCTCCTTAAAATAAAGTAAAATAAGTATATAGAAAGCAAAATAATTTGTCAAATAAAGAAAAAGACTTTTTAAAAATATTTAACAAAAATCAATATAAGCCGATACGCTATCCACAGGCGTTTTTAAAAGGGCTTTAAAAAACTGTACAAAATAAAAAAAAAGATTTATAATATATGCGAATATGCGGAAAAAGATAAATCTTTTTCGTTAAAGGAGAAAAAATATGGTTAAAGTAGACGTTATTTCCGGTTTTTTAGGCGCAGGTAAAACTACGTTGATCAAAAAACTTTTCGAGTCCAAAATATCTTCCGAAAAAACCGTTATAATCGAAAACGAATTCGGCGAGATAGGTATTGACGGCAGCTTTTTAAAGGAAGCGGGCGTTCAAATCAGAGAGATAAACAGCGGTTGTATTTGCTGTTCCTTAGTCGGTGATTTTGAAGAATCGATGAAGGAAGTTATAAGACAGTTCACCCCCGATAGGATAATCATCGAGCCGTCGGGCGTCGGCAAACTTTCGGATATAGTAAGAGCGATAGAGACAGTAGACGCACCTTTGGAACTTAATATCGTTTGTACCGTCGTAGACGGCGGAAAATGTCGTATGTACATCAAAAACTTTGGCGAATTTTATATCGACCAAGTCAAAGAAGCCTTTACCGTCGTAGTTAGCAAAGCGGATAAACTTCCCGAAAGCAAAATTGCCGAAGCGGTCGAACAAATCAGGGGTATCAATTCCGAGTGTACGATCATCACCACCCCTATCACCCAATTAACGGGGGATAAGTTGTTGGAAGTTTTGGAAGAAGGCAAAGACGACTTAAAAGATTTTATTGAAAAGTTAAAGTCCGAACACGAAGACGATGAAGACGAGTGTTGTCATCATCATCATCACCATCATCACGAAGACGGCGAAGAGTGCCATTGTCATCATCATCACGACGACGATGACGACGACGACGAAGACGAACACGAGCATCATCATCACCATGACGACGATACGACGATGAAGATGAACACGAGCATCATCACCATCACCATGACGATGACGAAAATGACGACGACGAAGACGAACACGAGCATCATCATCACGACGACGAACACGAACATGAACATCATCATCACCATCATCACCACGGACACGACGCGGACGAGATTTTTGAAAGTTGGGGCATCAACACTTCCCAAGCGTTTAGCGAAAGTGAATTGAACGATATTTTGGCAAAACTTTCAAGCGACGAAAACGGCGTGATTTTGCGTGCAAAGGGTATTTTGAAGTCGGCAGAAGGCGGAGATTGGTGGTATTTCGACCTTGTATACGGCGATTACGAGATACGTAAAGGCGCACCCGACGTCATGGGTAAAGTTTGCGTAATAGGTTCTAAATTCGACGAAAAGGCAATAGCGCAATTATTTGTTAAATAATATTATGGATAGAGTAGTTCCGGTAATACTTGTAAACGGTATTTTAGAAGCGGGTAAAACGCATTTTTTAAACGAAGCGATAGATCAAGAGACCTTTATCGACGCGCAAGCGAAAGGACTTATTTTGCAATGCGAAGAAGGTGAAGAAGAGTACGAAGAAAGGGTTTTAAAGAAAAACCACCTTTCTTTGATAAAGTTCGAAGACGAAAGCGAGTTTACCGAAGAAACGTTAAAGGGTTTGGTCGAAAAATACGACCCCGACGTCGTTTATATCGAGCATAACGCGATGTGGACAAACTTTAATTTGCCGTCTTTTATGGAAGTCAATCAAACTTTGACCGTCATCGACGCGTCCACTTTTAGGGTATATCTTAACAATATGCGCCAAAAATTCGTGGATATTTTGACCCCTTCCGACGTTGTAATTATGTACAACTGCGATGACCAAAAAGAAGTATCGGCGCTAAAACGCAATATAATGATAATCAATAGGGATATTCAATTCTTATTCTTTGACAGTTACGGCAGAGCGGTAACGTTAGAAGACGACTTGCCTTATAAGATAGGCGACGAGATAAGGTTGACCCCCGAAGATTTCGGCGTATTTTATTTTGAGATCGACGAGTATCCCGAGCGTTACAATAATAAAAAAGTCGATTTTTTGGCAAAGATCACGTTTGATAAACGTTTACCCCAGGGCTTTTTCTTGGCGGGTCGTCGTTGTATGACTTGTTGTGCAAACGATATACAAACCTTGTATTGCATTTGTAATAATCAAGAAGCCAAGATCCCCGTAACCGCAAATATGTGGGGAGAGATACACGGCGTAATAAGATATAATCAAGATATGCAAGGTCGTCCGATACCTTATATCGAAGTCTTATCCGTCAAAAAGGGTACTGCACCCGCAAACGACGTCATTGGTTTGCAAAGTTAGCGAACGTTTAAAATCAACGGATAAGCGGTATATTATATATCGAAGTTGTATCCGTCAAAAAGGGAATACCTTCGCAAACTAAGTTATTGGTTTGCAAAGTTAAAGTTAGCGAACGTTTAAAATAAAAAATTAAACGCTACATTTTAAATACATAAGTCTTATCCGTTAAAGGGTATCGTATTCGCAAAGGAAGTCATTGGTTCGCAAAGTTGGTGAACATATAAAAATCAATATTCAAAAGATTAATTCTAATAGTTTTTAGAATTATATACGCGCCATTAGCCCAGTTGGATAGAGTGACAGACTCCGACTCTGTAGGTCAACAGTTCGAATCTGTTATGGCGCACCAAAAATTTGCTCGGCAATTTGCCGAGCAAATTTTTATGTATTTTGCGACCAATTCGAGCAAAATATACATCATGCACGCCGTCGGCGTGTACATCATGCCACCGCTTGCGGTGGTATAAAAAAACCATGTCCACGACTAAAAGTCGTATCCTAACGAGCGAAGCGGAATTGCACCCAGCAAATAAGTACGGGCTTTTACTTGTTTGCTCTTATCGAGCAACCTACGCTTTTTGCCCGACTTTTTTGCTTCCGTCAAAAATCTATCGGATTTTTGATGGGTTTTAAAATGGATAGGCAATAAAAACGACGGGAAAGGGGGATTGTCTGCGCACAAAGTAGGCAATCTTTGATTGTCTACGACTGCGGAGAGGGGGTTTTTCAAAAACACATATACGGTAAAAAAGAATTGCAAAGCAATAACTATAATTATAATTTTCGTACTTTGTATTTCGTCATGTTGAGCAAGCGAAGCGAAGTCGAAACATCTTTAAAAAAAAATAATATCAATGTACGCTTTAGCGTTTGAAAGTTTTTGTGTTGTCATCAAGGGTTTTAAAAACCCCCATTTTGCAGCCGTGATGATTAAAATCATCTCTTCGTGCAAAATCAACCGCCAAATGTTGTTATTGCGTTTGCAATAACGTATTATCGAATAAGTTCGATAATACCCTATTCTTCGAATAGACATTTGCCGTCCGCACTGCACTCGGCGAAAATATACAAGTGCATTTTAACCTTCGTTTGTGCTCCCCCTTTCCTTCGACCGTATACGGTCGAAAGGGTGCAAACGCTTACGCTTTTAAGGATAGAGATCCTTCGACAGGCTCAGGATGACTTTATACGTTTCGTCTTACTGCTCAAGCGAAGCGTCGTCGAAGTATTTGTTTCCGAATTATAAATACACTCATAATCTAAAATTCCCTTTGCAAATATTTTAACGTCCCGATCTTAAATAACGATTACTTGAAATATATATACGTTTAATTTAAGCATTTTTCTCGTTTTGGATTGATTAATATTATTTATATGTAGTATAATAGGGTAAAATGTGACGCTTGTTGCAAATTTTTTGCATGAGCATAGGGAGAGATTATGAATATTTGGAAAGATATCGAACCGTCGAGAATAATGCCTAACGATTTTATTTCGGTCATCGAAATATCAAAGGGTATGAAAAATAAATACGAATTGGATAAAGAAACGGGTATGCTCATTTTGGATAGAGTCCTTTATACTTCCACGCACTATCCCGCTAACTACGGGTTTATTCCTCGCACTTACGCCGACGATAAGGACCCTTTGGACGTTTTGGTTTTGTGCAGTGAGAATATCGCGCCCGCGGCTTTGGTTCGTTGCTATCCCATAGGCGTTATAGGTATGACGGACGAAGGCGCTTTCGACTATAAGATAATAGCCATACCTTACGGAGATCCCACTTACAACAGTTATCGCAATATAGAAGATATACCGCACCATATCACGGACGAGATAAAACATTTCTTTAACGTTTACAAGACTTTGGAACATAAAAACACCACCGTGTTGGAAGTTATGGGTAGGGATCGCGCTTTGGACATTATTGCCGATTCTATCCGTATGTTTAGAGATAAATTCGGGGTGCGTTGATGAATTATAAAGAGTTTATCGCCTTGCCGCTTGACAAAGTACCCCTTGCCGTTTGCTTGGACGGGGATCATTATTGGGCAAGACGAGCGCAAGAAAAACTCATATCGCAAATAGACGACTTTGATACTTCTATCTCTATACCGCCCGAGAGTGTGGAAGAAGTGCTTATAAAAGCGCAAAGTTTTCCGATGATGGGGGAAAAGCGTTTGGTAATAATGAGAGAGTACCAAAAGTTTAGCGATAGGGACAAAAAAATGTTGTCCGACTACGCTTCCTTAGCGTCCCCTACTACTATCTTGGTTTTCGTAGGCTCTTTACCAAAGGGTGTTGGCGGATTTACCGCCGTCGATTTGACCGCCGATAATGCGATGATAAAAGACGAGATAGCGGACGTCGTCAAGTCAAACGGCGCTACCATCACGGACAAGGCGATTTCCTTGCTTTGCGATTATTGCGAAGAGGATATGGGAAAAATAGTATCGGAGTGTATAAAACTATCCGCATACGTCGGCAACGGTAGTATAGACGAAGAAGACGTACAAACTTGCGTAACGCCGTCGATAACTTATAAAATATATCAACTTGGGGAAACCGTCGCGTCGGGTAGGTACGTCGACAGTTACAAAATGGTCGATATGCTCGAAATTGAACCTACCGCGGTGTTAGCCAACTTGACCAAGTATTATCGCAACGTTTTTTACGCCAAGATATACGGGGGCAATTCGGGGGATCTTGCAAGATATTTGCAAATCAAACCATATCCGTTGACTCTTGCCGCTAAAACGGCAAAAAATTATTCGGCAGTCAATTTGTACTCGCTGATCAAACTCTTCTACAAATTGGAAGAAGACGTCAAGACGGGTCTTACCGGCGGGGACGAAGCGATGGAATTGGCAATAGCCGAAGCCGTTCAAAAAAGAAATATTTAAAAAGGAAGGACTTTTATGACCAAGTATTCGGAAATTCTTAAAAAGATTTCCAAATCGATCCCCTTATGGGGTTGGACGCTCATATTGGTAGTTACCGGTGCGTTCCGTTCTTTATTCGTGGCGGAAATGACGTTTAACGGTTACGGCAACTTATTTTCGGCGTCTATCGGCTCTTTCGTTTTATTGCTTGCTCTTTTAGGCGTGGCATACGCTTTTTTGACAAGGATAGGCGTTAGGATAATATATTCGGTAGGAGCGAGACTGTATTTTCGCAATACAGCCTACGTCCCCGACTATAATTTAAGAAGATTGCCTTTAAGTTACGGAGATTTTTGCGCACTCGGTTTGATGCTGTCTTGCGTTTACAATTTGTTCTCGGTGGCTTTCAACTTATTGACGTACGCAGTACCCACCGCGTATTATCTTTGGTTGTTCTTGGGCAATTTGATACGCATTTGTATTTTCGTTATGGGTTGGTTCGTTATTCGTGCCGACGTTTCCGATTGGCAAGTCAAAAGGTTGTTCATATCTTTAGGTATCCCAACGCTTTTCGTCTTGATACTTTGCGTTTTGGGGGGTGTGTGATGAAAAAGAGATTGATTTTTGGCTTTTTTACCATATTATTGATACTTGCTTTCACTTTGCCTACCGCTTTGACTTTTGCGGATAGTACGGACGGTTTAAAAGATCCGTATTTTGTTTTTGAAGATTTTTCAACGCGTTTTAAGGATAGATCCGCCGGCACTACGGGGGAAAGTAACGCCGCCGACTATATAGCGGAAGCGTTAAGTTCTATTAAAAATACTTCGGGACAAAGTTTGGTCGGGCTAAACGGTAACTCAAAAAGCGACTTCATCGATCAATTTACTACTACCGTAACCGACGCTTCTACCGGCAAGGATAGGACTATAAGTTCCAAAAACGTCGTGGGGTATCTTCGTTCGGGTAAGGCTAACGCAAAACTTTTGGTCGTTTGTTGCGAATACGGTAACGCTTACTCTTTAGTAGACGCATACGGCGACGCTTATAAGAGCGAAGGCGCATACGAGTTTTCAACGTCCGTTGCCGCTCTTTTAAATATCGCTTATAGGTTGCGTTCGGTAAATTTGAGTTTTGACGTGGCTTTCGCATTTTTCGGCGCAGGTTGCTACCAGTCAAGGGGTGTGGAAAGATTTATTTCTCAAAACCAACAACAACTTTTAGGAGTTATCGACCTTTACGCGGTAGGCGGCGGGGACGACCTTAACGTTTATTACGACGAGATACCCACTGCTCACGGTAAGTTTTTGGACGAGAGAATAGCAAAGTTCTCTTATGCGATAAAGACCGCGCCTTTCGATAAAAAATATATAACTTCGGACGTCGACGTTTTTACCTTCCGTCACGTTGGCTTGATGTCATCTAACTACTATTTCTTAAAAGAAGGCGTCCCGAGCGTCGAGTTGTTCGGTTACGCTTGGAATACGTTCGGTAACAGAGAGTCTTCTACTTACGGCAACGTTTTAGGTACGTCTTCGGACACTTTAAGTTATATGAAGACCAATTACGGTGAAGATCGTATAAGAGAACGTTTGACTTTGGTCAGCGATTTCGTAGTAGGTTCGATTTCCACCGATAAAGATATTTCCGCCGCTTTTTCCGAGTATAAGGGCGGTTACGGCGGATTAACTAACCGTAGCGTTTATTGGATATTCACGGGAGTTGCTTTGGGACTTGTTGCGATATTATTTGCCGTCGGCGTAATCGTATATTCCAAAAAGACCGACAATGCTCCGACCCCCGACTTCGGTGCAAACGATAAGGTGTTTGAAGAAGATAACGAGTCTTCTTCGGACGACGATATATTCGGTTTTTCCGACCCCGATCCCATAATCGTGGAACCACGCCAAGAGAATACCGAGCAAAACGATAACGACGATAATAATAAAAATAACGATCGTGATGACGACGATATATTTGGAGAGTTTTAAAAATGGAAACCTTAAAAAATTTTTTTACTAATGCAAATTGGACGCTTATTTTCGACGCAATAATACTTGTTGCGGTATTCGTTACCATGATAGTGTTTTTGTCAAGAAAACACAATTACAAGTTAGTTGCGTTTTCTATCCTTTATTTTATCCTTTTTGCGGCGGTGCAATTTATCGCTACCTATACGGACGGGGAATATTTAAGGATAGGCGCTTTCGTATTAAGATACTTTACGATATTTTTGATAGCGGCGTTTTGTATCGTATATCAAACCGACTTGCGCACTTCGTTTTTGCGTAATTCGAGCCGCAACGACTCTCGTTACACCACCCACGGGGATAGCGAAGACGATCTTATCGAGTCCGCAAACGAGATAGTAAAAGCGGTACAAGCGTTAAGCAAATCGGATACCGGCGCGTTGATATTGGTTTGTCCCGACAGCGTTCCGAGCGCTATCGTAGATACGGGTACTCGTCTTAATTGTTTGGTTTCGTCCGCCGTATTGCAAAGTATCTTCAATACCAAATCACCTTTGCACGACGGTGCGGTAATTATCAAAAATAACACCATTATAGCGGCGGGTTGCTTCTTACCTTTAACTACCCGTACGGATATTGATAAAGAACTTGGCACAAGGCACCGCGCGGCTATCGGCGTAACCGAAGTATCTAACGTTATGTCCATAGTCGTATCCGAAGAGTCGGGCATTGTTTCGGTTGTATCTAAAGATCTCGCCTTTAAGAGATTTATCACAAGCGAAAAACTATTGGACGATTTGTCCGTCGTTTACGGTATTTCGGTATTGTCAAGATTGCATAGCAGAAAATGAGAACGTTAAGAGAACCGAAATTGCTTGTCCCGTCAAAAGACGTCGATCCGACCCTTTGGTCGGTGGTCGCTTGCGACCAGTTTACTTCCGAACCCGAGTATTGGGCTAAACTCGAAGCACTCGTCGGGGACGCACCGTCAACGTTAAGACTTATCTATCCCGAAGCGTACATAGGCAAGATCGATTTTGAACAAAAACTCGACGATATCGCCAAAAATATGAGATCGTACTACCATAACGGGATAGTAGAGCCTTTAAACTCTTTCGTATTATGCGAAAGAAAAATGTCAAACGGCAAAATTCGTCGCGGTTTGATAGCCGAATTGGATCTTGAAGATTACGACCCTTTCGGGACGCTTTCGGTAAGAGCGACCGAAAAGACGGTCAAAGAAAGATTACCCTTGCGTATGCGTATAAGACGTGGCGCAATTATGGAATTGCCGCATATACTCGTATTGTTGGACGATCCTCAAAAATCGGTCATAGAAAAACTCTACGAGAACAAAGGCGACTTATTGTATTCTTTCCCGCTCAATATGGAAGGCGGTTATTTAAAGGGTTACAAGTTAGATAAGTCTTTAACTCAAAAAGTTTTTGACGATTTCGAGAAAAACCGCAGTGGCAGATCTTCGTTTTACTTGGCTGTCGGCGACGGTAATCACTCGCTTGCCGCGGCAAGAGAGAATTGGTTGGAAATAAAAAAATCTTTGTCAAACGAAGAGATCCAAACTCACCCCGCTCGTTTTGCTTTGGTCGAAGTCGTCAATTTGTTTGAAGATTCATTATCTTTCGAGCCTATACATAGAGTCGTTTTCGACGCTAAAGAAGATTTTTTAAAGGATTTTCCCAACGACAAAGTAGGTACCGAGATCGTAATATTCGATAAAGGTCAAAAAAAGAGCGTTTACTTAAAGGGTACGGGACCCGAAATGATAGCAAGGATACAAGAATATTTGGACGAGTATCTTAAAAAACACGACGGTACTACTCAAGATTACGTCCACGGCTACGACAATTTACTAAAGGTTTCTAAAAGCGCTTTGGGATTGGTCATGCCGTCGGTAGACAAGGACAGTATGTTTTCTTATATCCAACAAAACGGCGTATTGACTCGCAAATCCTTTTCGATGGGCGAGGCGGTAGATAAAAGATATTATTACGAAAGTCGGTTGATAGTACCCGAACGGGAGGCATAAATGAAAGTTTGTAAATTTGGCGGCACTTCTATGGCAAGCGCCGATAGTATAAGGCAAGTAGCGGATATAATCAACACGGATTCCGAGCGTAGATACGTTATAGTCTCGGCACCCGGCAAACGCAACCCCGACGATATAAAGATCACGGATAGTTTATACGCGTGTTTTGCGATGAAAAACACCGAAGACAGTTATCAACTTTTCGACGCGGTCGTAGATAGATACGAAGAACTTTTGGACGAGTTGGAATTGGATCTCGATCTTTCGTCGGTCATAAACGTTTATCGTGCAAAATTATCCACTACCGATAGAGCGGATTCTATCGTCGCGATGGGAGAGCATTTGTCCGCGATGATATTGGCGGCTGTTTTAAATTGGGATTTCGTGGACGCAAGAGAGATAATCAAGTTTGACACGAAAGGCAATTTTAACGCCGAATATACCAACGATATTTGCGGTAGAGTTTTATCCAAACACAGTTGCGCGGTAATACCCGGTTTTTACGGTCAATCTCCGTCGGGTCGTACCAAAGTATTTTCAAGGGGCGGCTCGGACATTACGGGCGCAATAGTCGCAAGAGCGGTCGGCGCGGATATTTACGAAAATTGGACGGATGTTTCGGGCTGTTTCGTTGCCGATCCGAGAATAGTCAAAAATCCAAAAGTCATCAAATATATATCGTATAGGGAATTGAGAGAGTTGAGTTATATGGGCGCAAGCGTTTTGCATCCGGATAGCGTTTTCCCCGTAAGACTTGCCAAAATACCCATAAATATAAGGAATACTTTTAAACCCCAAGACGCAGGCACTATGATAGTTGACGAAGTTTCCGAACACGAAAGACTGGTTACGGGTATTGCCGGCAAACGTAACTTTACGAGTATTTTGATAGAAAAAGACAAGATGAACAGCGAAGTCGGTTTTACAAGACGTTTGCTTTCGGTATTGGAACAATATAATATAAGTTTCGAGCATTTGCCTTCTGGTATAGATACGATGACCGTCGTTATAAGCGACAGCGAGATAAAGGGCAGGATAAACGAAGTCGTTAAGGACATAAGAGAAGCGGTCGGTCCCGACCATATCGAAGTACACGACAATTTGGCTCTTATCGCTACCGTCGGTTTGGGTATGAGTTATAAACCCGGTACCGCTTCGAGACTGTTTAGCGCTTTGTCCCGTTACGGCATCAATATCCGTATGATAGACCAAGGCAGTTCGGAAATGAACATTATTTTAGCGGTCAAAAACGACGACTTCGTTAGAGCCGTCAACGCTATTTACGAGGAATTTATCAATTAATGATATACGGTAACGTAGAAGGCATAAAACGTAATACATTACAAGAATTGGAAGACCTTATCGGCGAATATGATAGAACTTTGTTTATCGACCGAGAAGTCTTATATAAAATTGTAGAGATCTCTTGTAAAATAAATAGAGAACTCAGCGTTTTTATTTCTCGCGGGGGAAGATTGTTGGCTATCGGCATAGGCAACAGTTCCACCGTGCCTCTTGCAAACGTCAGTAAAAAGCGTGGCGATAAAAAGTTGAACGGCGTTAGAGTAATACACACTCATCCTAACGGTAATTATCACCTTTCGGACGTGGACGTATCCGCATTAAAGATAAATCGTTACGACTGTATGAGTGCGGTAGGGGTTAAAGACGGCAAAATAAGCGGTTTATCCGTCGGATATTTATCCGCGACCGACGTTAAATATATAGATTACAAGGGCGAGAAATGGGACGACAATATACTTTTAGACGCTATTTTAGAGTCCGAAAGAGAGAGCAAAAAGGACGAAAGAGTAAGTACCGTCAATAATCGCGCGATACTCGTCCACGTTTCTCAAGACGAAGACGCCGAGACTTCTTTGGAAGAACTTGCTTCTTTGGCTAAAACGATGGGATATTTGCCCGTAAGAACGCTTATTCAAAAAAAGGACAAGCCCGATACCGTTTTTTACGTGGGAAGCGGCAAGGTTGAAGAAATCGCATTGATATGCCAAGTAGAAGACGCTAAAACGGTCATTTGCGACCACGGTTTAACGGGCGTGCAGTACAAAAATTTGTCCGACGCACTGTCTTTAAAGATTTTAGACAGAAGCACTCTTATATTGGATATATTCGATAAACACGCCACGACTAACGAAGGCAAACTTCAAGTAGAGTTGGCAAAATTAAATTATCAACTACCGATGTTAGTGGGTCTAAACGTAGGTATGAGCCGTCAAAGAGGCGGTTTGTACGCTATGGGCGGTAGCGGTGAAAGTAAACTCGAAACGGATAGGCGCGTATTGCGTAAGCGTATAACCGATTTAAAAGAAAAATTGGCGGTGGTCGAACGTACTCGCGATTCAAGACGGGACGCAAGACGTAATAACGGGGTCAAAAACGTGGCTATCGTAGGTTATACAAACGCCGGCAAAAGTACTTTGATGAACTATATCACCAAAGCGGGAGTGTTAGAAGAAAACAAACTTTTTGCAACTTTGGATTCGGTAAGCCGTAGCGTTTGGGATGACGGCAAACAGTATCTTTTGACGGATACGGTCGGGTTTATCAAACGTTTACCGCACGAGTTTATAAGGGCGTTCAAATCAACTCTTGACGAAGCCCGTTACGCCGATCTTTTGCTTTTGGTAGTGGATATTCAAAGTCCCAAACTCTTGGACGAGTACGACGTCGTTTGCGGGGTATTAAAGGAGATAGGGGCGGATAGTTTACCGAGAATAACCGTTTATAACAAGTGCGACGGCTTTGACCCTTCAACGGTATTGTTGCCAAAAGTTTTAAATAGCGTTTTTATTTCGGCAAAAACGGGAGAAGGAGTCGCCGAATTAAAATCAAAGATAAAAGAGATACTTTTTGAATAACGGGAGGAAGTATGGAAAGATATGCCTTGAACGTCGCTTCAAAAACCGACGCAAAAAAAATCGTATTATTTGGGCAATTGCGCATTAGCGTCATTACGTCCGCAATGATAAGAGTAGAAAAAAACGTTTTTAGGGACGAGCCTACTCAAAAAGTATGGTTCCGCGATTTTTCTTCGGTCGATTTTACAACGGACAAGCGCGGCGGAAAACTATACGTAAAAACCAAGGAAGTTACCTTTGTCGTGTCCCCGTCGGGGAAAGTCGTCGTCGAATTTGCGGACGGAAGACGCGTTACCAACCTAAATAAAGGCAACTTAAAAGGTACTGCAAGAACTTTGGATAACGCTTACGGTGCGATACGTTTAAACAAAGGTATTATTTCTAAAAACGGAGTTGCCGTCCTTGACGACAGCAAAGGACTTTCCATAATTGACGGAGAGATACAACCTTTAAAAAAGGGTATTGACGACAAGTACTATTTTGCATATGGTCGCGATTACAGAAGAGCGTTAAGAGATTTTTATTCTTTGACCGGCAACGTTCCTTTGATTCCAAAGTACGCACTCGGCAACTGGTGGAGTAGATACAAAGCGTATACTCAACAAGAATACGTCGATCTTATGCAAGAGTTTATAACACGCAAAATACCCATAACCGTCGCTACTATAGATATGGACTGGCATTGGGTGGACGTAAAAAAGAGATTCGGCAAAGAAGCAAAACCCGACGTAACTTTTAGTTTGCAAGATAAATTCTTTTCAATATTCATGCCGGGGTGGACGGGTTACAGTTGGAATAGAGAACTTTTTCCCGATTACAAAGGCTTTTTACGTTGGTTAAAAGATCAAGGCTTCCATATAACTTTAAATATCCACCCGTCTCAAGGCGTTAGATTTTTTGAAGATCAATATCAAGAAATGTGTAAGATAATGGGCGTTGACCCCAAAACCAAGGCGCAAATACCTTTCGATCTTTCCGACCCAAAATTCATAACCGCATATTTTGACGTATTGCATCACCCGTTTGAAAGGCAAGGCGTTGATTTTTGGTGGATAGACTGGCAACAAGGCAAAAAATGTCAAATAAAGGGGTTAGACCCTTTGTGGGCTTTGAACCACTATCACTATTTGGATTCCGGCTTAAGGGGGGAGCGCCCCTTGATACTTTCTCGTTATGCCGAAGAGGGCAGTCATCGCTATCCCTTGGGTTTTTCGGGAGATACTTTCATATCTTGGCCGGCATTAAAATTCCAACCCTACTTTACCGCTAACGCTTCTAATATCGGTTATACTTGGTGGAGCCACGATATAGGCGGGCATCAAAGGGGTATAAAGGACGACGAGTTATACGTTCGTTGGATCCAATTCGGGGTATTCAGTCCGATAAACAGATTACATAGTTCGGTAAACGAGTTTTCGGGTAAAGAACCGTGGAAGGTTTCCAAACAAGCCGAAAATATCGCGGTCAAATTTTTAAGGTTAAGACAAAAATTGATACCTTTCTTGTATTCTTCGGCGTATAGAACGTACAAAAAAGGTGTAGCGATATGCGAACCTTTGTATTATAAGTACAAGGACGAAAATGCGTATAATTATCCCAACGAATATATTTTCGGAAACGCCTTACTTTGCGCGCCTTGTACGTCAAAAACCGACAAAGTTACCAAAATGTCGGGCGTTAAGGTGTGGTTGCCCGAAAACGTAAGATATACCGACGTGTTTACGGGGGATATTTATACGGGCGGTAGAGTCGTTAAAATGTTTAGAGATTTAGAGTCTTTCCCGTGTTTGGCAAAAGAAGGTACCATTATACCCACTTATGCAAACGATAAAACCAACGACCTATCTTTAGACTCGCCTTTGGAAATATTGGTTTGGAGAGGTACCGGTACGTGTTCTTTCTACGAAGACAACGGCATAGATAACGCGTACGAAAAAGGAGAGTATTCCATAAGCAAATTGACCGTCAACGAAACCGCCGAAGGTTATACCTTTGCTTATAAAGAAAACGACGACGGCGATCTCGATTTGCCAAAGAGAAAGATCTCGGTCGTATTTAAAGATATAGTAAAAGCGGACGTCAAGGTAAACGGCGTACTTTCGGCAAGCGAGACCGACTCGGTCGTTACCGTAAGCATCTCGGGTAATAGCGAGATAGTTTTGACAAATTGCGTCTATGCGACAAACAGACCTAAAAAGGAATTGATGATAGATAGAGTCAGTAGGTATCAAAGGGCGACTACCGCAAAAATGTTAAGGTTTTCAGCATTTGTCAAAGGCAAAGGCAAATTACGTTTTGTCGGTAGAAGAGAAAGAGAACCTTTGCAAGAGTTAGACGCTTTATATTACGGCGATAAATAAAAGGAGTTTTATATGTATAATTTCAACGTAGAAAAAGCAGTTTCGGACTGCGTTAAATGGTTGCAAAATTGGTTTGAACAAAACGGCAAAGGTTGTAGAGCGGTTTTGGGCATATCCGGCGGTAAAGACAGTTCGGTCGCCGCGGCTTTGTGCGTCAAAGCCTTGGGCAAAGATAGAGTTTTCGGCGTTTTGATGCCCCAAGGGGAACAACACGACATAAACTATTCTTACGATCTTTGCAAGGAATTGGATATAAAATATACCGTAGTAAACATAAAAGGTGCGGTCGACGCCATATATTCGGCAGTCGATCCCCAAATAGAATTGAGTCAAGTTACCAAATTTAATCTTCCCGCTCGTATAAGAATGTCAACTCTATACGCTATATCTCAATCAAAAAACGGTAGGGTCATCAATACTTGTAATTTAAGCGAAGACTGGGTGGGTTATAGCACTCGTTACGGGGATTCGGTCGGCGACGTAAGTCCTTTAAGTAATTTTACCGTTACCGAAGTCAAGGCAATAGGTAGATATTTGGGCTTGTCCGAAAAATTTATCGTCAAACCCCCTATCGACGGTTTGTGCGGAAAAACCGACGAAGATAATTTGGGATTTACTTACGAAGCGTTGGATAAATATATAAGAGAAGGTATAGTTCCGCCAAAAGACGTTAAGGAAAAAATAGACGATATGCATCGTAAAAATCTTTTCAAATTGCGTTTGATGGACTCTTTCCCTTATAAACCCGAATAAAATGTTTTCAGTTTGTTTCGTTTGTTTGGGCAACATTTGTCGTAGCCCAATGTGTGAAAGCATTATGACCTACCTTTTAAAAGAAACGGCGACTACTGGTATTTTGGTATCGTCCGCGGGTACTTCGTCGGAAGAGTACGGCAACCCGACGCATAGGGGTACGGTAGAAGTTTTGTTTAAACACGGCATAAGATCTTTACCGCATAGAGCGGTAAATTTGACTCCGAACGACTATCAAAAATACGATATGTTCGTTTGTATGGATTCTTCCAATATTCGCGCTTGTAAGCGGATATTCGGCGATGATAGACGAGTATTTTCTTTAATGGAATTTACGGGAAAAAATCGAGACGTCGCCGATCCTTGGTATACGGGCGACTTTGACAAAACCTTTGAAGATTGTTATCGCGGGTGCGTTGCGTTGCTCGATCATTTATTAAAAAACGACGTTGGATAAGTAACGTTTACAATTTATTTAGAGTATAAATTATCGAGGTGAGTATGAAATTAACGTTTTTGGGTGCCGCAAGAGAAGTTACTGGCAGTTGTTATCTTTTGGAAGTTGACGGCAAAAGTGTTTTGATAGATTGCGGTATGGTACAAGGACCCGATATTTACGAAGAACAAAAACTTTCGGTAAATCCTTCTCAAATACAATGTATGCTATTAACTCACGCGCATATAGATCACTCGGGTTTGATACCCATGCTCGTTAAAAACGGGTTTAAAGGCAAGATCTATATGACGAGACCGACAAGAGATCTCGCTTGTTTGATGCTCAAAGATTCGGCGCATATCCAAGAATCGGAAGCCGATTGGCGTAACCGCAAAGCAAAAAGAGCCGGCTTGCCCTTATACGAGCCTTTATATAATTCTAACGACGTTTTGGCAAGTATTAAGCAGTTTAAAGCGTGCGATTATTACGTCGAGTACGAACTTTTTAAGGGCGTAAAAGTAAGATTTAACGACGCGGGACACCTTCTCGGCTCTTCTTGTATCGAATTGTTCCTTCGTGAAGACGGGGAAGAGAGAAAATTGGTCTTTTCGGGGGATCTCGGCAACAAAAACAAGCCGATATTAAGAGATCCCGATATTATCACCAAAGCCGATTACGTGGTTACCGAATCGACTTACGGGGATAGAGTACACGAAAAAGAAAGCGATCACGTTAGCGAACTCGCAAAGATAATACAACGCACGTTAGATAGGGGCGGAAACGTGGTGATACCGAGTTTTGCCGTAGGTAGAATGCAAGAAATGTTGTATTTTATCCGTGAGATAAAGGAAAGACGTTTGGTAGAGAGACACGGTGATTTTCCCGTTTACGTAGATAGTCCGTTAGCGGTCGAAGCGACTAAAGTATTTAGCAAAAAATACGATTGCTTCGATCAAAAAATGCAAGAGATACTTGATAGCGGAATAAATCCTTTGGTATTCAACGGACTAAAACTTGCGGTAAAAGTGGAAGATTCGAAGGCGATAAATAACGATCCTACCCCAAAAGTCATATTATCCGCAAGCGGTATGTGTGAAGCGGGTAGAATAAGACATCATTTAAAATATAATCTTTGGCGTAAAGAGAGTACCGTCGTTTTCGTAGGTTATCAAGTTGCGGGAACGCTCGGTAGAGCCTTACTTGACGGCGCAAAGGAAGTCAATATTTTTGGCGAAGAAATAAAAGTCGGCGCCGAAATCGTTAAATTGAACGCAACAAGTTCTCATGCGGATAGTGTCGGACTTATAGAGTGGATATCATCATACGATCCAAAACCCAAAAGAGTATTCGTAACTCACGGGGACGCGGACGTTTCGGTTTTTTACGCAAATAGATTGGTTACCGAGTTTTCTCAAAATGCCATAGCGCCAAAATACAAGTGCAGTTGGGATCTTATCAACGATATTTGCATCGACGAAGGGACGGACAAAAAGGAAGCAAAACCGCAAAAAAGTTCCCCCTATCCCAAAAGTCAAGCGTTTGCTCGCTTGGAGATCGCGGGCAAATCTTTAATGAACGTTATCGCCCAAAACCAAGGCGGTACCAATTACGATCTAAAACGCTTTGCGGAAGAAGTTGAAAAACTCTGTAAGCGCTGGAAAAGAGAAGAGTAAGACGTATTTTTATAAATGCAATACTCTTTTTGAGAAAGATGTTTCGACTACGCTCAACATGACGACGGACTGAGTACGAAAGTATTATCTATAATTATAGCCATTGCTTTGCAATTCTTTCCTATCGGAAAGTGTATCCTAACGGATACGGCTATAATTCACCGCACTGCACTCGGCGAAAATATACAAGTGCATTTTCGCTTTCGTTTGTGCTTCATCCTGAGCAAACGAAGCGCCGTCGAAGAATCTATATCCAAATAAAACCCCCATTCCCACGTCGGACGCCATTTTGTCGTCCTTTGGTGGCAATCAACCGTCAAATGTTGTTATTGCATTTGCAATAACGTATTATCGAAATAATTCGATAATACCCTATTCTTTGAATAGGCATTTGCCGTCCGCACTGCACTCGGCGAAAATATACAAGTGCATTTTAGCCTTCGTTTGTGCTCCCCCTTTTCCCGTCGTTTATTATTGGCTATCCATTTTAAAAACCGTCAAAAATCCGATAGATTTTTGACGGAAGCAAAGAAGTCGGGCAAAAAGCGTAGGTTGCTCGATAAGAGCAAACAAGTAAAAGCCCGTACTTATTTGCTGGGTGCAATTCCGCTTTGCTCGTTTTGACACGACCACGGTCGTGGACTACGTCTTCGACGATATATGAGACAATCCGGGACTATCATTAAAAAGCAGTGTGAACAGTTTCTCCTTGAAAGCGTAAGCGTTTGCACCCTTTCGACCGTATACGGTCGAAGGAAAGGGGGATTGTCTGCGCACAAAGAAGGCAATCTTTGATTGACTACGACTGCGGAGAGGGGGTTTTTATAAGAAAAGCGTATTAATGAGATACTTCGACTTCGGTCTTCGACCTTCGCTCAGGATGAAGCCCGAGCGAAAGCGAAAATGCACTTGTATATTTTCGCAGAGTGAAGGGCGGTGAATTATAGCCGTATCCGATAGGATACGCTTTTCGATAGAAAAGAATTGCGTTAGCAATGGCTATAATTATAATTGTTGCACTTAGTAGGTCTCTATCCTTAAAAGCGTAGCGCTGTCGAAGGATCTATATCCTTTTTATTTCCAAAATGCGGATAGGCACTTATTTAAAAAGAAATACATATCCGTAAAAACTTCTTGCTTATTGACTTCGTTCACAAGGTCGTGCCTTGCCTTGTCGTATAGGTTGACGTAAACGAACTTTTGTCCGTTTTTAATAAGTTTGGAATATAGTTTATTGACGTCTCGTCCGAAAGAAGCGACCGAGTCTTGGGTACCGCCCATTATCAATATGGGTAGATCCTTGGGGATCTCTTTATACTTTCTTTTTGTAAAAACCGTCCAAAATCCGTTGTTAAAATATGATTTTTGAAAATCGTAACTCATTACGAATTGCGCACCGCAAAAAGGATCGGCGACGTATTTTTTTATCTCTTCCTTATCCCTTGTCAAATAAGCGTACTTGGTTTTCTCATGCTCGAAGTAGTGGGAAAACCTTTTGTATTCTATTGCGTTTATAAAATTAGCGGGAGTTCTCGGTTCAATAAACCCTATCACGGTCGACGCTATGATACTATCTATCAAGATAGGAAATTTGACCGTATAATATGCGCTTGCCAAAATGCAACCTGCTAACGCCTTGCCGTGTTTACTCATATAGTTTTGAGCTAAAAGCGCGCCGTATCCAACCCCCAAAAAGAATAACGGCAGTCTATAATGGCTTACCGCATAATCGGACAATTTAATAAGATCGTCAACGGTGTCGTTCAAGCAGTCCCCGTAAACTTCGCCACGATGGTCGTAACCACCGCAAGTTTTACCAAAACCCCTTAAGTCGGAGCCGACTACGATAAAACCGTTAGCGTTCAAAAAATCCGCCAAAACTTGGTATCTCAAACAATACTCGCCCAGATCGTGCGCTATTTGCACGATACCTTTCGGACTTTCTACTTCGTCCCAAGCGTAACAGTAAATATTTAGCGCTTTGTTCTCAAAGGTAAATTCTCGCATATATTTATTGTACAACAATTTTTTTATTTATACAAGGATATGTCAATAATTATTATATCTAATAAAAAGGAGTTAATATGGATAAAAAAAGTATTGTTTTGACGGGTGGCGGTACGGCGGGTCACGTTATGCCCAACCTTGCGTTATTGCCAAAATTAAAAGAAAAATTCGATAATATATACTATATAGGAGAAAAAGGCGGGGTAGAAGAGCGTTTGGCAAAAGAAGCGGGGTTGGATTTTTACGGGATAACTTGCGTTAAGTTCGACCGAAGTCGACTTTTGCAAAACTATAAGATACCCTCTCTTTTACGCAAAGGGGTAGTCGAATCGCAAAGATTATTAAAAATGTTATCCCCGTCGGTGGTATTTGCAAAGGGCGGTTACGTTTCTTTACCCGTTACTATTTCGGCAAAAAGAGCGGGCGTGCCTTACGTTTTGCACGAAAGCGATATAACTTTGGGTTTAGCCAATAAGTTGGTAAAAAACAAAGCCGAGTTAGTCTTCACGTCTTTTGAAGGAACGGTCAAAGGAGAGTTAGTAAGCGGTAATCCCGTAAGGCGAGAGATATTTTTGGGGGAAGCGTCAAAAGCCCCTATTTTTTCGGAAAATAAAAATAAACTTTTATTCGTAGGCGGATCTTCGGGGGCTACGGCGATAAATAATTTCGTAGTCAAGGTTTTGCCTTATCTCAACGATTATAACGTAATACATTTGTGCGGTAAAAACAAATCCGAGCAGTTAAAAGGTATAAGATCGTCTTCTTATTTGCCTTTGGAATATTCTTCGCATATAGCCGACCTTTACGCTTGGGCGGACGTAGTGGTAACGAGAGCGGGCGCAAACGCTCTTTCCGAACTTTTGGCATTGGGGAAAAAGGTTATAGCGATACCTTTACCAAAGGGCGGAAGTCGGGGAGATCAGTCGCTCAACGCCGAGTATTATAGATTAAAAGGACTTATCGACGTTTTGCCACAAGACGCGCTTACGGTCGAAAATTTTATGGCTACTTTAAACTCTTGTATGAATAAACCGAAAATAAAACCCCTAAATAATAACGCCGTGGATATGATCTCGGACGAGTTGTATAAAATAGCCTCTCGACAAAAATAGTAAAAAAATTGACCATTATTCGGTTATTACGGTTGACAAAGATAAAGCGGAGAGTTACAATAAATTAGCAGTCTAAGGTTTAGATTGCTATTCATCGGTCAATGATATTGCTAACCGATAATTTAGGAGGTATTTTTATGAAATATAGACCTTTATTCGATAAGATAATCGTAGAACCCGTTCCCGCGGAAGAAACTACCAAGGGCGGACTTCTTTTACCTACCGCAAAGGACGCACCCCAACTCGGCAAAGTCGTTGCGGTCGGTCCCGGCGGTACACCCGACGGAAAGGAACTTAAAATGGTAGTATCGGTAGGCGATACGGTCGTTTACGGCAAGTATAAAGGCACCGAGATAAAATACGACGGCAAAGATATGTTGGTTTTGTCTTTAGGCGACGTTTTAGCGGTCGCCGAATGATCGGAGGTATAATTTATGGCTAAACAATTTAAATACGGAGAAGAAGCAAGAAAGGCATTGGAAAAGGGCGTAAACACTCTTGCCGATACCGTTAAAATAACGTTAGGACCCAAGGGCAGAAACGTGGTTTTAGAGAGCAAATACGGTGCGCCTTTGATAACTAACGACGGCGTTACCATCGCAAAGGAAATCGAACTCGAAGACGCTTTTGAAAATATGGGCGCGCAACTTATTAGAGAAGTTAGCGTTAAGACCAACGACGTAGCTGGCGACGGTACAACTACCGCGGCGTTACTTGCGCAAGCAATGGTAAGAGAAGGTTTAAAGAACGTTGCCGCGGGCGCAAATCCCGTACTTTTGAAGAAAGGTATGTTGATAATGTCCGAAGAAGCGGGCAAAGCGTTGGCTAACATAAGCAAACCTATCACCGAAAAAACGAGCATCGCTCAAGTAGCAAGTATATCGGCGGGCGACGAGTCGGTCGGCGAGATGATAAGCGACGCTATGGAAAAAGTAGGCAAAGACGGCGTTATCACTTTGGACGAAGGCAAGACCGCAAAGACCGAGTTGACGGTAGTCGAAGGTATGCAATTCGACCGCGGTTATACTTCCCCTTATTTCGTAAACGTTCCCGACAAAATGCTTTGCGAACTTTCCAATCCTTTGGTATTGGTTACCGATAAGAAGATCTCTTCTATACAAGAATTGATACCTATTCTTGACGTAGTTTTGCAAAGACACGAAAGTATATTGATAATAGCGGACGACATCGAAGGCGACGCATTGACCAATTTGGTATATAACCGTATCAAGGGCGTATTGAACGTCGTTGCGGTCAAAGCGCCTTACTTTGGCGACAAGCGTAAAGACTATTTGGAAGACATTGCAATTTTGACGGGAGCGACCGTTATCACGTCCAACCTCGGTTTGGAATTGACTAACGCTACAGTCGAAATGCTCGGACGTGCAAAACTCGTCAAGGTCGACAAGGACAATACCACAATAGTCGGCGGTGCGGGCGATAAGCAAGCGATACAAGATCGTATCCAAACCATACAACAACTTTACGCAAAAGAAACCAGCGATTACGACAAGTCCAAACTCAAAGAAAGACTTGCCAAGTTAAGCGGCGGCGTAGGCGTTATAAGCGTCGGCGCGGCTACCGAAGTGGAAATGAAAGAGAAGAAGTTGCGTATGGAAGACGCTCTTGCCGCAACCAAAGCCGCGGTAGAAGAAGGCATCGTTCCCGGCGGCGGTACCGCTTTGGTATCCATTATATCCGCTCTTCAAAAAATAGCGGGTACTTTATCGGGCGACGTTAAAGTCGGTGCGGATATAGTCATCAAATCTTTGGAAGCCCCCGTTCGTCAAATTGCCGAAAACGCAGGTGTAGAAGGTAGCGTCGTATTCAATAACGTATTAAAGGGCGTTGCCGAAAATCCTTGCTTTGGTTACGACGCATTGAACGACGTATATTGCGATTTGGAAAAGAAGGGTATAATCGACCCTACCAAGGTAACTCGTACCGCTTTACAAAACGCTATAAGCGTATCCGCTACTTTGCTTACGACCGAATCTTTGGTCGCTTCTATTCCCGAACCCCCCGCGCCTCAAATGGCACCCCAAGGCGGAATGTATTGATAAAAAATCATAACGGATATTTATTCGTCTAAAACCGTATTGCGTTTTGTCGCGATAAATATTTTTTAAACGATAAAAACGACCGTGGTCATCACGGTCGTTTTTTTTAAGTAAATTTTAAAATCTATCTTCAAACGGTTTTTCCTACTTTTTCGAGCATTTTTAAAAAGTCTAAAACTTCTTTACGATTTTCTCTTTCGTGATATAATGCGCTTATCGTTATACTTTTGTCGGTGTCGTATTTTAACCAAGCGCAGTCCCCGCCTTCCGCTTTGTAAAACTCGGGGGAAAGGCATATGGCTTTCCCGGCGGAGACGAGAGTTAAAGTTGTATCGTGAGAATCGCTGTTTAGCGTTTTTACCACTTCGTCTCTTTCTAATTCCAACTGTAACTTTCTCAAATTTTTACGAGATACCGATCCGACTAAAAGCGTCCTTCCCGTAATATTTTCTTTCGTTACCACGTCTAACGCAGTCAAAACGTCGTCTCGTCTTGTCAAGAGCATAATGGGTGAGTTATATAAAACGATTTTTTTAGAGTTTTTTATACCTTTAAAATCTTCGTCGTCCCCTATTATTACGTCGAGTTCTCCTTTTAAATATATATTTATAAGATCGTTACCGACAAATAGCGGAGAAACCGCTATTTCGGGGTATCTTTTGTTCATTTCTTCCATAACTTTCGGCAAAGCGGAAAAATACGACCTTCTCGGCAATCCCACTCGAATTTCTTTTTCGTAGTTCATCGAAAAATTTTGACCCCTTTCCACCGCTTGGTTAAGATCTCTATATATTTGTTCGAGATCCTTTACAAAAACTCTTCCCGCCGGCGTCAAACTTACCGCTTTTGCAGTTCTTTCAAATATCTTAAACCCTATCTCGTTTTCCACGTTGTTTATTTGATAGGATAAGGACGGTTGACTCATAAAAAGTCTATCTGCCGTTTCCCTAAACGATAAACTTTTTGATAATTCGATTATTGAAACTATCTCTTTCGTATTCATAAAAATATTCTATCATCAATCAATATTATAAATCAATATTTTTTATTAAAAAATGTTACAATATAATCAAAGAAAGGATTAAAGGAGTTTTTTATGAAAAGTTTAGTTATTTATTTTTCCCGTTCGGGTAACAACTGGGCGGTGGGATATATCGAAAAGGGTAACACCCAAGTTATCGCGGAATATATTTCCGAGTTTACGGGCGCCGATCTATTCAAATGCGATCCCGTAAAGCCTTATTCCGAAGATTATATGGCTTGTACCGAAGGAGCGATGGCGTATAAAAAACAAAACGCTCGTCCCGAGTTAAAAAATTATATCGACGATATATCCGCATACGACGTTATTTATATCGGCGGTCCTATATATTGGGGGGAATTGCCTTACGAAGTATATACCCAACTCGATAGATTAAACTTTAACGGCAAAATAGTCAAACCTTTTGCCACGCACGAAGGTAGCGGTTTGGGTAGCGTAGAGAGCGTTCTTCGCAAAAAGTGCGTCGGCGCGGACGTCAAACGCGGTTTGGCTATACAAGGTAGCACGGTCAATTCGGACTTTGCAAAAAAGCAAGTTAAAAATTGGGTAGAGTAGTTTTTACCCTTTGCGATAATCTTGATATAAAAGATATGAAATTTAAATTTACCGTAAACGGAAAAGTATTTCACGCAAATATGACGGATAACGATATAGTTATCCAAATCGCCCAAAATCTACCTATGGAAAGAGAATATCTAAGGTTTTCGGGACACGAGTATTATACTCGATTACCTTTTCCGACGTCGGATAGGCGTTGCAAAAAAGAGTTTCAAGCGCATAAAAACGAAATATGGTATTTTGGCGGTTGGAACGCCTTTACCATACTTTTCGGGGATTATAACACCGCTCCCTTCGAAGTGGTAAAATTGGGAGAAATGGTCGAAGATATAGCGTCTTATATTTCGGGTCTTGGCGATAAGATAACTATTTTGTGCGAGATAGACGGTTAAATAAAAAAGGACTTTGGATCCCGAAAACGGTTCAAAGTCTTTTTTGTTTCTTTAATAGTTTTCACTTATTCTTTTGGTTTATTAACCCAATATAAAACCCGACGCTTGACAAGTCGCGACGATAAGATTTTTTTCGTTATATATCTCAACGTTATACACTGCGTTGTGTTTAGTTCTCGATACTTCCCACGCCTTTGCGTATAAAGTTTCCCCTACCGCGGGATTTAAGTACGTGATAGACGCAAATTGAGTTACTGTGTTGGGGTGTAAAAAGTTAGCAAGCGTCGAAAAAGTCAAGTCGGCAAGCGTAAACACCATACCCCCTTGCACGCAGTCGGCGGCGTTTAAGGTAAAATCGCTTATCTTTGCCGAACATATCGCGTAATTTGAGTTTACTTCTTCTATCTTTACACCGCAATGAGAAGCAAAGCGGTCTCTTTCAAAAAACTTTTCCATTTTCAATACGTTTTCGTCTTTCATAATTATTATTATAACATTTCTTGATCTCAATGTTAAAACGATAAATAATAAGTAAACGAATTTTGTTATAAGGTTTTTAAAAATCGTTACCTTGTTTTATAAAACCTTTTCGACAGTTTAAATAAACGTAGTTTATTACTTATCCAAAAGAATTGCAAAAGTCGGTTATAAATGATATAATAATCGTACGAAACTATAAAGGGGTATAATATGCTCAATAAAAAAGAGATCGTCATTATGAGGGAAATTTATAAACGCACCACAAACAATAACGGCAAGTGCGTCATAAGACCCGTGGAATTGATGGCGGGTATTCCCTACAATATAGATATAGAAAAAGAAGACTTGGCACCTATTCTTCAAGGTTTGGAATACGACGAGTATTTTAATATGGAAGAACATTTGGACGGGGACGAGTACTCTTTGCACATCACTTTACTAAAAAAAGGTTTCGCTTTTCAACGTAACGAAGAAATACGGTTGCGTAATCAAAAAAACAGTATTATTTCCAAGATTGCCCTTACTCTTTTGGGCGTTGGTTTGGCTTTCGTTCTTAGGTGGATCATCCAGTTAATAATGTCAAAGGGCAGTTGATGGCGGATAAAAATTTTATTCTTCACAGTCAATTCAAACCTTGCGGAGATCAACCGCAAGCGATAGAAAAACTTGCCGAAGGTCTTAAGGACGGTTTGCGTACTCAAGTTTTATTGGGCGTTACCGGTAGCGGCAAAACTTTTACTATGGCAAACGTTATCGCAAAGGTCAATCGTCCGACCTTGGTCATCGCTCATAACAAAACGTTGGCGGCTCAACTTTGTAACGAGTTTAGGGAGTTTTTCCCCGAGAATAAAGTAGAATTTTTCGTATCTTATTACGACTATTACCAACCCGAAGCCTACGTTCCGTCTACCGATACGTATATAGAAAAGGAACTTGAAATAAACGACGAGATAGACAAATTACGCCACTCGGCAACTTCCGCTCTCTTTACAAGGCGGGACACCATAGTCGTAAGTTCGGTATCTTGTATTTACGGCTTGGGCGCACCCGAAGATTATTTTAGAAATACTTTGCATTTGTCCGAAGATCAAGAGATAGATCGCGACGACGTAATAGATAAGTTAATATCCATACAGTACGTTAGACAAGATATAGATTTTCACCGTGGCGGATTTAGAGTAAGGGGGGATATATTAGACGTTTTCCCCATAGGCAACAGCGTTAATTTCGTTAGGATAGAGTTTTTCGGGGATAGCGTCGTATCTATATCCGAACACGAAGCGGTAACAGGCGTTCAAGTCAGTTCGTTAAAAGAAGTTACGTTTTTCCCCGCAACTCACTACGTCATAGCGGATAAAGAAGATTTAGAAACTATAATTACAAAGATATTAGCCGATCTTTTGGTAGAAGAAAAAGAGTTTTTGGATCAAGGCAAACTCGTAGAAGCGCAACGGTTAAGACAAAGGGTAACTTACGATATGGAGATGATAAGAGAAGTCGGCTATTGTAGCGGTATCGAAAACTATTCTCGTTACTTCGACGGTAGACTTCCGGGGACTCCGCCTTATACGTTGCTTGACTTTTTCCCCGACGATTTCGTTATTTTCGTGGACGAAAGCCATATGACTCTACCGCAAATAAGGGGTATGTTCAACGGGGATCTTATGCGTAAACGCAACCTCGTCGATTACGGTTTCCGTTTAAAAGCCGCTTACGATAATCGTCCCTTAAATTTTTCCGAGTTCAACGATAGATTTAAACAAATGATATGTATAAGCGCCACCCCCGGTCCTTACGAAATGGAAAAAGCGGATAACGTGGTCGAACAGTTGATAAGACCCACGGGACTTATCGACCCGCCTATTACGATACGCCCCGTAGGCACGCAAGTTGACGACCTTATCGGCGAGTTGAACAAAGTCATTGCCGAAAAGGGTAGGATATTGGTAACGACTCTAACCAAGCGTATGGCGGAAAGTTTGACGGGTTACCTAAAAGAACAAGGGTTTAAAGTCAAATATATGCATACGGACATTCATACGTTGGAGCGTATTCAAATAGTAAACGGTTTAAGAAACGGCGACTTTGACGTTTTGGTGGGTATAAACCTATTAAGAGAAGGCTTGGACCTTCCCGAAGTCAAACTCGTGGCGATATTGGACGCGGACAAGGAAGGTTTTTTGCGTAGCGACACTTCGTTGATACAGACGATAGGCAGAGCGGCGAGAAACGCCGAAAGCCGAGTTATAATGTACGCCGACGTCGTAACGGGTAGTATGCAAAGGGCAATAAGCGAGACCGAGCGCCGTCGAAAAATACAAAGCGAGTACAACAAGGAACACGGTATAGTTCCCAAGACTATAATCAAAAAAGTCGTTAATACTATCGAGATAACTCGTAAACCCGATAGAGAAAAACAAACGGATAACTCCGCCATTGCCGAACGTATAGAGAAATTGACGGGTATGATGAAAGTTGCCGCGTCTTCTTTGGACTTCGAGACGGCGATAGCGTTAAGAGACGAAATAACAGCGTTAAAAGCACAATTAAAGAGATAATAATGGAAACCGACATTTTTGTAAAAGGCGCAAGAGAACACAATTTAAAAAATATAGACGTAAAGATCCCGCGTGATAAATTGACGGTATTTACGGGGCTTTCGGGTAGCGGAAAATCATCTTTGGCTTTCGATACGATTTTTGCCGAAGGTCAACGTAGATACGTGGAAAGTTTATCCGCTTACGCTCGTATGTTTATAGGGCAAATGGAAAAGCCCGACGTCGAATACATCGACGGACTTTCCCCCGCTATTTCCATCGACCAAAAAACCACGTCGAATAACCCCCGTTCAACCGTCGGTACCGTAACCGAAATATACGATTATTTGCGTTTGTTATACGCAAATATCGGTATACCCCATTGTCCCAAGTGCGGAAAGCCTATAGAAGAAAATTCCATCGACCAAATTTGCGACGCTATAATGGATAAGAAAGGTAGCGCGGTCATCATAAAAGCCCCCGTCGTTAGACGTAGAAAAGGGGAATTCGGAAAACTGTTCGACGATTATAAAAGAAAGGGCTTTATGCGTATCGTTATTGACGGTACTCAATATATGCTCGACGAAGAGTTGCCAAAACTCGACAAAAAGTTAAAGCATAACGTCGAATTGGTAGTCGACAGATTAAAAATAAAAGACGGGTTGGAGCGTAGACTTACCGACTCTTTGGAATTGGCTCTAAAAGAAGCGGACGGCTTGGTAATAGCCGAGATAGACGGACAAGATAAGTTGTTCAATACCCATTATTCTTGCCCCGATTGTGAAGTCAGTATACCCGAGTTATCGTCAAGATTATTCAGTTTTAACAGTCCCATAGGCGCTTGCCCCGTATGTAAAGGTTTGGGCGCAAGGGAAGAAGTCGATTTGGACGTTTTGATACCCGATAAAAGCAAGAGTTTGGCGGACGGCGCTATAGATATTAAAGGTTTGACGTTTGACGCCAAAATGACTCGTGCGCAAATAAGCGGGGTGGCTCAAAAATACGGTTTTGACGTCAATACCCCGATAGAAAAGTTACCCCCTTACGCGTTGGATCTTTTATTGTACGGCAACGGCGTGGAAACGGTCGAAGTCGACTATAATTCAAAATCTTTCCAAGGTAAATTCAATACGAGATTCGAGGGACTTATACCCACTATCGAAAGGCGTTATAACGATACCGAGTCAGAGATGATGAAGAGAGAATACCGCCGTTTTATGCGCAACGTCAAATGTAAACGCTGTAACGGTAAAAGATTAAAGCCCGAAGCGTTAAGCGTTACTATAGGCGGTAAAAATATATACGAATTTACTTCTATGTCGGTAGTAGACGCGTTAAAATTTCTCGATTCGTTAGAGTTGACGGATAGAGAAAAAGAGATTTCCAAAATGATTTTAAAGGAAATAAGAGCAAGACTCAATTTCCTTGTAAACGTAGGTTTGGATTATTTGACTTTGTCAAGAGAGTCTTCCACTCTTTCGGGCGGGGAATCTCAACGTATAAGATTAGCCACTCAAATCGGTAGCGGTTTGGTCGGAGTATTATATATTCTTGACGAGCCGAGCATAGGATTACACCAAAGAGACAACGGCAGATTGATAGACACTTTAAAACGTTTACGCGATCTCGGTAATACGCTTATCGTCGTAGAACACGACGAAGACACTATAAGAAGCGCGGACTATATCGTTGATATCGGACCGGGGGCGGGTGTAAACGGCGGAGAACTCGTCGCAAGCGGTACTTTGCAAGATATTATAAACGAGCCGAGATCTATAACGGGGGACTATTTGGCGGGACGTAAAAAAATCGCCGTACCCGAGATAAGACGCATTGGGGACGGGAGATACCTTACAGTCAAAAAAGCCGCTCAAAACAACTTGAAAAATATCGACGTTTCTTTCCCCGTAGGCGTTTTTAACGTGGTAACGGGTGTTTCGGGTAGCGGTAAGAGCAGTTTGGTAAACGGTATTTTATATCCCTATTTGGCTACGACTCTAAATCGCGCTCAAAACGAAACTTTCGGCAAATGCGAAAGTATAGAAGGGGTCGAACATTTTGATAAAGTTATTTGTATAGATCAGTCCCCGATAGGCCGTACTCCAAGAAGCAACCCCGCGACTTATACGGGCGTATTCAACGATATAAGGTCGTTATTCGCGATGACCCCCGACGCACACGCAAGGGGTTACGGCGCGGGTAGATTTTCTTTTAACGTTGCGGGCGGTAGGTGCGAAAGTTGTTCGGGCGACGGTATCAAAAAAATAGAAATGCACTTTTTGCCCGACGTTTACGTTACTTGCGACGTTTGTCACGGCAAGAGATATAATAGAGAAACGTTAGAAGTTAGATACAAAGGTAAGAATATATCCGAAGTTTTGGATATGTCGATACAAGAAGCGTGCGCTTTCTTCGAAAATTTACCAAAGATATACAACAAGATAAAAACTCTTTACGACGTAGGTTTGGGATACGTTAAACTCGGACAACCCGCCACGACTTTATCGGGCGGAGAAGCGCAAAGAGTAAAATTGGCGACCGAACTTTCCAAGAGATCGACGGGCAAGACTATCTATATTTTGGACGAGCCTACCACGGGTCTGCACTCGGCGGACGTGGATAAACTTTTAAGTATGCTTTCAAAACTCGTCGACTCGGGCAATACCGTGCTTGTCATCGAACACAATTTGGACGTTATCAAGGTCGCCGACTATATCGTTGACTTGGGACCCGAAGGCGGTGCTAAAGGTGGTACGTTGGTGGTATCGGGTACGCCCGAAGAAGTCGCCGCTTGTAAAAAGAGTTATACGGGACAATTTTTAAAGACCGTTTTACAAAAGACGGACGACCGATAAAAGAGTATAAACAAAAAGGACTGTACGCATAGATCTCGATACGAGCGTTAAGGTTTACGGTCCTTTTTATTTGATAATTGGTTTTTTTATTGTGCGGTCGATTTTTTTGCGCGATTCATTACCGAATAAAATATCCCCGTTTCGGGCATTTTTTCAACTATGGCATAGTCGTAGTTTTCTTCGGCTTGGTGTAATCTCAAATAAAAGGTTCTCGCCGCTTCTTCACCCGTATCGCCTAAACTTAAATAATTGATATTCGAGAGTTTTTTGATCGTGCTATCGGTCGCTATAACTACGGGCGAAAACCCTTGCTCTTTCGCCGTTCGATACTCGGTTTCTAAATCTTTGCTATCTTTCATAACGCACTTGCAACGCGGGGAATAATGCTTGTATTTCATACCCGGAGCAAGCGCGACGTTTAGTTCGCCTTTATAATTTTCGGCGTTGCATATTTCTTTTAACTCTTCCAAAGTGATGGCGCCAGGACGTAATACGGTAGGAACTTCCCCCGTCAAATCTATTATGGTGGACTCTATACCTACTTCACACTCTCCGCCGTCTAAAACCAAGGGGACTCTTCCTTTTAAATCGTCGTAAGCGTGCTTCGCCGTCGTCGGACTAACGTGTTTGGCTAAATTTGCGCTCGGGGCGGCTATCGGACACGAACCTTTGATCAATGCTCTTGCCATAGGATGGGACGGAAATCTGACCCCTACCGTGTCCCTTCCCGCCGTTACCGCGTAAGGTATGGCGTCCGCTTTTTTCAGTATCATCGTTAACGGACCCGGGCAGTATTTTTGATATAACACTTTGCAAAGATCGGGTATGTCTTTGGCAACTTTATAAATATCTTCAAAGTCGGCAAGATGCACTATAAGCGGATTATCTTGCGGGCGTTCCTTTGCGATAAAAATGCTCTTTACCGCTTCTTCGTCCAAAGCGTTTGCGCCTAAACCGTAAACGGTTTCGGTCGGGAATACCACAAGTTGTCCGTTTTTTATCAATTCTTGCGCCTTATTTAAATACTCTTCTTTTCCGATTATAGTTTCCATAGGGTAGATTATACCATTTTTTGATAAAATTATAAAGTAAAATAGCGATAATTAAAGCAAAAGTCGGTATTTTATACTTTTACCTATTGCAAAAACATAAAAATATGTTAAAATAAATAATAATAATGTTATTTAGTGAAAATTCGTTTATTTTATTCTGGAGGATATATGATAAACAGTTGGACATCGGGACATATCGATATAGCGGGGTTTACCATCCCTAATATATTCTTGATTTTCGCTGCCGCGGTTTTGGCGTTTATAGTCGTAGTATTGATTATCACCGCTTGCGTAAGCAAAAATATCAAAAAGAAAAAACGCAACCAAGCGGTTAAACAAAACACCCCGCGTTCTACCGAGCAATCGGCGCCGGACGACGGTATTTTTGTCAACGATAAAAAGTTCGAGAACAAACCCACGGATAAAAAGAACCAAGAAAACTCTATCGAAAAATCCGAAAAAGCGGAAAGTTATTCAAATAAGTCCAAAAACGACGAGCCTTCTAAAAATAATACCACGCCCGTTAAAGAAGAGACTTTCACCGCCGACGTTTTGTCCGAACTTCCGAAAGACGAGCCTGTTCAAGAAGATAATTACGACGTCGATCTCATCGACGATGACGAGGACGCTTACGCCGTAGTTAAGGATGAAAACACCAATAAGATATTGACGTTTATCGACAAACAGTCTAACGGGGAAGAGTATCAGGAAACGTTGGTCGAAGAGTTTTCCGCGGATAGTTACAGCGACGACGATATAGAAAGCGTATTCTTAAAGGGATTACAAGAAGATGAAGTCGGCGCGGACGAATTGGACGTAGACGTACCTTCTATTCAAGAAACCGACGTAGAAGAAATCGTTCAACAAGAAGAAGTCGTCGAAAATCTTGAAACTATCCCCGAAGAATTGACGGAAGACAACTCGGAAGACGTTGAAAATACCGAAACGGCGGACGAAGCCGAAGATGATTTGGACGAAGTCCCCGAGAATACCTATTCTCAAGAAGTTTTAGACGAAGTTACGGACGATACTTCCGAAAATATTCGCACCGATCTTGCCGATCAAAACGAAGCGTATTTGAGCGCGGACGAATTGGACGTCGACGAGTTTACGGAAACCGAAGACGAGATAATACACGATAACGACGAAGTCGAGCCTTTGGTCAACGGACAAAACGACGTTTTAGACGAAGCGGCGGTCGACGCTATAGCGGGGACGGCGATAGTCGCAAATTCGGACGATGACGACGAAGACGATGACGACGAAGACGGCAACGGTAAATTGAGAGTTCAGTCCAAATATAAACGCAGTTTCTTAAGCAAACTCATACAAAGCGACGACGTCGTTAAGGATTACTATAGCGGTATCAAAAACGAGTTGTTGTCATACGAAAAAATGCGTTCGAGCCAATCTCAAGGATGCGAGAGTTTTAATGCTTCAAGAAAGAATTATGCAAAAATTGCATTAAGCGGTAAAACGCTGGCTTTGTATTTGAATTTGAATCCGTCCGACTTTAACCCTTCGAGTTTCCACCACAAGGATAAGAGCGACAATAAAAAGTACGCTCAAGTGCCAATGATGGTAAAAATAAAATCCGATCTCGGCATGCGTAAAGCAATATCCCTTATTATGACTATGATGGGGGATAACGGCGTAAGCAAGACTCAAGGGTTTAAACCCGTGGATTATAAATCGCAGTTGCCTTATCGCACCGATGAAGAATTGCTCGTATCGGGTCTTATCAAATACAATATGAGCGCTTTAGAGGACGTAAGTCGGGATATTACCGAAGACGATATAAAGGCGGATAACGAGTATAGAGAAAAGAATAATATATATAGAACGGTCGCGCCTATAAGAAAGGAAAAAGTCGGAAAAACCACTCAAAAAGACGTCAATAAAGCGGTTGCTAAATCGGTGTTAGGCGGAGAAGTCGCTGAAGAAAGAAATCGTTCGGAAAAAGGCAAATTCGTAGTTTCCGAAGAAAACGACGAGTATTCGTTTACCCTTTATAATCCGCAAGGCAAAGATTTGTTTACCAGCGTTTCTTATAAAACGCTATCTTCAGCCGCAAACGCTATCGGAGAGTTTGTCGAAGCGTCAAAAGACGAATATAACTTTGCGTTCAATTCTATAGACGATAAATTTATCTTCGTTTTAAGGGGTAAATCCACGTTTGCAAGTTTGCCATATCCTACAAAGGTAAGTTGCGTAAACGCAGTGTCCGCTATAAGAGCGGTAGCGGCAGAAGCCGAAATGGTTCAACGCCAAGTAAAAGAATAATTGGTTTTTAACAAGGATAATAAAAAAGATACTTCGACTACGGTCTTTGACCTTAGCTCAGTATGACGTAATGTTTGTGTACTTAATGGTTCGTCATCCTGAGCGAAGTCGAAGGATCTCATTTATCGTCGCAGACGTAGTCCACGACTAAAAGTCGTGTCCAAACGAGCGAAGCGGGGTTGCACCCTTTCGACCGTTTAAGGTCGAAGGAAAGGGGGATTGTCTGCGCACAAAGAAGGCAATCTTTGATTGACTACGACTGCGGAGAGGGGGTTTTTAGACTTTTATTTTCGTATAGACTATTTTTATCTTATAATCACAATAAAAT